>Ga0335072_10000373_pt1 | contig 91993 bp, 87 predicted proteins | sample Lox_Sample_21_FD_206725 | JGI IMG/M metagenome (GOLD analysis project Ga0335072, IMG submission 206725) | Soil microbial communities from Loxahatchee National Wildlife Refuge, Florida, United States - Lox_Sample_2.1 | ecosystem: Environmental > Terrestrial > Soil > Wetlands | place: USA...
CAGCGCGGAGAAGGATGGCCGCGCGAGGCGTGCTGTGTCGGGGGGGTGTGGTGTCGTTGGCGTGAGGGGCTCGTGGGCGTGGGGGGTTGCGGGGCGGGCGGGCTGCACGGAGTCTTCGGAGCGGAGGATGGGCGTTGAGGTGCTTGCTTCGGGGTTGGCGGGGAGGTGGAGTTGGGAGGTGGAGTGTGGGAAGAGAGAGGTGAATGGTTGGAGGAGTCGTTGAATGGAGAGTCGATTTCGAGAAGTGTGCTGACCGGATTCTGACCAGGCGTGCTCTGATATGGAGGATGCTTCGGTGTATGTTGAGGGTATGGAAGGCGCTGCGCTGGGAGGCTGTCGTTCCTGAGGTGTTGGGATAGGGCTTGAGCCCTCTGGTATAAGAGATGTTGAGAGAGACAGGACTGTGATACTCTCTGAGGTCCGACGTCGTGGCATTGCCCGTCCATTCTGAAGACTGGTTTTGCTGGCATTGACATGCGTCAGCGACCTTCTTGGGCTGGGCGTATTCTCAATAAAATCTCGGCAGCCTTGTTCGGCTTCGAGCCGAATAGCGTCGTCATCTTCCTCGAATCCTTCCTCTTCGTCGCCTTCTCGCTCGCGAGAGCTGGTGATGAACCAGACACCGAGAAAAGTCAACGCGCATCCGGCGACAAATTTTGCAGCCTGTTCACCTGACGTTCTCTCGAAATCTCGATACAAAACTGCGCTGCCTAAGATGACTGAAAGAGTAAACAAAACAAATTGCGTTGGAATGACCTGAGTAGCGTTGAATCTACTCAATGCCCTATTAAGATATTTGATCTGGAGAATTGCCGTCAGGACTAGAACGGCGACGAGTAGATATGTAACTGGAAATGTGAGGGCTTCGAACAAAGTATATGAAAGCATTGAAGCGACACCCTTGGTGGAAAGCGCAGTGTAACCGCCTAAGAACAGTTAGCGATGCATTCTGAGAAAGGTCACGGCAATTTACCTAGTAGACCTTGGAGACCGAGGTCGATCAAGATAGATTTGTGTCCGTACTTGGTACTAGCGAACATGAGGCATATGATAGCGGCAACCGTGATAGCCAGGTACGTTTCAAACTCCCAGGTAGCGATCAGGGACCAGATCTCGTCCGGGCCCAACTTGGGATTGTCGTTGGTGGCACTGAAGGCGACGGTAATGGCACCAGTAATGGCCACGATCACACCGATCCCGTCTCGTGTTCGAAAGTGCTCTTTGAGGAAGAACGGAGCGATTACGCAGTTTGATACCAGCGCGACAACACCCAACGGCGAAACGATGGACGCAGGTGCGAATCCATATGCCAGGAAATTGCCCGCCTCGCCGAGTATCATCATGATCTGTCCGGCCCACCATAGAGGCGACCTTAGGTAGGATTTCTTAGGAATTTCATCTCGGTTCTCTTCGGGACCTGGGTCTGGATTGTCGTCGGAGTCGTGACCGGAAGAGGAAAGCAGCGGTGCCGTCTCATTGTCGTCGCCATTCTCACTGTCCGTCGCTGTTCTTCTGAAACCGCTGGTAATTCCATTCCCTCCGTTCTGCCTTGTCTCCTTTATTGGCGGACCATCCGCTGTCCCGTATATTCTCTGCGAGGATTGTCGCAGCAGCTTCTTTCTCTTTCGCTGGCGCTCCGCCCACTGATCGTGCAGCCGGATATGCGCGTACCGCTGGGTGTTCAAGGCAATCGAAATGAGTACATTGCCGCATATGGCTGTGACGATACCGATGGCGGACGACCAATTCCCCGTCGGCTGCTTCGGTCCGTCGAAGAAGCTCACGACTTCGTCGGTCGGCAATGCCATCAGCGGTGGCAAAGCGTCCAGCGCATGCCGGTAGTCTGGAAGGACCATTACCGCCGCATGGGATAGCAATGGGAGAGGTAGACACGATGGTGCGGTGGGATCGCGGAGTGCCTGCGCCTTGACGCTGGTTTTGGTGCTGCGAGATGGCATCAGAGCTTCATCCAACCAAAAGATTGATAAAGTACATGTCGGTCGGAGTCGCTGACTTACTTTTGAATCGCGTGAAGTCACGCTTAGCACTGTTGCAGTCAAACTACAAAGGCTTCGTGCGGCTTGTCCAACTTTTGGAAGTTGTTCAGTTGAAGTGGAGGCCTGGCCATCGCATAATGTCCCAGTTTGTATGTTAAAGCGCGGTTGGCAGTTCGGCAGAATCAACCTCGTGTCTGATCCTACAAGGCACCACCGATTGACGTTCACGGATGCCTAGCTTTCTTGAAGGAAAGACAATTGCAGCTTGAAGCCAGAAAAGTTGGAGTGTATCTAAGCATTGGAGGCTATATAAAGCGTACCATAGATGGTACATACAAGTTAGAATTTCGAAATCGATCATGATCCCTTTTAAAGCTTATGCAATGAACCTTGGTTGTACATCATCCAAAATCCTTCATTTTCTCGCCATTGCTTCCGATTGAGGAATCCCTAAAGCCATGTTTCAAGTACGAGATGTAACACCTCCTGTGCGGATGCCGGCGTCGGAGAGAAATGCAATCCGTTCGCGGAGAACGACATCGCTCTAGACACCTTCATCAACATCGAGCGCGTCCATGGCAGGGTGATTCTCGACGTCACCGTTTCGACCATCTCCATTCGTCTCAGCCGCCTCAGCCGCCTCCGCAGCCTTCAACTCAGCCTCTCTCTTAGCCGCCTTCTCGGCCTCCTCCTTCTCGACCCTAGCGCGCTCCTCCGCCTCAAACCTCGCGCGGCACACGCTCTCCGTCTCGGCAATCTCGACGCGCGCCAGTATGGCGTCGTCGCCGACGAGGGCCAGCTCGACAGCGCGCTTGCGGGCGAAGACGGCGGCCCAGCGCTCGGCCCAGCGGCGCACCACCCAGCGCGCGTCGTCGTCGAAGGCGGCGTGCACGAGGGCGTCCGCAGTCCCGCGCGCGATCGGCCCCACCGCCTCCTGCACGCCCTCTAGCAGCCGCGCCATCTTGCCGCGCTCCTCGCGCAGCGCCTCCGCCACCTTCTCGCGGTCGGCTGCCGCCATGCCCGCCGCACTCGCCGCCACCAGGTGCGCCGCGATCTGCCGCACGCGGTTGGTGACCTTGCCCGCTGTGGCGGCGACCATCTCGTAGCGCCAGTGGTCGGCGAGGGGCCCGCCGGCGGCAAGCGCGCGCGCGCCCAGCGCCCAGCGCAGCACGCCCTCCGGCGTCACAATGGTATAGTTGAGCAGCTTGTCGACGATGTTGACGGCGACGCCGGGGTGATCGGCCCAGTACGCGACCACGGCCTCGATGATCTGGTCGGCGGCGGCGGCCGACGCCTGCCCCGTCTTGCCCAGGTAGTCGCGGCACCGCTCGATGCACGACAGCACGTGCGACAGCGACTTCGACCCTATGAAGCAGATCGCTGTCATGTACGCGTCTGTGGATGGCACTTCTGGGTTCACCTCGCCGTTCTCGGCCGCTTGCTCTTGGATGCGCTTAAGCACCGCTTCCACTTCGGCATCTGGAGCCTTCCGACGGAGGAGTGAGAGCACCTCTTGCCCTTCGGCGGCGTACGGAGTGGCTGTGAAGGCGATGAGCATGAGTTTACAAGAAAGACAACAATATACACTTACTCTCGAACTTGTACTTGAAATCAGGAGTATCCTTTTCCTTCCCTTCCGGAATAAGTTCATGATATGGCTGCGGCAGAGTGTCACGGATGCGCTTTACGAAGCTAAGTCGAATCTCCTTGTCGATAGCACCGATGATGAAGGCTTTCTTCGGATGGAGCTCCGAGCGGCTCAGATTCTCTTGCCATTCATCCCATTTCCACCGGAACTCAAAGTTGCTGAGGTGGTGTGCGAACCAATCCATGAATCGATAGGAAAGCTCCATATCCATGGTGTCGATTTTGCGGAACAGAAAGCGCATTGCACGACCAAGGCAAGGAGCAATCGTGCTCGGGGAAAGCCTGCAAAGCTCGGTGGTTACGGAGTGGTAGTAGACCAACTTATGCTCAGGAGTGGGTAGGAAAAAGATTTGCGAGAAGATGGCATCCAGGGCCATATCTTCAGGTTTCCACGTAGACTGATTCTCGGGATGACTGAGTTTGTCCACGGGGGTTCCACGTTTGGCAAAGGTACCCGGAGCCCAGTAGCAGTCCGTTTCAACCAGAAACTTGGCAACGGCATTCCGATTGTAGTCTAAGATATTGATCGTATCGACTAGAGTGTCGCGAATAAGGGCGGATGCGATGTTGCTTGCAGGCGGGACAGTCTATAAAATGGTCAGCGAGAACGTTTCGTCTAGAAGGTGTTGACCTACCTCAATATCTTGATCAGCATAGATGGATAGATATGCTTCCGGGAACAAAGTCTTGGATCCAGGATTCGCTGGCATGGGAAGCGTAATCACAGGAAGAGTGTGTTTGACAGAGGAGCTCTCATTTTCAGTGCCATTTTCGAACCCAGACTGCTTGTAAATCTGCGGCATGAAAGGTAGTTGCCAGCCTTGTTCTGCTTGAGCTTGTAGTTGCTCCTGAAGTAGAAAGAGGAGGCTTCGGTGACCACCTGAGGTTGAGTTGGCAGCATATGGCTCAACGAGCGCCTGGAGTTCATGTTGCTCTTTCGCAATGATATCTGTCTTGGCAAGCAGCTCCGCTACTTTATCGTTGAGGCCGGCTACGTTGGATGCCATGAGGTAGGGGATCGTAAGGAGGATGATCTTGACGAGCTCGAGACCGAGTGTCTACTTGAGAATTAGTGAAGCCGACGAGATGATTTCAGCACGAAAACCCACATCTTTTGATGACTTTGTTTGTAGGTCAACGGCTCGATCAAAAAGATCATCGAATATCTGTAGCACGCCTTCACCATCTAGAATTCCCTGTAGGAGCGAGAAGAAGCGTAGAATGAGTTTGAACTCGCGCCAGTCGCCCAAAATAACCGCGGACTGTGCTTTTCTTCCTGCTCTTGCTATAACCTCTTTTGCTGCTTCGGGTGTCTTGTCATTGGCGTAGAGGACGATGCTTGAAACGATAGGGATTTTGAGGGGTTGCTCTACGACGAGCTGGATGAGAATGTCTAGCAGATCTCCGCGAACTTGATCGTCATCAAAGTTGAGAGCGATTTCATTACCCATGCTTGTAACTTCATTCTGGACGCGAGATAGCTGTATTTGAGCTGTCAGCGCATGTGTTAACAAGACCGGCGGTGGGGAAAGTTACGTACGTTTTCTCCAAGAGTTAGAAGCTCATTGCGGAGGCGCGCAGCCACTGGTTGCTGGTATCGTGGTTTCCGCTGTGGTCGACGCTCAAACGTATCGTCATCCTCTGTAGATTTGTTAAATTCACCGTCAGATTGCTTTATGGATTGCTGCGACTTACCTCGAAATCGTCGTTTGCGATGGCCTCCTTGTCGGCCACCACCACCACCACCGCTTCCACCGTTACGGAAATCAAGGCCGTCCATTAGGGATGAGAGTTCTGTAGTCGGGCCAGGGCCAACGTAACGATCGGGATAGAGGGGCTTCTCTGAGCTGTGAGACGCGGATGAAATGTATTCTTCGCGTGTAGTTCGATGGTCCTTAGCGCGGATGATGCGCCGGTCCTTTTGCGGTGCCGTTGGTGCCTCAGCCATCGAAGTGTCTTCAGCCTTGTTCAAGACCAATTCGCAGTCCAGTTGGCTCGAAGCACTGATATCCAACATCTTTGCCTCTACCATATTTGTAGGAGAGATTTTATCTCAGTCGTCAAGATACTGATACGGTAGACTGATACGAGACTTTGAGTGGGTTGTTGAGCCCACTGAGCTGTTTCAACTCGTTAGCAGAGTTTTGGAGTAGTTCTCGATGGCAGTATGATTGAGTGGACAGTTTAGTTAGAGGAGGAAGAGGCTCGGAAGTAGATATTGATCTAGCATACAAACTTGAACTCATAGTTAGGTCTGCGTAACATGTCTCGGATGGCTTGCTTGCGTGTCACAATACACCGGCTTAACTCCATCGTATCCGCTTGCCACCGTTTAAACTCGGAATGAAGAGAAAGTAGAAGACGCGGTGAATATGATGTGAGGGAAGTCCTTTTATGATCAAGTCTACCTATTCCTACGTGCCGTGATCGAGTGGATCACCAGTCACGAGCATCCGAGTAGATGAAGATGCTTTCGATGTAGTCATGTCCAATTGATTGGTGAGCCAGCGGCTTCCCATAGCAGCCATCTGCAGTCTTTGCTCCCATTCACTCTTATGTCTCTGTCCCTCACGCAAAGAGCCTCCCATCGTATTCGTCCAAAACCAAGCCCCAGGTCTTTTGTGATGCAGCAGTAAGATTGATGAGAGTGAAAACGCCATAAATCGGGAAGGACAGGCCATGCTGAACAGAGGAGAAGGCAGCGCAAAGAGACAAAGGTAAAAATGCAAGGGGCAGTAGAAGCAGTCCCAACTGTACTGAAAGGAAAAAATCAAACTAGCCGTTACCGTCGTTCAGCGTGAGCCAGTCGAGAGTCTGCCTGTCTCGCGACGAGCAAAGCGCAGTATTTAACTTCCCTTCAGCGACAGCAGTTCGCAGAATGATGAACAAAGTCTATCTGAGCTCAGCCATCGAAGGTGAAAGCGTCGCCTTTCCGAAAATCTTCAGCCGATCCTCGATGCAGATTTGTGGATATGCATTGCTGAGCTTTTTCCGCTGCAGGATTGTGAAAGGTCGCATCCTAAGCCTCTTCCCTCACCAAGTGAAAACAGAAACACGCAAGTCTACCGGGTCCACTGGGGACCAAAGTAGCAAGATTAGAAAGGGAAACGCACTTTGTGAGGTCGAGGAGAGCGGGTCGTATCGATTCGTTCTAGATCCGGCTGAAAAAGAGGCTTGGGTCACAGTGTTTCCGCGACCCGCAGTGACGATGCGAGCAACAAACACACCAGATTTGGTGAGCAGTCACTCGCAGAGATGGTGTCCAGACAGTTTATCTTAAGACTTGCCGTAGAGCCACTTAGTCAAGGCGAGCCATCATCTCGTCCTTGTTCATGGGCTTGAAGTTGGGTGAATCAATATCTAGCCCTCTCGCCTTCAAAGCAGCGCGTGCATGTGGTGGAACGAGTCGTTGATTGAGATCTGGTCGAATGGAGAGCTCGTGGAGAGAGAAGTCAAAGAGGGGCGGTAGCTCTTTGAGGCCGCCGTTTGTATGCCGGGAGTCAGGAAGGCGCGTGTCTGGATCTCTCAGCTCATCGAAGAATGGATGTACCATGGCATCAATGGCCGATAGCCGCTGGGTAGGAGTATATTCGAGAAGTTTAGAGATGAGATCGATAGCGTTGGGCTCAGCCTTGCGGAAGACCTAAAACTGGTTAGTTCATCAACGTGTATTGTTCCAAATGCAACCTACCTTGCTGAACGGGTGAGGTTTGATTTGAGGGAACTTATGTTCCATATAGTTGGGATTCATGGTTCGGATTTGTTCTCTGGTGGGAGTGCCGAGGACTTTGATGATTTCAACCAGTTGATCTATACCTGATTCACCTGGGAAGAGTGGTTGACCAAGCATGAGCTCTGCCATGACGCAGCCTGTGGACCATACATCTATTTCGGGGTTAGGTGAACTCTCGACATTAAAAATGAAAACCAAATGACTTACCAATCTTGGTCGTATAATTGGTGGCACCGAAGATGAGTTCGGGAGCACGGTAGTACCTGGAGCAGATGTACGAGACGTTTGGCTCGTTCTCCACAAGGATCTTGGCACTGCCGAAATCACAGAGCTTCAGAACGCCGGTGGCCGGGTCCAAGAGCAAGTTCTGCGGTTTGATGTCCCGATGACAGATGCCTTGGGAGTGGATATATGCCAGGGAGCGGAAGAGCTGGTAGATATATAGCTTAACTTCAAGAATAGGCATCACAATCTTCATCTTATTGAAGTATCGGGATGCTCGGTAGACAGTCTCGGGGACATATTCGAGGATGAGGTTTAGGAAGACTTCTTCTTTCTGTAAAGGTTTGTTAGCAAACGATAGCGCCGCAAGTTTAACTTCTGTGCTTACTCTCTCGCCGTTGCTATAGTAGAAGGCCTTGAGCTCGACGATGTTTGGATGTCGAACAATGCGCATGATCTGCAGTTCTCGGTTCTATAGATATTTAGAAAGGCGGAAATGCTAAATGTGAGATGATAGTGCATACTTTGAACCGTTTGTCTTGGAGTACTCTCTTGATTGCGGCATCTTCGCCACTGGGTGAGAGTTTGGTTTGGAAGACAACGCCGAAGGATCCGTTGCCGACAATCTTGCATTGGGTGTAGGCGAGTTCTCTGGTCTCTCCGGTCAGGCCATCTTGGACCTTTTCGCGAATGACTTCTATGGAGTAGCTGTCAGCACAATGCTCAACGGGAGGCACGAGCAAGCTCACCGCCCATTCGCAGGCTCGAAAAAGCAGTCGGCCTATTCTGCGACATGGCTGAATGGTTTGTAGATGGCGACGCTTCAATCCTCGCTCCTTGCTATCGCGAGTAGGGCGGGCTTGTATTCAGCAGCTGGTGTGGGAAGCGCGAGGCGCGGCGGGCGAGAAGCGTGTTCGGCGATGACGGGTCCAGGGTAGGCAACGTGAGCCGTATCCGTCGAAGACGAGCGCAACGAGGAAGCAGGACGCCACTGAGTGCTCGAGGCGTGAGCAGCGGGCAATGACGCGGGCTGGTGCGTCGCTGCGACGTCAAACGGGCGATGCTGTGAGAGTGGGAGCGTGTGTGTGGGTGGGCGTGCGAGAGAAAACACGAGAAGGGGCGTTGAGGAAGCAGGCCAGGCAGAGCGCACCAGAAGGCGAGGTGTCGAAGACAGGCACCGTAGGAGTTGAGAAAGGTGAAGATAAAAGTAGCTGTGAGCAAGTCGGTGACGTTGTGGAAAGGATGGCAGCAGACGGGGAAGATGATGAGGATTGGATTGGACTGGACGGCACTGGACTGGACGGGCTTGGTGTGTGTGGGTGAGTGTGTGTGCGCAGTGGAAAGAAAGGTCAGGTTGTTCGACAGACCCCGCCAAAGCCGGGAGCGAACTTTGCTGGCCTGGGCTAAAGGGGATGTTTGGGGTCAGCTGCCGGGCCTGCGAATAGGGTAAGTAAGATCAAGTCCGGCGAGCTAGCAATTGCCAGAGAAGCCAGACGAGCCAGAAAGCCAAAAAGCCAGAATTGACTCTGCCCGACCGAGAACAATCGGAAAGGAGGCAGAATGGGAGAGTGGTCCGTCTTGCTTGATGGTTGGTTGGCCGCTTCGTTGGTGGGCTGAAATGGGTGACTCTCTGAGCCCGTCCAGATGGAAAATCGATCAACTGAGAGAGACCAGCAAATATTAGCCCAGCAGCAGCGAGGCTGGCAGAGGAAACAGAGAGCAAGAAGCACGAACCCTCGCGCTTCTCAACCACGCGCAACCAACGCACGCAAACTGCACGCAACGCACAGTCCCGTCGAGCGCTGTGAGGATTTGCTGGCTGGTGGGGGGCAGCTTAAGGCGCGGCGGGTTTGGTGGGTAAGCGATGGCATGCGATGGAGATCCAAATCCATCAGCGAAAAGAACCCGCCACAGCCCGCAGCCGCGGCCAATGGTTCGAAAACACCACGGCCCAGAGGCAGCAGTCGATGCAATTCGCCTTTTTGCCAACCACGAGCCGCTCGCTTGCATCTCACGGAAAAAGAAGTGGTCTCATCTCTCCCTATCGCCGTCGGACTATTTTGCCTCCTTCGCGGTGGGTAAGGGTAGAAAGGCTGGCCCACTCGTGCGCAGTGGAGTCAATGGACGCTGCTATTTCTTCCCAGCGCGTGCTCATTTCTCTTGCAAACACCTCCTAACTAGTGCCGCTCCCGCCAAAAATGTCTGATCATTGGAGATGTTCACGTGCCCGTCCACAGCCCGCCAATCGCCGCGCAACCGAACAGGGTGGAACATTTGTATTTTCGCATACCGGACTTCCGTCGTCGTCATGGCCAAAGCGACCGCCTAATAACGCTCCGTGTGAGCTTGGCCCACGGTCGTGAGGCTTAAGGAGCTTGACCGACAAAAAGATCGATGTCTGCTCTTTTCTCGCGTCATCCCCATCGCTTTCCATCCACCGCTCAACACTCCTTCGCCCGGCTGCGGCACAATTACGCTGCGTACATGCAATCAGCGAAAATGATTGAGTAAGGTGCACGCCCTGAGCTGGCATGGCCGGCCCAGCCCAGTGTTGAGGTGCTGCAGGGAGCGGAACGCCCACGAACCAACAAAACGTCGTGAGCCTAAAAGCATTGCCACCACCGTTGTCTCACCTTGCCCTCTTCGCTGCTAATTATGCTCCCGCCCATCCGTCTCCCAATGTCCTGCGTCTGCGCGAAGGCGTCTCTTTGTTCTGCTTTGAGCTTGGGCGTGAGATGTGCCGCAATCGCTGGCTATCATAGCCCTTCGACTGTTTCTGCGCTCCATCGCCCGGCTCCACAATCCACAGTCCACCGTCGAATCAAGAGCCAACGAACGAAAGAAGCGAGCTGCATTCCCACTTGCATTAGGCCATTACATATGCTATCCAGGCCCTTTAGCGCCCAAACCTTACTGTCATGACCCTCGGGCGTTCAGATTTCTAAAAGATACTGTACCTCTAGGTATCCACTCTGCAAATCTAACAGACCGTTGACGATCGGCTTCCACTTGCCGCTGCGTGTTCTTCTTTCCTGCATTGTACGCTTCCGGCGACACCGCAAAAATACACACGATACAGCGGCAAAGACCACCGGATCACCGCAGCTGGCAGATCTAAGCCTGAGCCCGGTGGCCAATTGATCTTCAAGCTGACAAACCTTAACGTCATTTCTCACCGTAAGGAATTGATGGCATTGTGAGTTTCGATCCCATCTCATCTCCAGTCCGTCATAAGGCCTCCCACTTTAACACTCGTAAACGCCCTGCACGCTCTGCGCTAGGGAACCCAAACCGCTGTGTTTCGCGCTGATACCACACCCTCGATCGCCTCGATTGCACGTGAGATGCTAGGACGACGGCTCGGTACGTAGCTACATAATCGGTGAATGCAGGCACACCCAGCCTAACAACAGCTGGCAAAGCAGCAAACCCCGGCAACGCCCATTTCGAAATCTGTGGAACTTGTGCTTGACCGTGACATGCCATAGCGGGCTCTGAATGCCGTCTATTGGCCTTCGCCATGCTTGTTACTTGGGATGTCCCGGGCAGGGCACTGTTGATCTTCATGTCGATGCAGATCACGTGACATATCCACCACGGGTCCTGGAATAATGACTTGAGTGCGATCAGCCTGACCATAGCTGGCTACCTGCTACAGAAAGGATCCAGATAGATTAGTAGATTAGTCTTTGGGCGAGGCCATGCTGTTAGCCGTCGCAAGTACTGTACAGTTCGCGAAAACATGCCCTCGCTCCAGTGCCTCGCTCCACAGCCAGACATGACACAAAAACGGGTCGTGCAACAACAAAGTACCCTACACAAAACTCCGCACAGATAGCTCCCAACGTCCGCAAATCCCGCGTCGCCCGTCCAGCGCACCCGTCACGAGGCACCGCGAAGCACGCTAAGGCGCACAATCGCTCCGCCCAGCACCCTCCTGCAAGCAACGCTGTGCCAGCAAACAGCGCGCGCTCACCGGGCATCCACGCCCCCGCCGGCCGCGTCGCCAGCCTCAGCGCCAGCCCGACGACGCGCCGGCGACGACGACCCCGTGCCGCAGCCGCTCCCCTCGCTGCCGCTCCACTCCGCCGGGCGTAGGCTCTCGCGGGTGCCGCTCGGCGTAGCGGGCCCGCTGCGGGCGCGGCGGGCGGCGGCTTCGGAGCCGGAGCGAGTGGCACGGTCGTCGCCGCCGCCGTCCGTGTCGGCATCTTCGTCGGCGTCGTCGTCGGAGGGCGTAGCCGGCGCGACGGCAATGCGCGGATTCGGGTGTGCAGCCGACGAGCCGAACGAGCGGCGGGGCTGCAGCGGCGGCGACACGTCGCGGGAGGAGGGAGAGCCGGGCGGCGACGGCGAGTCGAAGGGCAGGCGCAGCGTGCGCCCCGCTGCCACCCCGATCAGCTGCTGCAGCAGCGGCAGCTCGAGGGCCGCAGCCGACGACGACGCGGCGCCGCCGGCGCCCGCCCGCACGAACAGCACTAGGCCTAAACAGAGTAGGAGGAGTGTGGCCTGCACGACGGCCATGCGCTTCTGGAACAGCAGCTCGTCGGCCATGAGCGACAGGCGGGCGCTGAGCGCGGCGAGCTCGCGCGCGTGCTGCGCGCGGTGCGTCTCCAGCTCGATAACGGTCGACTGCCACAGCTGGTCGTACTGGGTGCGGAACCCGCGCAGCTCGGCCATCACCGTGGCGTCGAGGCTCTGCAGGAACGCCTCTGTTTTGCCGGCTTGCCGCTTTTCCACCGCCCCGAACGCGTCCCGCAGCATCCGCGACTGCTCTTCGATGTACTGCAGCGATAGCGTTGAGTTTGCCTCCAGCATCTGCAGCCGCTTGTGGATCGACTTGAAGAAGCTTTCTTGCGTCGTGGGGCTTGCTGCGGGTGCTTGGGCGGAGGACGGGCTTCGTGATGACTCTGGTGTCGCCTGAGACGTTTTGCTCGACGCACCACTGTCTAATGAGACTGTGTTATTAGATAAAGTGATGTTATGAGCAGACGGTTCATCTACTGTCGCCGTCGTACTGTTTAGGGTTGAATTTATTGCCAAGCTCTCCGATGGCTCTACAGTTGAAGTTGGGGCTGCTTCTGATGTCACCGACTCGGTTTCGTTGACTTTGCCAACGTCGATTGATGATTGAGAGCTCTCTGAGCCGATAGAGTCACTGCTTGTTGAGTTATCGCTAGAGGCTTCTGGTATCTGTGAATCGGCTGTGATATTGAAGGTACTCGAAATGGATGAGGATTCTGGAGCAGCGCTTGCTAGTGATCCAATCTCTGAAGTACTTGAGACAATATCGCTGAGGTTGGCGGCTACAGTCGGAATTCCTTGCTCATACTGCAGCTCAGCACTCTCGTATTCTTCAACATTTATGACCTTTTGCTCTTGCTCTTTCTCTGCCATGGTTTCAGTTACAGAAGAGCTCGTGACCATGCTATCATCGGAAACGTGATCCCCTTGCCGCAACTCGTCCTCCACATCGTCGTCAGTTCGACCTGATTCATCTTGGCTTCTGAATTCTTCCATCATCGTCGTGCCGTGAACCCTTAGCAAGCTGACGGGACAGTAGTACTCGTTCCCATAGTGGGTCAGAAACTCGATCCGCACATACCGTGTCCAGATCAACGGATTCATTACCGGAAATGCTTGGATCTCTCTGGAATTTCTCGCCTCAAATATTCCAAGTTCCTTCCACCGATCCGCTTTGACGGGATAACGATCTGCTATGCTGACGCGGAACGTTCGAAGCATGGAGCTAAAGAACTCAAAATTGGCCAAGACGATAGTGTCAATCAAGATATCGTCGCACAGTTCCACGATCAGAAATTTGTTATCGGCTGTGCATTCATTGAGCATGTAGCTGTCTTTGTTCTCCACCAATACCGATGAAGAGCTTTTACACTGTGGATTCGTCTTAAGGACCGTGGCGGCGCAGTCGAAAGACGCATAATTGAACCGCTCCTTGCCAGTGGTCCCGGCATCTTTCCGGTTTGCCATGGAACCAGAAGCTGCAGTATCTTCCTCGGAGGTATGATCCGTTGCCTTTGCACTTTCGTGGGACTGCGAAGACGACCGTCCTGGAGCCGAATCATCAGCTTTGCCTGCCCCGAAGCCGAATCCCAGGTCAATCTCGCCGTCATCACCTAGGGCATCCAGTTCGTTGGTGATGGGCGAAGGCCTCTTTCTCCCGTCGGCCCCTGATGCGCGGCCCTGACCGACATTCTCGGGTGACTGCCCAATCTTGGCTAAGTTCTGCTTCTTCCACTCTTCAAATGACAAAAATTTGGAATTGTCGAGAGGAGAGTCTGTCTCAGCTTCGATTTCGCTCGAGGCCGTCGCTGAAGAAGGACTTGCAGCGTCAGAATCTGAGATTTCTCGAGTGAGGGTACTCTCCGCTAGTGCAAGAGCATTGGAATTGGCATATTGCGTCTTACGGTCCGACGTAAGGTCGGCATTCACTATCTCTGTAGGCTCGGCCCTTTCGCTTGACGAAGAGCTGGAGACGTTTGCTACTTGCGCATCGGTGGAACTCAGGTCAATTTGTGTAGGAGATTCACCGGATGTTGTCGTAGTATTGATTGATCTGGTCCAATTTGCCCTTAAACATTGCTGAGGCAAGGTGTGAGTGATATAATTAACGGTTCGCGACTCGCAGGTGGTTACGGAAGGGAGGATTGAGGAGGTAGGTGTTACGGCGGTCGTTGTTGAGGATATAGTCTGTGTATTCGAAGACCCCCCATGTTCAATACTGGAAAGATGTACGAGTGGGAGGAGGAGTGTGAAGCAGAGAAAAGCTGCGAGGGCATTCTTAACCTTTGGCATTGCTTTCGCGCATCGTCAGGTAGTTCGGAAGCGATTTGCAGAATCATTTGGAAGGCACAAACGAGGCCGAGACATCAATGGTATTATGTAGCGTCAAGCATTTCAACGTGAGATAGCCTGAGGGTTTTGTGAGTGAAAGGTGTCATGTCGGGATCCCTTGCGCTTTGTCTTACGGTAAGATGGCCGCGAGGGTTGCGGTAGTTAAAGACCGAACGCTCGGAGCATCGTTTGGCCCATACATACCGCCTTCTACACCTCGACCGAGGATCCAATACATGTTCATGACTTTTATATCAACTAGAGCACTGCAATACGAAGAGCACTGCTAAGAAAAATAGTTGTAGCCATGTATAAATTAACCCAAATATGTTCATTGGACATTGCCATCAGACAAATGTCAAATTTCGACAAAATATATTTCACAAAACTACGAACTGAACAACAGAATTGGCCGCTCTGATTCTAGACTTTCCACCTCATCGATCACGCCCTGAACTCCAAACTAGTACCAGAACGCATATGTCGGGTATACAGTTGCGACAGAGACGTATCATCAATCGTCGTCGTCATCATCATTATCGCGAGACAATGGCCGAATTGGCCTGGAGCCTGCGCTACCACCCAAGATTGTTTCCAGCTTGATCACCTTTGGAGCACTTACAATTTTGAAAGTCGACTCTTGCGCCGAGTGGGGCAATCGAAGCTTAGAAGCCTTCATCACCAGCTTTGCATACGTTAATGTCTTTGACCCACTCGGATAGCAGAACTTCATGAGCTGTGAGGCGGCGCTTTGCATTTGGGTCGAGAATGCAATAGATGACGTTACGGCATTGTCGCTGAAGGTACGAGTTAGTAGATTGTTCAAATACCTCGCAAGATGGTTGTCTCACCCTTCTGAGTATCTCAATGGGTCGGAAGCCAGCCTCATCCTTACGGTCTTCCAGGTAGCGGGTGTAGAACTCGTCTTCACCCTTCTGGGCAACCCGCCAAAGATGTCTACCGGTACGCATTGCCATATAGATGATACCGCAAGCCCACACGTCCACTCCACGGGGGTCAAATTCTCTGTCGGTGTACTCCTCTGGAGCTATGTACGGAGCCGATCCGCAAAGTCCCGCGGTCATGTGTGCTTCCTTCTCCCAAGCCATACGGAAACATTCGCCGTTGCCAAAGTCAGTGATTTTGAGAGCGCCATGCTGAGTGAGTAGTAGGTTCTCTGGCTTGAGATCGCGATGCGCAACTCCCATCTCATGCAAGTACTCGACTCCACGCATAAGCTGTTTGAAGTAACAGTCGGCTTCCAAGACTTCCAAGTTTCCAGCCGCGAGAATTAAAGTGTACAAGTCGCCACCGGCGCAGTACTCCATTACCTCACAGTAGCCACCCTTATCGTCCTGCAAGAGATCCAGTGTATGGATGACGTTCGGATGCTCCATTGACGAAGAGATGCAGAATTCTGACGTGAGCCTCTTTTTGTATTTCTTCGCAGACTCGCCGGGACGCTGACGGAACTCTTTGACAGCGAAGAGCTGCTCCCGACGCGGGTCTTTCGCATCAGTCTTGTGTGCGACTCTGACAATACCAAACGCTCCGTGGCCAACGATCTCTTGGCATCTGCCGTACTTTTCAACCAAGCTCTGTGAATGAATCGGTCCTCCTTTGACGTCAGTTGCTGCTTTGTCTTCGATTCGCTTCTGAGCTATCCAATCAGCCATCAGCGTCAGAGGTTGCTCTTCGTTGACCTCCTTCTTCTTGTCGAACATGTTGCGCACCATATCCTTGAGCTTTTGGGTTCGCTTCTGTGCAGTCAGGCGGTGCTCATGGGATCCGTCCGCATTCATCGTGAAGCGCCTGTGTTGCTGGTCGTCAGCCTTCTTGTCAAGACCTGTTTTGGTCCTCTCAAAGGCCGGAGTTTGGTTCATTGTTGGCGATCGTGTGGGTGAGGGAGGCTTCGCTGGACTGACTGGACTCTGCAGTTCATCCTGTTCCGAGATGGTAGAATCTTTCATCTTCTGGACCAGGCTAGCCTGTGCAGGTTCTTTGGGACCTTCTGCGCCGTTTTCTTTGCGTCCAAACATTCCACTAATCCTAGTTTTCATTGAGGGCCTTGCAGTGGGTACGGCGCGCTTGGAATCCTCGGGAGCCGGTGTCAGCTTGCCGTTGATGGTTGTGGCTGCGGATGCCGATGTGTCGGAGGTGGTACCATCTTGCGAATGGGTTGAGGCGGAAGACGCTGAGGCGTTGGATGGATCAGTCGCGTGTACATTTGTCCAGTTGGCGGGCGGCGACTCTGTCCGCGCAGACATGTCCTGTGAAAGAAGACTGAGCGGAAGTTCGTGGTTAAGGGTAGCCGGAGTAAGGTGGCGGGAGAGGTATTTTATGGTGGCAGAGACCACGAGTCTCGCAGGAGGGGCAACGGCCCCGTGAAGGCAATATAGCCGTCGAGGATGAGATGCGCGTGGTATTCACGACGTTTCTCGCACTCACAGTATCGCAGCTCAGCGTGGAAGAGAAAGAGTAGAGGGTGCCAGAAGAGTATTTGTAATGGCTTGGCTGCGGGCCGACGTCAGGGACAGCGAGGGCAGAGCAAGCAGCGTAGCAACGTAGCTGGGGAGAACGGGCGGGCAGACGTTAGATCAGGTGTCAGATGGCTTGGGTATGGCCATGCGAGAGGCGACAAGCGACGACGCAAGCTGCGGGAGGCAGGCAGGCGATGGCTGTGGCTAGAACGAGCTCTCTGCAGATGAGATGCTCTCCGTCGAGCTCTTCTTTCAGTCTTTGTCTTCTTCGCAAGCCGCACGCAGCTGTGAAATGGACTTCAATAATCAAATGAAACATGCAACCATCCGCGGGTTTTTTACCTTTCGACCAGAGCGCAGTAGAGAGCGGGATATGGTGAGCGGGGCTTGGTTCGGTCACGATTATTTTTTTTCGTTAGTTGAGTTGATTTTTACTATGAGGGATTTTGTTGCAGCACAGCCATCTGCCAACAGGCTTATTTCAGGCTTACAGCTTCCCGAGCCAGCAGGTCAGCGATTTAGGGACACTAGGGGCACACTAGACTGCTTGAAATCCATCCAGAGCCAGCATCCCGACTGCCGGGAGCACAACTTGCGGCATCCGGAGTGGAGAAAAGTTGTTGTTTTGGGCCTGTTGTCTGTGGCCGCCCATCCTCCTTCCACCGTTCCACTTCACCAAATTACCTCGCTAATATCAAATGCTAGTGTGATTTCACGCCCCTCAACGCTCTCATCAGCAGGAATTGATGTTTGGTGGCGTGTCTGTTGTCCTCTGTGGTCCGTGAGGATCCGTGAGAATCTACCGTGGTAAACATCGTTCACCAACGGCACAGACCCAAAGAGTCCCGATTGAGGCTGCATCTTAACTTAGATTTGAGCATCAATTCACTTGGCAATCTCGGCCTGCCAGTAGACAACACGTGTGAAGCATGTTCACGCCATGCTTGGCTCGAGAGTACTACCTGTTGAGCAACAGGCAATCGTCGATCCTGGTTCGACGTCTCATTTCGCACATGATGAACTCGCTTACTTCTATTAGCCGTTTCTTCCATTAAAGTGCGGTTAAAAGAATCCGTCCGCTGGAACCACTGCGCTGGGTCATCGAGTTTGTCTGACCTCCAGCTAGATTGTTTCGTTTCGGTCGACCACATGATTGGTGAACATCCGCCTCTGCTGACTCTTGCAGATGGTGGTGTCACGACGCATTGTTGTACAAGGGTAGCTGTGAAAGCTTCTTCTGTTTTGCCCCAGTAGCTGCAGGCTTAGAGTGCCACCAATGGTGCAGTAGCTCTTCGACTACACCGAGCAAGGGTCTCGATTAGATGGAATAATACCGCAACTTGTGATGAAAATGCTGTGGTATCTTATCATGAGTTGGCTATGGTATTTACAAGATCGCATTTCGACTACTTCTAAATTTGTAGTGGACTTGCCGTTGCCTACCTACGCCAATTCGAGAGCCTGTTGTCTCTCCGAAGGGTCCAAGCCTGCATGAACTGCATTTCTGGCCGCGACGATATCGCTAACTTCGTAGAAGTGGGGTTGCCACGGCAGAGAGACAGGTGGTATCTCAGAGAGGCTGTGTAAATGCCTCTGATTCATTTGCCGCTGGTACGTTGATCTTTCAGTTTGGACGTCAGGTCATCCCGCCATCCCCGGTCTGCTGTGTACGGATTTGGAGGCAAATTTGCAGCAAGCATCCATGCCAGCCCACTCGAGCTTATGAAGGTTTCAGGCAACCTTGGAAAGAGTCGATTCAACTTTCGGTTGGCTTTTCTTCACCAGACTCGCCTTTGCTGGCTTCAGCCTGCGCGTTTAAGGCCGTAGCCTTTCGCACGAGGCTTGCAAATCCACCCGAAAATGGGCTGATAGGATCTCGACTGTGATCGGTGATATGCTTATTTTCACGAATCTCTTTATTGCCTTCAACACGTCTTGTGAGGTAGATGGTTGGCGATCTTTGCTTCGCAAGAATTCTTTCGATTTCTTCTTGGTACGCCTTCTCGTAAACGTTCACCTCGACCGCTCCTGGAGATTCACTGACAACGTGGAACTCGCCAGGCTCAAGCGGATCGTCGTTTGAACCTATCCCAATATCTAGGAAGAGGGTATCGTCAAGAGGATTGTGTGCTTGACCCTTGCCTGTCTCTCGATGAACTAGCACAGGCTGCGGTTCGTCGGTAGTTGGTGAGGTCGTCTTGGAGTGCGGCTTCTCTGCCCATTTGTTATCGCTTGGGTGATGCATTCCCGATGGAGTTTCGTCCATTGAGACCACGGTGTCGATTCCCTTTGGAAGTCTAGTCAAGTCATTGGATACCGGTATGTCTCTGTGTACACCCTCTATTGTGAGGGCTGCCTCTACAGGCCTGCGCACATACGTGTCTTCGCTCTGGGCTCTCGGATGTGGCGTCTCGCCCATTTGAATTGGTGGCTGTACGATTCTCGACGCCCGTCCGAAAATGCCTTCTATCAAATCCGGTCGCCGCCTGGCGAGAAGAGTCTTGAATTTCTTTACTGCTTTCATAACTACCAGTAGTCGTCCCATATTTCCTGTGATGGCAGCGTTCAACTCATCATCCGTGGGAGGCTCAACCAAGCTCGTTACGTTCTCATCTCGAGATAGCAGTGGATCTTCGCCGTTGAGCGTGACCCATGGGTGCTCTCGCAACTCCTCCATAGTTATTCGCGTTTGTGGATTCTTGTCGAGAAGCTTAAGCATCAAATCTTGAAAACTAGCGTTGCAGTCGTCCAGCTGAACAGGATCGTTCTTGATCGACTCATATAATTCCATCATACCGGCTTTTTCGAATGGAATCCTGCCAAATCGTAGACAGTAAAGTGTAACTCCCATTGACCAAATATCTGCGGCCCTTCCTGACACTTCTCCGTGCTTCGCAACACATAACTCAGGCGGCATAAAAGCGGGTGAGCCTGCCGATTTTGACGTGTTCATCTTCGAGTCCTTCTCGAACATCTCAGAGACTCCAAAGTCGACAATCTTGAGCACATCATCTTCTGTCACGAGACAGTTATCCGGTTTAATGTCGCGGTGGATAATGCCTTGTGCGTGCAAATACTCCATGCCAAGGATCATATCGCGAAACCAGAGTCGGCATCGCTCCTCATCGTATGGGTCAGCTCTTTCCTCCAAGCCCACTTTCATGACAACTCCGTTCTTGCAATATTCCATGACCATGTACAGTGAATCTTCATCCGGATCGTCGAGTACCTCGATCAACGTGACTAGGTTAGGATGATATAGCTTCTTCATGATTGCAATCTCCTCGCGGATCAAGCCAACCGCATTGTCTTCCAGATCGGTTTGGTTAGTTTCGCGTCGATACAGAGGAGCGTTGAAGCCGAAGTTTGCTGCGAAGTGGCCAGCTTTGCGGACGGCATTTGGCCGCCGTAGGAGGTTTGATTGCGCTCGTTTTCTCAGTCTCGACTTGGAGAATTCTTTGACAGCCTTCGGGGGCCATGTTAGCAACTTTGTGCGTCGAACGTAGGTGTGCGCGGCAAGAAGCAAAACTAAACCTCATTCAAATGGGCACCTTACAAATTGACGTCCAAACTGGTCCACCGCCAAATGAACCGCACCGAATGAACCTCTTCCAATCTCTTCTTTGATAAGATATTGGTTGATGCGATGTTCTGCTGTGCCATCGTCTTCACTTGTGCTGTACTCAGAGTGTGCATTCAGTGTCTCCTGGAGCTGATATCAGCGAAAAGAAGCTTTCAAAGGTTCCCAAGTTGGTTCGCTCGTACCTTTACTGGCCTCCTTTTCTTCGACTCGGTTCGGTAATGGTGCCTCAGTGGGCTTTGATAGGCAGGTGCAGAGCTGAAGAAGTTATCGTCAGTCTCATCTTCAGCGGTATAGACCTTCTACGGATGATCTTACACATGATGGATTGGAACTGGCCGGTTATCTTTGGCTTCTTGCGGGAGAGCTAATTCAAGTTCTTTGCTAGAGTAAATACCCTGGATTCGTTCTGGGGGATCTTTCCTTGAGGCATCGCCAGGCGCTGCCATTGTGCGGTCGCGAATTCGTGCAAGAAGAAAATCAAGGAAGCTTGTTGTCGCGCCATGGTGACTGTCTCTGCAGCTATTTCAAGTGATTGCATAAGGTCAACAACCAATGACGGCGGGGCCATTCACCGATTCAAGGGTCGGGAGCGCAGCTACCGTATCAACTAAAGACCTTAATCACACCACCTTTGCAGCTGAAAACGCCTTGGACTGAGCACTCGTTTTCCTGTTGCGCCTTGCGACCATGGTAGTCTACGCATTCTACATCTTTGATAGGCACGGTATGCACTGTTCGATGCCGAATCTCTAGTTCAGCGCTCACGTTGTGCAGCCGAATGCATATACCACAAGCGGTGGCTTCCTCGACCTATATCTTCGGGCGGTAAAAGTGCGAGACCGCAATCCGAGACAAGTATCACAAGCAATGGCGAGATCAGCACCGGACAGCGAAAGGAGTTGTCAAGAGAAGATGATGCGAAGCTAATATTCGGCGTGGTCTTTTCCCTGCGCAACCTTACCGCACGCATCGGCGCAGATGAGAATAGGTCTGGAGAAGCAATGGTACCTACAGAGAGTCAAAATAGTGGCTAACGATTCTATCAGCTTCATATCCTACCGTACTGGAGAGTACAAGCTTCACTACTACGAGACTCCTACGAAGATCAAGTTCGTCATGCTCACCGACACGAAAACGGCTAACCTCCGAGTCGTGCTCCACCAGATATGGGCCACATTATACGTAGAGTTCGTGGTGAAGAGCCCGTTGTCGCCAACCGAACATCCTGGAGGTCTCGGGGTTGCCAACGAACTTTTCGAGCAAAGTTTGGAACGCTTTGTCGCTACTACATTAAGTTGAGCCCGCAAGTTGACCGTTGGGACAAACAAGTCTCGAATCAGAAGCTGCTATACGAATTGCATCCACGCCGTCTTGGCGTATGGGCTGTCAAATGGAAGGAAACCTCAAAGGATAGAGGTTGTTCCCAATCATTCTCACATATGAGGTGAAATAACGTAAGCTATATCGCACTGCAGCGCGCAGCTCTACGTCGGCATATATCTGGATGACGATCCATGTGGATATTATTCGTACCTCAACGCAAAGAAGATGTACGAATCTGAAGAGAGAAACATCTGATGATCTTGGCCGGCCGCTTGTCAAGAAGTATATGGCCATGGGTATTGCGCTATAATGTGATTGCTGACCAACGATACTTGAATGGTATGGTCCACCCTAGAGATTCTTCATAGACGCGAGCCAGCTCAATGAATGTATCTTTGTCACTATTATAACTTCAGAACTTGCTATTATTATCTCCACCTAACCACTACTCAACGATATAAATCAATATCATTCAATCTATCCTGCTATATTAAGTTCTTAGTTGTGAAGATTTGCTCCATCATTTTTCCTCAGCCACCGTGTGGCGCAAAACTTGGAGGTTGCCTCATAATCGATTCCGAACACAACCTTTCCATTCCCATTTACGTCTGCAGCCCTACACTATTAAATATATTAAAAACAATAACAGGGAAGGATGAGCCTCGATCAGCATGACGACGAAGAAGCGATTAGAGCAGTTCTTGGGATTTCTTCATTTGGAACTCAGTCGCGAAATGATAATCTTCAGACACGTCTTGACCAAAGCAAGAGACAACTAGCCGAGTCGAGAGGAAAACATCCAGCTTCTGTAGAACGTAAAAGGGCAGAAGAAGAGGATGATGATGAGGCAGATGGATCTGAAAACGATGAGGAAGAAGAGGAAGACGACGACGACGATGATGATGATGAAGATGAGGACGAATTTCCTGTCTCTCATGAGCTTGTCTTAAAGACGCACGACCGAGCAATAACGAGCGTAACATTAGATACAGCTGGAGGGCGCCTAATTACCGGCTCAACAGATTGCACATTCAAGCTCCACGATTTCGCTTCCATGACACCAACCACCCTCAGGGCCTTCCGAACGGTGGATCCTACATCGACGAAGAAGTCTGCGAACACGGAGACCCACCCGGTGCAGCATGTAGAGTTCAATCCTCATTCTCCGAGCCAGGTTCTTGTTGTAACAGCCCTCCCGCAAGTGAAGATATTCACACGAGACGGAGAAGTTCAGTGGGAGTCAGTCAAGGGTGACATGTACCTGCGTGACCTGAACAAAACGAAGGGTCATATCTCAGAAGTCACCTCGGGAACTTGGCATCCAACCAACAGAAATGTCTGCGTTACTGCAGGCACGGATAGTACAGTCCGCATCTGGGATCTCAACAGTATCAACAAGCAGAAGGACGTGATCATGTTCAAAACCAAAATCGTTGGTGTTGGTGGAAGAACGAGAATGACTGCTGTGGCATGGAGCTCGCAGATCCAAGGTAGTCCGAACATTCTTGTATCTGCAGCTCTGGACGGCAGTCTAGTGATGTACAGTGGCGAAGGACCGTATCATCGACCTGCTGGGGAGGTTGGAGAAGCGCATGAACCAAATTCTTGGACCAGTGGGCTTGACATCAGTGCCGATGGCAGGCTCATCGTCAGCCGAGGCGGCGATGATACAGTCAAGCTCTGGGATACTCGCAAATTTAAGCAGCCAGTATCCACGGCCAAATTCACGTCCACTGCTGCAAGATTCCCGACGTCCAACATCAGATTCTCTCCCTCATCGTCAAATATCTTACTCGGTTCCGACACTGGCCATCTCCACATCTTGAACCCAGCAACGCTTAAGCCTGAACTTTCCACACCAGTCACACCAGGATCCCCATTGATCACGGTACTCTGGCATGAGAAGCTCAATCAAATTATTACTGGATCTGCCAATGGCGAAACACATGTGCTGTACAGTCCTAACACCTCCAATGGAGGTGCTAAGATAGTGATGTCAAAAGCACCCAAACGTCGCCACGTCGATGACGATCCGAGTCTTACGATGGATCTGTCCCAAGGTATATCGGGCGATGCAATAGTTACTCCTGGAGGCATCCTTCCCGATCCCAGCAGAGGCCCAAGACATCCAAACATTGGCCTTACAGCATCTGGCAGATCAAGAGATCCTCGTAGGCCCCATTTACCTGCTCAGACACCATTTGCAAAGAACCAGCCAGATGAGAAGTACATCAAAGAGAACATCGAGCTCAGTTCAATGCGTGACGAAGATCCCATCACTGCCCTGATGAAGTACGCCACAGATGCGCAAAAAGCAGTATGGGAAGAGTCAAGAGGAAATTCGAAGGCCGTTAGCGACGAGGAAGATGAGCCAGAAAGCAAAAAGGCTAGAATCAGTTGATTTAAACAAAGTATGATTCCTCTTCGCTCGTGCCCATCAGAATATCACTTAAGTCCATGTTCATTGCTATAGGTATCAACCTGTGGGGTTGTGGATATACAACGTCGCCATCACCAGCCGGCTCTCCTTGTCGAAGTTCTACTTGCTTCAAATCAATCAATGAATAAAGCGACATGTCGACAAACCACTTCCAAGCCTATTTTGCTGCAGATTGTCATTGCCGTCATGCTTATTCCGGAGGCTTGATTGAATTGCATCGATGACACACTCCTGTCATGATGAATACCAATGATAAAACTTGCGACAGATCTTTCGGTAACGACGAAGCTCCGCGGCAGCATCTGCGAGCCTCACTGACACGCTCCATCCCTCGATTTCATCAGCCATGTATGCCTTTTGTCCGAGGACTGCGACAGGTCGTCAAGGTCGTGTGTTAGGTATACAATTTAATGATATCGATTTGAGGACTTTCGTGTTCACGAAGCTCTTCCCAAAACTCTTAGACGTGTGTGCTCATCGCCTGATACAAGGCCTATCGTGAAGGGAGCTTCATCGATCTTTGGCGCGTATCAATCTTTTACGTCCTCTCTCCTCAGGTTCACTTGGTGTAATGTCGCCCATACCAGTGGCAGTAACGTCACCAAAAGCAGAGCTACTAGGGCTGAGAGAAGGGCTAGTAATTTCGCTGCATGTGAAGATAGAACCTTCAGCTAGCGCTGTTTTGAGTTCGCCGAATTGAGAGTCTACAATGCGATTCGTAAATCCGCAATGCTCGAGTGGCAGCCGCATAGAATATCCTTTCATCGAGGCTATCGCTCTTTGAAGTCGGCGTCGATGACCAAGCTTAAGTCCTAGCCGAGCCATATCTGCTTCCGTGATTGTTGTAAGGCGCTTCCATGACGTGTAACCGTTCTTATTTAAAACATTCAAATACTGGCCGAGACCTACAAACTCGAGACTGATCCATAATTGAAGCTCCATGTTGAGAGTTCCAGCTTGAGACGCTTTTGGCCTGACTATTCCACTTCGAAGCACAGAGGTTTCGCCACGATATTATCAAGACTTGAGTTGTGAAGTGGCTTGCAGGTTGGCTAATCCGCTTGTCCTGGTAGAGTCCTTGCGATCTGGCGTGCAAATCGGAGCTGGCCACTGTGACGCCCAGCTTTTCGAAATAGTCGGTGGTGACGTCTATATTTCGATTGAGACTGGCGGATCCCACTGATGGTTGCCTACTCTCTGTAGCTGCCAGACTTAAATAGAATAATTAGAGCAGAAAGCTGTTCGAAATCTGGGCAGAATAGCGGCAACTTGAAGCTTTGGACCAATGCGAGGTATCATAACTTGATTTGGACCAATAAGGTTGTCACTCCACGCACAGCAACGAGCTAAGTGACGCTTTCGACACATTGCACCACTCATCCGCTTCAATTGTCCGGTACCAGCTCCGACGCCTAGTCCCACGCCCCTACAAATCCTCAGCAAGGACATTGACAGCGCCAAGGTCTACGCTATGTGATCTCCCTGGCAAAGTTAATGAATGCTTCTGAGTCGTCAACTACCTAGGCTCAACTTACTCTAAACACGATCAGATGTTTTCGACTGGATTACGTTGAGATGCCATCATAACAGTACGCAAGGCCGCTTGTGAACATATAAATAGATACCTGTGACACATCGAGTCTCAAGAAATAGCTGTATCTAAACACTACTTTGAAGGCGTGAATCCACTGAAGAACAGTCTTTTCAGTTATATCTCAATCGCACAATGTTCAGGACAGCTTCCAGTCTGGTCCGGTGGCGTGCTCTCCTCTTGCATATTCCCAAGAAAGCCGCGAACAACGTTGAACATCTTCTCCTAGCAAAATCCAACGCTTTTGGTCCACCATTGAGGCCACGGAAAGCCAAAGTAACATAAATCCGCGGGCCCTACTACTCAACCTTGGACCAGAGTTACCTTACCGACGTGTTAGAAACTTTCGGCAGCCACATCAATGGGCTGAAGGTCGGCGACGAGTCATTCTCACTGATCCCGTCGTTCAAAAGTTTTCGTTCAGCCATCCAAAGGCGGATAGTAGAGATGCTGCTCCGTCGTAATCTTGCAGAAATGACGCCAGATAACGGAGCAATAGTATGCTTCCTACAACTGACTTGCCCGATCTGCGATTTCATCGAACATTGCAAGATTTAGGGCTCGATTCCAAAAGCGGTCACAAGTGCTTCGGAATATGCCGGGAGCAGATTTTAAGCCAATTGGGATTGATTGTGTTCGAAGTGGAGCACGCTCCGAACGCTATCTGTAGTACATTTCTAAGCTTCGTCCCTACGTCACATCTTCAGGTATCGCAATACTCTTCGAATATATAGCTTCCACCGCTCAATTACGTCTCAAATGCAGAGCTACAAACCAATCACAGCAGTGAACTCCTCGAACTCAAGCGATGGAGGGAAGAAACAAGGACAGCCGTCACGACGGAAGCGATGCCAGGTGTTCGTCGCATGCAACAGCTGTCAGAAGAAGAAGGTCGCGGTTAGTAGATCACGAGCTACGCGGCGCTCCCTCCGACATTCGTCTTCCCTGAATAGAATGATGGACGCGTGCTAACAAACTTCCATCTAGTGCGACGGAAAACGACCCGCTTGCACAAGATGCACAAAGAACCAATCGGCCTGCACTTATGTTTCAGCAAGCGCGAGCGAGACGCGAACCATGGCACTTAAGCGCCAAGTCGACAATCTTCAGCAGAAATTGAAAGACCATACTGAAATCCTGGAGCTCATCCGCCTCATGTCAGACTCAGAAGCGGTTGAAGTGATTCGAAAGTTAAGGACAACTTCCAATGCTTCAATGATTCTCTCGTCTATCAAAGGCAGCGCTCATGGCGCAGTCCGACCGTCTGACAATAAAACCGCCCGCGCAATACTACCTCCCACGGAATCTAACATTGAATTCGAGCTGACTATGCTGCACCACTCTGTTTATCCGGCTTTGGAGCCTTTGGACATTGGTTCCATTGACTTTGACAACTTGTTTCCTCGGAGTCCTCGCAAGTCGTCAATTATGTTGCCCTCCGAGCCACTCGTTCCCATCGGCTCAGGTCTTGCCACCGAAGAGACATCTACCTCTCCAGTTATCACCACAGCTCCTCCATCTCCTCTTCGTGGATTTCGCTCAAGGCATACGTCTCCTGTTGCCGGGCCTGTTCAAGATCGCCAGTATTGTGACTCTCGGCTAAATCGTCTAAATATGGGCTATTGGACAAGAATTCCCATTGGCGATGAGTTTGCAGCCTGTGTCCTTTCTAATTACTTTGAATCCTACCATCCCATTTTCGCCTGTTTTGATCCCGATCTTTTTCTATCTGACCTGGTCGATCAGAAGCTCAATTACTGTTCGCCGGTTCTTGTTAGTGCTCTGATGTCTATTGCATGTGTAAGTGTCCCCTCTTTGCCAGAACTCTCTGACAGCTATTTTAGCAATCGTACAATGCTTTTGATGTGCGATCGTCTGCTTTTAGCGTTGCTTTTATGCAAGAGACAGAGAGGTTATTGCAAGCGGAGCGAAATTCAGACACCCCAGCAACTCTTGCTGCTATGTGCTACCTATGTATGGCAGGCGTAATGGGTGGAAAGGACAATCTAGCAAGTCAATTGGCAGCAGAATGTCGTGCCATGGCGGTAAGAATGGGACTATTCGGAGCTCGCCCAACAGATGATTTGGTCATGGCTTTCTATGAACTTTCGCCGGAGAAGATTAAGGAGTTTGCACACGCCGCTTGGGGTACATACGCTTGGTTGACGTGAGTGACCTCTGATTTAGATTATGCGTTTGATCTCAACGGCCATAGGTACCGTAATGCCTACTTTCCCGACAAACCTATTGAATTTCCGCCTGTGCTCCCGATTCCCGGAGATGTATCCAGGAAGACTAACTCGTCCATGTTTTTGTGGCCGCCTCACACGCTACCCATTTACATGGGACAGACATTTCCTACGCTTAGCAAGCTTTGGGTCATCATCCAGGAGATAGAATCTGTCTATACCCTCACGGACAGCACACCTTTGGTCGATCGAGTATCCCTTGCGTTTGCCGAATCAAAGTACCAGAAACTACTTGCCTGGGCGGATACGATTCTTCCACAAATGCTCCGAGGCGAACATAATTCCTCTCATACACTATTCTTCCAGTATGTCATTGAAGCGCTATAGTGAGTGACAGTGTCTGACGGGTTTTGTAGCGGCCTCTACCACTGTACGGTTCTCTCCATCTTTCGGCCATTCCTAGATTCTTCGGAGCAGCTACGTCTGCGGTCCTTCTCTTCCGTCGACGGAACTCCTTCTTCTGCGTTTTATGCCTCGCTGAATCAGCTCAAGCGTCTTATCTACACCTATCGTGCCCAATCTCCTCATCTCCTCTATAATGGTTGGTTCAACGCGGCGCTTATTCAAGTCAGCTACGCCGTTCTCAAAGATAGAGTCCATAACCCACATTGGCAGTTCTACTTTCGCCTGTGCTTCTGCTTTTGGAAGGAACTTTACGTACAGTACCGCGTCTTCTACCCGATTGTGCAAGCGACACTAGCTTTCGCACTTCAATCAGGTGCAATCGATACCGCTACAGCAACTGCACTGATAGAGGAGCTACGCACCGTTGGACACCACCATGAGGCGCCCGAAGGAGCCTTGACAAGTGCTGTTCTCGACTTTGGGCTTGCGATGAAGAACTTGCAGGAGGCGAAAATGGATTGTTTGGCGCAGCAGTTTGAAGATTTTTTGCTATTCGATGAGTTTACCACTACGAATTTCGAGATGATAGCGTAGACCGTCGAAATATTTAGGACAATTGGGAATGGTGCCAAAAGCCAAAGATCAAAAGCCGGAATACATGCAGCCATGCTTTGGTTCCTAGCCGCTAAAATAGCTGTGCAAGTCGGTTGGTGTCCTTTTCCGCCAGTGGCTGACAGAATCCTATTCAACTCTTCCGTAGAGACTAAAAATGCAGTGCAATTTCAGTGGGAGCACAGCACTTAGTCGTAACGACTTTGGGGTTGTTCGCGGCATAGTAGTGTGAGCACACGATTACAAATCGCCTTTCTTTGAAGAGTTCAAGTAGTCTCTTCATATACATATAAAACTGAAGTGTTTAGGTATCTGAGAACAAGTAGACAGGACTCCCTGGGATACGAAGAGAATATATCGTAGGTCGAAGTGACAGGGAGATCTTGTGATCCCAAGAAAAGGATGGCATACCGAATTTCCCCAACGGCACGTCACCACACTTTACTTCATTTCGATAACACCCCTAGAGGCAATCCTATCCTTCGTTGATACGACTCTGTAAAATCGAAAAGAGCTTCAAAGGTGATGGTTCTCGACCAAACAGATTCAAAGTTATGTAAGTCACTATCTCCGTGATAAGCTGGCTGTCCCCAGCGAGATAAGCGTAACTTGTATTTGTACCTGGATTCACTACCCATTCCCGAGTCGGAAATATGCACAGCAATCTGTAAGAGCTTGGAGCGCACCGCATGAATAATAATGGGCTCTATCGTTGTAGAATATGATCTCGTCGTCCTCAACGGTATAGTTGTGACGGACCAGCTTGAAGGTGAGTACGATGTGGCCGTCAAGGATGGTAAAATCGCCGCCGTGGAGCCTCGAGGATCGCTTTCGGGACGGACGTCGAAGAAAATAATCGATGCAAAGGGCGGCTATGTCATGCCTGGCGGCGTAGACGCCCACGTCCATCTTGAGGAACCACAACTCTTCGGCAAAGGGTCTACGGCAGACACGTTCGAAACAGGCACACGTTCAGCCATCTGCGGCGGCACGACTACTATCATCGCCTTCGCGCCACAGCCCAAGACGGAGGACAGCCTGCTTGGCGCACTGGCGTCGACGCACACAAAGGCAAAGGACAAGTGCTATTGTGATTATTCGTTCCACGTGATCGTGGGAAACCCATCGGCAACTGCACTCAGTGAATTCGCCACGCTGCGCGCCGAAGGCATCTCAAGCCTGAAGATCTACATGACGTACGCATCGCTGCGGCTGCAGGACCGGCAGATCCTAGATGTGCTGGTGGAGGCACGACGAACGGGGGTAACCACGATGGTGCACGCGGAGAACGACGACATGATCGCATGGATGACGGCGCAACTCGAAAAACGCGCGCTGCTGGACCCCAAGTACCACGCGACAAGCCACCCGGCCGCCGCCGAGGACGAAGCAACCTACCGCGCCATCTGCCTCGCGCGGCTCGTCGACGCCCCCATCCTGCTCGTGCACGTCAGCAGCCCCGAGGCCGCGCGCCACGTGCGCGAGGCCCAGGCCAAGGGCATGTCGGTCTACGCCGAAACCTGCCCGCAGTACCTGTTCCTGACGAAGGCGGATCTCGACAGGCCGGGCTTCGAGGGCGCCAAGTGCGTGTGCAGCCCGCCGCCGCGCGAGTCGGCGCTGGACCAGGAGGGCATCTGGAAGGGTCTGCAGGACGGCACGTTCACGGTGCTGTCGAGCGACCACTGCCCGTTCCGCTACGACGACCCCGTGAAGGGGAAGAAGACCGTCATCAGCGCCGAGTTCCCGAACGGCCACTTTAGGTACATCCCGAACGGCTGTCCCGGCGTCGAGACAAGGCTGAGCCTGACGCTGGATGCTGGCAGGCTGGAGCTTAAGCGGTTCGTGGAGCTGACGGCGGCCAATGCGGCGAAGCTGTATGGCTTGTATCCGACCAAGGGCGCGCTCGAACCGGGCGTTAGCGATGCCGATCTGGTCGTTTGGTATCCGCCTTCGGGCGCGGAGTCGTTTGAGCTGACTAACGATATGCTGCATCATGACTGCGACTACACGCCGTTTGAGGGGAGGCGCATGAAGCAATGGCCGAGATATACGATCCTTCGCGGAGAAGTGATGTGGGACAAGGATAATGGAGGCCTTCTCGGTAAGAGAGGCTACGGGAACTTCGTCAGGAGATCGCAAAGCAGTCTGGCAGGCAGCCGGTCCAAAGGTGAATGGGACATTGTAGGCTTCTGACATCCGGAAGAAGCGTGAGCTCAATGAGGAACGTCAATGCAAGCACAAATGAACAATTAGAAAGCGGTCTTTAGATCTAAGCCACGCAGGGTTCAATTTAAGCTCTCGACAACGCTGCGTGCCGTCAAGTGTTTACCCGCCATCTCCAACCGCACCGAGGGTATCAAGCCTTCCCAAACTCCAACCTGCGCACTATCGTACATCACATAACCACGCACTTTTCGTCGGCGGGTCTCCCCCCGGGCCCCACCGCCATCGGCCCCCCAGACATGCTCCGGCGCGCCCTGCCCAGCGCCGGCCCCGGCGGGCCCTGCTCGACGGGCGGCACGGCCCTTGCCGAGTGCCTTCGCGCGCGGGGCGCATCCGGCGCGGTGCCCGGCGCGCCCGGCGCAGTGCCAGAGCTGGTGGTCATGTAGGCGCTCTGGCGGCGGGCGGCGCGGGCGGGCTGGGGCGCGTGCTCGCTGGCGGGGTGGTCGCGGGGCGGGTGGAAGGGGCGGGCCTTGGCGGCCTGGTCGTAGGATGGGGGCGGCACGTTGTCGGCGGCGGGGGCAGCGGCGGCGGTTGTGGCGGCGCCGGGGCCGCGCCGCGGCGGGATAGCCGGCCGGCTGGTGCTGCTCGACGCCGCTGCGATGGGCGCCGGGCCGCCCCGCTGCTGTTGGTCCCGCTCCAGGAATTGCTGGCTGAGCTCGTCTTCGCGACGTCGCTCCGCTTCGGATCGCCGGGCTCGCTCTTCCTCTTCTTCTTGCAGCTGTAGCGCTAGAGCTAGGTCGTGGTCTTCTTGCTCCGCTCTCCGCTTTTCTGCCGGGCTTACGGGAGATTCGACGAGCGGTGAGCTTGGCGATGCGGATGGAATGCCCGCCTGTCTGAAAAAAGTGAGAAATTCCGCCTCGTGTTGGCGCTTTTTTCTGTTATTTTGGACAGTCGTCCAGCCTTGATCTACGTCGAGCATGCTTTGGACTGGTTGTTGGCTGAGACTGCTATTCCGCGGCCCTGGAGCGGGACCGCTAGCAGTCGTGGGAGTATGGTGTGACACTGGGCGGAAATCTCCAGAGAAGTGCTCACTGCCTTGGCTACTGACATCAACAAGAGATTCCCAGACTATTTCATCATGGGTCGAGTAACCCGCATCAGTGACTAGGGTGAGGATTTGGTGGGACATTGGCTCCTTATACATGGTTGAGAAATGGTCGTTACGGAAGAGGATCGCGAATTGTCCTGCACTGAGATGTTCAGAGAGAACAGCGAGGCCGTAATCAGTAAGTTGAGTTGGCCACGTCGAGAGGAAATCCTTGATTGTGTGGAGATCCTCGAACAAGTGCTGTTCTTCCGTGTTGAGACCCGTCGTGTTAAGCTTTTCTTCAAGGTCTTCTTCGTGGAACTGAATGTTCTGTGCATCTTCGTACGTCTTCGCGGAGCGGTCGAATGACTCATACGCGGGTGATTCTCGCTGTGGAAGCCAGCCATGCATCAGGGGGATGTTGAACGTGCTATACAATCGCATTTCGCGCGTCTCCTCAAAGCCGCCAGGTTGAGTATGTTCCCGGAGAGCAGGATGAAAATCTCGTGATAACCGAGACTTTGTGAAGACGAAGCAAGGATTGACGTTCATACCGGTATGCAATGTCAAAAGAAACTTGTACAAGTCGTCGACCTCTGGAAGATTTTGGGCTGCGGTTCCCCGACGGCCGGACATGAGTTCGTCGAACACGGCATCCAACAGCAAGCCAAGACTGATCTGCTCTCGCGTTCGAAGCGTCTCTATCAACGCCGTCTCCACATCCACTGGAGTTGAAAGGACGAGCGTGTTCACCAGAGCGAGCAGAGGACATGGTCCATTCATGTTCTGAATCAGAATCGGAGAAATCCTTAGTTTCTTTCCGTATGCATCGCGCCAACGAATTTGCTTGATTTGATAATGTTCTTTGCGTTGAGTTTTGGCTTTGGCTTCGGCTGACTGCTGCGATGTTTGAGGTGTGGATATACCGGACACAGATATTGGGATTTGAGATGTTGATAGTGTTGGCTCAGGCTGTCGTTGCAGCTGCTCAGATGGTGTGACCGGTACTTGAGGAGCATACTCATTTTCCAGACCGACCTGTTGCGTTGGAGCTGTTTCTTGGACGTAATTGACCGGTGTTGTGTCGAAAGCACTTACGGCTGAGATGTCTGATGGTTGCTTCCAAGTGCTAGAGACTCCAGATATTTCTGATTGGTGTTTCCATGGCTGATCGTTCTCTGTTTCAACCGGTATCAGAGGAGGCTGTTCATCAAGTAGCGAAAGCTTGGACATTGGTTCGATCGGTGAGTTCGTAGTAGGCAATTCGACGGGTGCTTGAGGTACGGGTGCCTGATGAAATGGTGCTGTTGGTAGAGGCGGCCAGGGTGACCCGTTGCTCTGGTGGCCAAATATCGCTTCACCAGTGTTATGTGGCCTCAAGAAGGGGTTATTAGACTGCTGGGATGTATTTGAGGCTAGCGAACTTTTACTCTCGGAGGGAAGGAGGTTCTCTTGTGACTTTTTCCTGAGCATCTCTTGAGAAGGTCCTGCCTGTAATGAAGCCGGCAGTGCGAATTCCTTCTGTGATTGAGAGGGATCTGGACTGCCAATCTTTAATGGCGCTGGGAGGCCCTCAGCATGAGGCTGCTCACTCTGATTTTCGCCTTGCTCTTCATCATCTGCTTCATCCCAGTCGGGATCTGACTGATCCCACTCATCGTCTGACTCTTCGTGATCGCCGATAGTCTCAGGAACGTCTGGAGGAGCCCGAACTGCAGGAGCGAAGGGAATAGACTGCACCAAGGGTGATTGCTCGGTGCTGTAGACGCTGGTGGGGCTGGTAGCGGACTCAGAAGGCTGTGACGCCTCAACGGCGGAAGATAGAGGTTTGCGTATGACCATTTTGCTCTGTGTGTATCATCGAGGTAATTAACAGTAGGTTGAAGATTGCAGAAATGCGGGTGAGGTTGAGGCAAACTGCAGCCTTGACTTTGCGGATGGTGGGGAATTAGGAAGGCGAACTGCGTCGATTCAGAGAGAGCAATTGAACGACGGTGGAGTGGAAGGGCGGGAAGTGGATATTGTGATATCGTTAGTAGAGACAGAGGAAGAGGAGCAGGTAAGATAGATATACGGAGGGCAACGATGATATTACGCGGCCCATGGAGTGGATAGGTGTAGGTACTCTATCTTTGTGCCGGGCAGGTCTCGTAAGTTGCTTGCGTCGGCACGTTGCGTCTTCGGCCTTCCCCTCGGCCACAGTTAAGCAGCCAACCATTGACGCAACCAATCTGCACTACGGAATTCTTAATTAGTAGCACCAAGCAGTCACCGACTGCCGCCACTTGCCTCCCTCCAGAATCGCCTCTCAAACCTTACAAAGCGGGCGTGATTGGGTGTAGCAGCCAGGGCAGACCGTGGCGCTGCGCCAATCTCGCCTTGCAACTCCGTAGAAATCTGCATGTCACTTTGATATAAATCGCTGTCTTCTTTTACGTCCGAACCCATATGGACACGGAGCAATTCAACGTTCGAATTAGGTATCACTGTTACTTGTCCTCCGTTCACCGCCCACACTCTCCTAGTACTTGTTTCTAGCTAAAACCTGACCTGGCTGCATTTCCGTGCCGTCTCATTTTCTGAGAACACTATTAGGCAGACGGATTGCGCACACCACCATTGGCTCGGTCGTTCAATATCGCGATTGTGTCCGGAAGAGGTATACAAAAGTCAGCCGCCGAGGCTTTTTGCTGTACATCACGCGCAATACCGTTGTGCCTGCTGCTGTTTGCGATACGGTTTGCTGTCGCAAAATATGACCTGATATGTAGTTCGTCTGTTGCGCCGCATCAACGAAGCCAGGACTAGCAATAACCTAGAGATATTATTTCATGCAGTCCAATTTCCACATGCGCCTTTCACTTGTCCATCAGCGCCGCTTTGATTAGCGCTTTCTGGCGGTCGCTCAGCGCGCCGGGATACCGAATCTTGACGCCCACTATCAAATCTCCTCTCTCTTGCACGTTCTTGCTGTTGCACATACCCAATCCTGCAAATGGCTCCTGCCAGCCGGGCGGCGTAGGGCCTTCATGGCCAACGCGCACCGTCTTGCCATCGATACTGGTGAGCGTGCGCTGCCACCCAAGCAAGCTCTCAGCCAGGCTAATCTCGATGACGGCGTGGAGGTCGACGCCGCGGCGCGTGAAGAGCGGATGCGGCTTCTCAACAACGATAAAGTGCAAGTCGATGGGGACGCCGGCGGGCGAGACGCCGGCCTCACCCAGAAACTTGATCTTGGTGCCGGCCCGGAGCCCGCGGTAGACGGGCACCTTCAGCGGCTGGGTCTCGGGCCGCGCCACGCCCGTCGCCGCGTCCACCGACGTCCGCCGCACCTCGAACTGCTTCTCGCTGCCGTGGAACAGCTCCTCCAGCGTCACGTGCAGCTCGCGCTCGATGGCTGCCGACGGTGCCGGTGCCGGTGCCGCTGCTGCGGCGGCTGACGCCGTTCGCGGGTCTGCCGCGTCACGCTCGCCGCCGCGGCGCGACGCAGGCGAGCCTCGCGATGACGAAGGGTCGGTAGGACGACGACTCGGGCAGGCGGAGACGCCTTGGTCGTCGAGCGGGCTTGGTCCAAACAGGTCGAAGTCGCCCATTCGGCCTTCGTCGCTGTTGAGCCAGTCGGTGAAAGCGCGGTCTACATCAACCGGCCGCCTGCCTGCGCCGTAGTTCTCTGAGTACCGGTGCTTTCGCTTTGCCTCGACGAAGCTGGGCCCGTTTCTTTGCGGCCCGCTGCCGCTGCCGCCGGCAGTGCCGAGATCAGGGAACGAGTGTCGTGGGTCGCCTCCGTAGCGGTTCTTCGGGTTCGACACGCAGCCTTCGTCGATGGCGTCGTTTGGTAACCACGGTGAACTGCCCGTTTCAACGGCAGATTGAGGAGTCCTAGGCGAGTGATTCGGGCGAAGAAAAGCCTGTCTCGGCGAGTCTCGGGTCGTACGTGGATACGCTGGTCCAGCGTAGTCGTAGGGTCTGTTTGCTGGTGATGCTTTGGGCGTACGTCGACTTTTGCGAGACTCAACGTCTCCCTGGTAGCCTTCCAATCTCTCCACGCTTGGTGTTGTCATGGCCCGATGCCGCATACCGGGATGAGGCTCTAGAGGATTCCCATCAATGCCGGTTCCGAGATCCATACTTGGATGGTGAATCTTTCTCTTGCCTGATGACTCGGCTGGTTCATCTCTGGGTTCGCCGCGCATATCCATACGGCCGAGCTCAGCTTCTAGATACAGAATTTCCGCGTGGATATCTTCAATTGGTCGCTCATCGCTTTGGTACCGAGTTAAAACTCTCGACGGTATTGTTGCGTCGTAACCTGACTTGTCTCCCCTTTGCGTTCGTCCTTCGCTCCGTTTGCTTGGTCGCTCTAGCATCTTGTCGGTGTCGCTTACCCTGAATTCTGATGCATATGCATGGTCGGGCGACTGCTTGGCCTTTGAGCTTGGCCCTGCTTGCTCTTCCAAGTCCGTCGGTGCCCTAACCATCACAACGGGAGGCGTAGGAACTGACGGTGGCTCAGGAGCGACGGGAGGAGTTTCTTGCGGGTGGATATAATGATACGATTCAACCAAGGACGGCTCGTCACTCGGCTCATCTTCTACTTCCTCAACTGTAGCTTGGTATGGACTCGGAGGCGCCGAAATCGTGATCCGAGGATTCGAACTTGTGGAGTCTGGTGTTCTAGGTTTGGCATCCTTCTCAGGAGGAGCAGTCTTTACAGCCGCTGGATCCTTTGGAGATAGTCGTGTCCAGTCCTCGCGACCATGGACAGCATCTACAATGCGCTGAAAGGTGAGGCTATATTCCTCGAACCGAGTAGCGAGTCTTTGCAGCCTTCTCTTGTAACTGTCCTCATCCACCCTCATATTACTCGACCGCTTCCTGAGGTACCTGATAAAAAGCTCTCGAAGGTCTTGCAAGTCGGATATTGCGTTGAGTCGCAGCTCATCAAGATCGGCAGTTGTTCTATCGACATCTCGGAGATTTTTGTAATCACGATGGGCCACAGCAAGCCTCGTCTCAGTGACGGCTTCGTAAAGACGGCCAACTGTGTAGGTTTGTCAGCGCACTATTCTCCGTATGCTCTAGAGGTCTAAGGAATTGGGCCATAGTCCGCAGTCTACAGGATGGTAGTGAGCGCCGTTTATGAGCCACGCTCGACCTCTGTAACCCAGCGAAATCAAGTAGAATTAGGAAGACATACGATTAGGAGTGATATAAAAGAAAAGGCCAGATCTGTCCTTGCGACCTGCGTTCAGTTAGCGGACTTTTCGGAAATCTCATGACTCCGACGAAGCTGCATTACAATCTTGCAGGAGGGCGCGCGTATTGTTCTTAAGGGGTAGGAGGTCGTTCAGTAGGGTGGTTTGAGTCGCCATGATCGGGCGAGAAGGAATTCAAGGCAGAGAAGATATGAATTTCAGTCATGATCGTGTGGGAGTGCGGTCAAGTCAAGGGAATGAGTCTTTAAAGCTGGCCTAATGAGGCCGGCGCGGAAGAGGCTGACTGCTAAAGTTTTGAATGGCGGAGCTTTGCCGTACGGAACAGTCAAATGCCAGCCCACATCCACACACCACTACCACTACCACCTCTCCAACCCTTGACCGAGACATCACGAGCTTCTCTTAACGGGATCCACCCAATATTTGATTGCGTTGCATCCTACGATTCACTCCAGACATGACCTTGTAGCTTACAGAACGCTTTGGAAGCTGAGTGCTTGATACCATGGATGTTGTTCAGGCCGTCTCCGGCTACATCGCCAAGATGGTTTCGGCCGGAGACAGCACCGCAGGTGCTGCCAAGATGAAGATACTTTTACTTGATAGTGAGACTGTAGGTTTGTCTTTCTGGTCATGCGTTGGCCCGTCCGGGTACTGAACGCAAGTCTTAGGTCCCAATCATATCAACAGCGACGACGTACTCGGCCCTCCTCAATCATGAAGTATACCTCACAGACCGACTAGACAATCAAGCCAGAGAGAAGATGCGGCATCTGCGATGTCTATGCTTTGTCAGGCCATCTCCAGACTCGGTACAATTTCTGATCGATGAACTGCGGGAGCCTAAGTACGGAGAATACATCTTGTACTTCAGCAATATTGTTAAGAAATCGTCGTTGGAACGTCTTGCCGAGGCGGATGATCATGAGGTGGTTCGAAGTGTTCAGGAGTACTTTGCCGACTACCTCGTCATCAATCCTGACTTGATGTCGTTGGATATCGCCTTTCCAAAACACAGACTGTGGAGTAACAGTCCAGACATATGGAATGCGGATACATTACAACGGACTACAGAGGGCTTGATAGCACTGTTACTTTCACTCAAGAAGAAACCTTTGATTCGATATGCCAAGAATAGCCTTCTCGCAGTTAAACTAGCAAGAGAAGTCCGGTATCAGATGACACAAGAGGAACAACTGTTCGAATTCAGAAAAACAGATACGCCTCCAATACTTCTTATTGTGGATCGCCGAGATGATCCTGTCACACCATTACTCACACAGTGGACCTACCAAGCTATGGTCCACGAGTTGATCGGTATAAAAGATGGCAAAGTAGACCTCAGCGATGTACCAGATATCCGACCAGAGCTAAAGGAGATCACTCTACAGCAAGATCAAGATCCCTTCTTCAAGAAGAACATGTACCTGAACTTCGGTGACCTCGGTCAGAATGCCAAAGAGTATGTTGAGCAGTATGCCTCCAAACGGCAAGGTAACTTGCAGATGGATTCTATTGCAGACATGAAACGATTTGTCGAAGAATACCCAGAATTTCGAAAGCTGTCCAGCAACGTCACAAAGCATGTCACACTCGTAGGTGAACTCAGTAGGAGAGTGGGCTCAGAACATCTCTTAGAAGTCAGCGAGTTAGAACAGAGTCTGGCTTGCAATGACAACCATTCAAATGACCTCAAAGTATGCTATATCTCCTTTAGCAAGACAAATACGAGAAGCTAAACGCATTCAGACCCTCCAAAAACTCATTCAAGATCCCTCGATCCCTGCGATGAACAAACTCCGCTTGACGGCCATCTATGCTCTACGTTACTCCAAGACTCCATCAAGCAATATCCCATTCGTATTGGACCTCCTCGGCACGACAACCAATCTGTCCAAGAACCAAATCTCGCTCATCACTAAGTTGCTAGACTATCACAGCTCACTACAATCGGTACCATCCGCGGCCGCAGGTGGTATTCCGGAGCTGTTCCAATCAGGTTCATTCTTCAGCGGAGCAAGAGATAGGATTTCGCGGGGACTGAAGGGAGTGGAGAATGTGTACACACAGCATTCGCCGCGGTTGGAGAGCTTGCTGCAGGATTTGATCAAAGGCAAGCTGAGCACCACTCTGTATCCATTTGTCGAAGGCGGAGGCCAAACCCGCGACAAGCCGCAGGACATTATCATTTTCATGGTTGGTGGAACGACGTATGAGGAGGCGAAGATGGTCGCACAGGTCAACGCCAGCTCACCCGGCGTGAGAGTTGTTCTCGGCGGCACCAACGTGCACAACAGCACCTCGTTCTTAGAAGAAGTCGACGACGCGGTCGAGTCGTGGCCAAAAGGAAGAGAGGCCACGGCCGAGGCGCGCTTGAGACGGGAAGTCGGAAGGTAGTGGGTATCTTCCACGGCTGGCTCTGGCTAGAATACATCGTCTAATCCTCCCCAAAGGGATAATTAAACTTTAAAAGTCCATTCAAGCCTCCAACCCAGTGATCCTCGCCATGTACATCCTGCCCGCCTACCGTTCCTCGCACGATGGATGGTACGCCGCCCGCCCAGTGGCCAGAGCCATCTTTGACCGATTCGCCCCAAACTCTAACCTCCATGCCTTGGCCAAGCCCTTTCTCCCTCCTCACACCGTCGATCGACACCTCCACCTCACCCGCTCTGTTCTTCTCGCTCAGCCGCAGTGTGACGGGCGAGTTCGCGGGCAGCACCAGCGGGCGGAAACTCAGCGAGCGCGGGCAGATGGGCGTGATGAGCAGGGAGCTGACGAGCGGGTGAACAATGCTGCCTCCAGAGCTCAGCGAGTAGGCGGTGGAGCCGGTGGGCGTGGAGATGATCATGCCGTCGGCGATGGCGGACGTCAAGAAGCGGCCGCCGATGAACACGTCGATCATGCAGAGGTGCGGCGCCGCGCCGCGGTGCAGCGTCACCTCGTTCATCGCGAACACCGCGTCGTCCGCCGCCACCAGCCGGTCCTCCGATGCCGACACCTTCTGCCCGCGCGAGTCGTACACGCCCACGCGCAGCCGGTTGCGCAACAGCACCCGCGCGCCGCGCGCGCTGCCCATGCTCTTACCACGGATCGACGACCACCCCGTCGGCAGGGCGCTCTGCTCGTGCGGGCTGGTGATGCGGCCGCGCGGTCTGCCGTTCTTCTGCGTCAGGTCGGCCGCCGCCGGCGTGTAGTCTGCGTCGCTGAGGCCCGGCGCGCCGATGCCCGCGCCCGCGCCCGACATGTACACCTCGCGGAACGCGCGCTTGTACTCATGGAACTTCCACTCGCCGAGGAAGCCGAGCGTGCCCATGCTGAAGGAGAGGATTGGTGGTACGTCGGGGATGGTCGCGAAGAGCGCGGCCGCATGCAGGATCGTGCCGTCGCCGCCCAGCGTTGAGACGAGATCGACTTTTTCATGTAGCGATGCGCGCTTTTCCTCTTGGTTTGAAGATGGTGCAAAGACTGGAAAGGGTAGAGCTTCGTGAACGTCGGCGGCGGCATGAGGCTCGAGGATGATCGAAGTTCCTGGGTAGGATTGATGGATATGCTTTGCGTACTCGATTACTGACTCGTTTATGCCGAGCGACCGATTCTTCTTCGTGAGTAGAATGTTCCGTGGCGGCGAGGGCCAAGCGAGGCAGAGGAGATCATTGTGTCTAGTTTCTACAGCATTCGAGAGTTAGCAACAGGTAGCAATTTCTCCGAATGATATATTGAGCCGAACCTTGATAATTGGGACTTATGCGAGCTGGTAGTTCATCGATGCTGCGGACTTCATACTTTGCCGAAGTGGAGGAGAACGACCGCGAGCATGACGGAGGTCGAAACAGCTTAGCTGTGGAGGTTGAGAGGGTGAGGAAACTTCGAATTGTCATGGCGCCATGGCCGGGCTGCTGTTAGAGCTACAGCAATGAGTGATCAGACCTGCCGGGTCTTGTCTTAAGTTGGTCTACGGTTCGTGACATCGGCGGATGATCCCTGGCATGGGTGAGCGGAGCCTCGCGCATGGGTTGGCTGGCTGGTGGTGTGTTTTTTCGATAGCCACGTCCAGTCGGAAGAGGCTTCTTCAGTTACTCCGCCATACACTCACCGTTGATGTTGCCTTGACTGTGGATACCTCCTGCACTTACATTTAAAGAACTGCAGGCTGCGGAGCATTCCATCCTCTTGATCTTCGCCCGTCTGTGTCCTTTATCAGTTCGCACATCGTCCTACATCAGGCTTATTACTCCAAGCGTGGCACGTGCCGTACTACCTGAGAGGTTTTGGGCATATATACATAATTTGATAGCCTGAGATATCGTCAGACTACTCTCGGTTCTGGCTGCATACTGTCCATATGGAGTCCGAAGGTCTTCGCCAACGGACAACAATCAAAGATGACACGCAGTCTCAAACAACAGGCAATCAGTTGCGCGACAGTGAGCATCCAGCAGGTCCGGTGAAGTACGGTATCGGCGGTGAAGTGCTGCGAGCGATACTGTTCGGCCTCTACTTCAACACAGGCTGCATTGCTATCCATATCACGCAATTCATGGGAGCTCCGCTCTATTTCATAAACAAGGATTACTACTATGCTTGGATGGCAATGACAAAGCAATACTTCGGCATCCTCGTCACCACAGTGAGCCAGTTCTGGGCTCCTGTTACCTTTAGGATCAGCGGTGACAAGAGTGTGAGAGGACAGATTCGTCTACGTGAAGATGGCATGTTGGAATGCGACTTTCCCGAACGCTTGGTTCTCATTGGCAACCATCAGATATACACGGACTGGATTTATCTCTGGTGGATTGCCTATACGAATCGCATGCACGGTCACATATACATCATTCTGAAAGAGTCACTCAAGTGGATTCCGGTGATCGGGCCTGGTATGATGTTCTATAGCTTCGTGTTTCTTTCAAGAAAGTGGGAGAAGGATAGGCCGCGATTCGCACATCGACTGCAAAAGCTGAAGGCGAGGCATCATGGTCCCATGTCTGGATCCAACGATTTAGATCCCATGTGGCTTTTAATCTTTCCAGAGGGCACAAATTTGTCGGATAACGGCAGAATCAAGAGCAAGAAGTGGGCTGACAAGAATGGCATTCCTGATATACGTCATGCTCTTTTGCCCAGGAAGACGGGCTTGATGTTCTGCTTAGACGAGCTAGGAGATACTGTGGAGTGGGTTTATGATTGTACGGTTTCTTACGAGGGAGTTCCGTAAGTGCCAGCGACGTTAATCAAGCTTACTTCCATCATACTGACTCCATACAGCCGCGGACAGTTCCCACAAGATATTTTCAGTTTACGCTCAACGTACTTGCAAGGCCGTCGACCAAAGTCTGTAAATATGCATTGGAGACGGTTTGCCGTAAAGGACATTCCAGTCAAGGACCCCGAGGCTTTCGACAAGTGGCTTCTCGACCGTTGGCGAGAGAAAGACGAAATGCTTGAGCAATACCTCCAAACCGGACGTTTTCCTACCGACCATATCGAGGACGAAACGCCAAATGGTTCCACGAATCCTGTTAAAGATCAAGGCTACATCGAAACTCCGATCAGAGCAAAATATCCTTTTGAATTTCTCCAATTATACGTTCCAATAGCGCTGCTATGGCTGATCATACGCTTGATCAAGCAGTTCTTGCAGATGATTCTGGTGACAGTTGGATTAAGGCGCACTTAATTTCAGCACCAAGGACGTTCTAATCGCTAAAGTCTATTCGCCACAAACACTCTAGATGACTACAGCGCCAAAGCGGTAAAAAGAGAGGATGCTGCTGAACGCACTGATACAATTACTGCGCAGCATCTTCAACAAAGACTTAGACTCAGTTGTCTCCATCTCGAACCAACATCTCAATATCCTCCTCTAAGAGACCTTCGTGGTCGATGCTCTCGGTGAGACTTCATCGAACCTTTTCAATACACACTACTGATGCCACCTCGTCCGGCGTTGTTCGCCGCAGCGAACTCATCCACCAACAACCGGCTGTAACCGCTGGCGAGGCCGACTTGCACGTTTCTAGCAAGTAGCATAGTTGTTTAGCTACAGCTCAGGCTATGCGACGCCCATCTGTCCTCGATCGCAGCATTTCACCACCCGCCTAACGTGCTGCGACACGTGCAAGGGAATTATAGGGATGAACTTCTTCGTGATGCGGCGAGGTTGGTTGGGATGAAGCATGGGGCCGCCAACATATTCGCAGGCATCTGTGTCGCAGGTATTGAGGAAGGATAAGGCCACCTAAGTTGTGTCGAGAATTAGCTGGTTGGTTCCCGGAGTAGCGGTCAGGCAGTCGGGTGATATTGTCGGTGTGATAGCAAAAAGACAACGTACCTTGACCTGGTCCTCTCCGTACTCATGCTCAGGAATTTACTCGATGCCATCATCTTCTTTGCTGTATGAAACGGAGCATATTGCTGTCCGTTGGAGCCATCTTCGGATGATTGGCCTTTCTTGCTGTCGCTCGTATTTGTGGTATCGAAGAATACAATCGGATAATCCAGTTTGAGACACGGTGCGCTCGAGAGCGGCTTGGAGAATTGCACGTTACATATAAGAGATGTTTTTAATAGCCAGGTTGAAGAGGCAAGCTTTTGTACCTCGAAATCTCGAGCGCAAAAAAGAACTGTCCAGATCGGATCCGCGCTGATCCACGGCGCAGTCTTATATCGTATCCCACCCAGGCCCCACGCCCATCGCCAAATTTGGGCGCGACCGCAGCCTCCTGCGTGATACACTATTTCCCTTGAAGCGGTGAATGACAGAAACAAACCCACGCCACGATATCGCGTGCGCAGCAAATTCGCTGCGCCGCCGCCTGCTCGGCCCACCCCGCAAAATTGATTGTGATCGTACCCCGGGATTCATGGCCCGCACTCATTATGCAATTTGCGGCTCCTGCGGGCGTTGACGGGACGGATCCCACCAGCGGAGAATGGCTTCCGATCTTATGACCTGCTTGATCGAGAAGGTAAGCTCATAACGGCGTTTGTAGGTAGCTCCGGCCCATTATTTTCCTTCGAGAAAAATTTCCAGTTGAACTACGGCGTTTCCTGGGGAAATCAAAGTGCGCCACGCGGTTCGCAGCGGAAAGAAGCCCGGCTACGACTAGATTTACTTGAGGATGTAATTCACACTGGTGAAAAAGCATGATAACAAACAAAACCTAAGTGTTGTGGTGTCGCAATTTCTCGATCGACGGAATTGGGTGATCAGCGGATGTGGCGGTACGTCGGTTGTATCTGGCGTGGACGAAAATATGGGAGGCGGCTCATCAAGAACATGAATTATGCATTCCGAACCCTTCACCTGCCGACTATAGTCTTGTTGTCTGAGAACTTACGCTACCTGGACCGTACGTTACCCCTGTGTGATGTTAGAACGATCTCGAACGCTGAGGGTTGATGGCTGCTGTGAGAGTCACGAATGGGAGGAGAGGTGAGGGAACTGTTTTGCAATTTTGACTTCGTGCTTTGCCGATTAGACCGGCATTAGAACATGCGTAAAACACAACCTTTCAACTCTAGCATCCAGATTTCTTCTCAAATTCCAACGAGTGTGAAGACTCAATCGTGCAACCCAGATCCATTCGCTGAACGCCTCTAGGACTAAAAGTCTTCGGAGCCTCAACTTCACGCACCATCCATTCCAAACTTTTCTGTCCATTCGGAAAACTTGTGAAGCTCTGCAGGATCCACGGAGGATTTAGCCCTCGAAAGAGCATCGAAGAAATCATCTGGGAGAACCGGGAGGTCTAAAACTCTGTTTTTGGGAACTTCGCGCCAAGTCATCCTCATTGCTCCCTCTTCGTTTGATTTAGACGGCCAGAACCATTTGACCCTATCGTATTCCCTCTAGTACGTCATTCTTCAGCATGAATCCGATTGGAATTAAGAACCGAGATACGACTTACTTGCTTAAAGTGTGTTGCACGATGAAGTCTTCTGATAGGCCCCATCAGAGCTTCTTGTACAAGGTTGGTGATATCGCTGCCAGAGAACCCGTCCGTCTTCTCTGTCAGCTGCTCATAATCTGCCTGTGAAAGATTGCATTGAGTGTCTCCAATCTCAATTTCGAACAGTCTCCTTCGTGCCGCGGAGTCGGGCATAGGCACGAGAATCTTCTTTTGAAATCTGCGCCTGAACGCTTCGTCTAATGTCCAAGGCAGATTGGTTGCTGCTATGAAAAGGATTCCAGAGTTGTCTTTGTCTACGCCATCAATCTGCACCAGAAATTCATTCTTGACCCGATTTTCATGATCGGCACTGCGATCACGCTTGCCACACAAAGCGTCGATTTCATCGAAGAAGATTATGCATGGCTTCTGGCGGCGAGCGCGATCGAAAAGAAGCTTGACAAGTCTGTTAAATGTCAGTATTGTGTTTCTAAGCTCTCTGACTAACTCTATCATTCTGATTCTGAATTTGCTGAAAGATAAGACTAATTCACCTTTCACTTTCCCCGTACCATTTAGAAGTAACATCACTAGCGCTGAGTGTAAACAAGGTCGACTTGACTCCAGAAGCTAATGCTTTAACCAGGTGACCTTTACCAGTGCCAGGCGGTCCATAGAGGAGAATGAATTGATGAGGTTTACGTTTGTTCTGGAAGAGCTGAGGTTGTCTGTCAGGCATTTCCGCTGCAATTTGAAGCTGTTCTTTCGCATTTGCCAATCCAGCAACATCCTTCCATGTAGTTTTCGGTTTCGACACAACGATCGTGCCGTCAAGAGACTCGTCTAACTCCCTGTCCATGGCACTGCGGCCGTACCTATCGTTTTTCTTCGTTTCCTCTTCATTTGCCTCTTCATTTGCCTCTTCATTCATGGGTTCTACAAGGAAATTGCCTTCTGCTCTGTTCCTCAATGATCCAACGCCATAGTATGGGTCGTAACCAGACCTAAATGGAACAACCAACGGAGTTCCAAACAGAATCGACGACCACGACGACAGTAACGCAGCAGCAAAGGCGGTTTTGATTCCCATTTCAATACCTTTCTCTCTTTTGTTTTCGTATTCTTATTCTCCTTACCTCGGTCGGCTGCGATCGAGTTTATCGTGGTGGATCACCGGGGACAAGGTGTTTAGCTAGAATTGCATCAGCCAAACCCATTTTTGGCCAAAAGCCTGTCGCCATCGAATTACCTAACGTCAGGAAGGCATAAGCACATCTCAAGTGATGAGTTTATTGAAAGGAAATGAAGGACAGTACCTGCTGAGTAGCCTTGAGGAAGTTCTCGCATGCCAATGCTAACGCTGGCAGGAGAAGGCACTGATATCCTGGCAAGTACGTCAAACCGAACTGAGATATTTTCTCATTGGTTGCAGGCTTCTGTGCATTCCATCTAGCCCTCCTGCTGCCTGATAGAGTTGGGATATTGCAATCCGTGAGCGGTGATGGACAAGGCTGAATGGACGTGTTAAACGAACGGGATTGCTCAGCTCAGATCGTCCTATGCATGCACGGTAACTCACATGGACATTCAAGTTTCACGTTGCGGCTTTGGTATGCTAGCGGCCTCCACCGGCTCACCCTTGTCTTAAAATAGGATGTGACCGGGCTCGCATCAGGAGATAAAGGTCAGTGCTCTTATGAACTGAATTGGCGATGTGATTGCAAACCGCCTTTGGGCACGGAAGCGTCCAGCTCAGTGTGGCTACTCGCACTCTGCACATACTATTTGGAAAATCACGAACCTAATCTCGTCTGTCTGCAAGGCGCAGCAATATGACATTACAGGTGAATTATCGAAATGGGCCATACGAATCAAAAAAGGGCGCAGATCAAAAGCAAAGTCGAGTGGCATGAGCCTGCATAGCCTCATGCTCTTACTCCTTACTTTGAAGTCGACATCCCCAGATCACTGCAGCATTTGTCCAGGAATCACATGTGAATAAAATCGATGAGTGGAGGCTAGCTAGAATTACACACACACCAAAAAGCGTGCAAACCTTAGGTTGTCCAATTGTTGGTAAAGTTTACGTCGGTGCAATGGAGACTGTCCATTAGTTGTTGCTCGTTGTTAAAAGACTCAACAATCTAGGACAAAATATGTGGTATAGTAAGTGTGATAAGCGCAGCCCAGAAGGCACACAGTGCCTATCAAGAACTGGGCAACTCTGAGGAGAATGTTGCACCAGTTCCATACATCGAAAACTTCGACGCCATCAACCATGCGTACAGCAATATCATCACACGATCGCTCAAAACTGAAAGCCAGCACAATCCCAACAATGATCCATAATAAGTAGACAAGACTGCTGAACAACAGAGTAATAAAATGCGAAATGTTGAAGGGCAAGTGAGACACTTTCAACAAAAACATTCTCGGATGGCAAAATGTGAGAAGTGCCATGCCAAATAGAGCCAGCAGAGAGTGTACGGACGTTGCAAGGCAAAATCGGCCTTTATTGACAAATATGTCCAGCAAAAAAAGAACGCAGAGAAATGATATGCTCGACCGCAGAAGGTTGGCTATTCCAGTCGCTGTTTGCAATTGCTTCGAGGCTTCTTCATCGAATTCGACACTGATCTCTCTGCAGAATTGCAAGATGAATTGTTGGCAGTTGTCGCCGACAGGCGAATAGGGCCGGTAGTACAGTGCATACTTCGTTGCTACAATCACAATTAGTTGGAGCTCTCTTCCATCAAAGCAGGGGGCTATTTTACATATTCTTGCAATCTCAGCATTACTTAGGGCGGTGGTTCCGACACGCAATCGTTCCACTACCTTCCTCTCCGGTTGTTTTTGAACGTTTTCTTTCGCTGTAAACTGTATTGTTGCTTTCCATTCCCACGGCAGGTGATATTCTTTATGCCGAAAAGTTTCATACAGATCTCCTCTAATCTCCGCTGCCCAATGTGTGGCTCTAGAACTTGTTCCCACCTTTCGAACGATGTTTCTTCGGATCCTTCGAAACCAACTGAGTTGACCCGCATCCTAGCATTGTTCGCGATCTTCCAGTCCACCAAGGATGGTCCTAACTATAAAAACATCCGTACGGTCTTCTTGGTTATTATCACCTACCCAGCTCAGAACATTGCGGCCGAGCACACTGCCTCGGAGGATATCGATGTTGTCGAAGAGATTGGTACTGGTTACGTCCATGCTATCCGTTTTGGGACTTGAAATTCGTGCGGCAGCAGTGCGTTGAAGCAGTAAGATGTATAAATATTGATAAGAGCCTTGCCGCGTCCTCTAGCAGGTAATGTGGAGCTTAATAGCGCAAGTTTGCGGTAGAAACCGAAAAGCACTTATGCATCTTTGGCACAGCCTGGTGCAGTGTAGCAGGTAACTTTGGGCTTCGCGGAACAGGCAGCAGCCGGTCTACAGGGATGATGAAGTGATAAGGCTTTGCTTCTAATAATAATCGAATTCCAGCTCAGCAGCAGGCTAGAAATCCCTCAGAATTTACGACCTTTGCATTTGGAGTACTAGCTTCTAAATTTTATCTCAATAGTTCTCGAATTATGGCAGGCCGAGTACTAAAACTTGTGACCACAACAGGAGGTGCCGTCTTAAACACAACGGCGTTACTCTTTAACATCATATTCGTACCATGGCGCTCAAGCTATGAACCAATAAACTCTCTCCTCAATGCTGGTGACGACAAGGATATCCAAACAAGCAGCTGGCGTGATAGAAAACTGGCCGAACTGACTTTCGTCGGGATCACTGTAAGCCTTACAGAGCAGCTCCTTCTGGCATTGAAAAGCGTTCATACGTTCATGTAAATTGCGGCTAACTAGATGGTATTCTCATTTGCAGTGTGCACTTGTTACTGGTGCAGTCGTCCAGGCCCTGACCTGGCCCCAGGTTCAAACACCTTCCCAACTTCCTTCCAGCCTTTGGTACGGCAGCCTTGTACTTTCGCTCGCGGCAATTTGTCTTGCAACGCAGCAGAGCATAGCGTTAAACCGTATTAGCAGTTACAAGGACTACACCTCGCGAATTCGATCTCTATTAGGCCAGGAGATTGTCTCCGAAGATAATGACAAAAGCAAGACATGGGTGCCAAGGAAGTTGCAGCTGTATGTGTGGCAGGCATCGATTATGCTTTTGAATTTCGGCATCTTGCTGTTTGTTATTGGGCTTGGAATCATGATCTCCGAAAATAGAAACGGAGTTGATAGGAATAGCCAAGCCTCAATGAGCATAGATGGGAAGGTACGTTGCTAATCCAAGTTCTCCATGTGGTCTGCCCTTACTGACGCTATTTGGCAGGCTTTGGTCATACTCAGCCTTGTCAGCGCTTTTACAGCGCTCAATTACATATTCCCAACGGCTGTATTATACCATAGAATACGCCATGTCGAAGTGTAGCCTTAGCTGCTTTAAGGGAGTAACAAGCAGACTCGATATGCTCCGATCGGTTTGCGACTTGTAGCTACAGAATAAGTGCGGGACCCCGATATCATCACACCCTGCCATTCTGCAGAGATGATCAGTAGCGATCATCACTACAATCGTCTCGCTAGCTCCGGGTACGATATACTAGGACAGAACAGCGTCTTGTCGGATCTTTTCAGCCACGTCGTGAATTCAGGAGAATCAAGAAAGCATTATACGGTGCCTTCTTTCGACTGCTGATATCGTGTTGTTGGGCGGGGAAGTCCGTTGACGACAGCTACTCCATGACGGCATTATGCTGTTACAGACTTTGAACGTCTCTGACAGCAGTGGTACCAGTTTCTAGAGGCGGAATGGCATCACGAATGGATACCGTATCCTGCTTGATCGCCTGTGTTCTGGTGCGAAGGGTATCAACGTTGGATCTAATCGTTTGAGATAGCTTACTACTAATATGAGCATATGTCTTACGACTTGAATGGTGAAGGAACTTATAAGTAGTCCACCTCAAACGTGATACTCACAAGAGTGTTCAAGCGTTCCATTTTAGCCATGGTGCTGGTAACCTCCTCTTTGATAAAGTTTATGGAAGTACATTTGCAAAGCCTTCATATGTCGACTACCGGTTTGAACCTCGTGAGTAGATGTTGAAGCGCCAATTCGTATTGATAAAGAGGACGATCTTTGACTTCAAGCAAAGACTTCATGTCACCTAGAGGGATTCCCCATAGCCTCTTGTTCTGCATCGAGCTAGGCGGCCCGATCCGCTAGCATTCCCCTGTGGGTTGATGACGGTCATATGTTTCCTTGTCGAGATATACATGCTTGAGGACGGATGCGAATCTACGGAATTGAAACTGAAATATACTCTGACTTTCTTGCCTCAACATAACAGATCAGTCCACGCAACGAGTTGTTTCTCTACGACCGGCTAGTCGACGTCTATGTCATCAAATTCCTTGATAATGTCGTGCTCAGAGCAGTCGTTTGCTGAGGCAATGGCATTGGCATCATCGCCGCGAATGTGCCTACCTTATTCGGCAGGGAATGGCTTCAGATCTTCGTGACCTGCTTGAACAAGTAGGGTAAGCCTATGACGACACATGTGGGCAGCTTCGACCCATTATTTTCCTTTGAGAAGAATCGAAATAATTTATTCCCCCAGAAAAGCCGGGTCGATCAAAATTGGCCAAGCGGTTCATAGCGAAACGAAGTCCGGCTTCGACTGGAGTTATCTGAAGATGTAATCCACATTTATGGTGAAAGGCATCGCAACAGAGAATGCAAGGGTTGCATAGATTTTTTTCATTCAATGTGACTGGTAAGGTCCAGCCATCTATGCGCGATATTATGTAGAGCGTAGACAATCCGAAACTGATATGACGTCTCTCCGTTCATGCGTCATTATCTTTGCACGCGAGCTCTCTACTTGGCCGCGACGGCAGCGTCGTTCGGCGCACCAGCCAATCTGCTTTTGCTAACAAGCCTCAATCCTCCGAGGAGCATAATAAGCGCCTCCAAGCCCAAAATGACGGCGAGCGTGACGAACGCGCCTATGACGCCGCCGACGACCGCGCTCATGTGATGGCCGGACGACGAGCTTGTCGAATTGCCGGAACTGGTGCTTGACGAAGATGTGTTGTTAGCGTAGGCCGCGCATGTACCCGTCGTGTTGCCGCACATCTGACACCACTGCTGCGTAGAGGTGACAGAGATATTGCTCATGGCATTGTAGAAATCGGTCCATGAGAGGGATGTGGCGGTGCCACCGAACAGCGGGAATACAGTCGGGTCGCTGATGTTGCTGGTGGTGCCATTGTGGAAGAGAAAGCGTACTTGCAGGTCATCCTTCGACGGGAAGCCGGTCGAGTTGGTGCCGTTAGTGAACAGCTCAAAAATCATAACGCTAGCGTAGTCGGGGATGCCGTAGAAGTCCGGAGATGCGGCTGTGAGGTTTGAGATACCGAAGAAAGAGAAGAAAGTCGCGTAGGCGCCGAATTGGATGTTCAGCGGAACTGTGCCATTGGTGTTGATAGTAGTGTTGAAAGAACTCAAGATCTCGCCTGCAAGCTGCATTCCTTGCATGGCGCGCAAATCATCTGAGGCATTATATGCCAAACCCCATTCGTGCGTGTCAGCAAGAGTGCGGAGTTGGAAGAGAGTGTTGTTATCGAGGAGCTGGTCATCGTTGATGGTGGCATTGTGAATTTCGGCCACATTGATGAGATCGAAGACTGTTAGTTGTTAGAGAGATTGTGGCCACAGATTGCTACATGAACATACTGGTATAAGCGTTCTTGAAGCTAGTGTGGGCAGCGGTGAAGGTGTTGTTAATGACAGGCTCCAGATTCGTGTAGAACGCTTGGGTAGAGTTCAGCAATTGCGTATATTCTGCCGAAAAGAAGAAGTTATTCGAGCTGATTTCAGCGTTGCTGCATCCCGAGGCATCCTGGAGCCAGCCGGAACTCTCGCTGCCCGTTCCAGCCTCGACAAGGGCAACTGGGATAAGCTGATATCCATTGAGTGGTGGGTAGATGACGGTACCATTACGCAGCGTTTCAGCGTCGGGAGTTACAGCGGGATAGAGGCCTTGCAAGAAGCCTTCCGCAGAGCTTTGGAGGACGGTATCGGAGGGCGCCGCGACGTAGAGTTGTGAGGGCGCCACAATGTCTGAGTTCAATCCATGGATCTTGTACTGGGCACCATCGGCGACATAGCGATTGCGGTAGTATAGTCCCGAAGTGTAGACTTCCTGATAGCCTAGCCGTGTCAGAACAGTTGGAGGAGTACTCTTCGCAACACGGTCTCCATGTCTATGGAACATATAGACGCCATACACGGTCTCTTGGGCAAGAACAGACGGAAGTAAAGATAGTATGAGGAACTTAAGAGAACTCATGGTGATTAATTAGAAAGGATTCGATCAAGACTCAATAGTATATCAAAGAGATATTATTGAAAAGTAGGTACAGTAGCGAGTGAGGAGAATTTAAACTGCGATGGATATGCAAAAGAAACTACTACGGTTGCAGGCCGAAGGAACGTCGGCAGGTGGACCCCGCCTTCCCTCCAGACATGAGCCCTATCGCAGGCTTCGCAGCTGATTTATTGTGCATGGAAGAGAGCCGTGTGGGACGAATGGCGGGAATTGGGCGGGCAGAGTTGGCAAGGCCATAGATAGATCAGTGGAGATGCAGTTGAAGCGACGTCGGACGTCGCCGCATGCGGGTTCTAGACGCTTTAGAGGTGACGCTCGGCCAACAATGCAGCCATAGCTTCTCCCCGTAAGCCTTAAGAAGTAAAGAATTCTACTGCGCTGGCGGATGAGATTGATAAAGATTAGACATCGGAACTCGGGTTCTCGATGATACATCCACTGAGTGCTCTCTAACATATGCACGCCCACATTCCACGTCGGGATTAGTTATATTCCTCGTACATTCACGAAAGGCCGGAAAGGACGAATATGAAACCCTCAAGACTTATATTTGCTGTAGAGGTAATTGGGGTTCGAGGGGGTGCCGATTTCACGACGGCTGACCTTGAGAGAAATTTATGGCATTCGTTTTTAAGCCAATTCCTCTTCAGATACTGATACTCAACCCGGACAACTTGGGTAACCGAAACACTGGCATCACTTTTCGGTATTTCAACTGTCCTTTCAGAACATGGCTGGTTATATTCGCAGTGTAGCAAAGCTGACCATTAGAATTCACAAGCATTTTCGAATATATCTTGTGCCCCTAAATACTTGACGAAACGATTGATTGCCTCTCTATGCTATCCTAATCCCAGACACCCGTATCCCTGATGATACACCCTTCACCTGCTCGCTTGATCAGAGACCCTATGACATATGGATTTTCGCCAGCCTTTGTGAGACTCTCCATAACATGGTGCAAGTTCTCCTTCGACACGACGAGGACCATGCCAATCCCAGTATTCCAAACCCTCGCAAACTCGTCAGATGAGATGCCTCCTGCTTTTTTCAGCCAGTAAAACACCGGCGGTACGGGCCATGTCTTCGCATCTAGCTCTGCTGCTAGGTCATCCGGCAGCATTCTCGGTATGTTCTCTACAAGTCCGCCACCTGTGATGTGCGCCATGCCCTTGACAAGACCTATGTTTGAAAGCTCCAAGCAACTTTTGACGTAAATTTTGGTCGGCGTGAGTAGACTCTCACCCACCGTCGTGCTCTGGTCCCAAGGTGCTTTGTCTTTATAGTCGAGTCCCTCTCTTTCAAGGACTTTCCGCACCAAACTGAACCCATTCGAGTGTACGCCGTTACTCGCGAGTCCCACAAGCACATCATCCTCGCGCATATCCTCTTTCAAAGGCAAAAGTCTCTGGCCCTGCTTTACCGCACCCGTTGCTTTCCCAGCGGCATCATATTCGTCGTCGGCATACATGCCCGGCATTTCCGCCGTCTCACCCCCAATGAGCGCACAGCCCGACTCTCTGCACCCCTTCGCAACACCCTCTACAAACGCCGCCGCAACCTCGACATCCAGCTTGGAGCAAGCATAGTAATCCAGGAAGGAGATGGGCTCGGCCCCCTGGACGACCAGATCGTTGACGTTCATAGCAACGAGGTCAATGCCGACGGTGTCGTGCTTGCGCATGGCGAAGGCGATCTTGAGCTTCGTGCCAACGCCGTCGATGGCCTGTACGAGCACCGGCGCCTCGTCGTAGCCCGCCGCCTTGAGGTCGACCGCCCCGCCGAACCCGCCGATCTCCGCGTCCGCCCCCGGCCGCTTCGTCGACGCCACCGCTGCTTTGATTCGCTTTACCAGGTCGTTGCCTGCGTCGATGGACACGCCTGCGGCCGCGTACGTCATCGGCGTGGCGTTGGTGGCGGCGGTTGGATGGTCGGAGTAGGTAACCGTGGTGCCGTCTTCGGCGGGTGCAAGGAGACGCCATTCACAGGCTGTTTCTTGGCCCTTTTCTGCTTTGTAGGACGATTTGATGTGGGAGACAAGTTCTTCTGCGATGCGTTCGAAATTATGTGTGGCGAGGGCCAAGATCGTCGGGCCTGCTCCAGAGAGACAAACTCCTAGAACGCCTGGATGTGTTTTTGGACTGACAGATTTCAGGATCTCTGTCAGACCTGGAATGAGTCCCTGTCGGTATGGTTGGTGAACTTTGTCTTGCATGCCTTCGTAGATCATGTCTGGATCTGGTGGCGACTCTCCAAGTGAGGTTGCTAGAAGTGCTATTCGTTGCATGTTAAAAACCATGTCTCTCCTCGAGTATTCAGTCGGTAATACTCTTCGCGCTTCGGCGGTCGGGACTTCGAAGTCCGGAATAACAGCGATGCACTTCACCTCCTTTGCCCATCTGAACTTCTTGAAGTGACCGATGTTTAGTGGCGGTGCTGGCGGCTTCAAGCCAGTATCAATGCCACCAGCTGGTTGTGGAAGCACCTCACTCAATGGAATCTCCTTTCGTTCGGTGTCTTCCCTGCTGAGATCATTTAGATAAGTCCCAACGAAACCACCGTACAATGCCGCGGCGACGTTATCAGGATGTCGTTCAATCATCAGAGCAAAGTCCAGCATCCGAGCTTTTGACAATCCCAGCCTGCCCACTTCATTTCCAAGGGCAACTCCGGCTACTACCGCTGCTCCTGAAGATCCCAGTCCTCGTCCGAGCGGAATTGGGTTTTTGATGTGCACGTGTGTGCCTCTTGGAAATGCTCGTTGATCGTGACATCGCAGAACATAGAGCGCAGTTCTCGTGATGAGATTTGCATCCGGCTCCAACGGTACGCTTTCTTTTCCTATGCCTTCATAGCTGATTCTGCAGTTTAATGGTCTAGGCGTGTCGTCCGACTCATCCACTTCGACATTCAATTCCAGGTATATTGACAGCGCAAGGCCTATGACATCAAAACCGGGGCCAATGTTCGCGGAAGAACACGGCACCTTGATTGTGATCATTTCCGCATATTCTATTAAGAAGGTCAGGCCAAACTCTTTTATAGAAGTCTTCGAATTATGCTCTGGCGCTTTTTTTGGTATCAAAATTCTCCCACTACGACCGAATCTCGGATCTAAGGGGCTAGCGAATACTAGTGCCTCAGGATCCAACGACTAGATGATGGCAAAATGAATCACTGTATTCAAAGCACGTAGAAGGCGGCTTCTTGGATAAAGATATAGCGTACGTACATTCACATGCTAGCATTAACCCTATGGGTATCCAAAACTGCGCATGCGCCCAGGGCGATATCGATTCTTCGTGAGAATGGCCAACCCTGCTTCAAGCAGTGTGCCCCGTCGAGTCATTGATGAACTCTACGCCCTCCAAACTGCACTCTTTCACGTCAAACATCTCGATCTTAATAATGGTAATGGTGTGGAGCAGGTCGCCTTTTTCAATATCGTAACATTCCGGGCTGAAATCAGAGGTCATACGACGAGTTTTCAAATCCTGATGTTGTCAACACACATGGCCTCTCCAACGATTCAAGGGCGTGAGTACAATATGCAGGGCTCGCTACGGTGATAGAATTCAAAAATTCTCATCGCAACCAAAGTACGCAGGGCTTATCGCTTCGCGGGGATGGATGCTATTCCTACTTGTTGGGGATTGAAATGGGAAATAGAATCTCACTTGCAGGATAGTTGACGATTTAGTTCGGTTCCGAAGAACCATAATGATTCTATCTCGCAGCTCTATCCTGTACCAGGCCAAAACCAAACACCTACTTTGGTCATTATCATTCTTGCGGTTTTGGAAAATGCAATGTTGACACACCTTACCGTTGCACCCTAACGCAGCCGAAAGGTGATCGTATCTCGTTCATCCACCATCAGTACTGCATTAGGACCCATGGAAGCCAAAATATCCCCCAAATCTACATTGAAACGAGCGAGAGTGCGTTTAGACAGCACCAGCAGAAACCATTTTCTTCCTCAAGTAATTCTTGTATTCGCCAATCGAACCATCCCACCTCCTGATGGTCTTGTGCTCGCACACCATGATATCCTTTGCAATCTTATCAAGCAACCTGCGACGTCGTTAGTTCCTCATTCTCATAGAATTCAAAGATCACAGGGACTCACCTGAAGTCGTGGCTGACAACGACAACACCACCGCTGAAGGCATTAATAGCATCCGCTAAGCTGTCGATGGTTGGAATATCTAGGCCGTTGGTGGGTTCGTCAAGTAGAAGCATATTCGGGCCCTCGATGGCCAACAGAGCAAACACGATTCTGGACTTCTGGCCCTCGGACAGCGTTCCGATCAGCGCCGTCTGCGACTCACCAGACAGGCCGTACCGGCCGAGTTGCTGGCGCCAGTACTGGTAGTCCTGAGATTTGTCGGCGTACTTATCCCGCACGAAGTCGAGCGCAGACTTGGTCATATCGAGCTGGTCGGCCGAGTGCTGCGAGTACATGCCCAGCTTGAGATGGGTATGCCGAGAGACGGTGCCACTGGTGGGCTGGAGCTTGCCGGTGAAGATGCGGAGGAGTGTTGATTTGCCGACACCGTTGGGGCCTACGAGTGCCGTCCGCGAGTCCATGTCCACGCCGAAATCTAGATTTTCGTACAGGTTGTCCGCAGACTTGCCCGAGTAGGAGAAGGTAACGTTATCCAGTGATAACACTGGCGGTGGAAGCTTCTCTACGTCGGCAAAGCGGAAGGTGAACACACGATCTGGAATAACGGGTTGAATGAACCCGTCTGCCTCCATTTTGTCGAGGATCTTCTGTCGAGACTTGGCCTGTTTTACAAGATTGGCGTAGGTACCTGCCGAAGCAATAAACTTCTTGATGTGCTTGATTTCGTCTTGCTGCTTTTCGTACGCCTTCATTTGATTTGTTTCTAGTTCAGATCTAGTCTTAACGTACGAGTCATAATTGCCGCCGTAGTAGACTAGATGTTTTGCCCGCATGTCGATCATATTTGTGCAGACACCATTTAGGAAGTCTTGACTGTGCGAGACAAGTATCAATGTTCGGTCCCATTTCTTTAGATACTCTTCCAGCCAAACACATGCTTCGAGATCCAAATGGGCAGTGGGATCGTCGAGGAGCAATAGTGATGGCTTGACGAAAAGAGCTTTGGCGAGGGCAACACGCATCCTCCATCCACCTGACATATCTTTTGTCTTTTTGTTGATAGTGACCTTGTTGAAACCAAGACCCGTGAGGATCAAGGATGCTCGAGTATGGAATGTTGAAGGATCCATCTCTTCCATCCTTTCGTAGAGATCTTCCAGAAGCGGACTGTCTGGTCCGTCTCTTTCCAAGATATCCTCGGCAAGCTTTTCCATTCTCTGCATTTCGTCTTCAGCTTGTTTGACCACCCATTCGAGAGCGCCAAGGGTACTTTGTTCGGCGCCCTCGTTCAGTAGGTAGATATCGATATGCTCTGGGAATGGGAATTCTCGCTTGTCGATCGCCTTCAACAGGGTGGATTTGCCACAGCCGTTTTCTCCCAGCAAGCCATATCGTCGACCATAGTTGACCTCGATTGTAGTATCGTTGAATAGAACCTTGCCGTGGAAGACTAAACTCGCAGAAGTGATCTTAACATCGCGGCTCGCTTCCAGACTTGCGAGCACACCTGTCGTCACTCGATCACTTAGACCGTCCTTGTCTTCCTGAAGCGTCAACTTCTTCACTTTCTCGTCGATAAGAATTTCGTCTGCATCTAGCATGGGAGCCTCATCGTCACCGGCATCACCGTTCACGGAGGAGGCCTTTGAGGCGGTCTGGGAGACGTCTGTTGAGTTGGGCTCTGACCTCTCCAACTTCGATTTGAGTGTCTTTGATGGCTTCTTGGGATCTTTGCCCTCGGCGGCTCGCTTTGCCTGCCGCGCGGCCTTTGATGCTGAGACCATGATTGCGGTTATGGAGGAGGTTGAGAGAGTTGTTGGAAATTTTTGGGTACAAAAATCCTGGCAAGCAGATGGTTTACTTAGCGCCTATCGATAAACATCGGTGTCCCCATGCAGTTGGTGCGTATGACGGCCTTTACGAGTTGAACTGAAAATCCTTTTTCATTTACGACCAATATGACACCAAAGCCCAGAACTTCTTCAAATTCCGCAAATTTATAAGCATTCGCTCCTGTTCCTGTTATCTTCCGGGCCAGAGCAAAGGATCGAAGAGCATTATCAAAAACGCTTGATATATTTCGTCATTGCTCTTCTAGTAAAAGGCCCTTTCCACATTGCCCTATATGCCAAAGAATATTTCCCGTCTGAAGTTCCTTCCCGACTCCATGGCTAGGCGAATGCAGTAACAAGAAAACAAACATCAATTCGTGGTAAATGCTCTAGGATGTTTGAAGGTCCTCGTCCGACATTAGCTTTTGCGCCGCTCTGTCGCTAATCATTATCAACACATGTAACATCTGTTTCTATACTCGAGGCCTGACCTGACAATTCCCTTTCTTTGGCCATATCTCTTAGTCTGTCTCGAATGATCTCTAATACTCCTGCTTCTTCTTGTCCTAGCCGGAAACTCTGAGGAAGAGTAACATGCTCTGGGTTGATGGTAATGATGTACCGGTGAGGTACACTATGCCTTCGAATCTCTATTTCAATATCTGGTGAATCTTTCCTTTCAGTCTGACCGCTTTCGACATCCAGTTTGATCTGTCTACCAACATCCTTTGGTGTCCACCAGTATACGGGATATTGTCGCTGGATATTATTGACCAACAGCGCAACACCGAGCATGAGCGTCGAGCCAAGAAGAATAAGCGGTATAAAATTCCAGCCGAGAGCACTGACAGTTGGATCGACAGCAGCGAGGAGAGCGGTTGCACCACCAGGTGGATGAACGGTATTGGTAAGTGTCATCAGAGCGGACGAAACGGCGCATGTCACGGCCCCAGCAATCCACCGAATGTCATCGAAGTCGGATCGTAGCATGAAAAGCTTGGTTATGGCCACGCCGGAAATAGCGCACAAGCCATGGCCGAGGATGGATGCGCGAGGCTGGGCAAGAGGTGATTGAATCACGTTGTAATCAAGAATGGCCGTTGCTCCCTGTACAAGGGTCAGGTGTTTGTACTGATACATTTCTAGCTTTGATGGGACTTCGTACCAGACTGGCGAATATAACTGGAGGATGATACTTGAGTATCTGGTCCGAGTATTGGAAAACTGCTCCCACTACCAATATTCCGCAGAAGGCCCCGATGAGTGCCCAAAATGCGACGAGGATGTTTCCTACTTCTGGATTCGGTCGATCGCGGTGGCCTAGGAATCTTGAAATCGGCCGTGGAAGTCGGTATACCTGTGAGGGAGGTACGAATCGATTGAGGAATTCGTCAATGTCGAAGTGGACATCTTGCGAGCGCGGCACCCGCCATGCCATTATGTTTCTTTTCATCCTCCCCAGTCTCTCTTGAGAGTTACTAGTACCTTAGCATATTGTTGCCCCGAGTGCCCATTATGAACTACAGCCGTCAATGTATCAGCAAAGCATGTAATCGCTTCTCGCTCGTAAAGAACGAGGTACACCATGTTTCTGTCGTAATGTTGTGTCCAGAGGACGAATTACAACTTCAGATAGTACGTAAGAGACAAAATTTGTCAGGCACAAGAGCTGTAAGCGACAAGCAATGATTTAATGACGAATCTCGCAACGTTATGTCCGGCGTTTGCAAGGTCATCAGTTCTCCGCGGAGAGGGCGCGTTCCGCTAGCAACCGCCGAGTCCAAGCGGTGGCGTAGGGCGTTGTATATGGCGGGTATAATTCTATATTCTTTTTAAAACGGAATTAAAATTTATGTACACTCGAGTCGTGGAATGGTGACATTATAATCTGTTCTGCCATAAAGCTTTGCTACCTTGACCTCTCAGAGCTCATCTCCTACTGGTAGACCCAAACCCAGTGCTCTCGTACCGAGCGGAAGAGTGGCTGGAATCCGAATCCGATCTCCTCGCTGAATTGGATCCAGAAGGACCTGCGGCTGCGTTGCCTCCACCAAACCAGCTGTCTCCGCGTCCTTGTTGGTACGTAGCCGTATTTTGGTTGTTTCCTGCCATTCTTCCGGCCATGTATCCGGCAGCAGCTCCTCCAGCGGCACCAGACCAGAATCCCGGTCGCCAGCTTTCGGAGCTACTCGGTGAAGAGTACGTCTTTCGCGTAGGACGTGGATTGTAAGACGGAGTATACGGAGGGGGTGGATCATTGCCGTCGCCTCCTCCCCACCAACCTCCTCCACCTCCGCCTTGAGGACGCCTTTGACCATGGCCGTTGTTTGCACCGTTGCCACCACCGCAGGCAGCTATTAGAATCCAGGCTACAATGCCCAAGAAGATGATCCAGAAAACAACAGCGAAGACGTCGTCCCACACGCTGCCACCGCTATGATCCTGCTTTGTGGAGAACCACGAGCTTGATTTACCGTACTTCTCTTCACCCGCATCCGTCAATATCAATCGGTACTCGACACCGCAACTGCCTTTGAGAATATAGGGGTCATTGGGGGAATCGTAGCCTTCGCAAATGACTTCTGTGGAGCCGAGCTTGAACTCAGGTGGTAGCTGTGCCTTGCATGTCCACTCAACATTGCTTTCGTCGTAACCTGAGCCCGAGTTCGTGCAACGCATTACGTCGACTTCGTAGAGACCTTTGGCATTACCACCTACGCATTTGAGCTGCAATACTCAGTCAGCACTTGTGTGTCCAAGGTGTTTAAGCTTCGCGTACCTGTGGAACAGCTGGCACCCGCCGATGTGATGTCTTAGCATCCTTCCTCAATGTCAATGTTTGGACGTTCGTCAGCAAGACGCTGTTCGCCGACTTTCGAGCTCCTTCAACTAGTTCGCCAGTTGTGAGAAGCAAGAGGGCGGTAAAGGCATTTGGAATCAAAGCTAGTAAACGCATGTTTGAGATATGTATTTTGAAATATCCCTACTGAAGAGGGGGTTTCTGTAGCAGCTACATGAGTGGCGAGATGTGGTAGAAGACACGGTGGTTTCTGGTGGCTGCCTTTTCACCCTCGCTAAATAATTAAGTCGAGTACGGCAGAGGTCAATATCGGGAGGCTACGAGGCTCCAAAGTTTTGGCTCAGGAAACTGCAAACAACCGAAGCCAGCAGAGCTTACAGCAGAGCTTACAGCAAAAAGAATTCAACAAGCCAAGATGAAAATGCAAAAAGAGAAGCTGTGCGCCGACCGGTACTCGAAACCGGACCTCAAGCACTTTCCAAAGAGAAGATGGGAAGCTTGAATTCTACCCTTGAACTATCGGCGCGGGTAGAGTCCAACTAGGAACGGTCAAGATTTGATTATATTTTAGGTACAAATCCACTGAGAGGAGATACATTGAAGCTCCACAACCTAGCTACGTCTGGGCGGGGGCCTTGGATCTTCATACCTTACGTTTCGTTGGCAACTACTCTTCTTGCTTTTAAGCCTGGAACCGAGATCCAGTTCACAGCGAGTTTATTCAAGCCTCTTAGGCCCTTTCGTTGGAACGTGTGATGACCTTAAGCCCTCTTATTTAGGCTTCTGAGGCAATCCTTGGAACCTATCCACAAACAGCTTTCCTCGCACCCGCTGTGACGAAATCCAACCCTAAGCGCAGTTCTGCCTCGACATGTCGAAGATTGAGAAGACCATTGCCCGTCAGCAGCAAAAGTAAGCCACAGAGAAGCAATTCAGTCATTGTCGCATTCTTACTCCGTCAGGATCGAAGAGGGTCAGTTCTACGAAGCTCATCAGCAGCTGCGCGTCATCGCCTCCCGCTATGTCAAACAGTCGAATTGGGATGCTGCCGTAGATATTCTTTCTTCAGGAGCGCAACTACTCTTGAAGGCTGGTCAAGGTGGTTCAGGCGGAGATCTGTCTCTCTTCTTAGTTGATGTCTACAACAAGGCGGAAATTAAAGCCGATGCTGCCTCCAAAGCCCGCATTCTGACATTGATGCGAGCTTTCCCTCCCGGCGAACCCACGCGGAAAAGATTTATAGGAGAGGCGGTAGCGTATGTCTATTCGACAAAGCATGCTCATTTCTTCATGTGGCTAACCGAAGGCAGGTGGTCGTCTAAATATGGAGAATTCCCAGCTGGTGACCCGGAGTTACACCATGTCGCGGGTACTCTGTATGCTGATGGTGAGTAACCGCATCGAACAATTCTCAACTTTATGTTAATTTAGTTTGCAGAGGATGACACATACGATGCCGAGAAGCACTTGATACTAGGCACAAAAGATTCGCCGGCCGTGCTCGCACGAATGGAGTACGAATGGTACACCGAAGACGAACTCTCTACCGCCCCTACGTATGCAGCAAGAGCCGTCTTACCATACCTCCTTACCGGCAACGTTCGCGCTGCAAATCAAACCTTGCTCCTATTCTCCAGCCGTCTAGGTCAATCCAAGCAGAACCTTGGCGTGCAGGAGGTCACCAGCAAAACCTCAGATCTGCGTGTATATCCCAACCTTCCACTCCTCAACTTCCTACACCTGCTATTATTGGCGATACAACGTGGTAGTCCAGACCTCTTCCGACAATTGAAGAGCCATTATGCGGCCCATTTGAAGGAAGTTGGCTCGTGGGATGAGGCTTTGGCACAGATAGGCGAGATGTACTTTGGTATCAAGATCCCGCAGCAGCATAACCCGCTGTTTGATATGATGGGCAGTCTCCTAATGGGCGGCGGCGGTGGTGCTACTGGAGGGCAGTCCGGTCGACGCACTCCACGGACTGTTGGTGCTCAAGCACCTCCTCCCGCAGGACCAGACTAATACATCATTAGAGGCGTGGTGTTTTGACTACTTGCATCAGCTCATGAAAGCGCGGCGTTGAGAAGATTCAGAACTGCGATGTAGAGACGTGCATAAATAACTAAAACAATTAACGTTTGCTCTAATTTCTCTATCAGTGGATCTGCTCTTGCAGAAAACCGGGTATCTTAGGCAATTATTTGAATGGACTACATCGTTCACCTTCTCTTCCCCTTCTTACCGTCGCGTCGATGTCTGGGACCTTCAATATCAGCAACGTCCCTCTTGCTCAATTGAAGCAATCCACCTCTCAGCTTGCCCACAGATGGTCCACCGACGCCTCGTTCTCTCCTCTCTCGCTCCTTGCGGATGATTTGTTTTCTCTCGAGGACGATGCCGGCCTCTTTGGCTTCTCTTCGACGATTTTCTTCTCTGCTCCTTGCCTTGTTCGCCATACCCTTCCGATGGCTCATTGGCATCTTCTCCTGCTTGAATATGGAACTTGATGAACCTAGCGATTGGAACCGCAGATCAAGAGCTTTGTGTCGAGTTTTGCCCGAAGGACCTAGATCCGTAGCACCATTTCCAGCGCGGTCTAGCAGGTGAGATTCTGATAGAAGACGCTGCAGTGCGAGGTCGTTCTTGAGGTTCGCGGCCGAGTCCTCGTCGTCTTCCACCAAAGACGGCGTATCCTGGCCTGAGGATTTAAGCCGTGACGCCACTGCTGACGGAGGCTTGAAAGACTGCTGCAATTAGCACTTGGTAGATGGCTCCAGCCGTCAGGAGCTCGTCTCACCATGAAAGCCTTCAGCTCGAGCTTATCCAGCGCCGACGCCGAACCACGCACGACGCCGCCGTGCTCGACAACCATGACCGCCTCCCCCTCAGATTCAAAGCCCTCCCACTCCTCGCCCTCGTAACCTTCCGCCTCAGCGCCATCCTCCGTCGCAGTACCGTCCTCCCGCACCTCAGCCTCGTCCCCCTTCGCCAACGGCAAAAACCTGGCCTCGAAGCAGCGGCGAAAGACAGCCCTCTCGGCCTCGGCCGCGCCGTCGTCAGCGCCACCGCCCAGCCCACCGTCCCGCGCGCCCCTCCTCTTGCCCAGCGCGCCCGCCATATCTCCGATCGCAGCGAGCCCAGGACGAGGCAGGGGAAGGGGAGAGCCGCGGCCGGCACGCGAGCGGGCACGGCACGCGCACGGAGAAGGCTTGGGGCCGCGCGGCGAGAGGACGGCGAGCGAGAGCGCGGCCCTGGAAAGGAGGGTGCGAGGCAGAAAATCTGCCGGCTGGGTAGGGGGTGTGTTTGTTTTCGCGGCCTGGACAGCGTCGCTGCGTGCTTTTGGCCGTTCCTGTGGAGATTAAGGCTGCGGGCTGCGGGCGGTCGGGATGCGGTCCGCGGGTCGCGGAGAGTCGGATGGTTTTTTTTATTTGCTCCTCGGGATTGCCCGTGGCTGGGATTTTGCTGTTTCCGCTCGATTGTTTTTGTCGTCGTTTCGGTGGCGTTCAGAAAGCGTGAGTGTGGAATTGGTGATCTGCGAACTTTTTCGTTTTGTGGAGCTGAGTGTGCCTGCGCGGAGATTTCTGCCCGTAACGCCTGGCTTGCCTCGAATCTAATTACCGTGGCTGCGGGTTCGAAACCGACTGACTTGGAATCTATGCGAGTGATGAAAAGCCACAGGGTGAATAATCGGAGATTCTTTCAGGCGTTTAGTTCTATGACCAGGTTGATGAACGAGAAGCCGCACTGCATCCCATGCTGGAAACGAAGCCATGTGGAAAGGGGAGCCATTCACACATCTAGCACACAAGCTGGCTTTCATGCACGCTGATTGGCTTTTTTTATCTTCAATTTTTCTGAGGTATGCTACAATATCCAGCAAGTCTATTCACAGGCAGCCAAAAGAATTGGCGGAATCGACATTTGCCCAAATGCAAGGCCGGTAGTCACTACTTGCAAGCAACTCCAGCGAGAAGCAAATAACTGTAAAAACGTTCCATCGACGATCATTCGTCGCATCGGCGGATCGCCCGTCATGTATCCTCCTCTGTATCAATCCAAGCCAAGTAGGTAGAGGAAATCAAAGAGTGTGGGGTTGCTTTTTCCGAATTCTTGAAAGTCGTAGAGTCATATCTCAACCAAAAGCGCGGTGGAAAAGCATCCCGAAGGCGTAAAATGACCACTTAAGAGAAGGTCAAACGAAGGGGTGGTAGATGAGGCTAGAGTCGAAAGGGAAATCACCCTTAGTAGTTGTGAGCCGCAACCATCTGAGGAGCACCGATGGTGGTACCGTTCATGCTGGCACCGTTCATATTGCTCGTACCAGTGCTCATCGCAGTCATGGGCGTGTGCATGTCGGATGAGGTCGGTGGCATGTTCAGAAAGGCGTGCTCTGACTCAGGCGACTCTTCCTCGAGAGCCACCAGCTGATCTTCGTCGTTCTCGAGATCCTCTTCGCTGAAATTGACTGGTTCACCATTTTGTTGTTGCTCATGAGTCCGACGATGTCTATGAACCGCATTAGCTTCTTGATATCTAAAACGAAACAAATAAAACATACTGAGCAAGGTTATCGGATCGAGAGAATGCCTTATTACACAGAGAGCAGACGTATGGCCGTTCCTGGGTATGCGTCCGGACGTGTCTCTTCAAGTGTTCTAATCTCTTGAAGAGGCGACCACAAGTTGGAATCGGGCACGAATGCGATTTCTGAGGATACGGACCAAGCTCCATCATTGTTGCGCTGCGGGCACGACGGTAAACCGCAGGGCCACCTGGGCGTGCGAGCGGGTTGTGCTGCAGCGGTGCTTCGAATTCTTTGAAATCACCACCGTTGGTTAAAGTGTTGAAGTCATCTTGAGCAAGAATAGCATTCGGTTGCTGGATGGGGCTGTCTTCCACTGCTGCCAATGGTGTACCGTGTCTCGAATGCTCGACAGCTTGCTTCTGTTCCGGAATTGCCGAAAAACTATTGTTGACACTCTGTGGAGAACCATGATGAGATTCATCAGCTTCGGCAACAGGAACAACAGAGCTGGACATGGAACGACGGAGATCGCTGGGTCGATGAACTCCGTGTGCTGCTCCGCCGGTCGCGGTGACTGCGGCACTGACACCGGTCGACAAAGAAGAGCGTCGACGTCGTTGCTTATAGGTCGGAGATCCCTCAATGACCGAGTACACGTTTGGCGGTGCGAAAGGACGTGATACAGCGGAGAACTGCGATCCAACCAAGTTCGACGGTGGCAGTTGCATCAACGGACCGAAATTGCCACCGACGCCAAGGTCGGGGATGGCAGCGTACAGACCTGTGTCCTCGTTGGCAATGTAGGTTGGTTCGGCTCCGAGACCAATCGATGCCTGTGGAGGAGTGAGGGGCTCGAATGACATGCCACGATTGCTGTAGTCTTCGTATTGTGATAGTGCAAGTGACGGAGCTGGTGAGTACTCCATGAACGCCGGCATGGAGCTGTGCCTCTGATGAACCTGGGAGATTGGGATGCCATCACGGTTGAACTGCATCGTTCCAAAGTCTCGTTCTCTGCTCTTCGCAATGACGGGGTTCATCTGACTTGGCATTGACATTGCACCGGCATACTGTGCCATTGGATTCATCGCTTCCTCCGGAAGAGTCTGTGGGATTTGTTGAGGTACCATGGCAGGCGGAGGCATCGTTTCAATTGGCGGCGATGTCGATTGTGAGAACTGCTGGACGTTGTTGTTGAATGACGAGGAGTTGGTCTGTTGCGCCTTGGTGAGCTGTTCGAATAGTGATTGAGAAGAGTCGAATTCGAATGACAGAGCAGGCTCCGCCACGGCGACGGTGGTGGCCTCTTGACCCATCTTTTCCCTCTTCAGATCGCGCTCGAGAGCATCAAGGAACAATCGATCATGCGGTACGCTATACCAGTAGAAGACCTTCTGCTTCTTCTGCGTGCGGATGCAGTTGTTCTTGTACAAAAAGTCCAGGAAGGGACTCTTTGGCTCTTCAAGCGACGCGTCGGTGCCAGATTTGAGATTTCGAAGATCGGAGAAGATGCCTTCCTCGAATTTCTTTGAGTTTTTGACTGGCCGGCCGAAGGCTTGAAATCTGAATGACAAACATCTTACGATGTCGGTGCCGGAGATGTGAAAGAGATTGTTCCTGAGCGCAGTCAGAGAGAGCGCGGGAGTAAAAATGACGCCTGAGGAACTTACCATAGAACGCACGATACATATTCGCCAGTAGGAAGAAGGAAGCGGCGAATATACTGATCAGGGCTCCAGTCGACTGGTGCCGAGAGCAGGAAGTATTTCACTGTGTAGGTTTAGCAAGTGTCTACCGGCGATTTGACTTGACTTGACTTCGACAGGACGTACGATTGTCGACTTGTTGCAGAGCGACAATGGACTCTGGAGGCAGGCTGTTTTGAGCTTCCTGGTCGAGCAGGAAAGTCTCGGGCGCGACGGAACGAGATTGAGGTGGCGGCATTGAACCGTGAGGATTGGAGTACATTATGCTGCGCTCCAACAGCGAACGGACGTAACGAGCAAGATGGAGCTTTGGTCAGATGTGATGGGTTGGACAAAAAGAGCTTTTCAATCGAAACTTGGTCCCGCTCGAAGAGGTCCGGCCGGGGGTTGACGGTGCGGCGTAGGTGGAATGCTGCGGGCAAAGGGGAAATGGAAGAGATTTCCGAAGCAGAAGACGAAGTAAAAGCCGACGTTCGCGGTTTGAGATGGGTCGAAGAGCGCTCTGGGGAGAAAAGAAGAGATATCGGTATCGGGGTCCCGCCCTCGAAGCCGTGCAAGTCTCGCGGTTCCTGCAAAAAGTCGCGAAGAATGTTGAGATGTGCGGAAGAGGTGGAATGTGAAACGGGGGGGTTGAAGTGCGATGGGCAGAGGGCGGGCGGGCAAGCTTAAAGTTGGCGTGTCAGAGATTAGTGTGAAACAGAAGGACCTCAACGGGCGCAGACCAACGCTAGCAAAGCGTGGACTGGACAAAGCCGCGGGCCCCTCTAAAAATACGTGGGAATGGCCACTGGCTGGTGCTGCTGCCGGGCCCATGGCCTGTCAGCGCTTCGGCAGCATCTGATTGGCGTGAGCGCCACGGCAGCCCATCCAAAACCGGGTTGGACGGAGCAGGCCCGCTGCGAAGAGGAGGAAGGGCAGGAAGGGGAGGAAGGGGAGGAAGGGGATCAGGAGTGCCATCGACACGAACCGTGAGGGTGCGACCGAGTCTACCATCCCACCCTCCAGCAATGCCAATCTCCGCCCATGCATATTTGCTATTCTACGTACACTCCATGGCGAGAAATGGTCACCGGACACCGCTTTCTGTGAGCGTTTTGCGTCTACAAACTGCGTTTCCCCACGAACGGTCGCTACACACTGACCAACTCCAGCGTGTGACGGCCGAGCATCAACCGCGGGCCAAGTGTCTGGCAGTCCACGTACCTCAGCCTTCCCGCTCGCCTCCGTCTAAACGACGAGGAAAATGGTACAGTACAAGGTCGTGTTGACAGACCTCTGGGAATTGTGACTAACCTGCTGGGTCTGCAGCCTGTGAAACGTTGCCGGACTGGGCTGGCTATTTTGGTGAGCACTTGGTTCGCTGGCAAGGGACGGGCAAGAAAAAGGACAGGAGGCGCGACGGATGGCATTCGATGATTGATTGACGTTGGCTGGTCTCGTCGGATTCATAGAAACCGAGAGTTGATGACCAGTCGCGCGCGGCAACATTTCTCGTTCGTCGGAAAAAGCACTCGCAGCGACATCATCACTTCACAAATCTCCCGTCCGCCACCGGCCAACACCATGGCCATGCCAATCCAACGGCGAAAGGACTGGGAGTGTTGCTTGCAGCAAGCCAGCCCGTTTAGCCTTTCAAGCCCTGTTCCGGCATCTGGTCACTCGGCTTGCAACTGTGCGCTGTCCCCAGTCGTTTCCATTCACCTAACCGTACGTAATTAATGCGAGGCCTAATAAGGAATGCTACTGCGAGCGCGAGAAAAAAGAGTCATGGCAACCAACTTCTCAATGCAAGCAACGGTGATGGATGATGGATCCTTGATTCAGGCTGCCAGCTGGCTCGCTACAGAGGGTAGGAGGGTAGAAATCCGCCTTGCAGGAAGCGATAGTCACTGCAAGCTGCATTAATGCTGCCCTTTGGCTGGAGCAAATCAGCGGTGCGGCATCGGCCAACTGGATTTCTTTGGTGGAAAGCGTCATTCGAGATGAGCCACCACCCAACTTCCTTGCCGGAACGAAGTCAAAAACACGAGGATTTTCACTCGGTCCCCTGGCAGTGGACGCGCACTCTCGCAATGCGCCTCTTCCACCGCGTGAACGATCGCCGCTCGCCAAAGAACGGTAGGCAAAGACACAGACATGTATTGGCCGTGGGTACGGCCAAGGAGTAGCACTGCAGTGAGTGTGAGCGCATGTACGGCAAAGCGAAAAGGAAACAGTTCTGCTTGCGTCGGCCAGCCACCGTGGCCGGTGCGGTCGCTCTCCACTGACTTTTGTGTTTCATGGCCATGTACTCCGCAACCTGAAACACAGCCGAGCCCTTGCGCGGGGCCACTGCGAATCAGCTGCCTCACGCTTTCGGAATGCACGCTACCTGGCTCCGCTAGCACACTAATGATGGGAAAAAGCTAAAAGTAGAGGCCCAAACGTGATCCTCCTCGTGCGAGCGAAAAGCGGAACCGCGGAAGAGTCGCAGCGCGGCCCGCCCAATCACGCCCGCCGTGCTCGCACACCCCTATCTCGTGGCTTCCCAGATGCTGCGAGTGACGATGTGGAGGAGTCCAGCCGAGCGAGATTCGAGGTCCCGACTTGTCGCCAGCCACCGACGAATGATGTTGCCTTCCTCTTGCGGCTCCCAGCTGCGAAAGGCGCTTAGCATAGCAATTTATATCTCCGCTCTCCTCAACCACTTGTTTAAGATGAGATCTCATCTAACCTGCGCGCGCGCGAAATCGGATCGCATCTCTTCCACCTTCGGCCCTTCCCACTGCGGCCGTCCCGTTGGATGACAGCCCTTCGACTCCAAGCGCTGGTGCAAGTGTTTTCTGCGTATCACGGGCCCTGCACCGTACTATCTCGCCTCGGGCTTTTTTCTCACATCCACCCCCAGCCCGCTCCGGCCGTTCGTTTCATGCTATTGCGTAGGCAAGGATTTCTGGAAAGCCGCATTCCGGCCTGAGTCCTTGACCATCTCAATACTACCTTAGGCTTCGCGCAAGGCTAGAGTCGCTTCGTCCAACCGGTATTCTCGGGCTGTTGCCGGTGACGATGACCCAGGAATGGAATCAGGGACGTCGCTGCCCCGAATAATCATCCACCGTCAGCTCCGCTATTTGAATAAGGTAGACCAAGCCTTAGGCGAATCGCTTCGTGATGAATGCGTGCTCGCTCGCTTCCCTCGTTACTCTATGGCAACCACCGCATTGTTCCTCCACATCCTGTGCAGGTACGAGTCGGAGCAACACCAGTCAAAAGCCCTCCGTGTCACCAAACGAGCGCTCACTCAGAGCGAATAATAATTCGGTGATGTTTGCCTTGCTTCGAAAACACACCCTTTGCCGCCGAAGAAGGTACTAGTGCTTCCAAATGCATCCCATGTTTCATGCTTCACATTGTTCGTTGTCCACTTCTGGCACCATTTCTGCGGATCCTGAAGGACCAAGTTCCTAGCACTTCAAACGGAACGCATGGCTGAGAACGGACTGTTTCTGCTTAACGATTTAGCGAATGACGAATATACCCTTTCGGACCGAATGTTTATGATGTGTGGAACTTAGCACCAATCCATGCTGTTGACCACTTTTGGATACAAAGCCGGACTGCGAAGGTATGCCGCATGAATTATGATCACGCAAGGGAGTGAATTGACAGCAGAGTGACAGACGAGTGGTCTAGAACAGAGACAACACATAGAGCTCTAGCGCATTCAAGGAAATGGAATATTATTGAATCAATGCGTCCAACTTAGGCAAACTCGTCCGGAAGTCCGTGCCGCGATCGTTCAAAAGCTGTTGGTAATGGTAGCTCTGTAAAACTTGTGCCGAAGGCACTAAAATCAATTCTTGCCCTGTCTGATCGACCCGCAGTCTATTTTGAAGTGACCTCTCAGGGCTCAGGAATATGCATCACACCAATGAAACCCACGTTTCATGTGCCTGGAGTGGACACAACCCACCACTCTTCACACTTTCTCTAAGCTGCAGATACTCCTGACAAAGAAGGCGAATTGATCAGCAGGGCAAAATCACACGAGGCTGGACCCCGCGACCCATTCGCCATAAGCTTTGATATCCGTCGGCACCTTGCCACGGGGTATATGCAAATCTGTAACACCTGCAAGTCAATCTTGACTCGCCGAAACAGGGAATTAGTCCAGCCGGACTAAGGTGCGACTCGGCAACTCCGACGATCGCGGGCGGGGTGAAAGTCTAACTTTTCATGCAAGCAATCAGTAACTGCTAAAGCCATTCAGTGAATGTGAGGGACATACTCACTACTAACTAGCATTGCCCGGTAGAGGGAGTCCCGAAGATCCATCGTAATAGTTCATGTTTGTCTCTTTCCATTTGCGAGGCTAACCCCGATTGACGTTTCGGAGAGATGATGTGTGGATGGAATGACGGCAGCTCATCACAACATGTCAGCAACCTGTTGAACAAGAGCTTTCTGTCTCCACGCCAGGAACTCCTCGGATAGGAATGAGGCCGTCTTGTCGTCTTTGGGCTTATGGACTTCGATATATGGTTGTTGGGGCTTTCGGCTGATCCGCCATATGCCATCCTCGGTCAAAGTACTCTTCAGAACTGGCAGATGTTAGATCTCGGAGGGACAATGGCTTCAGAGGAACACTACAGCCTCTTGGGCACAGCTAGACCCTCCTGTTGCGAGACTTAGGGGATAGTACTTACATCTCAAGAACTCTGCCAGGAAGTTTATGCAAATGTTCCCATCCCACGTGTCTTGACCATGCTTGACAGCTCCAGGAATAGCCTGAGTACTGAATTCTTGTAGTCGTAGAAGCACACCGTCTTGGTCTCTGAATCCAACGATAATTTTTGGGACACCGAGCAAGAACGATTGTGCCCAGAACTTGAGAAGCTTACGTTCGAAATTGCGTGCTTGCTTGGGATTAAACTCTGCTGATGTCTTCAGCTCAACCCAATTGATGGGCGTATCTTTGTCGTCCGGTCGACAATCCCAGACTACAGTTGTTGGTCAGCCCAATGCTCGTAAACCAGGTCGGTATAACTAACTGGCATCAACTTCACCGCCGAGAATCATATCAATGCCCGCAATTGCGGTTCTGGCCACTGAACAGTACTGCGCGTAGTTGTTGACCACTTCTTGGTTCCGACCTTCAATTTGGTCCCGAGAAACGGAATCCCAACTGCCAGGCAAAGTTGAAAGCGTCTCAAATTTGTAACCTGAGGGTTATTAGTCAGTGTGCACCTCGTCGGAGTAGAACTCACTTACCCCAGTACGACATGAGTTCATGCGAGTGACCACGATTCGAAGAATTTTGTTGTTGCGCCTCTTCGTGCTCTCGAGCAACTCTAACAGGGAAATTTTCTTCAATGAAGCTTTTGTGGGTCAGATTAGGTTTCCACAAGAATCTCTGAGGACACGACTTACATGGTGCCTTGGAATAGAATCGCATTCATGTCAAACCTCGAGTATCAAGTTAGTCTTGTGTGCCAAACGGGATGTTAGCACTCACTCATTGTACCGATCGAAAGGAGCCGTCATGATCTTCGTTATCATCCCTCTCCAAGTAACAATGTCCGCATTTTGGATGTGACCTTCTTTCTTTTCAAGCTCTAAGATCGTCTTCAATAGACTGTCGAGATGTTCATCTCGCTCTTGCAGCTTCCGAAAAGACTCAAAGCCATCCGAAAGGCTCACACCAAGCCGAGGGGGATAATAGTATTTCAATGAAGAATCATCAAGTCGAAACTGGCGTTCTTCATCATATGAGAAGTGAGCAATTTCCTTTTGAAGACACATGTTAGCGTTGCAGGCTCTAGGCGCCGAGTACTGTCAAAATACAAACCGTCGGCCTTTTAATCGAGGAATTAATGCCGCCAAAGCGGTCCACAGGATTGATATTGAATCTCACTGCATCAGCCATTGTATGCTGACGGATTTTCAGCATCATCTATCACAGTATATATTATTGAAGCCACGCATATCGCAGATGCGTCGTCGTGTGATGTCGAACAACGTGGACTGAAGCCAGGGGTCTGCAGAACTTGGGCTCTTGTTTGGGCCATTAAAATGACAACAAATCCTCGCAGCCTGAAATGAGCACACCACACACCAAACAACTTGAAGCACGCAATCTCACAAGAGTAAATTATCCCAACGGACATGGCCTCTCATCCTCCATCCCGAGCCTCTAACTTGCAACAACCAGATGTACCATCATCTAATAACACTTCACGGCGCAACTTGTTCTCGTCGACGTTGTCACGGCGGCCAACAACAAATCCTTCGGCATCCGCCTCAACGGCGACCGTCCATAGCACCACAAGCGAAGAACAGATGTCAGAAGACATCATTGTGCGAGACGAGAATGGCAACTACAGACTCAACTTACCACACATGACTCCTCTGCCGAGAGATGAGGCACGTGAGGAGCGAGGTTCGCTTTGACCTCTCCGCCAATTCCAATGACCTCGAACTGACCAATGTGATGTTTGCAGAGGTTGAGAACCGGCTGATAGAGACGTACATGAAGCACCAGCAACACATCGAGCCCAATGGTAAGTCCATGACCTGGCCGACGTGCTCGCGCGAGATGCTAACTCATCCTTCAGAGTTGAAAGCGACGCTCCAGGCCAGCTTGCAAGCCAAAGTGGCGACGCTGGAGGAGGACAAGTGGATGTTTGAGAAGGATGATAGTCCGCCTCAGTAGAGCCGCTAGCGGAAAATTGGAAGGCGACGTTGATTACGCACGATACCCGTTTAGCATCGCGGAGTTTGGAATGTCATTTTCCGCGTGTTTAGGCTCTTGTTCTCGTTCTCTTGAATCAACATAGGCAAAGCTAGCAACGCAGAAGTTTTGATTGTTTTTTCAGGCCTTAGAGCTACACTATATACTACACGTGAGGGACTCAGACTCCAGTCTCAGTCTACCGGTGCCTTTCTCAGACTGCAGGTCAGTGCAAAATATGCACCGCACCTGGATGCATCAATAATCAATCCGAAACTCTGGAGAAAGCCGTCGCGCGCCAACGCCTCATGAAAACATTTGCAGCTGTTGAAGGTCAAATCCGTCTAACCTAACCCGAATCGCCTTCATACTCGTCCTAGGGCACTCTGGAAATTTTGAAGGAATTGAGGGGTTTGGGGAAAGAGACCGGAGATTGGGTGGGAAGGGAAAGGTGATTTATCGGACGCAGCAGCAACTCATCGAATTCCTCAGCTCGTCGTACTGGCTGCTAGCGGCGTCCCGACGCTTGAAATGGGTGCTGTGGATTGGCCATCGGGAATGGCGGAGTCGCCGTCGTCGAAATCTTGGAACATCTGGAATTCCTGTGTCTCCTTTCTCAAAGAGTCCAGGGCGGTTTGCTATAACCCAATAGATTAGCGAGATGAGCCTACAAAATATATCTGTAAAGGAAAAGGAACAAACCTCGATCATGTTCGCATCTTGGTAAAGAAGACTAGTATCCTCGTTGTATGTTCGGCAATTGTGGCAGAGCAACTTGACGTCCAGCCAAAACTCCCTGAGACTTTGATATTCCTTCCGATTGATCTTCCTCTTGATGTTGTTCATGCAAATCGGCTCCTTGATGTACTGATAGTAATCAGGGTAGTCGTTACGATCAGGCAGTTCGAGGAAGGGATCGATGACACCGCGATTGAGGGTGTCAGGATCATCCGACTCGACTTCCAGGTCAAGAAGCACGTCATAGACAGTGTTCAGGATCTTCTGGAGTTTACTGCGCTCCTCAAAACTCAACGTGTCCAAGACCTTTGGCACAGCCTGACGGCCGCGTTTACGTGGGCCAAGTGAGTCACCATCCAAAGAAGCTTCGTCAGCCTTACGCTTCTCAACCACCTTTGGCTTTCGGCCACGTTTCTTGGGAGGTGGGGTTTCTGACGTTTCCCGTGAGTCCTGAGGAGAAGCTACGAGCGCGTCCAAATGTTTGAACTTCTTCTCTTTGTTTGCAGTGCGTCTGGCATGTTTGGCATCCTTACGAGCGATGGCATCTTCAATCGTATCTTCATCATTGTCAACCGCTTCGAGCCACTGCTCTTCCGTCAGACCGTCGTCGTAGCGCACCCTTGTCCTCTCACGTGCACCACGACCATATGTTTCTTCGATCTCGTCGACGATTGGGTTGTCCTCGCTCATGTAGATCTCAGGCAGCTCGCTTTCGCCAAGGAGACGTTGCAGCTTCCTGCCAGGGCCGTATTTGCTGTTCTTATTCCGGTCCTCGTCTATCTTTTGGAAGACCTCGAGCTCGTCTTCCGTCCTCATCATGATCAAGTTGAGATCTTCATCGTCCATCTCCTCTTGTTCAAGACTCTCGGCGGCTTCAGCGGATTCCAACATTATCCTCAGCATCGCCTCTCGCTCTTCATTTGTTGACTTGTTATCGAATTTACCGGCTTGAATGACTTTGCCATCCATATCAAGCTTAAAGTTGGCACGCTCGAGGATCTTCTCTTCCACGGAGTTAGAGGTGATCAAGCGAAGAATTCTAACCTCGTTCTTCTGTCCGATGCGGTGTGCACGATCTTGCGCTTGCAAATCCTGGTGAGGATTCCAATCTGAATCGTAAATAATGACAGTATCAGCAGTCTGAAGGTTAAGACCTAAACCTCCGGCACGCGTCGAAAGGAGGAAGCAGAAATATGGTGATTCGGGGGCATTGAAGAGCCTGAGGAGTTCGGATCGGTCGTCTGCCTTGGTCGAACCATCCAAGCGAAGGTAGGTGATGCCTCTCAGACGCAAGAAATCCTCCATGATGTTCATGATCTGAGTCATTTGGAAGAACATCAAGACACGATGACCAGTTGCCTGGAACTTGGGTAGGACTCGATCCAGCAATTCGAACTTGCCGGCGACACGCCACAGGAGGTCGTTTGTACCACGACCGGGATTCATCTGATCCTCAACTTCCTCGAAGACGAAAGGATGATTGCAAAGTTTGCGCAACTGCATCAGCATGTTGCTAAGGCCGCGCATGCCAGTCTTTCCTCCTTTGCCATCGCTAACCATGAGTCTGTTGTGGTTGACGAGCTGCTTGTATAGTTTAGCTTGAAGAGCAGAGAAATTGCACTTGACGACACGCTCCTGCTTGTCCGGTAAGTCCTTCTCGACGTCCTTCTTCAGACGACGGAGCAAGAAAGGCCGCAGAACCTTGTGCAGACGACGGATAATGAGTAGCTGTTCTTCTTCGTTGAGCTCCATCTTGTCTTGTCCACCAGTGTTTGCAAACGGTGTATTGAACCATTCGTCAAAGGATTTGACCGATTTGAAGATATTGGGAAGCACGAAGTTGAGTAGCGCCCAAAGCTCTGGTAAATTGTTCTGGAGAGGGGTTCCAGTAAGGATAAGGCGGTATCGGGTGGTGTAGTACTGCGTGATGGTGCTGCTGAGTTTGGAGTTCGAATTCTTCATACGATGGCCCTCATCGACAATCATGTGAAGCCACTTGACTTTGCTAAGGATAGGTCGGTCTTTGATGATGAATTCGTACGTTGTCAGCAAGACCTGGAATTGACCCCAGCGAATCTGCTGTTGCTGTTGCTTTCGAGCGTTGGGTGGACCCTTGTACACGATACGTGATACACTCGGTGCCCACTTTTCGAACTCGTTGTTCCAGTTTGTTAGCGTGCTGAGTGGGACGATTACTAGGAATGGGCCTGTCTCTCGCTTCTTCTCGATGAGGTAGGTAATCAAACTGATGGTCTGGATTGTCTTTCCAAGACCCATTTCATCAGCGAGAATGCCATTGAGGTGATTGTTGTAGAGTGAGATCATCCATTGAAGGCCCTTGACTTGATATTCCTTCAATGTACCTCCGACAAGATTGCTAGACTGCTGGGTTACTTCTTCTTTGATGCGATGGGCCACTTCGTAGTAATCGACGCGACGTCCGGTACCATCCTCGCCTTCGTCGTCAATATCGCTCTCGCTGTCTTGCTCAGGCATGTCTCGATCCCTGTATCGGTCAACGGCACTGCGCTGCTGTGCTTTCACAGATGCGGCCAGCTGGTTTAAGAAACCATCGGTTTGCTTCAGCAGGTGAGTGATACGCGTGTCCTTGGCTTGGCCTAGCAATTTCAAGTACGTCTCCTCGTCGTTGGCCTTGAGTGCTTGCAAACGTTGTTTGGCTGTGCGTTCTACCCGTTTTTGCTCTTCCTTTTCGAGATTGCCATGCTGGATGAGCATAAGTTGACCGAGACGCTGAGTACGCTTCCGTTGAGAGTCTCCATTCGCATGCAACTCTTTCCGATGATTTTCGATGGACGCGAGGAAGTCGTTGTGCTTCTTCTTCTCCTTTGACTCGCGAGCATCACGCTGCTGCTTCTCAAGTTTCTCAGTTATGCGTGCTTCTCGGAAGGACAGCTTCTTCAAGCGACGATAAAGAGCACGATTGGCGGTCATTGCCAAGTTGTCGCCATTCAACATGTCTCGACTCAAATGCAGTCTGAGAAGGCGTTGCTTGGGCAGGAGCGCCAGTTTCTTGAACTCTATTAGTGCGCGACGCTTGACAGCATCATCTTCTGTGCCCGGACCAAGTTGTCGAGAGTCCCAAGTAGCTATATTCGCGTGTGTCTTCTCCAACTCCGCCTTGCGGGTCACAAGTCGGTTGTACAGTATGTTCTCGCGTTCTTCCAACAAGCGGTTGACATCGATGCCAAGGGGGATGATGCTGGGGATTTGAGGCCGATGAATACGTTGGCTATGTTCGCCATAGCTGACCTTATTCTTGAATAATGAGTATGGAACCGTATATGTCTCAAACTCCTTGCTCTTGGTAGTTGAAGCTGTAGACTCCGCACTCGTGCTTGTTACGGTCTTGGTTAGTGTTTCTGCGGCAGTATCCCCATCTGATGTTACTGATTCGGCAGCAACGGAAGCTCTCTTTGCCTGCCGGGCGGCAAGAAGCATCTGCTGCATGTTTGGTGGGATCGGCGCATTTTTCGTCAAACACTTGAACGCTTGAATTTGTGCGCGCAGAAGATTGAATTGCTGGGTGGTAAAAATTGGATTGCTGGCGACGGGTTTGCCTTGGGCCGCGCCTGCTATATCGCCTTCACTTGGATTTGCGGCTGCATTAGTCGTGGCGGAAGTGCCATCGGCCGTGGTTGCCGAGGACGCCGACAATTGTCCATCTTGTGCACTTGCGGCCGGCGCGGCAGTGCCATTGACAGGAGCTGCTGCGGAGACACCGTTTTGCTGTGACTGTTGATGCGCAATCTCTCTTTTCCTCTGATCATCAGAAGCTTTCTTTGCCTGCAGCTGCCTTGCAAGATTGGTCTGCTGTTGAACGGCATGGAGGAGACTTCGCGTTTCTATGAACTCTGGATCGGTTTCAGGCCGGCCTTCAGTTTTCATCTGTCGGTACTTCTGCGCAAAGTCAGTCTCACTATGATGTCGTGCGAAATGATTTGAAACTTGCCTGAAATGCTTGCTGGACTTGCTCACGAGTGAGGCCTGCTGGAAGCTTGGCCGGTTCCAACACCACGGCCTGCGCAGGCCCGTTTGGAGCCGACTGCACAGAAGCCATGATAGCACGACTCGATTACTCCTATTGAGATGCGTAAGGCAGCATGCAGGCGCGCGCCGCCAATGAGATCAGGCGCGACGAATCACCGACCGAAATGGTATTCGCAAGGGCTGGCACCCGTCTTGGTCAATGGCAAACAACCTAAATGGTGATGCTGGGCGAGGTATTGAGGCCTGCGCGGCCAGGAATACCGCGCTGGATGGTATTGGGCTGGCGTGAATGGGGCAGGGGACGGGTTGTTGTGAGGGAGCGCGGTGGCGGGCCAGGCAACCCCGTGTTGCCGAACGAACGTGTGTTCGGGAAGCCGAAAAGGGTGGTGTCGAGTGCCTTTGGCTGATTTTGTTGATGCGCGTCGTGGAAGCGCGATGGCAGCTCGGGCGGGGGGACAGATGATTTCTCGCCTTGTCAAGTTGTCGTTTGTTCTCACCGGCTGCGCAGATGGCAGTGAAAAGGGGCGCACAGGCCACCATATTCACGTGATGCTGCGCTGACTCATTGCAGCCCTGGCCCAGTGGCCCTTCTCTCAATTGGCCACTCGGCCCTTCGATACTCCGATTGCCTGTAAGTAAAAGCACCTGGTCATGGCCCAACTAACTACCTCTACCTTTGCTTTTCTGATCATCGTAAAAAGGAAACAATATCGTAGGGAATCCGTTGTATTGGAGCTGTGTTGCCTTTACATATTCACGTGCCGCTGTGCGGCTGTTTCCACCTTCGCTACCGTAAGCCTTGCTACCGTAGTTCAGCCTTCTCCACAGCCTTCCGCCATTCTCATATTTAGAGACAGGAACCGTATCCCCTCATGCAAGCTTTGTGACGAGTTTGCCGCGGTTAGCCCCGGAGAATAGCTTCAAATAGGTGCGTGGAATGTCTTCGAACTTTGCGTCCACGACCGTTTCGCTCTCATCACCCATCTTGATCTTTCCTGCTTGCACAAGCCCAATTACCTTCTTCATTGCTTCTTCTTGTCCAGGTGTTCCTCTGAAGTCTATGACGATAAAACCTTTGATCTGCGCACGGAATGGTTAGCGAGCCATATTCTTTCATAAAACGTATACAACCCGTCGATTGCAGTCTAGCATCCCAGCCGAAGCTTTGAAAGCAAAGGACGACCTGTCACAATTAGCTTTACCTACCGTGAGTCGCTGGCCAATAATCGAGAACCAGTTCTTGATGCCGTAGGCCTCTCCTGAGTTGTAACCAGAAATCGAACCGCATGCAGCGACTCGTCCGAATTTCTTCAGTCTTCCCAGCATAAAGTCCAATTGCTCGCCACCGACGTTATCAAAGTACATGTCCACATAGTCGTCAGTCGCTTTAGTGAGTTGATCTCGCCAGTTCGCGTCTTTGTAATTGATACACTTGTCTGCACCCAGGCTTTCCACCCACCTGCATTTGTCGTCGGTACCAGCGAGTCCGATAATCTTGCTGCAGCCGACAATGTGCTTTGCGATTTGCACGACCATTTGCCCAGTGGCTCCTGCCGCGCCGCTGACGACGAGAGACTCGCCCGTCTTTGCACCAATAACCTCTACCTGTTCATGAAATCAGTATAAGCAGTTCAGTCTTCGTTTGTACGAATGATATTATGCCCTAGCACCGTAACTCGATTTCCAAGTTCTTCCTAATGAACACGAAAGCTCTACTTGAACTTACTAGGCCATAGTACGCTGTTAAACCAGTACCTCCGAGAGAGCCAAGGTAATGGGTGATGGAAACGCCTGGGATTTCGTTGATTATCTGACACTCCTTTGCGTTTGCAATGCCGTACTCAGTCCAACCGCTCCAACCGATGACCAGAGTTCCTTTCGGGTGGCTCTCAGCTTTGGTATCGATGACCTTCCAAATACCATAACCGGGCATAACATCCCCCTCTTTGGGAGGAGTGAAATATGCTCGGTTTGGATCACTATTCGCAGGATTTATCCAAGCTCTGAGCGCGTATTAGCATCTTGAGTGAATATTACTTATGGGATGGCGGTTGATGCCTTTGAGCCGGATCATTGCTCAGGTAGAGCGACTGGATCAGAACCTCACCATCCTTCAGCGCGCGAAGATCATTGGTCTTCAAGACCCATGTCGGTTTATCCCCTTCACCTTCAAGGACAGGAAAGTCAACTGGTTTGTTCGTTAAGATCCATTGCTTCGTTTTGGTAGGGACGGCCATTTTTTTGGGTGTTCAAAAGAAACAGTGAGGGTTTCGTAGTATCGCTTGCAGGAAAATTGAATTGAGTCTGAGGAGCTTGAATCTAAACTGGGCCTAATAATTCAATATGCAAACTGCCATTCGAGAAGAAGTGCATTAATCAGCGGACAAAGTGCCTATCATGTCGCCGGTTAGACTTATCCCCCGCCCAAATACTATTCTCCTCTCATGCTACCTCGGGAGATCCGGCGATAGGCGGGACACATTGGGCCCTTAGATGTTAGCGGCGAACGCCTCTGTCCCCAAACACATGCATTCCGTGAAAGCGGGTGAATGGATTCTTCCGACTGCAACACATTGGTTCTCTGAAGCTCGTATTTCTACATGGTCGACTCGAATTTGTTAACGGGTGGACCATCTTCCGATCTGACGAAACAACAAACAAACTTGAAGTTGACTGATCAAGCGGACGAAGATTATGCACGACAAAATTGTAATTTCATTGTGGCAGATCTCCTCCTTGACGTACAGTGCATACACTTCTATTGGTACGCCTTAGGTGAGTGAGATACGTTCAGACTATATCTATCTCTGAGACTTGAGGGCATGGTAATCGACTACTCCATCAATGCCGCTCAAGGATTTCATTGGATAATCCATACTGAGAAAAACCCCATAAGTGGTCCGTCTTCCAGAATCAGTTCGAAAAGGGCTACCGAAATGTAGGCGAGGCCTCGTGACCGAAATCCAGAGTAGCAATAGAACCATTCCGAACTCCTTGCTGTGGCGCATCATCCGACGCCGTATCAATGCAATGCTCGAGCATAACGCCATATAGGTATGCATTAGACTTGGGTAAAGGAAAAACGAATGCAAGAAAGCCTCCATATCATCTCGTATTCGGGTAAGGGGCACTGTTTGCCAAGGCCAACAAAAACTCTCGTTGAGCAGACCTTGGACTATGGCGCCCAGAGTTCGACCTCTGAACAAAGTTAGCTTTAAGGCTCCTTGTGGGTAGCCTTTAGGCTATCCCTCAGGTTTCTTAAGAGCTGCCTACATCTGGCGCTTGCGCACCCGCAGAAGTTGTCCCAGCTTGCAGAATTTGCGCCGACAAGGACGGTGACTGTTGTGAAAACTGAGCGGGCGCGGGAAGTGGCTGTTGCGGATAAGCAGTCGCCGGCAAGGGAGGTAGCTGGAAGGGTGACAAAGGCGCCGGTGACATCGAACCCCAGGCCGAGACGTTGGACACCGACTGGAGTTGCGGAGCTGCAGGTCTCACTGCTTGACCAGGGAACTGATCAGTCGGAGCAGCTCGCATCTGAGTACCATTGGGAATCGAGTACCCGTTTCGCACAGGATCTGGCAGGCTGTTTGGCGTGCTATACGCCTGTCTCTTCTCCGGGCGTGGAGGCTCATCGTCATCGCTGAGTGTCAAATCTATGACTTCCGACCTCCTCTTTTGGCCAGTTCGCGGAGCTGAAGCGGAATATGGCGCGGAAACGTCAAGGTACAGAGCCGGTGGGGTACGGGTAAGCGAAAAGGGTGTAGCAGGACTCTCATTCTTGATGCTTTGGACTCGAGGATCGGATATTTCGACCAAATCATCGCTGTCGTCATATTCATCGTCATCGTCGCCATAGTCTTCAGAGTCTTCATCCCGTTTACGCTTCGATGCCGAGCCATTTTTGGATGTATTTGAAAAAGACCACTGTCCATCCGGCTCAATGGTAACTTGATCGACAGAGCTCGGCGTCCGTTCCAGAATTTCTTGCACATACTGGTCGACAGCGAGATCTTCGAAACCAACGTGCTTGCTGCAAATTGGGCAAGTCCAAGTTGGAGCCTGCTCTTGAAGCTGCAGAAAAGACGAGGCATCAAAACATTGGTTGTGGGAACATACATGGGACCGACAAGGAAGTTTGATCCTAATGTAGGAAACCGGATCTTTCAGAGACATGACGGTCGACGTGGCAACAACTTCGTCCTCTCTCGCTTTCAATTTCATCTCCTGCAATACCGAAGATTTTGTAATTACGCGACTACTTTTAATCTTCCGGGTGAGTTCGTCGACGGAGCGTTTCTTGACGAGGACGGCAACAGCGTAGAACTTCTTGTTCGTCAGGGCATATGTTATTTGCACAATATTGTCCTGGAGAGGATGGAGTCGTCTCAGAAATGTAGTGATGTCGGCAGGTCTGGTACTTCCCGGCTTGTTTTTAAGACCTTTGAAGTTGGCAGCTAAACTTGAAGTGTTCACCTTCACTTCGATCTGCTGAGGGAAGGCAATATCTACTCCATTCATGTGTAGCGCGCCAGGGTCTTCAGTAGCGCAGTATAGCATAACCCGTATCGAGCTGTCAGTTCGAAGGCGGTCGACAGTTCTTGAGTTGAGCTCAACCGAGACATTGAGCGTGTGGCGATTATTTTGGACCACCGGCAAAGGGTAGATATTTGAGACAGTTTCTTGGATGTCGAAGAACGGGCTGGTTCCGAAGTTCAACTTCACTTTATCGGGGGCCCCCCAGGATTCTGCAATCAGTTTAAGCGCTAAATGCCTCCACCACTGAGATTGGCTCATCTTACTTGATTTTGCCGCCTGGTGGATGCCATTCGGAGCGGGCATGGAATACCCGTTTGACATGGCGAGGCCAGGGCTGGGAGAATATGAAGATATGCTTGTATCGAGAGGTGCTAAGCCAGGAAGCCTGTTCTGCGAATTATAGTTTGGCAACGTTTTTCCGTGGTTGTAAATACGTTGCTGGAGTCTGTTCAGGCTTTCTTGATCGCTGTGGTCGGCATAGTGGTGAAGGACTGTTGAATCACACGGTTAGTTCATGTCTTAGTGGGATGAGAGGAAAGCATCTACTTACGATTGATTATCCGCTCCTGCAGCTGGTTCTTGACGCCAGATACGGGTTGACCTTCATGCCTGCATATTTCACGCAAGTCCTGGTTGACGAGCGTCTTGACGTGGGCCGTAAGTGAGTTCAAATTTTGAGAGCGTGGCCCATATCCGCCGTTGGAAGCCATATTTCAAGTTCGTGCCTGAGAACGAACGGCGGGGCAGGAGTGTAGCGGCGAAAACAGCTTTGTATGCTGGATTCCCGAAGCTGCGGGGCTCTAGAGAATTCGCGGACGGCAGTTGGAGATATCAAGCGTTGGTGGTGCGAGAAACATGACCGGAGAGATACCTGGATAGCGACGACTCAGAAGAGGAAAAGGTGATGTGTTATTGGAGTCAGAATGCCGAAGGTGGAAGGATCGGATTCTGGGTAGGAGCACGGCTGTCAGCGGAGCCGATAAGACATATGAGTCGGTGGGTGAATTCTGACTTGCGAGGCTTCATGAGGCGATTGAGGATGGAAGTTGGGAAGTTCTTGGTGCCTTGACGCCTTACTCCAATCGTTACTCTAGCATTTAGCCTGGCCCATGCTTTGTTCCGGACTTCAGAGCAATAAATAAAATAATTCCCCGCCCACCGACAACATCTTTTCACTCTCCCAGGTTTCCCTTCATAATACAAAGTTCTTTTCTCGCATGCCACATATACAGTATTGCTAGACTTAGTTCTGACAGAACTGTTTCATACAACCATTCTCCTCTCCACCTCTCGGCTCCGCGCACCGTAACCTGCCTACCTATTTACTTCCTACCTGCCGTTCGACTACACTTGAAATCCTATCATGGCTCGGTCGCTTCGTTCGAACGCGGCCCAAGCCAACAAGAAAAAGCTTCGCGAGAAAACCTTCCGCCCACACGAAACCGCGCGTCTTGAGCGTCTCTCTACCAAACAGAAGAAAATAGTTGATCAGCCGAAGCCCGAGAAAAAGTCTAAGGATGCCGGATCTAATGACGTTGACATGACTGAAGGTCAGCGCGAGGATGATGTGAGTGCGAAGAGGGGTTGGAACAAACTGACATTATGTAGACGACCCAAAACCCAAGCAAGTCGAGCAAGAGTCAGGAATGGAGCAAGAGTTAGGCATTGGGCTCGGTATGCGACCATATCCGGTAGCGCACAAATTGATTTCACTATACTAATCGCTGGCGCAGAAGCTACTCCAAACACGGAAGCGGTCCCAACCGGCGCTGATGTCCCCGCCAACACCACAGACGCAAAGGGCACGTATACACCAGCCGCCATCGCTGCCGTCCTTTCGGGGGGTCTGGTCTTCCTGCCGGAATTCCAGCAGCCGGGCCCCTTCACCGAGGCCGAAGAAGTCTTCATGTGCATCCTGGGCTCGCGCCTGATGCTCGGCAAAGACATCGCAGGCTTTCGAGAGGATGGCTGCTTCCTGTTTAACGATCCCCGAGATCTGGAGACAGCTAACTTCTTTGGTAGCGACGCTTGATTCGAATCATTCCTCGCGGAATGTGAAGAGACGCAAGGGACGATCGGTTTCTAAGAACTCAAACGTATTTCCGTCGATGGTTAAGAAGTCTGGTGTTCGTAAGGGTGTCATTAAGCGGAGACGTTAGGCCGGGTTTGCATTCAAGATACCCCCAAGTGATTTTCTCGGCACGGGAACAATGGAGTTATGGCGGATATCTGATGTGGACGTTTTATTGAAATGTATCTAAGATGGTTGTTGAAAGGGTGGTGTAGTCGTTCACACGCCTACCACTTCCCGCAAGACTTGCAACAAATCTTTTGGATCCGATGAGCTTGCTGTTATGCTCACGGAATTCCCCCAACTACCTTGATACCTTAAGCTTTCAAATCCATTTATGGTCTTGCTCTTGCAAGTACTATTAACCTCCCATTGACAAACTCCCAAAATCAAAACGACTCGGTCTGCACCAGAGGCGTCCAATTTGAGTGATTTTCCCGTAGAAACAAAGAAGGCGAGGGGAGTATGTACACTGCTGATTACAGTCTAATATTCAATTATTCCGTGTCTCTCACTGCAGCTTCTTCTCCTTGTCGTTTGGCAGATAGGTCCTGTCGTCCTCGCCTTCGACCTCTTGCACTATCTTTTCCATCTCCGTTCGCTGTCGCTGCCACTCGGCCTTGCTCATCTTGGTTTCCTTCTTGAAGAGTTCATCGTTTGGCTTGCGATAGGAGCCACCGAGGCGATCCCACAACGTCGTGAACTGGCCGTAGTTGTAGTTGAAGTATAGGTGGTGCATTGTATGGCAGGCAGCACCATTAATTACAGGAGAATTAGCGACATATTCGCCGTCGTGGATCAGTATGGTCCAGATGTTGATGAACATGAAGAGCAGGACGTACGCGAACTTTTGCAACGGGAAGATGAAGGGGAAGACATGGTATGGTATTGACTGGGAGAAGCCGTCGACCGGATGAAAAGCGTGCGATGCGTATGGAGTCGGCATAATCCACTTGTGGTGTGGCTTGTGCAGATGCTTGTACACGAACGGATGGTGCAGTCCACGGTGGATCCAGTAGATGCACATGTCGGTGAATAAGAGGAATAGCGGAAACTGCAAAACGTTGTACCACATGCCAGGTCCCTCTTCGGTTATATCGTACATTTTGCTGTATCCACGCACTTCTGCGAGGAAGAACGGTGTGGTGAAGACGGCCATCCAGGGTAAGGAGCCCAGAGTCTGGCGGATCTCCATCCAGACTTGATTCTTAAGGTATTTGGGATGGTCGAAATTCCTCTTGTCGTAGACGAAGATGTACGACAAAGTAGAGAAGACGAAGTAGACAATGGCACCAAACACCCTGGGTATTTCAATTAGCATTTGGCCGTTCCAATACGTGCGAGGAGCAGGATCTATACCAGGTAATCAGGAACAGACCGATGGCCTGACGCCAGATGCTATCTCTCGGTAGAGAGCTCATGTAGGCGTATTTGGAGGGTGTGAACGAGATGTACTGGCTTGCAGGAGTGAATTGATAGTTATTGTAGTAGGCTGTCGGCTCGCCTCCAAACGTGGTGTTGGCTTTCGAAGCATTGTAGGAAATTGGACTCGAGGCCACGGGCATTAATGTCGCATACAAGCGGTCGTAAACGAACGTGTCGACTGCTTCTAGCACGATATCCATGGTGGCGAGTTACGCTTCGCTGATCGAAGATAGGGAAAAGAGGGAAAACGCAGGCGCGCGTCGCTAAACAAAGCGCTTTGAGGACACAAGAGAAATGGATGGAATCAACACGCGTAGGAAGATGAAGGGAAAGAGTAGGATTGAGGAACAGTCGGTGAGAGGTGGTGATAAAGTTGCCTGTTGGGATTCAGGACATTGTATTTTCAATCGCGCAAATTGTTCCGCCGTTAAAGGGTGGAGAGGAAGTGAAAGGAGGGACCAATCGGACCCTCGGCCACGGCAAGTCCAGCTTCCGAACCTCGTGTCAATCAGTCCATCTTCCATTGCTCGAATGGTCACCATGGAGTGATACTGTTGTTACTTACTGCTCCAATCAATCAGTGCGACGCAATTGTGACACCAATGTACTCCCATATCCTCGTGTTAAGGCTTCGTTGATAGGCAGTCACCAGATACTACCTTGGCTACAGCCATAATTGGATGGATTCTTGCCAGTTGCCGGACTTTGGCATCGTCTTGGCATACGGCGTTAACGGTCGTAGATTATACGCAGAACTGAGGCTTGGTGCTAAAGAGTACGATAAGGAACTGGCATGGTCTGGGAGCGTTTTGAATTTAACTTGAAGGTCGGATATACGATAGATTAGACGTTACTGTGCCTGAGTTTTATATGACGACAACATTCCAAATGGAACACGAGCGTCATACGTCCATTATGCAACCTGATGTACGATAAATACAGGTAATACCTCTATCCGTCCCTACGTCGCGAGCCACCCTCCGTGGCGAGCCAAACCATAGGTACTTTGTCTTAAGAGCAATCTCAACTTCGTATACACATCTGCATTTACTTGATTCTGTGTGAGTCCTATGATTTGGCCAACCCTAGACCCTCGGGGTATCTCCCAACTGAAAATTACGCTGGTGTTGCCGCGTCGTCACCGGGTTTATGGAGAGCCTCCTTTTAGTAGATCGCGAGACACCTCCACCACAACTCCGCCATCGAGCTCTCATCACTCCTAATAGTCATAGTATGGCAGTATCTAAGCCTCAGAGCCTTACTATCACGCTGATAAGTAATCGTCAGCCCTGTGGCTGCCTTGTAAGGATGATTTATGCAACGTGGTCACGCTGATCGATACCTTCCTATGATAATCTGACGCAGGCCGAAGTAGATCAGCTGTAGAGCAGCTCTTCACGTGATCCAGTTGATAAAACGGGCACTAGAGCCCAGCCTCCTAGAACACACACACAACACACACAACTGATCGAAAAATCGATCACATCAATGAATTCTGCTTCTCCTTATCCACATACAAGTTCAGCACCTCTCAGTGCGTCATAATCCCAGCTAGCGCTAAAGGCCCTACAATACAGTTACGGTGTAATTTAATCACAAACAAGCCAAGCCGATAACCTACTGTGGCTGGTAAGCCTATGCCTGCGCTTTATCCGCACCGCCCCGAGCGAAGACACCCTTGCGTAATTACGCTTGCCTATTTTAGTTACCGCGCTGATTAAGCATATGGACCGGTCTTGGTAGGTAGGGAGCTTACAAAGGGTACAGCCTGAGCGGGTCGGCAACCCTCCCTGCTAGCACCGGTAAAGCTTACTTGTATGCGGACTTAGCCGCTACCTAAGGTAGCTTCGATAAAAGCGGGTGGTCTAAGAGGAACGGCAGGCCTCCCTGCTAGCGTAGCCGATTTGCCACGTAGGCAATGTCCTTGATCGTGGGCCAAATGTCTTTACACCAGAGATCTCCATAAGTTGAGGAGAAATCGCACGCAGTGCGGTTCTGCGTGCGATTTGTCGTGCTTCATTAACTCAACTCCTTCCTGTCTTTTTGTGAAAGTGTCGCTACGTCACAGCTACTGGACCCACAAGGCTTAAGCCTCTTATCTTTACCTCTCAATTTTCACCTTCGAGCATCTTTGTGAAGTTGTCTCAACCATGGCCGAATTAGGAGTGGCGGCTAGTGTGGTTGGTATCACCTCATTCGGCATACGGATAGCTCAAGGAATTCTGCAGTATTATGGATCCTGGAGGGACCAAGATAGCGATGTCGCAAACATGTGTGCATCCCTCGATAGCCTTTCGGGAACTTTGGCGGTCCTGTCCGAAACTTTCCAACGACGTGATCCTCCTAGCATGTCAATACAGAAACGTGTGGTGGAAAGTGTGGACCGCGTCAACATAGTGATGAAGAAGCTGGAAGATGAATTGAAAAAAGTACAGAGCACGGAATCTCCCAAACCAGGAGTACGAGCCGTAATGCGACGCCACGTACGAAGAGGCTTATATCCCTTCCAAAAAGAAACGCTGCAGAAAATCCAAAATGCTGTTTCTGAGGCTCGTGATGACCTCAATTTAACTTTGCAAGTTCTGCACATGTTAGTATACCTGGGACTTATCAGTCTTGTTCTTTCTTAAACTGATCAAGCTGACTGGGTTATCCAGCGAGAGCATCTCGGACATTCGCCCCGAAATCAAGTTGCTTGTACGCTGGAAAGAAGGTTTGTGCTACCTGTTCCATGTAGCTCTTGCTCCGGAGGCACCCCTAAGACGTTGAGCTTCTAACGCGTTATTCAGACGAAGAAACAAAAAGCATACTCCGTTGGTTATCACCAGTAAATTTCTGGCCGAAGCAGGAGAATGTGTGCAAACAACGAGAAGCTGGAACTGGCCAATGGCTGCTTGAGCATCCTGACTTTCTTGAGTGGGAGAAAGGAAATAAAGAGATGCTTTGGTGTTGCGGAAGCCGTGAGTTGTGCGACCCTAGGGTTATGTCAATCGAAACTAACAAGCTGTCAGCTGGTGTTGGCAAGACAGTGCTTGCGTAAGTTGAGTTATTACAACAAGCAGGGACCAACAAAATTGACTATTAAGGTCGGCTGTAATCGAATTCCTTGAAAAAGATCTGCCGCTTCCAAGTATAGGGCTTGCATTCATCTACTGCAATCACAAAGAGAATCTGGTACAAAGTATCGAATACTTTCTCAGCGCAATCGTCCGGCAGTTGGTAGAGCGGAGGCCGACCATCCCATACGAAGTACGCTCTCTTTACGAAGAGCACCACGGAAAAGAAACAAACCCCACCTGTCAGGAGTATGTGGACTTGCTTCAGTTTTTGGCTCATGAATGCTCTGAGGTGTACGTTGCGATCGATGCATTAGACGAATGCATTGATAAGAATAGGCGCATCATTTGGAGCGGGCTTCTCTCCAAGTTGAAGAGCTCTGTCTCCAACCTTCGTCTGTTATACACATCCAGGGATATCGAAGATATCGCAGGCATCCTAACGGGGTCGACTCGTATTGAAATACGTGCTAGCGATGCTGACATCGAAGCCTATGTTCGAGCACAGACTGCGGAATTTCTACCGCAAATTTGTGAGCAGGATGCCGAACTACAGAACAGGATTCCCCAGGCAATTGCATCGAAAGCTGAGGGGATGTAAGTTCTATTCAATTCCTCGTGCTCTACTTCAATTAGGTCACTGATTGATTCAAGCTTTCTGGCTGCACGACTGTATATTGAGTTCCTCTCTTCAAAGACCAATCCCAGAGCTGTCAAAAAGGCATTGAATGCACTACCGTCAACACTCGACGAGAACTATGAAGAAGCAATGAAGAGGATCGAGCGATCACCTACTAAACCACTTGCTTTTAAGGTTTTAACATGGATAGTGTACGCTGTTAGGCCTCTTCAACTCAAAGAGGTCCTGCATGCTGTAGCTGTCGATGAACTAGAACCTGAAGATGAATCCGTTGAAGAGGACTGCCTCACGCCACCGAGCACAATCGTCAACGCATGTGCAGGCATGATCAGGATTGACAATGAAAGTGATGTGGTCGGTTTGGTTCACAAAACGGCACAAGAATACTTCGATAAGAACGGAATCAAGCATTTCCCGCATGCACACCGGGACATCACGACAAGCTGTCTTCGGTATTTGTCGCTTCATGTTTTCAGCAGTGGCTACTGCCCTTCGGATAAACTGTTCGAGCGTCGATTGACGAAAAATGCACTACTGTATTACGCCGTTCGGAGCTTGGGAGATCATATCTCTCAAGGGTTCGACTGCAGTCTCAAGGATCTAGCCTTAGTTGTTTTTCTAGACAATCGAACTACATCAAGCGTGAGTCAAGTCTTATTCGTTGACGCGGGGTCGCGGTGGAGTTATTCATACAGCCGAAGATTTCACAAACGGTTCCAAGGTGAACATTTGGCGGCTTACTTTGGTCTGACAGACATACTCAAGCTGCTGCTCACGACGGGCAAGGTCGACGTCGACTCGAAGGACGACAACGGTCGGGCGCCGCTGTCGTGGGCGGCAGGGGGAGGGCACGAGGCCGTAGTCAAGCTGCTGCTCGAGACGGGCAAGGTCGACGTCGACTCGAAGGATAACAACGGTCGGACGCCGCTGTCGTGGGCGGCAGGGGGAGGGCACGAGGCCGTAGTCAAGCTGCTGCTCGAGACGGGCAAGGTC
>Ga0335072_10000374_pt1 | contig 91915 bp, 85 predicted proteins | sample Lox_Sample_21_FD_206725 | JGI IMG/M metagenome (GOLD analysis project Ga0335072, IMG submission 206725) | Soil microbial communities from Loxahatchee National Wildlife Refuge, Florida, United States - Lox_Sample_2.1 | ecosystem: Environmental > Terrestrial > Soil > Wetlands | place: USA...
TTCATCCGCTGTCAGCGAGCTCCACGAAGAAACCACACAATGGGGGCGGATGATGTCGTTATCTCAGACGTACCCATTCATTGCCCTCTTTGCGCATTGTGAGTTCAATCTTTTGAATGGGTCAGTGACCAAGTTTCCAGATAAGCGAGGTTACGTACGTTGGCAGCATCGGAAGAGGCAATGTCTGGCTCTGTCATCAAGAATGCAGAGCGGATCTTGCCCTCAAGGAGAGGCTTGAGCCATTTATCCTTCTGAGCCTGTGTGCCATATCTGGCAATGACTTCCATGTTGCCGGTATCTGGTGCAGCGCAGTTGGTGGCCTGCAGTAATGAGATATCAGCATCATTCTGGCCTTGTTCGGCATACACATCCATCTATATGCCAATTGGGAAGTGTATGTCGCCCGTAGCAGTGTGACATACCTCGCTCGCCGTCCGACTCTTCCCCAACTGCTCAGCCATCAAGCCATATTCAACATTGCTAAATCCAGCACCCTCCTTGAAATGGTTCTTGGGCAAAAACATATTGAATAGGCCCCGCTTTCTCGCTTCGTCTTTAAGGTCTTCCATGATGGACGGGTGGCCATTCCATCGGTCGTTGCCCGTGCCCAGTTGAGCTGCATAAACGGTGTCCGCGGGTATGCAGACTTCTTCGACGAATCTTTCAATCTATGGTGACACAATAATCAGCCACAGATCTTAGCCTGGTGGAGATGGCAAGGCCAAACATACCTTATCAAGAGTCTCCCTTGCCCGATCACTGACCCACGGGTCTGCAATTATGGGAATGTTTTGAGAAGCCTTGGGGGTGATACCGCCACTCCCTCCAAATAGCTGTACAATGCCGTACAGTCAGCGCTCACATCTCAGAATAATCGGTAGAAGGGTAGTTTGTCAGAGCCTTCCTGTCGAGCACAGAACCACAAATGCTACATCATCACTCCGAAGTGGGCGATTCTGAAGCATTGGCCCTCAAGATATCCAGCATAGAGTAGACTTACCATCTTTTCTGTAGTCATGGTGAAATTTCTGGAGGTAAATTGGACTATTTTGAGTTCCTGATAATAGCTTGTATTCTGGAGACGATATCCTAAGGAGGGAGAAAAAAAAATGTACAAGAGCTGTAGGGCGGTACTACAAAACTAAGATAGTTCATGAGCAGAGTGTGGGGTAAAAGTTCCTCGACCTGGCCAAGGCCTCGGTTGAACTCCAAACCTCACGCTAAAAAGGAATCCGCTAACGGACGCGCCGAGGCCACGCAAAGTTGGGCCCCTTGCAGGTTTGACGCTTGAGAGTGTGCAATGAAACTCCCAAGTACAGCATTCATGGTTATCTTGAATTCACTTTGAACGGAGCAACAGATTTGGCAAGAAAGTGATGTGAGAAAGTGATGTGAGAGGGTAAAATCCCGGTGTTTCGGTCTAGCTACGGTAGCGACAAAGCTACATAGGAAGCCCTATTCCAGCAGAATTGCTGCGATTCCCCAGGCGCCCACTTCATGCATGTCCGTTCACAACCTTGCCCTTCCGATGCAAACCAACCAATTCCCTGCCAAGTAGTGTACAAGTCCTTGACACCTCGTAAAGCGAAGGTCATCGGTATCAAGAGGACTGCCTAAATAAGCAAAGAGTGGTTTCACTGGTAGGAAAGTCCACCAGAGCAAGTAACAATTCCACCAGAACAGACCATCGGTGAAGAGGGAAGCCCCATTGAGATCACAAATGGAGATTAAAAACCCCAACCCACTCAATATCGTCGTCATCAGCATATCCATCACTGCTTCGCTTCTGCTGTGGTAGTGTATTTTGATTTTGTCTCCAGTCTTGGTCCAACCAGAAAGGCCGAACACCACCACGATTCTCCTGCACGCCATGTTTTCCATCCTTACGCCAGTCCATAGTCATCGATCGCCTCTTGGTAGCGCTAGGAACTCGGGTGTCCTTCACAGTCTGATAGTTCCGTCGCTTGTTGCCAAGCGCTGCCCACTTATCAGTGCCTCGGTCGGCGACGTGCTTCTGGTAATGGCCTCGGAATCCCAAAGGTTCGTTCTCATTGGGGCTGCCAATCCGCTTTCCTCGTGGCAATACTTTAGGTTCCGGGCTTCGACGGGCATTGGCGGACGAGTGACTCTTCGTTTCAGTAAGAACACCCGGGCGGATGGTAAGTTCAGATTGGCTTTCGTCACTCCACCTGCGGGACTTTTGGGCGTGTCGTTCCTGGGACGCTAGTTCCTCCTGCTCAGACTCTTCCTCTTCCTCATCCCATAGATCACTCCAGCTCTTGGCCACGGTATCTTTCTTCTTCCCAAAGACCATAGACATGGCGGGGATGGGTCGAGATGCTTGTACAGGTAAAGATCCCGAGACGGGAACAGGGTCTGAAGGGGGAGGATCGTGCTTCCCTGTCCTGCGGATGGCCATTGACTTGAAAGAACCTCCAAAGCCAGAGTCGAGTACAGACGCCAGTGATGGTGTGTTCTGATGAACCGAAAACCAAGATTCTCCCAGACTATGGCTGTTGTCCGAAGCCGGGAAGAGATCTTCATCATCGATCTCTGTATCAGGAATGGCTGAGAGTTGACGAGCTTGTGCGCCAGGAGTGGTGTGCAATACCTTGGCCCACGGGAACGAGTCACCAGCGTTGATCTGCGGACTTTGAATTGAAGGCGTACGCAAGGGTTCGCGGTTAGCGCTCGCACGAACAATGTCCCTCTCCTCGGTGCAGAACTCGTCCAAGCTCTCGTCATCGATGGTGAAGCTGACAACACGAAGCAGCGCTTGACGTACCGTGGACAGGTCGCGCTTCTCGGGGTCAATTGCCATGGCGCATGTAAGGACCTCGAAGGTGTCCTGAGACATATTGGGGAAGACGTCGAACAGAGATTGGCGGTCGCGACGGTAATCCGCAAACAAGATATCTGAGTCGGTGGGAGTCACAAAGGGATTGCGAGAGAACAAGATGTTGAGGAGGCAAATCCCAATTGACCAGATATCCGCCTTGGCAGGTGAATAACCATTTCCGGCCGAATCGTATTGCTCAGGAGCCATGTAGCGATCGCTTCCAACAGAAGATTCATAGCACCAGAGGCTCCGGGTAGCAAGCCCAAAGTCACCAAGTTTCATAGAGCCATCCTGCATGATGAAAATGTTCTCCGGCTTGATGTCGCGGTGGTAGAGGCCACGCGAGTGCATATGCTCGACTGCTCCGACGAGCTGTAGCATGAAGTCACGGACGTGTTCGGTCTCCAATGGTCCACGCCCGAGTCGGATAGCTTCGTAAAGGTCGCCTTGGGAACAGTATTCAAGGACTAGATAGGTATGTGCATCGGTCTCGAAATGGTGGAGAAGGTTGACAAGATGGTCGTGGTAGCGGAGAGTGGCATGGCAAGCAAGCTCTTCGACACCCTCGTCCGCGGTAGGCAACGATGGTGTGGTGGGATTGACGTTTGGCTTTGTCAAGCACTTGATAGCCACTTGCTGCTGCGTTGTGATATCTTCGGCCACGAAGACCATGCCAAACGAGCCATGGTTCAATGGAGCAACGCAACGAAACCGCCCATCCAGGATCTGGTTTTTGACAAACACATCTTTCATGCACTCCATCATGGGAGATCCAAATGCGTGATGCTGTAGGCGAGTGTCGAGAGCGGAAAGCAAGTCAGATCTATAGTTGAATCGTCGAAAACTTTTGGGTTGCGAGGAAGAAAAAGGAAATGCAGTCGATGGCGGACTTTGTACAGAGTATAATGGGGGAAAAAAGTGTATCGTCGAGGAAAGTGTCCACCACAACAGTCAGGACCGAATGTTCCACCCTTGACACCAGCTATATCCACCCGCGGATCCCCAAGCTAACCCCCCAGACGTTCACAAAACACCGATTGAAGAACACGGAAAACTCCAGGTCGTAGGTTCAGAGGCTCATAGAAGGGAGTTGAAGTCGTTAAATAGTCACATAGGAAAAGGTCTTGCTATCGACGTGAGCTGGGAAGCACGTCGAACTGCTGGTGTTAAAAGCAATAAGGATTGAATGAGTGTCGTTTATAAGGGCATTGCTGAATATCAAAGATGCTAGGGCGGAGCCAACGAATGTCTGAGAGGGTATATCGTCGGGAAAGGGTTGAGGTAGAGGAGGGTCGAGGTAGATGACAGATGGAGCGAGGCGGATAGATTGTTTGTTGATGACTGTGCTAAAGCCGAGGAGCCGTTTTCAGTCACCAGACCAATTAGGCAGCAGGGGGTAATTGGAGTCCCAGCGTCGAGATTCGTTGACGGGAGGCAATAAAGACGGGTGACAAAGAGCCTCAGACAGGCAGCTGGCCAAAAACGGGCTGGTGGAAGGTAAAGCTAGACCCTCATGACAAAACAATGGGCTTGATAGCCGCTCAATGCTCATGCACGAACAGGCTGCCAAAAGTGTTCGAGTTGATTTCGAGAGGATGGAGGATGGTAGTAAAAGATCGCTCGAAGGATAGATAGATGGTGGTGAGATGAGTGGTTGGGCGACAGTCGAGTCGGGTTGGGTCGTTGGAGGACAGAACGAGGACAGGACGAGGACGCAGGAGCTAGTCACTAGGTAACAAGCGAGGAATGAGAGGGAAGGAGTGTGGGAATTTGGAGAAAGAGTTGGAGGAAAGCGGATTGCAAGAGACTGAACGACAATGCCGCTGTTTTTGAGATCACATTGCACGTTCAGTCTTCTGCAGGTTGGTGGAGAGACAAGGAGGGTAGGTGGCAGAGTATGTATGGAAGTGGGCTGACACAGTTGTGGAGGGGACAGCTTGAGACTTGGGTTGGAAGGACGCACAATTGGCCACTCATGTGTGGAGCAGCACTACGAGTAATTCTGGGCACGCGCGTACATTTGAGACGTCGAAATCCATGGAAACAGAAACCAAGCTAGCTGCACCAAGAACCAATAATCAACGCACCACTGTTCTGGCCGCGGCCCCATCCATGCACGAGCCATCCTTTTTGACTGCCCACTAACGCATGCAGCAATCTCCCTGGTGGACACCATGACTATCCTCCTTTCGGGCGCTCGAGCCAGGAACTAGCCCTCCAAGAACCCTGGGTTGGTGTCCTCATCTCTCTTGCCGATGTCACGAGGCGCACGCCCGGACCTCACACTGCCACGCACGCCTTCATTGCCATAGTCGCTTTCTCTACGAACTCCTTTTTCTTCGGCTGTCCGGACGGCTTCTATTTAGATCCAGATGACGAAATAGGGTCGATTAATCCCATCATGAGACCTCAAAATGCGACTCCGCAGGAAAAAGCCGCTTTTCGTTCATAATCACGCCTTGTTCGGGTTTCGCCGTGGCGTCCCTATTGGGTACACCCATCGCCGATGTCTACGGGCCCCTTGAAGCGTTTGATAGACAGTGTTATAGCCGTTCTCGTCAGACCTTATCGGAGCACTGGTTTCATGGGGGGCAGTGCTACCGGCAACTGCAAGCGGATGATCGAGTATACCCTCCCTGAAACCGGCAGCCAAGGTGAAAGGGACTGGATGGTCACAAGGGATTCGATAACGACCACGACGGAACGTGCCATCCTGACAAAAAGCCATCGAGCGGTTGTTACCAAAAGCATTTCCTTATTTAGCCGTGTAACCCGTAGGTGTTTAGTTACAGTAAAAATGGTATTTCACGGGTATTTGGACTGCTCATCTTGCCACTTTGATTGCGTAGGAGGGGTTGTCATCAACCATTTGTTGGAGGAGAGCTCGGAACGCTCCGGTTGAGGTGGGAGCTCCCAACACGGATTCTTACTGATATCTATTGGACAAGATCTCCTCGAATCGTCGTAGTCGAAATAATATCAACGTTCTGGCGCCACGGTGGAACCTCAACGGGCACAATTGCTTGGTGCGCTCCAACTTCGCTGACGCCCAAGCTGACGTCTGCCACGTGAACCTCAAACAAAGGGCAAAGAGATTGTCCGAGACAAGGGCGTCTCGGGGAATTATGCAGCGAAACAAGCCAAGCCTAGAGCCGTGATTGCACATCGCTAACTTTTGTACACGCACTTGAGGCCACCTGGACAAATCGAGTGATGTCTCACCGACCTCGCTATTGGATATTTACCAGTCTGGCATTTCTCTTTTTTCCATCGCACCATCGCAATTGCCACCGTCGAAATGCCTTTGTTGTCTGCATCTCATGCATGAGTCTCTAAATAGCGCTAGAACTTCTTTGAAAAAGCCCCGGACACGCAAATTAACCACGGTCAAGACTTCCAGTGACAAGGGAAAGGCCCGATGCCGGCACTCCACTCCGTTCTCCTATCGTGGAAGATGGCGGGGGTGGCACACTCCACTAAATTTCAGAACTGGGAATCGTCAACAATCCTACTGCAGGGTCATACGCAAGAAGCAGATTTTTTTGCGTGTGCTCGTGCGCCATCCCCCACAAACTGGACTGCAGCAGCTTCGACTAAGGCCACACTAACCAGCAAAGATGCCACTTGTGGCTGTCCAAATTAATAGCGGTGTCCTGACCGCTTCGGTAGAAAAAGAAAATTTCTTCCAACCTTTTTACGAATTTTACCATTGTGCGATGGACTGACTGATGTCCTGGTAAGAGAATGGCATACTTGGTTCTCCAAGAGTGGATGAAGAACGGTGGCAAAGAGATGTCGGTGAATCTTACGGTGTGCGATGGAGAGTTTTGAAGCGAGATTCGGCCGTTGCTGTTATCGTTTGATCTGCATACGCCAATCTCTCACAATGTTCTTCAGGATCTATGGGGTATCTCTACGAATACAATCAACCATTCGGTCGCCCACTTCCTGTCTTCTTATAAAGCTCCTCCAAGCTTCTCAACCAACCACATTGCTGCTCTAACCTTGAAGCCCACCCTCCTGTCGACCTTCATCAGGTCATCTTGTGTGGTGATCTGAGCATCTTTCTGTAGCCACTCCACCTCTTCTTTGAGTCTTTTCTTTAGACCTACATCACCAGTAACGATCATTGCTCCAATCTCCAAATCAAGACTGTAGCTCCGTTTTGTGTAATTGCTGCTTCCAACCAATGTGACGCTTGGCCCAGGCTCGTCGGTCAGCTCATTGGCCAGACCTCTTTGCTGTGGCAAAGTAACCCACAAGCCCTTCGCGTGATATGTCCATCCATCAGGCTCACCGACTGTACCTCGGCGCCATTCCTTTAGCTGTATCGACCGCTCTTTGCCAACCACGGAAACATTACGCAGGAATCGCCGAGATAACAAGGTGTAAGCTGCTGGTAGCATACCAGATATGCCAGCCGAGCCATAAAACCCATTGGCCCAAGGGGAGGCCGTGATGACGGTGCAAGGCTTTGATAAGTGCGCATTGTCTGTGCTCAGGCCTGGAGCCTCAGGTGCAGCCGCGATAAGACCATTGGCTATATCAGGGTCGATGTTAAAATAGCCTGCTGTGAATACCCAGCTCGATTGGTGTAGTCTTTCATCCTCGGATAGGCTCGCAAGGAGCTTGGTGAGCACCGGCTTCTCGGTTGAAGTGTACGTCGAGAACTCGTATTGTAGAAACCCTTGATTTCTTGCAGCTCCAAGTAAGATGTCAAATTGTGCGACGGGATAGACGAATGTTTTATCCTTCGAGAACGGGGTTGGGAACATCTTCTGCTTCGCAGGCTTATGGATCAGGGGTTCAAGCATATGCTTGGCGTAACGCTTGAACCTTTGCGAATGCCAAACAGGGTCCGGGAGCCCACGATTCAACGGGGATTCCAGTATGTACCCTTCCCGTCGCTCTGGAGCAGGCAAAACTCGGTATGAAATCTCACAGACGGCATTGTGAATACGTGAGTAGTAATCTGTAAGCTCTTTGGAAGAAAACAGATGGTAGCGATCGAGGCGATTTGTGAAGTAGTCATTAGACAGATTCGCTCTTAAATTGGGTCAGTAAGCAGACAACAACAAATAGCAACAATGCCCGCACCCTGACAACATTATCTCATCATCGAAGCCATAGAGCTTCATGTGTTGGAGTCCCCAGCCTTCGTTCAGTCGTTTCGGGATGTACTTTCTCCAGCTTGTCAGATTAGGGGTGTGAAACATGGAGATTTGAACTCGGTCTCCATGCTCTGCCACAAGTGTGGCGAGTAGTGAAGCGCATGATGGATCTGGTGATTCTCGTGTCCCTCGTAAGGCATCTGTGAGAATGGAAACTTCAAGCTGCGGGTTGTCCCTAAGAGCTTCATTGAGCGTGGAGATCAAGTCGTGCTCGGTCTTGCCGATGTATAGGGTAGATAGGTATATTCTTTTTCGGGCACCCCGAATCTTGGTCTGGATGGTATCAGCCGGTCGGTCCCAGTTCATTATCCGTCTCAACAACCTTCAGTGTTTCATAGAAAGTCGCAGGCGAGTTGAGGATCTTGATCTTGGATGGTTCAATCTCAAATCGTGGAGCCACATGGTCAAACTGGGTCGTGACGCCAACCAGTGGGTGAGCGGTGGATGCTGAAGGCTCAGGAGACAGTGATGGTGCTGAAAACTTCCGAACCACAGTTCTTGACACAGATGGCTTCCTTATGCATTGGCGAAGAGCTTGCACCCCAAAGCTCCTTACGATCATCTCGCTCTGGAAATCGGAAAGACCCTAGTGCTGCTATCGAGTATCCATGGTAATTCAGCTCCGGCCAAGACGGCCATAGATTCCTTTCGAGAAATTGTTTCTAGAGTTTCGCCGGTTGGTAACACTGAAAGAAATTGATGGCTCCTTGGGGAGAAAGCTGCGCGCAGTTTGGGACTAAATAAACTCTAAATCTTTTTCTCGACCCGCATTCCCAACACGGGATACCTTGCATACTACACATTTTCTTATGGTCCCTCTCGCTCACTTATTGATCAGCAGCGCAAACATTTGCAATGGACTCAATGGACTGCGACTAAATGGCGCAGGCCGACCACACATTTGACGATATGAACGGCCGCAGTGTCGAACCCTTGTGTAATACTCCTTGCTTATGGCTCCAATTCTCGTACTGCGCAGTCTCATCACCTTGTTAGCATTCTACATTCAAGGCACGTTCTCAGAGCATGAGAGGCCCGCTGCCATATCACCACCCTCTAATGGGACCTGTCCTGCAAGGACTGTGAATTACATCACACACACCTTGCCACAGTTATGCCTAACCTCAAGCCGAGCAGTTCCCGCAGACACTACTTCGACAGAAGCACAGAGCAGCTTCTCTTCCACATTCCCGGACCATACGTCTGCTAGTCAGCAAGGAATCACAACCTCAAGCCAGTCAAATCTGACTCCGAAAATTTCGATCGCTGCAGCGGTCTCTCCATCCTCCTCAACCGAAGGCAGCGAAAGTCCTCCACAACTCGCTAGAGAGCTCGAAACAAAGAAGGGCGACCATGAATTTGACTCTGATTCGGATCTAGGCAATGCGAAGTTTCTCTCTTTCGAAGAATGGAAGAGACAGAATCTTGCCAAAAGTGGACAATCTGAACAAATTGGCAAAAACAGTCAAAATGACGATGTCGAGCCTCGAAGAAAGCCTGTCCCTGCCTCAGATGCCCTGGACTCACTTGGCGACGATGCTGAAATTGATCTAGACTTTGGAGGTTTTGCTGCTGGAAGGCCGGACGTTGCAGCACCTAGCCGAAGCACAAAAAGTAACTTGCATGGCGAGGGTGCATATAGGGAGGAAGCCACTGCTCCTGTGACATCGGAGTCGGGAAGCAAAGATGCCGGCACAACTTGCAAAGAGCGCTTCAATTATGCGTCATTTGACTGTGCTGCAACGGTATTGAAGACCAACCCGGAAGCAAAAGAAGCTTCGACTGTGTTGTCGGAGAACAAAGACAGCTACATGTTAAACGAGTGTTCGGCAGATAACAAGTTCTTGATCCTCGAGTTGTGCGATGACATATCCATTGACACTATTGTTTTGGCGAATTTCGAGTTCTTCAGTTCCATCTTTCGCACATTTCGAGTCAGCGTCTCAGATAGATACCCTCTCAAGGCAGAGAAATGGAAGACCCTCGGTACTTTCGAAGCACGAAACTCGAGAGAAGTGCAAGCATTCCTTGTGGAAAATCCATTGATCTGGGCCCGATACGTGAGATTTGAGTTCCTTACACATTACGGCAATGAGTATTACTGCCCCGTGAGCCTTATTAGAGTTCACGGGACCACGATGCTGGAGGAATACAAGCATGATTTAGAAGCGAGCAGTGCAGATGAGGACGAAGATGAAGATGGAACGAGCAATCGGGTGGATGATTTGGAGCGTTTGGCGCCGGAGGCTGTCGCCGAAGTGTTGGTTCAAGAAGAGGAGGTGCGAAATCAGGCGACGTCTCAAGACCACACAGCAGAGACTGTCAGTGCAAACCAACCGTCAGACTCATTCGAACTACCTTGGACGGCCGAACATCCTGCTCTAGCCAGCGTTGACGTCGGACTTTGTCCGTACAATAAGACGAATGAAGACATACACGGTATGGCAGCAATTTTCAACACCTCGCAGCTGATTTGCCCGTCTTCTGGTTCCTTTAGTGAATTAGCGGTGGAAACCACAACGGCATCCGCACATACGCCTGTCCAAGGAAATGTGACAAGTGCAGTGCCATCACCTACCTATGAACAAGACGTTATTAGTGGCCTCCCGCTGATTACTCATAACGCCTCATCCAGCATGGATCCAAATGCCCCGGCACCTGTCACCGACACTCCTGTCAATTCTACGCATGTAGATATGATGGCTACGAAAACCGAGGCCTCGATCCCGGATGGCCGCAACACGGTGATTAAGACAACGAATGCAACACATGTGGAACATACCAAGACTGCTGCTTCTTCAACGCAGCCGTCGCTAGCCAGCCCAACAATCCAGGAATCCTTCTTCAAGTCCGTACAGAAACGCCTCCAGATGCTCGAATCTAACTCATCCCTGTCATTGAAATACATTGAAGAACAGTCGAGGAACCTACGGGATGCCTTCGGCCGAGTTGAACAGCGGCAATTGTCCAAAACCACTACATTTCTGGAATACCTCAACAATACGGTACTGAGCGAGCTTCGCGACTTCCGGCAGCAGTACGACCAGCTTTGGCAGTCAACAGTGATCGAGCTTGATATTCAACGAGAGCAATATCAAAAGGAAGTGCTGGCGATAAACTCTCGTCTTGCGATACTTGCGGACGAAGTGACCTTCCAGAAACGAATGTCTATTTTGCAGAGTATTTTGGTCCTGCTCTGCCTTGGGCTGGTTTTGTTCTCAAGGGGTGCAATGAATAACTATCTCGAGCTGCCTATTGTCCAGAACATGATACCTAGGTCACCAAGTCTGAGAAGACTGAATTCGCAGATGCTGCAGACTCCGACGGAGAGTCCAGCGCCTACGCGACCAAGCTCGTCTCATAAACAGAATCCTCCATACAGCATCTTAAAAAGTCACCGAAGTAACCCTTCCGAAGATTCGGTTGATAGACCTTCAAGTCCCTCCGGCGCTTATTCACCGCCTACACCCATAAGCTTTGATGGAGGCTCAGATGTCGAAGAAGTGAAGGAGCTATCCAGATTGGGAAGTCCCGCACCGGAAAATGATACTATACTGAGGCCGAGTAGTAGCCCGCCGATGCTGTCTAGTACGGAGGATACGTCATCTGGGAACCAGCAAAGCAGCAACATAGTGGGGCCGCTTCTAATGAACGAAGCCGACACAGAATTACCAAGACTGCAAGCGCCCAAGGTCGTGGTGGAGGAAGCAACGCTACCAGAAAAGCACCTTTCGTTCCGCCTCCCTGACAGCTGAAATGTAGAGGATGAGCATTTGGAGTGAAAGAAGCCAAATTAGGTGGAAATTTCACCGGTCCAGGATACGAATGACAGCCCAGGCGGTCCAATCTAATACTGACGAGTTCACATCAGCAGTCCATCGATCAAAGGCTGGCTGCTGTACACGGTCGTCCCCAATATTCAGAGCCCTAGCGGTGATCTGACGGTATCGTTTGAAGCAGCGGTCTAGCACATTTGCCTCAAACGAGCCCCGATGTTCAGCTTCACCAACATGCGTGTGGTTGAGGAGGACGCATTGGATTGTTACAAAGGTGTGCGTCTGAGGACTCCTTAATCGCAGCTAAGTCGGCACTATGGAGTAAAAGCATACCACTCAGGCATCTTCGTTATTGGACACGGTAGAATCAAGGAGATTAGGAAAGACTAGCAATAATGGTCCGTGTGTGGAGAGCGTTCCAATTCAGGCAAATAATGTTCGGGAGCAATGACGGTGCTGTATACCTCCGCCATGGTTCGCAATGTATTGGTGTCTATGTTGGGGAGATGTAATATCTAGATGGTAGAAGATAGGGAGGCTTGGTGCACAACTGAAAGCCCGTGAGAATCCCGTAGTGCAATTTCAGTTCGTTGAACATGTTCTAAGATTGTGATATGTCGGTGCTGAAGGATGTGTATCAGCCTTGGATGCTACAATCAAGTATGGGGAGACTTCGGCGCTAGAATTCTTCGTCCTTCCATGGTAGGCCTGTAATTTGGCACTCCGAGAAAATGATAGCCTTGATCTGACGTCATTGACTTCTTTTTGCAGTGTTGCCCCGACAACCACACCTAGTAAGCAAGCTTCCGTTTTCGAACCCCTCAGCGAAAAGTATGACTGACGGGTGCAATTCGCAACAGCAGCAGTAGCAAAAAGCAGTGACCTAACTAAACCCTTCACACATCACAACCATTTAACGCCAAAAAACCTTCCGCAACCCCTTAGCCCTCAGGCGGCAATGGACTCGCCCGAGAAGCAACCCCTCGCCGAACTCTCCCCCAACAAAACCTCACCCACAAAACCAACCAGCCAAACCTCAGGCCACGCCTTCCAGCCCAATGGCCTCCTCAAAGACGAAAACGCTGCCCAACGGTGCCAACAGGGCAAGCAAAGCTACATCTCCCCTTCCGACACAATAATGAGCCCGACGACGAAGAAGCTGAGCGAGATCAAGGGGCGCAGGTTCGGGTCAGGAAAGCCACAGTCGCTGTTTGCGAAGACGGTGGAGAAGCGGGCGTTGTTTAGCAACAGGAATACGACGGGGGAGGAGACAGGCACTAGTGTTGGTGGGGATGGGGCGGATGGTGAGAAATAGGGAGATTCGATAGTGGGCATGGAGTCGAGGCGAATGTGGGGCCCTGGATTGGTGCTTCTCAAATTTCTATTTGGGGGGGAGGTGCCGAACATGACTGGAGGGAATTGATATTCTTGCATAGGTTTTCGAAGGCTGGGGCCCCCATTGTGGCCGGTTTATGAGCGTACATCATACGCATTTTCTTTTGTGCCGGGATGGTTTGCTATGATGAGAGCATAGAGCATAGAATTCAAGAGAGGCATTGAGAGGCATTCATTGGTAAGGGTGGCCCTATGTGAGTTGTTCAAACTCATAGCATTAACGCAGGAGATTTCTCTACAATAGAGATACTCATCAGCAAGTTGGCATTCAATATCCAAATACTGCTCCCTGACTCCGGCATTTGCTGGAATTGTTATTGTGAAACCTTTCTAGCCGTGTTTTTTTCACTTGGCTGTAAACTTCGACCTAGCCCTCAGCACAGCGCCAAAGTAATATAACCAAATGATGCCAATTACTCCTCCCACCGTCAAGCCAGCCAGTAGAGTGACACCCCTACCCACGCCAAGGTTGATGAACAGCGGTCTCGCGAACAAGATGGCGCCCGTCGCGAGAGCAGATCTAGCAAAGTCGTTTGCCGCGAACAGACTTGCGGTGTATTGCGGATACGATAGGGGAATGTAGATGAAGAGACACCTGGTTTCCACATATCAGCAGTCTATTTCGAATTAAGGCTTCAGATGAAGATATGAACTTACTGTATCATCAAAAAGATCCCAATAGTGTAGACTGAGATGCCGATTGTTGGTGCGATCCATGGGTTACGATCGGGGCGATTTCCAGTCCATGCGAAAATGAAGAGCCCGACAGGTGCGAGTATTGAAGCGTAGATGGCGGGGATAAGTCTTTTCTCTGGCGGCGGGAGGCCTTTGGTCAGGATTTCTGGATTCGCGACCCAATACAAGTATGACCAGTATGAGGGGATTGCGATGAGTACTGCCACAATGATGCACAAGAACACCAGTCCCAGCTGTCCCAGATTCATTCCGTATCCGCCTGCGCCGTAGACAATGGGGAAGACTTCGAAGAAGCTGTAGTATATACCATAGATGAGGGCGACGTAGACGCTTGTGAACAGTACTGCAGGGTCTTGAATGTTGATCTGGAAGGGGCGCCAGAGATTGCTGACGATGACTTCGTTGACGGTCAGTTTCGACTGATCGATCTCCGATTGCGACTTGAGGTTTTGGTTGCCAGTGATCTTTCGGAGGCGCTCTGCTCGGCGGAGCAGGATATTTGCAGAGGACGTCTCAGGGAGGAAAACCATGAGAGACACGAAGACGGGTCCTGAAAGCCAGAGGATCTCCCAAAGCGACCAGTGCCAGCTCTTTGCGGGCACACTGAAACCCGATAATAACGGTCCCAGCCCGGGCCCAGCTGTCGCAAAGGCCGCCCATCCCGTGAGATAGTACGGCAGCTTGATAAGAGAATACAGATCTCCGATCGAGGCACCTCCTGTAGCGAGGCAAGGGCTGCCAAAGAAGCCTTGCAAGAATCGCAGAACTAGAAGGCCTGGGACGTTGTTGACGAGGGCGGTAGGGACACAAAGGATGACGAAGATGCCGAACGTGAGCATGTAAGGTGGGTTGCGGCCGATGACCGGAATCTCGGACAGAGGCGAGAAGAATAGCGGTCCCGTACCATAGCCCAAGACGTAGAGCGCCAGACCAAGCGAGGCAACCGTTGGGGAGATGCCGAATATTTTAATCAGGTAGGGTTCGCTTGGTGTATAGATAGCGGAACTGGCGAAATGGTTAGCACAACGGCTTTTGGTCGATAGATAGAGGCCGTAACTCACCCCATGTAGACAGCTAATGTATAGAGATAAATCTGGAGGACAACAAGTCCCTTCTTCTTACTCGACCAGTTTTGCGGATTCTCCGGATCGTTCGTTTCATACCAGTCAACCAAGATGATGCCGTCTGCTGTCATTTCAGGCATGATCGGCTGACTCTGCTGTTGCTTTATGGATCCCTGATGCATGGCATTCGTGTAGGCTTGTTCAATATCGGCTCTGGTGTTCATCTTGCTCATGTCGTGTCTGGTCATGATCTTGGACAGAGTCCTTGAATTGAGAGATTCGTGGGCTCCAGCATGATCGAAGGGGTCGACATCTCTGGCTGTCGGAGCTGTTGCGAGAAAATTGGCACCCGGTGTTAGCGGATCTTCGAGCTTCTCTGCAATGTCAGGCACCACAGGAGGGCTCGCTATGGGCGTAGAGGCATCCGAGGCATAAGAGGGCTTTTGGGCTTGATAGCCATCTGGACATACGAAGCCGGGCTTCTCTTCCGGGTATTGCAGGACGCGATTCTTTGTGACCCAGCGGATAAGTTGACCGATGGGCGCGTCGCGGAGAAGGGCCGACATGATGATCTGGATGCGAATGCAAGATCAGGCGCGAGTCTATCAAACAGCCGAGTAACGGCAGACGTGGGGTTGCGTAAACAAAGACTAGTCTGAGCAATATTTTTCGACTGAGGTCGTGTTTGTTGAAGGGCGGAGCTTTGAGGGGGTCGGGGGAATTAATAATTGGCTCCGAGTTGTATACTCCCAAGGCCTGGTTTATTTTGCTGGCTGCTCAACTGGCCCCTCGAGGATCTGTTTGTTTCAGCGAGTAGGAGATGGGAAAGGCACAGGTGAGCTGGCACGGAATTAGATATCACAATGTGAAAAGGAACACAAGCATGAGGCTGGCAAGGTGAGAATGTTAATATAGCCAAATCCAAAGCATGACGCATTTTGGAGTCCTTCGAATGCCATCGTTTTTCGCCGGCCAAATCCAGCCACAATCTCCATCTCTATTTCCATTTCCATTCCCGCGCCATCGATTGGGGATTGGGGCGGCTAGTGTCCGGTGGTATTACTCAGCCCAACTAGCTCTGGCTCACCCTAGGGTTATCAAATGCCAAGCTTGCGGGCTGTTCGATCGTTCGCGGACGACGTATCGAGCGCATGCGGCATACGGTGTTATTGACCGCAAACACACCAGGGCCCCCAGTAGCATTGCACGAACCCCAGCCCCCGCGCCAACTGTCCTGCCCTACGATTCCTCCACTCCCCTACACAGCTAAAAGCGACTTATGATTTGATGAAGCAGGTGGCAGTTGGGTGATAATAGAGGACAATGTACGCAGTACTCGAACAAGGTCTTTGAAATCGCATCACACCATCTGAAATGACGCATGCTGATCGATGGAAATGCTTTCTTTGCGTAGAACACTCGTCCGCCGCACTTTCGGGGTGGCACTTAGGATTTTGGCTGATCTAAAATCCGATGTTTTGCCCCAACTGCGGTGTCCATATTGCGTCATCCTGCTGGATAAATTGACGTAGATTGCATCTTGCTTACATATTGATAACCAAAAAGTCCCCCCGTCTATGAAACCCCTTTTTCGCGCATCATTCGACTGCGGTCTTATTCCATGCTGCAGTTGCACATGGCATCGCAAGCTATCCAGCTCCTCACCAGCCCCTGCTCGTTGGGATTTGCGCTGTAAGCAAACCCTCTTGGCGCTAAGCAACGCCTTCACCGCAACGGGACCAGTCTTCTGGTGCCTGTTCATCGATGATGACGCACGAGCAGTGACATGACTGCCCTAATAGGTCTACACAGTATGCTGGCCAAACCGGGTTAATCCTTCCATGCCACGGCTGGCAAAGGTTGCTATCGGATTTCAAATGCATCTGGACACTTCTACAGGTCCGGTAGGAACAGCCCTTGAAACAGGTGCCAGACTTTGATGGTTTCGCTGGGCCGACGACGGGTTTGCTCTAAAAGGTTTACTTGAGGCATACGCTGGGATTTGATCCCTTGACATTTGCTCAGCTATGCTTGCCGGTCTGTAAAGTGTAGACTTCATATCGCCCACTCCTCTGCATTGTCGTGCTCACTGATAAACGGAGCATCGATCTGCTTGATCCCATAATCCCCACACAAAATGCAAGCTTCAGCTATCAAGTCATCCAGCTCTCTGATCATCTTCTCCCTCTTCACTCCTGTAGTCAGTCCCCGGCTGACCTCATTCTGCAAGTCCTTGATATGTTTTCGTTTCCCCAATCCCGATGCATCGAGCACCTTCTTTCCCAGGCAATCGCTATGAAATGCATGTTGACACGGAAAGACGAAAAACTGTCGGCTCAAAACGGGCAAATTGCAGATCCAGCACTTCTCCCCCGGCTCGACAATTGCGTACCGCATGTCAAGCGCTTCAATTTCCGCCTTGATCTGCTCTGCCGTGTGCGCCGACACATCCATCTCCTGCTTCAATGAGTCAATGTGCCTCGAGTACTCCTCCAGAGCAGTGCAGATCTCTTCTTTGAAGTCATCAATCACGACGAAGTCCGAGAAGAAGGGTATCAGGTCCTCGATTTTCAGCAGCTCGCACCGCTTCAAAAATTCAATGGCGGATCTGATGCTCGAATCATGCCGGATCTTTTTCTCGGCTATCAGAAGCCATAACTTCTTCCGCAGCTTGTCATTGCCCTCAGGCCGATCCGCGACAATAGCTGCAAGGTCGATGTCGTTGTGCTCCAATGCAAGCTGCACAGCTTGTAGGTACTGGCCCATCGAGCTGTAAATGTGAACGCACGATTGCACGCGGTTGTGCTGAATGCAGAGTCGGAGGGCGAAGTCTGCATCGTATGGCGGCGGGCTTGGTTGAGACTCGAGGTATGAGAGCAATCCACTTTCTGAATTCGATGGATGCGATGCCATAATCGAGATCAACGTATTGTGGACTGCTGGTGAGCACTCGCCATAGTTGTTGATGACGAAGGTGAGATATCGGACTGCTTGGTTGTCCTTCAAGGGTCCTTTCGCGCCCTCGTTATAGCTGAGCAATGCTGGAATGATCTTTTGCGGGTCGATGTTGCTTTGCCGCATCAAAACGTCCACCATGCCGGTAGCCACGTGCGTCATGAGGACGCCGCCGTACTTATAAAACGCTTCTGCGCTGCTCTGCCTGTTCAACACAGCAAGAGCCTCGTTCCACTTTTCTCTTTGCACCCAATATGAAAGAACAAAGTCATAGTCATTGATCGCATTCGCAAAGTAAAGTAGTTCCTCTTCCCGGTCATGACTGCCAACGATCTCATAAACCGTCTTGGCGTCAAGGTCACCCTTATTTTTGGTCACAAAGTCTTGATACTCTTTGCGTGTATTTTGGAGGTCGCTCTGTGCCCCTCTCGTATCAGTGTGTTCCAAGAGCTCTGCCTTTGTCGCAACCATGTCATCGAGAGAATTGAGCTTGGCCATGAAGATCTGGACCACCCAGGTCGCGATCATCACTCGTTGCATGGTCGAAGACTTCTTGTATGTGGTTAGCTTTGTCAACAGATACTTTCGCAACGCATCTTCTTGACCATTGTCAATTAAGCTTAAGCAAACTTCTTCGAACGCTTTGTTGCTCTTGCCCCACACGCTGGCAGCCTCCAGATATTGTCCTCTGCCGGACAGGAAGTCTCCAGATGCAGTAGCTACTGAATCTTTCTGTGCAGTGCCTTTCGCGTACCGCAAAGCTGCATCATAGTCCTGGTTCTGCAGCATTATCTTCCAAACGTCTCTGTCCTCGTCATTGGCTACCACTTCGAAGATCTCGTCTTTCGTAAAGAGCCAGAAGGTACTCTTCTTCTGATCCGATACTAGCCCTAGAGCGCTCTGTCCTGGATCAAGCACGACCTGATCGTAAACGACCTTCCCAGTAAGTCGATGTACAGCGACTATGTGGCCCTCGACGAGTGCGACGACGTGCCACTGTGTGAGCGTTATCGATGTGATGGGATCTTGGATCAACTTTCGACTCCCACGGGCGGAAAGTGTTTCTGGGAAAATTGACCTTGGGACTAGTTTGGCATCATTGTAGATCTTGCTGCCTGGATCTGGCCCCGCAGTAGGAGGCGACAGTTGTCCCAGGAGGATGCCCTGCGAATAGAGCCACGCGAATCCCCGTTCGGTATCTGCAGTGTCGATAGGCATCTCTGGCGACGTACAGAGCGTCGAAGGAGCTGTCGCCGAGGCCCCCGATGCTTCATGGGTGACAGGTGCTTCCTTCTGGAATAATTCCGCATATATGGATGCCGTGCCTTCACGACGGGCTCCAACTCGGCCCACCCAATGACATAGTCGACCGTGAGATGCGACCAGCACCCTCCTCATCTCAGGCTTTCCTGGTATTAGGTCTGTGATTATCCCCGTGACTGCGCCATCTGGTATCTTCCATACTTGAGCGGAATAGCGCTCCTCCCGACGATAGAATTCAGATGCCGGCTCAATGTAGACTTCGTGGACATTGCCGTCCGTAGCTCCAATAAGTATCTCCCGGGTCGATGCTGTAGGTAGTGAAGGATTCCAAGCCACGCACTCTATAGAAACGCCCTTCAGTCGAGACAGTGCCTTAGGCTGCTTAGATTGCGTGTGAAGGTAGTAATTGTCGCCAAGGGTGGTTGTTATGATAAGATGGGACGCCGAAGGGTCAAGGAACATGCGCCTAATTAGGCCAGTCTCTGACGACTTCTTCGGCAGGTCGACATCTGTCAGAGAATGTCAGGAATTTAACCACCAAAAACTCATGATGAGGGGGGCTGCTGACCATCGATGTCTGCAGGGTTGTCTAGATCAATCCTCAGTATTCTGCCCGTTGCCAGCGCAAGAATAAGGACGTTGTTAGCGACTTGGGCAGCCACGAAATCTGCTGCGATCGAGAATTGAAGCTGTACCCGTTCCACATTGAATATGGGAAGGGTGGCCTCCTCATTGAGATTGCTGCTCGAGGCAACAAAGCCAGTCGATGTGTCCAGCGCCATTACGCGCTGTGTGAACGATTCAAATCATATTGCCCGCACCGACTTTGTATGTGCAGTCATCCAACTGCGGACAGAGCCGTCATAGCTGATCGACGCAGGCCAGCAGCCACGAGATGCCACGCTTGGCACTTTCTGTGCAGCGTCAACCGCCCAAGCTCATCCTTATAACATACCCCCAAAAGCCGGATCATACTCCACAATTGTAAGCCTTGTATTTTTTCTGAAGCAGATCCTGTCTTCGCAGCAAGATAAGTACAAAGGGTTCCCTCGTTGCAAGCGAGATTCCATTCGAGAAACCCCGCGCTCCCAATTTCAATAGCATAACCCGAAATACCAGAGTCTTGGAGAATTGGGTCGTAATCATTCAGTCAGGCTTCCTTGCCAAATTGTTGCCTTCTTTTTCCCCAATATTCTTATCAACTTCACTCTTGCCACCCTGAAGGCTTTTCACTGCACCCATTAAGCTCTACAGAAGTATGGAGAGCATTGAACAAATTCTCATATCCTCCGTGACCGAAACTCCTTGACCGTACCATTCGCCATACGAATCATCATAGCAGAGCCTGCGATCTCCTGGTCTCCATGTAGTCTCGAAACATGGGACTCTCGAGAGGGATTCGAGATGTGCAACAGTGCACCGTTCCTGGATGATTACCACGAAGTATTCCGCACGGAATTCATAATCGAGCTATACGGACTGTACCCTAATAGCCTTCATCTAGATCCAACTTTCTTCAGCCAAGAGAAGATTCACCACTATGGAACCTACGCAGCATCCAACAGTTTTGAAACGAGCGCGTGCTGGTGGAGCATCATCCAGCTTTCACAGCTGTCATATGTACGGAAATATCCTGCATTTGCTGAAGCTACATCCGAAAATTTCGGGCAGCCTTCTTAAAGGTCCACGTTTCTCACAAACTAGTCCATAGCTACAAGACAACCCTCACTGCCCCTTAATCCCAGTATAAAGTCCGGCCTCAATCTGGCTCCAAAGCCCCATGACCTTCATATCCCCAAATGGAATAATCTGGCTTGCAATAATGCCACCTAGCCCATTCTCCCTATCCGCCCACCAAAACAGGTTCGGCAACCCGGCCCACCAGCCTGTCGACCCACTTCGCCCCGTTGGCCCCGGATGCACATGCAAGAAGAACGTCAGGCCCCAACCCTGTGCCTGGTCGTGCGGCTGCGGATATAGCTCCGGTAGCGTATTGCTCAGCTCGGGCTTGGGCGGCACGATGGCCTGGCGCCCGAAGTTGGGCATCTCGGGGATCTGGTTCGTGAACATCTCCTTGATGGTCTCGGGTTTAAGGATCTTGGCCCCGGTGGGCGCGTGCGTGCCGTCGTTGAGGAGCATCGCGATAATTTGGCAGTATTCCGCGGGGCGTGCGAAGCAGCCGGCGCCGCCGGAGTGGAAGGTGCCTTCCCTTTCTTCCTTACTCAGGGGCAGAAGAGGGCGGCGGTTGAGGTGGCCGTTGGCGTTGATCATAAGTTTACCGTCTGTGAAGCGGGATGGGTTAGTTAAGAAGTGCAAGCCAAGCGGGGAAAGGGGGTAAGATGGAAAGTTGCAGCCTAGCTGCTGTAATGGGACGTAATCGTTGATTAATCGGGACTCACCAGGAGTTCGCGCATGCATATATGCCAAATCCTTCTTCATGCTCTCGGTAGGGAACATGTTGATATTCTTGAGACCCATTGGCTCGAAGACGTGTTTTTGGAAGTAGTCATTCAACCGCAGCCCGCTGACACGCTCGACAAGCACTCCGGCCCAGTCGATGTTGATGCCGTATTCCCATTGTTCGCCCGGTTGGTTGACGAGAGGCTGGCTGAGGTATTCATAAGGCAAGCCAGAGAATTCGTCCAAGCCAACCTGTGCGTAGAAGTCATTGAGACGTGCGTCAAAGAACGCGTATCCGAAGCCGGCTGTGAGGAAGGGATATGAGCAAAGGACTATAAAGGCTCTCGATTTCAGGATGTGGGACATACCGGTATGTGAAAGGAGCATTCGCAATGTGATCTTCCTCTTCTTCGGTACCAGCTTGCCTCCGTCAATGACCTGGACCTTTGCGAGTTCCTGCGGTACGCATGTTAGTGTGGGAAATTGAAGTATGGACGGCTTTTTCATTGCCGATCTTCCACAAGGCCACTTACCGGCGCAATCTTCTCGACCAAATCGCCATCGTCCAGGGCAAGCTTTCCTTGCTCAACCAACTGCATGCAGGCAATCCCAGTGACCATCTTTGTGCATGAAGCGATCCAGAAGACGGTGTCCATGGTCATCTTCTCTTGCTTACCCTTACCAATCACGCCGGACGCGTGCTGGAAGATCAGTTCTCCATTCTTATTGACGGCGCAATAGACAGTGCCGGGGATGCCCTCGGGATCTGCAGTTACGGCATCGATCTGTTGTTTCAGGTCATCCACGACCTTGGTTGAAATCTTCGCCATGGTTGGAGTAGGTGCTCAACCTCAGACAGAATAAAAGGGTTTCCTATCAAAAAGAACTTGGGAAGAAAAGGCGTATGACGGCTCAAGAAAAGTGGAGGGATCTTGTCAAGGTCAAGGCTTTATACTGGGAGGCTACAGGAAATGATGAGATACAACCGAGGGAAGCGACAGAGGAAATAACTTGGAGTAGGGTCGAGATGAGGGGTTGGTTCAGGCATATGTCGCGTCAAAATAGAATCCGTGGGCCCGGTCAGAAGGAGCGCCACGATGTAGTCACTTCACTAGCTCTTTGTGAGATCCCATTTCGCATCTCATTGGACTGAAAGTGTACAGTTCGTCGCGTGGGGAGGGGCGAACTCGTACGTTCTAAAAGGACATCCGAAAAGCTTCCCCGCATTTCGAGCCCGCATTACACCCCCAACCAAAGTTTCAGGGGAAATACGCCGCCAAATCTAGCAGCACTTTCCCTTGACAGCCAAGAACAAAAACCGATCATAGCTTTACGAGTAGTTGCATCCTCCCCCTTAGATTAACAGGTCTGGCTACGCCAATCCCTTTAATAGTCTAAGCCAGCGTACTGTACACCGCCGACCACGTCCGATTGCAAGCGGGCATTACCTAGGAACCGGCGAAACCTTAGTACAGATAATCGCTCAACGGCGTTTGCTCATCGACTCATCCAATCAGTACCTGAATCAGCTAGTTTGTGGCGTTTAGAAAGTCGACACTCGCAATCGGACGTGACGGACAGTGTAACTAGACAAGACCAAAAACGCACGTGCGACAGGAGCGTGAGATATATCCTGTAAAAAAGGGTATATACCATCTACAAAAATGTGACCTAGGGTTCTGCTGCACTGAATTGAAGGATCGAAACACGTCCGGATGTGTGTCCTAATACCAGAATATCATTCCAGACAGCAGCACATGTCGCTCGATACTCAGAAGGAAGCCAAAGGAGAGGTTTTATCCCTTGGACTACCCAAGTCCTATTCACAAAGATTCTCCTCTCTGTTCCTCTCCCCTTTAATCGGGGAGAAATAGCGCTAAGGCCGAGAGGACCAATAGTTAGTTGTCCCCGATCAGTGTCGAGGTATTGACCTTCACTAGAGAAAGATAGTTTCCGAACCCTAACGTTAGTCTTGAGCGCCTGCAGCGGAGCTCCCGTGACCAGGTCCCAGACCCTGACGGTGTCGTCGCCTGATGCGGACGCCAGCAGCTTGCCGTCCGGCGAGAATGCCACGGCCTTGACCGAATCCGAATGGCCCTTGAGTGTATGCAGTGGAGCCCCCGTGGCCCGGTCCCAGAGCCTAACGGTCTTGTCGCGTGATGCGGACGCCAGCAGCTTGCCATCTGGCGAGAATACCACGGCGTTGACCCAATATGAATGGCCCTTGAGCGTATGCAGTGGAGCCCCCGTGGCCGGGTCCCAGATCCTGACGGTCTTGTCGTGTGATACGGACGCCAGCATCTTGCCGTCTGGCGAGAATGTCATGGCGTTGACCGAATTCGAATGGCCCGCCAGCGTCTGCAGCGGAGCCCCCGTGGCCGGGTCCCATAGTCTGATGGTGTCGTCGTATGATGGGGACGCTAGCAGCTTGCCGTCCGGCGAGAATACCACGGCGGTGACCCAATTCGAGTGGCCCAAAAGCGTCTGCAGCGGAGCCCCCGTGGCCGGATCCCAGATCCTGACGGTCTTGTCGTGTGACACGGACGCCAGCAGCTTGCCGTCCGGCGAGAATACCACGGCGGTGACCCAATCCAAATGGCCCTCGAGCATCTGCAGCAGAGCCCCCGTGACCGGGTCCCAGATCCTGACGGTGTCGTCGCGTGATGCGGACACCAGCATCTTGCCGTCCGGCGAGAATACCACGGCGGTGACCCGATTCAAATGGCCCTTGAGCGGCTGCAGCGGAGCCCCCGTGGCCGGATCCCAGAGCCTGACGGTCTTGTCGTCTGATGCGGACGCCAGCAGCTTGCCGTCCGGCGAGAATACCACGGCGTTGACCCAATTCGAATGGCCCTCGAGCGTCTGTAGTGGAGCCCCCGTGGCCGGGCCCCACAGCCTAATGGTCATGTCGCGTGATGCGGACACCAGCAGCTTGCCATCTGGCGAGAATACCACGGCCTTGACCGAATCCGAATGGCCCTTGAGTGTATGCAGTGGAGCCCCCGTGGCCCGGTCCCAGAGCCTGACGGTTTCGTCGCCCGATGCGGACGCCAGCAGCTTGCCATCTGGCGAGAATACCATGGCGTTGACCCAATTCGAATGGCCCTCTAGCGTCTGCAGCGGAGCCCCCGTGGCCGGGTCCCAGAGCCTGACGGTGTGGCCGTGTGCGAACGCCAGCAGCTTGCCGTCCAGCGAGAATGCCACCCCGTTGACCCAATCCGAAAGGCCCTCGAGCGTCTGCAGCGGAGCCCCCGTAGCCGGGTCCCACAGCCTGACGGTGTCGTCGCGTGATGCGGACACCAGCAGCTTGCCGTCCGGCGAGAATACCACGGCGTTGACCCAATTCGAATGGCCCTCGAGCGTCTGCAGCGGAGCCCCCGTGGCCGGGTCCCAGAGCCTGACGGTCTTATCGACTGATGCGGACGCCAGCAGCTCCCCGTCCGGCGAGAATACCACGGCGGTGACCCAATCCCGATGGCCCTCTAGCGTCTGCAGTGGAGCCCCCGTGGCCGGGTCCCAGATCCTGACGGTCTTGTCGTGTGATACGGACGCCAGCATCTTGCCGTCTGGCGAGAATGTCACTGCGTTAACCCAATTCGAATGGCCCTCTAGCGTCTGCAGCGGAGCCCCCGTGGCCGGATCCCACAGCCTGATGGTCTCGTCGCCTGATGCGGACGCCAGCAGCTTGCCGTCCGGCGAGAATACCACGGGGTTGACCGACTTCGAATGGCCCTCGAGCGTCTGCAATGAAGAGCTCCAATTCCTTTGCACTCTAGGCAGCCTATAGATCCAATTGGGCATCTGATCCTTAAACTGTTCTCGAACTATACTCTCCTCTGGTGCAAAAATAAGCGCTGAGCAGTATATTTGAAGAGGCGCTTCCTCTATAATTGATCGGTTGTATAGCGCGAATCGTTTTGCATCATGGATAAATGCGTACAAAATGGGAGCTTTCTCAGCCTAAATATATCAGTTAGTTCCCAAATTTACCAAAATGTAACTTACTATAACCATAGACTCTAAAGAAATGATTGCTGCCACGCTCTCCGAAGTCTTCCGAATCAAGCTAACAGCCTCAAGCCAGTTGAGCAAGTGCTCTCGCAAAAAAGCATGCACTGGCCCATCATCAAGAAGTAGGATTTGGCTCCCCTGTAGATGTCGCACCCAGTACCGGCACGCATACTGAAGCTCTCGGGGTAGACACTGCCCCATCCGGACGCCTTCAGCCTCTTCAACAAGCGCACCCGGTAAAAGCAGGCCACAGATATCTCTTCTTAACTTGTCCGACATGAGCCGGATGCAGGCATCGGTTAGAGCCGTGTGTGCGATCTTCTCGTCCACCCAGAACAATGGATCACCGCATCTCTCCTTATCCAGAAGAAATTCACGGAACGAGGGATGCAAGAGGCGAATTAGCGAACTCTCATCGAGTATGTTGAGAACCGAACGCAGGTGTCGCAATCTTAGATGAATTTTCTCCTGGTCAAGGTCTAGCAGTTCGCCTAGCGCGATAGCAGTGAGCGGCTCAAATAGAATGACAATGGAACCGATTACTTGCTTAAAGTCCTCGGCAACCTCTTCCTTATCTTTGTCCTCTCCAACCCCCTTTATGGAGTGTTTCAGGATTTGCGTGTATATCGCATCAAGCTCCGCAGTTGGCGATGCGGAAGGAATTTTGCGCTTCCGGTTATATGAGTGACTTGAATCCTCGCTGAGGAACACCTCGAGCAGGTGTTGAGGTGACCACTTGTCATTAGTCTTGATGAAGCGACATACCGTTGCGGCATAGATAAACAAACCACCGGCTTTTTGGATAAGAAGGTCTATCGTCTGATCGCCAGGCCAATCTGCAGGAAGATATTCAGAATCCTCTCTTATCTCCGTAAACCGAACTCTAAAAAACACCCACATATCCTGGTCCACAATGGCCCGAGGTACATTGTGTAAGACCAAGTCACGATGTAGAATTCCGTCCATAACACGAAAACCAAGACGAATTGGTGTTTCTGGCCTGCTGGTAAGGAAAACCCGGAGCCGAATTGTTTGGAGACTCTTAGCCCCCGCCAGGAGTTGTAGTAGTAATCTTATGTCATTGTCTCCTTCGCATTCATCTAAGGCGTCGATTATAATGATTAGCGAAGATTGCACTGAGGTAGCGTTTAGCTTGGCGAGGGACCGTAAGATGAGCTTGTCCCACTGATCGCGGAGTGTCTGCGTGGCGATATCCTTGTGTTCCGTAATTGCCTGGCAAATATGGTGATGCAGAGTCGGGAATGTGCTTGCCAGCTGCCGGGCAATTGTAGTGAAGAACTTGTTAGCATGGCTAACGTCTCCGCTACCTCTCGAGAAGAAAAAACTAGCTCCTAGCCGCTTTATTTTGGAGTACTTATGAGCAACAGTACGGGCAATAGTTGACTTTCCAGTACCGGCCATACCATTCAGCCAGAAGATACACCTTTGGCAATCTCCATCAGCCCATGCGCTTATGGCATTAAGCACATCGGCTCGGGTGCCGTCTAGGCAGGCATCGTCATGCGTTTTGCCTTTGGAGTTGAAAGCTGCTTCGCTAGCAATTGGTAGTAATTTGAGTAAATCGGGCTCATTCCTACAACCGAAGCACTACATTAGTCTGCTTCCAAAGATATAGTTCACAATTCTACACTCACTGGTTAATGTGAATGCCTCCATGGACGGTCTGCTGACAAGCTTGGTTCGCGACATTGCCGTGGCTTGTGATGTTGTTTTGCGTCCCTCCACCTACGGTCTCCGTAGCACTCCTTACAGTACGTGTAGTGGCGACCTCAGTCGCAGGTACCACTGACAAGATCTCCTTTGCAAAAGCCGACGCGGTTGCCGCCGCATAAGGCTGCCATCTTTTGTTCTTGTGCGAGTCCGCATAGTCGCAGATGCCTCGAATGACAAGGCACGGAAAGCTGTTCATTAGTCCTGCAGCTTCCATTTCAAAGCAAAGCACACCGCCTAGCTCTGAGCTAAGCCTGTCTCTAGTGACACCGTCTCTTATGACCTGGTTACCAGACGCTATCGTGCCGTAGTGGATGACAATCTGCTGCCTTTCACGCGAAGTCCGCTCCACCAATCTGTCTCTGCTACACATTTCACATGCAGGCCCTCCAATATGACCGTAGGTTGACTCGAAGAGAAAGTCTGGCCCTGCATTGTCGCACGCGAATTCCGATAGGTGACTGAGCGCAGAGAGGTATGACAAGAGACTACTCTTCCGCCTAAGGTGTATGGCTCGTATCTTCGCAAGCGCGTTCAAGAGGAGGGCTGGCGGTGTGTTGAGGGAACCCGTTCGCACAAATCCACTCAGTGTACTCTTCCCAGTGTCGTACTGAACCACTCCGCCTTGCTCCATGTGCGGCTGACTGACCACCACATCCCCAAGACGTATGTCTGCCTCAACGCTTGGAACACCGCCTCCGATGCCTACCATCAGGCCGAATAGTATTGATTTGAACTTCGACTTCATCCGCATCGCGACTCCGGCAGCAGAGTTTGTTCCTGGCTGACCTGCCGGCAGGCATGCGATAACGATATTGTGCTCGCCAATACGACCGAGGGTATACAAGTTGGCGTCGTCGGGATCTTGAGGTAGATCTTGATGCTCTTCATCCAGCATCTCTGCTGCTGCTGCGAGCTCGATTGGTAGGGCAGTAATCCATCCCACCGTGTAGTCTTCGGCGCAGAGGCGCCGTTTTGCCATCTAGGCGGATGAATGACTCGAATGGGAAGGATCTCAGCTTGTGCTTAATGCTAGGGGTTGCTGTCGTAAGGAGGGTCAGTCGAACCTCGCAGGGCGGGGAGAGGGAAGTGGTGAGGGTGACCATTACCGCATTTTTAGCGGCAGAGATCGAGGCTCAGTAAATCAAAACCAAACCTCCTCTACTACTAAATTAGCAGAGACAGGTTTAACCGCCATTCCCATAAGGCAATTAAAACCAAAAATCTCAGAGATATATGCAGTTCAATTGTATACAAGTTCGTGGGGTGCAAGTTGGGGGGTGGTGGGGGATACATTTCGGGGCGACCAAAACGAACCGAGCAATCCCTGCAGCTAAAACGCAAGTTTATTGACATAAGGAGCGATAGACTCCCAGCATTTGGTCACTGCTATTTGCACCAGCGCTCAGCTCCGTATGTCTTGGGAAGAACCTGCTGACGGTTCTCAGGTAAGACTTTAGAGGGACAACATCATCCAAGGCTAGGTGAGTAAGGCGAAGATGAGAGAAATGAAGGAAATCACGAAAGAGAGACTTATAAGAGGTGACATCCTTGAACGATTACTGAATAGCCTTTGAACGGAGAATTCGTCGCGCAGTGGAGTCCGCCACATGTTTGTTATCACCTGCATCGTTCGTCATTCACTAGCAACACGTTGAACCATGAAGGATGTTGGGGTGGAAGTGACTAAAAAAGTCTCATTAAGCCTGTCTCTTTCAAAATGATCATGGATGCAATTTCGAAGCACTGAATTCATCAAGAATGGGGGTATCACATCACAGAGCACTCTCTATCCGGCTTGTCAGCTCTCATCTTTCCACCGGCTCCCGGGCCCTTGCTGAGTCGGTTCTTGCTCTTCTCTCGTTTGCCATCCTTCCGCGAGGCAGCTTGAATTCGCACAGATTCCGTTGTCGATGATGGAACCTCACGCACCGCGACCTCTGCTTCCCTGACGCTTTCGTAATTAGGTAGAGCTTCTCTGCTCTTCTTGCTTCCCAAGCTGAGCTTCGACAGCGACCTGGTGAGGAATTCGCTTGGTTGACTACCCTGACGGCCGTGAGACGCGGCCCTTCTCGTCTGCGAAGTAGGGATAGAGGACGCTCGAGTGTTCTTTTGCTCAGACATCTCGCCTTCCCCGGACAAGGTTATAGGCGGGACAAATGTCACGCTCTGTCTCCTAGCATCAGGATCAAAGTACCGACCCCTCGGGCTGTCTGGCGCCGTGATCTCAAAGCTTGGCCTGCCAGATATGGGCCTATCCTCTACAGTTGACTTTAGGCTGAGCGAGGCCATGGATAGTCCCGCAATTCCAGAATCGTGGTCGTCAGAGTTGGCATACACTGGCAGATGCTCGCCTTTAGTAATGTGGCCTGGATCACCCTCGATTGGGACGACCTGATAGAACAACAGATAGGACATTTCTTCTTTCAGAGCTTGCTCAATATCAACCACAGTGATCCGGTTCGTGGCTAGGTCGTCAAAACGCAGCCACTGCTTTGCATCTCCTGAGGTATGGGACACTGCAGAGTCCGCCGTTGTATTCATCCCCCGTACCAGCGCCACGTAGTGGCCGGAGTTGACTGACTTTCCGCGATGGCAAACGACTGATTGGAGAGACAGCTTGAAATTGCCATAAAGAGGCCCGTCATCCTCCATCTGGTCATCCTGGATGAAGTGGGGTAGTCCAATTTCTACAGGGATGTCAACCTGCGTGTGTATTCTTTTAGGTGTACCGTCCGAAGTTAGTGAATAGCGCTTAAGGCATATGCCAAGCATGGGTCTTTTGGAAGAGAAGTGTGCGGCGACTTGAGTATCATTGGCGGGAGTGTTGTCTGTATACCATGCTAGAAAGCGAATCAGCATTCAACGCCTTTTTGTTGGCGCGGAGAGACCTCTTCGACCTACGAATAAGACTGAAGAACTGCCATGCTGGCATGAGAACCTCCTTCCGGAGACTGCCCGTACGGCCCCGGCTAAGAGGTCTTTTGTCCCCTATATCAAGCAGAGCAACATCGAAGGGATCCGCCTGGTCAGGCACAAAGCGCTGTTGGATTATGCTTGTGGCTCGATGTTTGGAAGGCCTTGAAGGTGTTGCCATAGCTGACCACGGAGAAAGCGGTGTGCTTGGGATGGAGTCGGAGTCAACTTCGACGGTTTCGACATGGGCTGTGCCAGCCTTTGCTGTGGATTCAGAGGACCGCGTGGAGCTCAGTGTTGATCTTCTTTCTAGATATCTCCGAACCTCGACCCGGTTGTTAAAGTAGTCTTCCAAACAGTCCTCCAAGGTGATGATCTTGCCGTCGTCCGGTGTATCAGATGGAACGGCCACTTCGAGTAGCCGCTCATTGATGAACTTGTGATCGTCAGTCACATCTTCTCGACCGTGGTGGAAAATGTCCATCTTAAGTGTCAGAAGAGGCAACTTGAGCCTCTCTGTGATAAATGTGAAGGCTTCCGAGGCGTCTTGCTGCCGCACTTTTTTCGCATCCTCCCAGCCACATTCTGCCAGGGATTCCTGTATTAACTTGGTGATGTCGACGGTAATGAGCTTGCCGGATCTGAGCAAGTTCACCCATAGCCGGAGCAACAGTGCTAGCTTGCTTCGCGGCGCATCATCAAAGGTGTTGTAGAGCATTGCCTCGAAGCTGTCCAACCTGGAGAACATGGCGAAGAGGACCGAATCCAGGAAGCAGGTAACGCTTTCTCGATTGACTGCTCCTAACAGCTTCACACTGGGGTTGTAATCCATGAGAAGGCCTTCGGAGGAATTAGAGATAGCCATCAGGAGGTCGAAAGCTAGATCGATGTCTCCGCGAGAGAAATCCGATCGTAGGGCGTATAGTATTTGAGAATCTCTCATGATAAGCGACTTCTTCTCCATCATTCTCCTTCGGAGGGTTTTGACCTTATCGAAGCGATCAGCGTAACTGACGATTAAAGCTTGCGTTCGAGCTTTTTAACCTACCTTCTGTTCCTCCTGACTATCTGCAACCTTGCCCGGGCTGGAAAAGAGACCATAAAGTTCTGCATGGTACGTGGAACTAGCTTCGTGTTCAACCTTTTCTGGTACTGTCTGATTTGCCCCCATATCAGCGGCTGCATATAGCTTCATAATGTCCATGCTTTGTATGAAATTGGTTGAAGAGTGGTTGCAGGGAGCAGTGCAGGCAGTAGACGGAAATAGGCAGCACACGTTCCATACAACAAGAAAACCACATTCCTTGATAGAGACGAATAGGACGTATTGAAAGCTGGGCACAGATCAAAGTCGCCCTACCTTTTCCTTGTCATGATGCCTTCCAAAGTGGTGTTTGTCGCGCTTGCTAAGAAAGCGCGACACTCCGAGGTGGCTCATCTTCCAACGGGCTTCGAAAGTGCTCTCCCAATAGAGAGAGGGTTGCAGCTGAATTCGTGTGGTACGGACACAGGCTTTTATCACCTTGGAGGCCTCGATCAAGTGATATAACGAGGCTTGACAGGGTCTTGGGAAGATAAATTTGGCTTCAAGGCCTCCGCCTTTCGATCATTTGGGAGGTTCTCATGACGCGTTGCTTTCTTACTCGGGACAACAATTGCTTACTAGCTCTTAAATGTTCTTTTCCTGTCGCACGAGGTCCAGTCGAACAAGATCTTGACAAACAGCGATATCATATACGTTTGGAGGTGCGTATCAGCCTTTCAGCCCCACAAAATGCGATGCTAGGGCGTTGTAATGGGCTGGTCGTTGGTGACCCTCGGTCGCCGCAAGGCCGCGATTTGGTAAGCCTGTCTTGTCATGCCTACCATCGGGCTTTGAGATGCCTCAAGCTGCATATACTTTCCCTACACGAAAAACCCGCAATTCTCATGATTCCGTTCCTTTCGGATGGCTTGGGCTTCAAGTGGAAATACAGCAGTCCGTGTTCAAGCCAGATCTAGGCACATACTATGTAGAGGGTAACGGCGACTTGTTACTGGTTCGAAGCCTTTTTCAAGTTTTCAGGCCTTCAATATCTATCCTGATGTAGCCATGCCAGGTGCGGTAGCATATTCTAGTCCCACCGCGCCCTTCGCGTCTTGGAATTGCGATTCTATTTCCAGAACCTTTCCTGCCAGCTGCTCTCAAGACGCCGGGCCACAGTGTCAACGGCCAAATGATTTTCTCTGCCCGTGGTCTACTATCTTACAATTCGAGTCGACCATGTTGATATATACTGTAAAACACCCCAATCCCTAATCCGCAGTGGCCACCGTGCTAGGTATCATCGACTTTAGTCAACGATCTTCCCATAGAATGGAATCCCAATAGTCTGAAGAAGCAACCGGGCATCCTTATCCACGTCCGCTGTTGTATGAATGGTGATGTGGCATCCAGGTATCATCTTCGGAGGATATCTGCAATTGCACCAAGATTAGCTGCACTTTCCGGACCGCGAACGCTTTAGACGGATTTTACGGAAGAGGACTCACGAATCATAATTAACCTCGATCTCTGGGAAACCTCCAACAACTTCGGGGTCCAGACCCAAGGTCAAGTTGCCACTGCTATCCCCTGTGGTTGCGCGTACTCCATTCCAGTCTTTTATCCTCGGCATGACAATGTCCACCAGCTTCGCAAGGAAGTGGTACATATCCTCGCCTTTGAGCTCTGCAGTGACGCTGACGCTTTGTTTGCCCTTTACGAGACCCCAGCCTGCCTCTCCTGTTCTCACCTTGTGGGTCTGGACTCGCACATTCGTAATTGCTTGCACGACCATGCCTGCAACGTGCAGATAGGCTGACCCACTGTGGACAGCCCCTTTAACATACGAATGGACTGTGACTTTCTCGATCATGGGTATGTTTCGAAATGTTATAGGCTTCCGCAGTAGTCGTAGTACATCGCCACCTCGTGGGCCCCGCAATTGTCTGTTTTTATGGTATGGCGACTCCTCGCCCCAGTCCCGCAGACGCGGCGCCTTCGATGGAGGCCGAAAGCCAGGCGGGTTGTGTTGGTAACATAGAGTCATAATGTCTGGGGCGATTGTATTGTGATATGTTGCTTCCAGGCGCGGAGAGGAGAAAGGACCAGGAACGAACGTTCGTGAAGATGGATCGGAGGCTGGCGGAGGACGGTGCGGGTGGAGTGGGCCACGGTCGTACTTTGGAGGTCGGTATTGATATCTGTAGATACGTCAGACCACCAATTGGCAGTAGAAAAGGAGAAGAATCGAACGGACCTGCTCGGCGGTAATTGTCGCTTTCGATCCCGTGAAGATTTCAGCGGGTCGAAGGTGTGCGCGTCTTCAGGAAGAGGCGGTACACGTAAAGAAGACGAATCGACGAGGTCTTCTTCAGGAGGACCGGAAGTTGCTGCACCAGCTTGGGAAGTCAACGTTCGCTGCAACTTGAGGCATCGGCCGCAGATCGTGGATGAGGAGGCTCGCTGCAGTGAACGAAAGAAAGGGCCCGAAGCCCGCTGCCCAGCCATTCTAAGGCCTGTACGGGACGTCAACAGCGACAGCGGTTGCACGAATGGTGGTTGATGATGAAGGTCCAATTCTTACTGGCAACTTAGTTGTTGGCTTGGCACTCACCCATGCGGCGCCGCTTTACCCTCACCTACTCGCGAACGCGGGTTATGAGCGGAGGTGAGTCGTAAGATTTAGATGAGGAGGTACGTGTAACTGATCGCGTTCCTACTCTGTGATTCACCTTAGATTACTGCATATTGCTTACACTACAAATTCTTCCTACGCCGGCCTTCTCTTGGACTGAAGCATTGCCAAACCCCCTCCCCCCCCCCAAAACGGAAAATGGCCCCTCAATTGGCATGGACTGGCTTGGGCAACATGGGCAGAGTAGATTTCTCGTCCCATCATCATGTCTCACTATGACTGACCTATATATTAAGGCATGTGCAAGAACATCATCGAGAAAGGCAACCAGAGAACGAAAAAAATATACTTGAAGGCAACGTCAAGGGCAAGTTGATTGTTGACGGCTCGACTGTCCATCCTAATACCACAGCCATGAGTGCAAAGGCTATTGAGGTGGCAAGTTCGTGGCCTGTCCAGTTTTCGGTACGCCGGCCATGGCCGAGGGCGGCCAGCTGGTTTGTGTGCTTGCAGGACCGAAAGAGGACGTTGAGGAGGTGGTTCCATACTGCAAAGGTATGATGGGAAGAGCCAACATCGATTTTGGTGGCCAGCCACCCGAGAAGGCGACTTTGCTGAAAGTGATCGGCAACACTTTTATACTGAGTATGGTTGAGACCATCTCCGAAGGGCAAGTGGTGGCGGAGAAGACTAGGTGTGCACATGAAGAACGTGGAGATAGCGAGCGAATACCTGAAGGTTGTCAAGGAGCACATAGGTGCGCGAGGAGATATCGCAGGAATCTACGGTGTGAAAAGAGTTGAGGCTGCGTTGAAATTCGAGAATTAGGCCTTAGCAAAGCAGGATTCGATTTCACGATGTCTAGACTTTTGATGGCACTCCAGTTAGGGCAAAAACTTCCTCACGTAATGACAGCCCAACATATCCAACCTCCTCTCACCTATCTGACTGCCCGCCGCGCGCGCTGTCAAGTTTATTGGCAGAATAGAGTCCAAAGGGATAATTTGACAACCAGTAGTCGGCTGACAGGAAGACTACTGATTGGATGTCGTCAGTGTTGATTTGTTGTTAGGTGTTGTAATTGGCCGCCTAGCTCGCCGATCAGACCCATCGCCAATTCCGTGCAACAAGAAATACAGAACCCCCCCAAATGTGCGGCGGGTCTGGCTACCGGAACGATCGGATCCCCTTTTAGATCGAACTCTGAGCTTGAGTGGTTTGACCTTTGTCAAGTGTAATTACTGCTGCTTACAGAGCTCCTCTAGTCTCCAGGGCGCCGGCGCAGGGCGTCAGAATTTTGGTGTACGGTGCCATGGTGTGCTTGACCGTAGATCAAAATGCCTCATATTGAGAAGATGATTCGCTCGTCTTCTCAAAAAGTTCATCAATCATCCATTTCGCCTCACCATTCTCGTCCCACTTCCCCAGATCTTTCAGTAAGTCCGTCAGTGCAATTCTGGCACCGTCAGTAAGGGGATGGTTCCGTCCGAGCATCATGATTCTTCCACGCAAGACGTCCCAGTAGAGTGTCTCCATCTTGTGCTTCTCTCCCTTTTCCTCGTACATCACAGCAAGTCGCCGCTTCGCTTCAAGTCTGAAAGGATGGCTGCGGCCGAGTGTGTATCTGCAGTCGTGAATTGCTTTCGACATGGTCTCGATTGCAGCGTCTTTTTTGCCTTGGTTTGATTGCGCTCGGCTGAGGGTTGTGAGGGTCGTGATGGATTGCATATGCTGCGGAGTTAGGGAGGCAGACGATACTTGGTAAAGTTTCTGCAGCTTGTCCTCTGCTTCAGCATAGAGGGCCTGAGCATGTTCCTTGTCCTGGCAGTAGGAGCCTTCCCACAGCAGCATCCAGCCGAGATTGTAGAAGGCCGAAATTGTCCACGGGTGGCTCATGGTCAGCTTTGCCTCGAAATCTTCGAAAATCTTGCGCAAAGTTGTGCTCCTTATGCTACTTTTGCTCAATCCAAGGTCAGCTCTAGCTTCCTCAAACTGCAATGTCAACTTGATAGGATCTTCTGGTCCGAGTAGTCTGTCAGCCACCGCCGAAGCTGACTGCACAATTGACTTTGTTATGTCGCCCTGGTTATGCATGTGCAAGATCGTGACCACTAGGTGTAGAGCTGTAAAGATCAATCCATCTCGCTTGACTAGCATGTTTTCAAACACACTTGCTGCCTCTACCAGACTCTTCTTGCCAAATTCGGCCTCGCTACGGCTCATGTAGATGCACGCTGAAAAGCACAGAGAAACCCATCTAGTCGCACCGTCGTAGTCCTTCGTCGTAGAAGGTAGGGTCATTGACTCTTCCTGCGTGTTATTGAGCAGATTGCGCACAACCGCGTTGGGCGGAGCAAGTCTGTCTAGGCTTATGAAATGCGCAGAAGTCGGTCGATGACATTTCGAGCACAGATGTGGAGGTTGCCAGGCGCTGTCGGGCGGCGGGGTTGCGGACATCAACTGAAAAGATGGTATGTCCTCTGCGCCGTAGCTTGTCATGAGAGACGTCGGTTTGAGTACCTGAGAAGCCATTGTCTCCACGTCCCTTTGGACTTGGTCGCACATCACGTCATATGAGTCCTCCGACGGAGCGATTTCGCGAGAGACCATGACGTAGCCTGCCTCGTCCTCGAGATAGCCGTCAAAATGCCGAGCATCTTCCAGCTGAGCATCTTCCGGCTGAGAGTACTCTGTGATCCTGGTAGACGGCGTTGGAACATCTCCATAGCTCGGGCCGTCAGGGCTGATAATAGACGTGTCGTTGAAGGGTGACAGATGCGACCGGGAGCTGCTGGGCGATAGGCGCAAGGCATCTGAATGGGCACTTTTGATAGGAGACGGCGAAGAGGCCTCGTCACTCGAGCTCTGGTTCGGCGAGACGTCTCTCCCCTCGCGATCCGGAGTGTAGCATCGCACATGGGCAGGAATCGCATTGTCCAAGGCTGCCGCCAGAAATTCGTCCTCTGACATATTTTTGCTCTGTATGTACTTTTGCAGATCTGCAACGGTTTTCTTTTTGCCGTGAACGAGAAACACAGTCGAGCTCTTTCCACTGTCCTTGCGGATTTTGTGAAGTATTGCCAACGCTGCCCAGTCGTCTCCCCGGATGTTCTTATTAAATTCCCATTGTCTGATCCTGGCTTTATACATGCGTTCTCTGCCCCCTTGTTTTAGTCTCAGGACGATCGGTTTGGAAATGATGCGAAACGTACGTGGCGCGGAAGCCAAAGTCTCTGTCGAGTATGACGACTACGTCCCGAAGGGGGCGCCTCTCCTCTCTATACAGGCGCCGCACAATAGGTTTTACTCTTTCCCATTCCGTCGCACTAGGCCCAGTCTTTTCGGACGACGTCGGGGCGATCGCTGCATGTTGGGAATGGCCTGTGGCCTGTTCCATGCTGTGAATCGCTGCACAAGCATAGCGCGCAAAACCGTTGAGAAAGATTGTAGATACCACAGATGCGGTGTGCGATGAAGCTGCGGAACTTGTGTTAGATCGGCGGAAACCAAAGCCTCGTGAGGCTGCGCAGACCCGCGGAGGTGAGGGGTTCTGTTTGATTTGAGACAGGAATGAAACAGAGGTGGAGGCACGTGCATTGGATTGGCAAGGCCCGCCAATCAGCGAGACAATTAATTACGCTATTCGAAGTTTGGCATACATGGAGCTGCCAGAGGCTGTGGAGGGCGCCCGTAAATTACGTACTAGCTAGTAAAGTACTCTGCATCTTGCATAAGAAATACTGTGGTACTAGGGTGAAAATTTCGGGAGTTTACGCCAAACCTAGGCAAGCTAGAACTTCTTTGCTGCCTTTTTGCAATGCGAACAACAGGCGCGTGTATACTTCTCTTTCCCAATCTTCTATCTATGTACCTCTCAACCCACCCAAAATGGAGAATCCAGAACCTGAGATACCTATTCCTTGTCCTCATTTACCTCGAACATCCTCTCCACAGCTCAATACCCGCAAACCGCAGCTTACGCGTGATCAACGACGCTACATTCTTCTTATGCAGGTCTCAAATGTACTGTGGTGTGGTGGATACCACCCCCTAGCATAGACAGATTGACACACATGGTACATAGCCTACATAGGTAGCTAGCCAGCCCAGGTCGGGCGAGCAATAAGCGTCTTTTCTTCTCTTCTTCCCTTGTTTTCTAGGGTCGGCGTGAGCTCGGCCTAGACTTTCCTGCACCACAGACGTGGTACGGCGAAGTTCACCTTCATCCCCGGGGCTCGTTGTTGTTGTTGCTATAGCTTTCCTCATGTTCCAACCCCTTCACAGTACTGAAGGGGAAATAGTTAGACATCTTTCTACTCGTTACGACACCAGATTTCTTAACGTCAGGTATCATATACCCTTCAAACAGAAAAGGTGATCGATAAGGACGAAGTGTCAGAGGCTGTCGGCTATGTATAGATCAGTAACCTGACGAAGGAAAGGAAACTGAAAGCTAAAGAGCCTTTCCATGACCCAGCTTTTGTCCCCGGGTCTTGGCGAACCTTTTGATGGCCTTGGCACGCCGTAACACCGATGGTATTTTCCATACTAATCGATTGATTGGACGTAATCCTGGCCTGGTCCTGGCCTGGCGTAGGAATTGCAATTGTAGGATTGGAGCTCTTAAGGCAGCTCGGTCCTAAAGATCCTTGCATAGTGTAAACTTACAAAATTTCACCTCAGTACCACAGTAATACCGCCTGGCCTTTTCGACTTGACCTCAGAAGTGGGGATCAAGCGTTTGCAACGCCACTATCACATCCCTTTTGGATTTCTCTTCTAACACCGTTCACGAAATGCAGCTTGGTGCCATGTGCAAGAGCGTGCCTCTTGGTCGAGTGCCACACGTTTGCTCTGCACAGATTATATCCTTCACAAAAACAGGGTGTATGAATAGATCGATTTTTGGGACAAGGTTATCGCAGTCTTCAATCTCTTCTCAGAATGACAGCTCCGTCGCATTGATTCGTGTTGCAGACTCTGTCGTCCGGTAATAGAATGATATAGCCTCAGGCTCCCCGAAACCTGTTGTCTTGCAACTTCACTTATTGTCGTAGTCCTGATGCTGTGTGTACACGGCTTTTTGGGTTGAACAGAAGTTGGGGTATCCAAATGAATATTGCGGCCCGCATTTTTCCACCTAGATCTCAAATACCTCGTATCAGCCTGATCTCATGTCATCAATTTGGTCCCGCGCCCCAGAGACTCTGAGCTCTGACCAATGCAAGAAGACTTGCCCATTGGGGCGGCCTTTTGCAGTTAATAGGGATCGCGTGACTGCTTCCAAGGAACTCTGGGGCTTCCACAGATTCCCAAGATGCTGAAATATAACTGGTCCTAGTGTGAAGATTCTTGGTGCGAGGAGCTCTTCTATACGAAACTCCCGGTAGGCGCGCATCCGCCGATAGTTTTAGAAAGTACTGTGCATAGCGTCGGCAATGTTCCGCGGGTTGAAGACCTCTGACTGGTCGAGACGGGGACTGTAAGTTACCAAAAGTAGTTCCGAAGCTTCCAAGCAACATTGCCTTAAGGCGGCCGGGCAATCATTGGGACAGGAAGAAAGTACCACGCATTGGCGAGAACAATCCTTTTCCACAGGGAGTGCTGGTTCAAAGTTGAGACGCTGAGGGGCATGCTGTGTCTGGTAAGACCTAGTATGAGATAAAAGGACAACCACCGTCCATCGGTCTCTCAGGATGGGATCGGAGACAGTCAATGTTGGTCACAATGGCAAAGACAAGGCAGAAGCGAAATAGTATGGTGTAGAGAACTCGAATGTGCTTCCCAAAGATGCTGACACGGTTGCAAGAGTCCCCAGTGGGTGCTTCAAGGAAATTGAGACAAAACCGACGCGACTCCAAGTTCGAAGCTTTCTGTGGCAAAATGACAGAAGGTGACAAAAACATGATCAACGCCTCCAAAATCTCTGAGGTGAGCCTCCCACAATACCACAAGCCCCTGTTTGCTGGGTAATCTGAAGTGGGTCTGTTGGATTATCATCGAGTCTTTGCTAATCCGGGGTTGCTCTGGTAGTACCAAAACACGCGACTGCAAGACTGGCTTGAAGAACCACCGAGTAAGGCGCCGTGGTGTTCTTTGCACATGTTCAAACCGACATGCACAGTTGGTGGTGAAGGCGATGGAACAGTATAGCATTACGAAGCTTGCTACACATCTCCACCTGATGCTTTGCCGCGGTTCTAATTATTGGAGGGCGTGTGCGTCCTTTCTTGGGTATCTGTAACTGGAAGTCGGATCAGGGTAGGATGTTGCTATTTCTTACAACAGAATGTACCTTGATATGGAGTGGACGAGATGCGAGTTCTGAGGCGGTCGAATTATTTGAAAGGTGCCAGAGATTTAGCTTGAACGTAATCCAGTTCCACTCTTAAATGTGGTTTGCAATCGCTGGTCTCCAGGACATTAAATCCTCGGACAGTAGCCTGCACAGTGCAGCTCTGAAGTGCACCCTATCTGTGCGACAAACTCTTGGCCGCCCTCTAACTTAGTAACGGTACTGGCTATATCCAGAGTCAGGCATTGGACCAGCCGTAGCAGTCCGGGAAAACCCAGGAGTGTCTGTCGTGCTGGGCTGTGTATTAGGTGTCTTCGTATAAGGGGGCGGAGCTTGTTGTTGTTGCTGTTGCTGTTGCTGTTGCTGTTGTTGCTGTTGTTGTATCCTTCGTACAGTATCGTCCACAGCTCGGTTGAGCTGATCTTGAGTGATTGTAGCATGTCCTTCGTCCTTGAGCCTCCGTGCAACCATCTTCACGATTTCTTCTCTTGTATATTCGGATTGATTGCCAGACTGGGGTACAGAGACGGCGGGGTTTCGAGGCTGGCTCGTGTTCTGTGTATTAGTAGTTGATGAGAATGAGGGGTTCATGGAGGAACCTCTTCCCTGGCTCTGTGCTGTTGCTCCAGACGGCTCGTAACGGGGGTACATATTTGCAGATCTTGAAGGCTCATCGTAACCACCCTCTAACGGGACTTGCTGACGGCCGGATGTACGCTCTAGATGATAGTTCGGGGAAAATTGGCCCTGTGTTCGTGGAGATGCATCAACAAAGCCTGCTCTAGTATCATCACGTCGGTCGTGACGACCTGTAGGGACGGGGATCGAATCTGTTCGTGGTGGAGGGCTGGCCACGGCTGATGGTAGAACTGCCAATGGTCTTGACGGACCTTTCGCCTGCCGACGGTTGCGAGTCTTCGACAGGCGAAAATCTGTATTCTATGAGACTAGATGCGTAGCCTTTTCATTCGGAAATACTAGCCTCTGTTGTTTGTGTGTGTTTTTTCTTCCTCCCAGTCTAGTGTGTCTTTTTTGAGGTCCGTTATCATAGCCTGGAGTAGTCAGTCTGCGTGACGCTACTATGCTAGTGAGAGGAGAAAGCTGCGCACAATAGTGAGAGTATAGGGACCTCGGACGATGTACCCTGCTCGATTGTCCTGCACAGGGTCAGCGACTATCACAGGGTCGGAGTCGTATGCCTCACATTGGCAAGCCTTCCAGGTTGAACGGTGGCTTTGGGGCCCAAAAATAATTTAATCGATTCCTTGATCACATCGGAGTCGATGCCTACCGCCGGGATCCAGCTAGTAACGGAGGGTTCGTCTCGGCCTGCGTAACCGTCATCTGGATCGCTCCGGCGGGGTCTCTCTCTAGATCTCTCCCTAGACCTCTCCCTAGACCTCTCCCTAGATCTATCCCTTCTTTCCCTGGATCTATTCCTATTGCCATCTCTATCTCGAGCGCGGTCGTCATAGTGGTACGACATGACACGTTGGGACAAAACGGGTGGTGCGAAGAGATGGAGAGGTAGAGGACGGGCGATAGCGTACTCCCGCCAAACACTCAGGACCTAGAGCAAGGGCGTACCGTCGAATGAGCCGTGAGAAAAGAATGCGGCCAACCAGTTCTCTCAACAGGTCTGCATGACACAGTTGCGCGCCTGTAAATCCAGAGTTGTGGAATTTCGGGACGTGAGGTCAACGAGAGAAACTTGGCCGAACAACCTGGGGTGGGAAGAAGGGTCACACGGGTTGGGCATGAATGCATTACACTAGCATGTGCAGCCCTGGCCGATATCCACAGGAGAGCCTTGCGTGTGTTTGCCAATTCGCGGGGACGAGACTCCAAGTGCGCTGTCGTTTGCCTTACCCCTCCGTGCGATTAGCCCCACAAAAACGTTTTCGGAAGGATTAGCGAAGTAAGAGGCTCAAGCTGTTTTGATCATCGTCGAAGACCTTTCTGGCCCTCGACTCAATCTCCACGCAACACGACTATGACTGTTGTCCTCGGTGCCTCTGCCGTGAGCCGCGTTGCTGAAGATGCTTCGCCGGCCAAGTCTTGATCCTCGCCACAAACCAGTTGTGCCGGACAAGGCTCCCCATTTTATCGGACCGAGCCGGGGCCCATGATCTCGCCCATCCTGGTCTGCCACATCGCGATCAGATCACGCCATAATCTCTCCCGACAATCTCTCCCGCGACTGGAGATTGAGAGCCTTCCGTTAGATGGTAGCGATCGAGAATGCACCTAGCACAGCGCCGAGCCGTCGCTTCAAACTTGGATACCAGCATCAAAGCACTTGAAATAGAGTTGGCAGTCCTACCACTCTATCGCAGCGCCGACATTGAGGCCTCATCGGTTCTACCCGTGCCCTAAAACATCACCACGGATCTGGACCCAGCGTGGGATGGAACGGCATCCTTTCCGCCGCAGTCGAGCAACAATACCCCACGTGAATCGTCCAACAGTGGCCCAAGTCGATGCGACAGGGCGGGCGTATGTGCTTCTCGTGAGTTTTCCTTGTCTTGCCGATCCCTGGTGAGAAGGTCACTTCCTCTCACCCGAACTGCCATACGATGGCTGCTAGAAAGCCGATGACGCGACATTTGGTGATGCAACGTGAGCGTCCCAACGAAGGGTCCTCAAAAGACGAGTGACAGCAAAGAAGTTCAAACCTCTGCGATATTCCCAATAGTTCAATGTGCGGCCCGCTATGCCTATTTCGGCCACGCCATTAGGGACTAGGAAGGAGGGCTTCGGGACATATCGTCTCTTACGAGGACAGGATGTATCAATCGTCAAATCAAATACCATGTTACAATGGTTTCGCTCTTTGATCTAACGCCAGAAATCACAAAATCCCACAATCACCTACGTTACAAACCGCGTAAAAAACTAGATAGTAGAAGTTGAGTTGTTTAAGGAAACGTGGGGGAAAAAGCCGAACGGTGTCACCTGTCGCTAACTTCGGTAGCCAAGCTCTGGTCCATGCCATCCATAGTCACTTTCCAAATAACAACTTTGTCGGTGAAGAGTCCACCAACGCATTACGTGCGGACCCGGCGCTTCTCGAAGCCATCTGGCTTCTTGTTTCGATTTCGACAACGTATCACGAAGATCCGGAATCTGACGCCATACTCGGCAGCATATCCTCTCGCGAAGAGATACTGCGCGTGATCGACCTAGGTAGGACGGGTGCTGGTGGAAGGAACGGCCGCGTACGGATGATGGATCCAATCGACAGGACGAAGGAATTCGTCAAAGGTGGCCAGTATGCCGTCGCTCTCGCGCTGGTCGAGAATGAGGAGCAGAAAGTTGGCGTACTCGGGTGTCCGAACCTGAACCTAAATTACTGCAACGAAGTCGACTGCGGGCCCGAATTGACGAACTGAGGAGGAGCAGGTTTGAGGAGGTGGAGGACGAATCCCGGATCATGTTATCGGCCGTTCTGGGCCAGGGCCCAGTCATCGAGACCCGTTCGCGGAGAGGAGTGATTTCAAGAGCGATTGGGAGGCAGGAACATCGCGCCTAACAAGCTCCGCTTCGTCGTCGACTTTGAAACCAGCACCACCGCATCAATGGACAAACACCAGCGTTTCGCCTCCAGTCTCGACGCCTCGTGGCTGGGAACAAACCTTTTGGCATTGTAGATGCGGTATGCCGCGCTGGCAGTTGGTGCAGGAGGCATGACTGTCCGAATGCCCAAGCAGGAGGACGATAAGGAGCCGGTTTGGGATCGTGTAGGGGGATGCTAACATACGAGGAGACCGGGGGCAAGATTACGGGTTTAGACGGAAAGGTTACTGATTTTTGGACGGGGAGGCAACTGGCGGGGAGTAGGGGCATTGTAACTGCCTAGAATGGGATACATAACAGAGTTCTAGATATATGATGGTAATAGAAGTGGGAGTGTTGGAGAACATGTGTAGGATTTGCCTTTAATACTCTGTCAGTGGCATCGCTCAAGAGCTCAATAACTTCGGCTTTAGATAGTTCCCTAGCGAGCTTTCTAGCTTTCCATGACAATGTGCGAAGATCGGCTTTTTGGGCGAGAGCATATCTTCTTGGTATGTCCACGCCCTAGTGCTCTAATTAGCAGTATGCAAAAAGGACCGCAAAGGTAGCTGCGCGACAATTGTGGTTATACCTCCGATCTTTTCAGTGATCTGTTTGATGGCTCTTGAGCTGGGGCGCTCTCTGAAAGCCTAGCTTAAAGCCTGCCTCTTCTCAGCCCAAAATAATCTTGGCACTAACCCTGGGGATGCCGCCAAGGCCACTTAAAGACGCCCCTGGCCTAGGGTGAGCGGGGTGGATTTGACAAGGAAGAACAGGATGAGAGCCTCGAGGTCTACGCGCGACGCTTACCCTAGTTTTGATGGCGTGGTCCATTGTATATGCCAAAAAATTACCCCTTGTGGTTTTGCTTACTCACCCATGATGGCATCTATGCTTGCTCTCCCGAGACGTTCCGCTTGACATTAAGGAACGGGGAGGAATAACTTTGCCACCTCAGAACCTCAAAACAATCCAACCTAGGAATTGGTGGTGATATCTGTGGTGAATAAGGTGCATAAGCCACGTGAAGACGCCATAACCTTCTGTAAACAATACTCTTCTGCGATATGCCTGAGGCTAGTCCAAAGAAGAGGAGATTCGCAGCAATCTTTGTCGTCCCATTCAGGTCAAAGCCTTTTGGCTCCCGTGCGAATTCGGCAGACAGCTCGTTGTTGGAGAAGAGTATTGGAGATGTGAAGCGGCATCAGCAAGATAATGTATCCTACACACGGCCGAGAAAATCCCTGCCTTCCGAAAACCGCGTCTCTATCATTGAGCAGAAGAAACAGGACGCTGTGAACGGCGGCCACAGTCATCATGTCCGACAGCAGGACTTTCCCGCAATTGACGTCTCACAGGCATGGGAGCGTGACAAACAGACGGGAGAGATTACGGATCATACAGACATGCTACACAGCTTGGTAGATCAGGATCCCCTCGATCCTTTATCTGAACAAGTTCGTTTGCTAGCCGCTCACTCGTCAACTCAACCAGGCGAGCGCATAGTGTCGATGTTATCCCCCGATGTTTGGAGACAAGTCTTAGATTACCTCACACCAGAAGACGCAGCCAATCTTGCATTTTCATGCAAAGCCTTCCGAGATTTGTTGGGGGGAGAAACCTGGAATGCTCTGAATCATCCCGATAACCACCGCCACAAGATCGACTTTCTGATCCGTATGGATAGACATCTCCCGACCCACCTCTTGTGTTTCGCCTGCGCAACGTATCATGTTCGGACCCAACACGGCCGGGAAAGTCTGAAACCTACCAATATACGGAATCTCCTCTTCAACTGTCCCGAGTCGTTCAACCCTGCCAAAAGAGTGTCACGAACCCGATTGACTTTCGGCCGTACTCTTCCATTCCCCTTCGTCCAGCTTGCACTACGGGCTCACCATTATTCGCGGGACCATGGCATCACGATTGAATCCCTGTCTCGCCGCTACAAGGATCGAGATAGCGCCTGGTCCCATCAGACAAAATATACCATAGTCAAGGGACATCTGCTCATGCGAGTGGTCAGCACATGTTTTGCGCCACCTGGACTTCCGCCAGCAGGCGAGCGTCATCTCCTCTATTCCCGCGAAGACTTTGTTCCATACTTCTCCGTGTGCGCACACTGGAAGGACGGTGAGCTTATGCCTCTGGTCAAGTGCGCTCTGAGACACATCCCGAAACCGATATCGGGGAGCGGACCGAGAAGGATTGGCGACGAGGTCAAATATCGCCTACACCGTCCAAACCCAATCATAACGTTGTGTTCCGAATGCCGCCCGATGCGGCGATGTCCAGAATGCCCGACCGAGTACCTCATTGAGCTAAAAATGGCCGAGGACAGGACTGACCCGGTTAATATCTTCAAGCAAGCCCTTGTCTTGACTCGGTGGAGCGACCTTGGAGATGGATCATCGCCGTGGTCACCCGAGTGGGCGGCTTGCAATGGAGAGGCCGAGTACGACTCGTTCAAAGCCATTGGTAGACGCGCAATCTCTGGAGTGTTTGAGGCCCAATTCAATAGCGACACGATACCGGGGCAAAGGGTTCTGTCAATGAACCCGAACAAGGAAAAGCTAGGCGAAGCTGGGCATAATTGGTATTGAGAACCCCATACCGGGCATTTGGCTACGCTTGGGTAGGAGTGAGGAAGGAGGGTTAAGCTTTGGTCCCAAGCTAGTTTTCTAAGAACACTAGCTGTCACCAAGACGGCCTTGAAGGGTTTTTATCTGGCTACACATCACTAATCTCGACGAAGGTAATCGTGTACTTGCTCTGATGCGGATTGGAAAGTCACAATGAAATGGTTCGATAGCTCTACCAGTATTGGGCTGACATTGATCATAAGAATACAAGAGGCCAAAAAGTCACTGTTACAGGTACTGAAACACTCTCATGCCTCGAAACATTTCTTCCCGGCCTTACGTCACCTGCCCATCTTCAGCAAGATACTCTCTCAACACCCTCCTCAGTAGATACGACGGCGTGCAGCTCCACGCGTGACAGTAGCTGTTGTTGTGACAATCGCCATACGGACTCGCTCTCGAATCGTTTGGATCGTAGCATTCCCAAAAAGTGTCTGCGCCTGCCTTCACCATCCCACCCCAGTAGTCTTTGATCAAGGCCAGAGACTCCTTTTCGGCGCCACTTACCGCTAGCGCTTCGGTGAAATAGTGGAACAGGTATGGCGTTAGAGGTTTGACGGCGTGTGGGTGGGCCATAGTGGTCAGTAGTGCTTTCTTGCATTGCTCTGGTGGAAGGACACGAGCCAGAGAGAGCCAGGCGTTTGAAGCCCAAGAGATTTGGGCATCGGGACCGGAGACAAAGACGGATTGGGCGGGGGAGTAGAAGGAGAGGGCTGCCGTGGCCATTTTGGATACGATCGACATGTAGGGTGGGTCCTTGTTGAGCAGTTGGGCTAGGTCGTTGATAGCATTACAACAGAAGATGGTTAGGCCGTGCATGCCGGCGTCTTTGTGCAGGTCGGGTTGCCAGTCTAGGAAGTTCCAAGAGGAGCTCTTTGTGCTGTCATATTCTCCCGAGGAGTTGACGTGAGATAGGGCCGACTTCATACTGTCAAGGACGGTCTCCCAGAGATCGCGGGCGGTCTGCAAGTCTCCGGACTCGCGAGCGTAGTCGTAGACGACACTGCCAAAGAGGGCATCGTAGTCGACAATGTAGTCTGACGCTGCTTTGACTACTGGTTTCTCGAAGACACACGCTGGCAATGCACCGTTTTCTCGTGGCAAGGCGGCGAAGAGGTAGAGACATCGCTTCACCAGGTCATAGTTTCGATAGGTGCAATAGTTGGTCAGTGCCTGTAGCCGGAGATCTCCAAGCCACAACCGGCGGTCTCGACGCGGACCATCTTCGAAAACGGTCTGCATGCAATCGCGCAACGTAAGCATGCTGACCTCGTCTATGCGATTGAATAGCTCGTCTTTCAACAACAAGGACGCCAACTTTGTGCCTGGAGCAATAGCACTCACAGCCTGGACCCGGATATTTTGGAAGAGGACCTTGAACTTGGCTGATGTATCAATTACCTGGACCCTAACGTAGCGGAAGGAATATCTGCGTGGCATCTCGACATCTGTGGGACACCAATCCACGTTGATCGTCTCGTCGGGGACCCAGCTCGTACTGATCCAAGTTTTGCATGGGTGAAGATCTTCCGTAACGTCGTAGGGTATCTCTCCAAAGGTGAGCTTCAGTCGAACGGGAGCGTCAATGTTGGTGCCTTGAGCTGCGAGATGGAAAGCAAAGTAGCCTGCTCGATGGGTGCCGAAGTCGAGTATGAATTCGTCGCCCTTGCCCCATTCAAGTCTGGAAAGCTCGTCAATGGTATATTGACGTACCCCCCGACACTGGAAGTATGCAGAGGCGTCAGGCTCGAAAGTCACAACCTCAAGTGGAAGCTCTGTCCATTTGTGAATTTCTGGAGTGAGAGCCTCGGCCACGTCAAGGAAGCCCTGTCGGACGGCCCTAGGAGACTTTTGCTTCGTTCCCGGATCTACCGACGTAAATTCGTCGACCAAGCGGAACATCGGCGCAAGATAGGTAGACCATAGCTTCGAAATATTGCTGTCTGCGGCTCTTGCCCAATGTTCGAATGCATGGTCTGCCCCAGGTACAGTGATAAGCCTAACCATCGCTCCGGCCCCTTCCAAGCGTGACGCTGCCCGTATTGATTGGTCGATTGGGACATATCTGTCCTTGGTCCCATGTATGATCACAGTGGGCGGATAGTCTTCAGTCATGTAGCTGAGCGGGTTCAACTCCGGCGCCGTTCCGACAATCTGTGTATAGAGATTTTCCTGCAGGAAGTAATCGAGGAGAACGCCTCGATCATCTAGAGACGGGGCGTTGTCTAAAACATCATCGAATAGGATCCCTTCGCTTGCACTAGGCAGGAAAGGATTGGCCTTGGTAGGAGTCCAGCCTGTCGTGACGTTACCACCCAAGAACGCGCTCACATCATCCCTAGTGAGCTTTTGCTTCCTGAGCTGTGTGCCACCTTGAACGAACGGATTTTCAAAAGTGCTCACGCCGTAGATACTCAGAACTGCGGCGGGTCGAGGTCGGGCATGCGCTCCGGCTAGATACGCAAGATATCCCCCTTGCAAAAGTTGTAAGCTTAAGTATTCCTTCACTTGGTCCATCCGGTAGTCTTGGAGAGTGCTTATAAGACTTGGAGCATACCTGCGGATTGCCCTGCAACAATGACCTTCGTTTTATCTAGAACAAACTCGGGATGATCAGAAGCAAGGTCTTCAAATATGAATTTCCATGCCGCGGTAACATCTTCCAGGATATCTAGGCCATTGACTTGTGGAAGGAGCCGATAGTCGACACTGATGAGCATCCACTCTCGTAAGAGAGCTGACTGGACTATGTATGGAGATACGAGCTTGCGATTGAAAGCTACCTAATTAGATGACTGTTAGCCGTGTATACCAAATGTGCCAATATGGGGTCCTGCGTCAATTGTAGTTGCTGGCGCGATCCTATGATACGACTAAGACGATGACACTCAGGCAAAGGTAAGAAGACGTTGAGCTCACCAAGCCTCCGCCATGAAAGAATACAATCGCCGGCCGCGGCTTGGCCTGACAAGTGTGGCTGTCGGCATAGACGTCCAAAGATAATGATACGCCATCAATCGTCTTATAGACGATACTCACGGGTTCTGGGATTGCGATTGACATCGTTGGGCTTTCTTTTGTCGCCGGGAACGTTGGCAGGATCTGATCTTGAACCTTCTAGATAGCTTCGAAGCAGCAATTCCGCATGCGACCCAATATTCAAAGTTGTGAAATCGCGTCAGACAGCTATACGGCGGTTAAGCAGGCGTCACTATCTCTTTTCATAAGAGGAGAGACCACCGTCTATACATTGTTTGGCAAGACGCGAGACCTCTCTGCTCAAGAGATTGACCGAGATGTTCCCCATTCCGTTCGGCAGGGGAATGAGCGAAGCATCTCCTTCAACATTCTACTGCATTGGCGCCTCTCGTTCATGCGTTGGCGGACCTATGGCCATTCGGCTTGAGCTTGACCGGGCGCGAGAGGGGTTCACAGGCCATTAAAGAGTGAAGGAGCAGAGTAACAGAAAGGGCGTAGAGTAAGTCGACTTTCAGCCCGGCGCTGAGTCAGAAGCTTCGGCTCGTGCGATCTTCAACCGAAAGAGAGGGTAGCGAATGCAGGACCGCTTCCTAGCGGGGCGTTCACGTGGCCGCGGGAGTCCCACACGGGAGTCGCGCACGGCAGACCCAGTCTAGCTTTTCCCCCGCGGTTTGCATTTCATTTTCACAATCCCGATTCTCTGCCGCTGCATTCTATCCCCTCCAGTAAAAGTTGGCCTGGAGGTGCTAATAGCGGGTGACTTTGCACCGAGTGCCTTTTGCATGCTCCATATCCCACCTATGGATTGCTACCAGGAGGAACTAGATCGACCCCGTTTGACGCCGGGCTATCATTCCGAGGCCAATTACCCAGCTTTAGATCTTAGAAGCAGAAGAGCACTCGATACTCGGCTTTTCAGAATTGTGCAAGTAGCCGCTGCAAAGCGTTTCCCCCATACCCCGGATATATTCGTGAACCATGTTCTCGAACGCCTTCGCTGCATCTCAGTCCGACCCCATGTTTCGCTTTTCGTTTCCAATTGTGCTCGTTGTGTATAAGATACACCAGCCCAGCCCAAATACCAGCTCACAAGCCCGGATTGACAACACCCTTTCCGCCCAAAAAACCCACCTCACTGAGAATCTGCCTGCGCAATGGCCAGCCAAGACTTCGAGAGAGGACGCAACGCGTCTGTCATCAGTGCACCCGACAAAAGCCAGTTCGTCCAGGATACTGGTCATGCGGCTCAGACCGAAGACCATAACCTATCAAAGTGGCAGGCCATCAAGGCTAATTACGTCAACTTCCTCTGGTGTATCTACGGCATTTGGGCTTTGATTACAATCGGTTTCGATAACCAGGCTGGCGGCCTGGTCATCAGCATCCCACAATTTCGCAAAGACTATGGCTCTCCTTACAAAGGAGGTTATGTCATCAATGCCAACTGGCAGTCCGCCTTCAGTGGTGGACCAGTTGCCTCGTACGTCTTCTCTTACCTTGCTGCATTGAAGAATAGCTAACGTAGTTGGCAGTGCTGTCATTGGCTCTTTGCTTGCAGGATACGTCGCAGACATCATTGGCAGAAGGTGGACCATTACCACCGGTTTGTCCATCACATTTGTCGGCGTAGCCCTCGAGTTCGCCTCTACCACGGTTCAATTGTTCTTTGCCGGCAAGTTCATTAACGGATTGGCACTTGGGATATTGACAACAACGGTCTTGACGTGGGTTTCTGAGGTATGCTGTTCAGTCTTTGACACAAGAGTTATCCTAACTAAGACACGGAAAAGATCTCACCGCTTTCTCTACGAGGCTTAATGACGGGATTGTGCAATGTATCCTTTTGCATTGGCCCATTCGTCGGAGTCCTCATTGCGAACTCCCTCGCTCCCCAGGCCACCAAGTGGTCTTACCGTGGGCTTTTTGTTGCACAATGGGGCTTCGGCATCACGTCTGTTCTCGTTGCACCATTTATGCCAGAGTCAGTACCACTGACTTACCGCTCCTACCTTTCTAACTTTTGAAAAGGTCTCCATGGTGGCTTGTCAACAAGGGAAGAGAAGAAGCCGCCGCCAAAGCATTGTCTCGCTTAGGGCATTCAGAGCTTTCCACAGAAAAGCACCTGGCTATAATGAAGGTCACCGCCGCGGCCGCACGCGAAGAGACAGAGGGTTCCTCGTTCTTGGAGTGTTTCCGAGGCACAAACTTGAGGCGGACTATCATTACGATCATGCCTTTAACGATTCAGGCCATGTCCGGCGTCGCATACATCTCATCATACGGCACATACTACTTTGAGCTTGCCGGAATCTCCACGCAGAAGTCGTTCCAGATCCAATGTGGAGCACAAGCCCTCTCGATCACCGGAAACATTGGAGCCTTCCTAATCATCGACCGCATTGGTCGACGGCCTTTGCTGCTGTGGGCCTTTGGCTTTTTGACAGTCCTCCTTTGCGTTACCGGCGGCCTCGGCACAATGACCACGAATCCCTCAGCTGTACTTGGTAAGTGCACGGGTATCCCTACTTTCGACTCAAACGAACTAATATCCACTTTTAGCCACCGTATCCCTGACGGTCCTGTATAACTTCGCCTACAACTTCGCCATCGGAGCCGTCGCGTACGCCATCATCGCCGAGACAGCGACAGCACGCCTCCGCATCAAGACCATCGCCATCTCCTCGACCATCCAGCAAGCCTTCTTCACGATGTGGCAATTTGTCCTGCCCTACATCTTCAATCCGAACCAGGCCAACTTGGGTGCCAAGACTTCCTTCATCTTTGGCGGTCTCTCCGTGCTATGTTGGATCTACCTGTTCTTCTACCAGCCCGAGACGGCGAATCGCTCATTCGAGGAAATTGATGAGATGTTCTTCAAACACGTCCCGGCAAGGAAATTCAAGCACTTCGTCACCGACTCGGAACGTAAGGGAGAGGAAGCCCTGCACGGCAAGACGGAGACCGTGCACGTTGAAGCCAAACAAGAGTAAAAAGCGGAACAAAAGAAAGAAAGATGGGCGGCGGCTCCTCGGCCATGTATGTTGCGGTCCAGAACCCAAAAACTTCGGCATTGTGGAATAGAATCCTAATACATTTGACTTGCCTAAGCGCTCCTTCTGGTCTCATCTAGTTCTCATCCTTAAAGCGCAAGCCTAGATGGTGGTCATGCGAGCCTCGAAACGGGGACTCGCTGCGCAAAAGCTCTTCTCCCGGCATGAGAAAATGGACGGAGCTAGTGGTCGAAAGGACGGCTGGGCTGGAGGAAGTCGCGCGCACAAGAGCACCCTTGGCTGAGGAAGGCTGAAGTCGACCTAGCCGCATGTTGCAGCCTCACCTGTCTGTCCAGTATCTGCTTCGATGTGAGTAGTACATGTCCTTTTGTGCCACCAGAGGTTCCGAGCAAAAGTTGGTAGAAAGCAGAGCACCTGTAAAGAGTGCTTGGCGTTGAGGAAGATCAGTACGGCTTTACAATCTTTTCTTACGGAGATATTCAGGATTTCAGTTACAAACTTCGGACGTCTCGAAGCTTAATGGTACAGAATACAATGTCCACATTTTAGCATTAGTATTGCTATTCTCAGCTGACTAGACACGCGGAACCCCGGAGCGTATAACCGAGCTCCTTAACATAACCCTGGCACATACCATCAACGCCTGTTTATTTACCTATTCGTTCAGGCCATCACGCATAGCTCGTACTCCAACCCCCGAGTCGTTGTAAAATGGCAGAATAAGAAATTAGTAGCTGATTTTGCACGGGAAAGCCAATCTCAGCAGAGTGGGTAGGATATTAAGCCATAGGGCTCATAAACTTGTCCTTGAGCAGCTCCTCCGCACTGGGTCTCTTCTCGTGATCAATCTCAAAAGTCTTGTTAAGGAAGCTCTTTGCCTCGTTGGAGATCTGGTCTGGGATCGTCGGTTTGGCCTGATTGCTTCCAATGGCGAAAAGTGCCTGTAGCTGGCTCTTGTCAGGAAAGGGACGAGCACCCGTGAACATTTCCACAATCAGACACCCCAGACTCCAGATGTCCGCCTTCTTCGTGTGCGCGCTCTGGCGGACGACTTCGGGAGCCATCCAGAAGACGCTACCTTGCAGAGACGGACGGTTCAGACCAGATCCCGGCAGCTGACTTGCAGATGCAACATCAGCTCGTTTCGAGATGCCAAAGTCTGAAATTTTGATGCCACCTTTATTGTCGACGAGGACGTTTGCGCCTTTGATGTCGCGATGGATGATGTCTCGGCCATGTAGATAGGCAAGGCCATCCATAATCTGACGAACAAAATTGCGAACAAGAGTTTCATTGAAGAAGCTGTACTGTTTGAGCATTCCTGCAATTGACCCGCCAGGGACATATTCGAGGAAAATGTTCAAGTACTTCTCATCAGATGACGTGCCAAGATACTGTACAATGTTCGGATGGCGAAGGCCTTGCAACAGATCAATCTCTTGTTTCAAGGCCGAAATCATGGATGCCTTCTTCTTGTCACTCTCAGTACCTTTGGTGACGTTCGGTAACTCGACTTGTTTGACAGCCAACAACTCGCCGGTGACGGCATGAAGGGCAAGGTAGACACTACCGAAGGAACCTTCGCCAATGAGGTCACCTTTCATCCAATTGTTTTTGTCAAACTGGTTTCCGGCAAGGAAATTAGTCAAGTCAGGGTCTTCTTCCTCATCATCTTCTGCTATAAGCATTGACAGACGCTCGTTACGTCCATGCAGACTGTCGCTCTCCGCGGCCTCCACACTGGGGCTAACGTCAAAATAGCTTTGTCGAGTCGCATCGTGGTTGTTAGTGTCTGACCCGCTGTCGAAGGAGACGTACGATTTTCGGTTTGGCTCGATCGGGGACTCTTCTTGGAGTGGTTGCAAAGATGAAGATGCAAATGAATCACGGAAGGCCATATTCGGCAACGCAAACCTAGATACTGAAAGCGGTCGCGAAGTACGTGCTGGATGACCACTTTGTGCTAGCCATGCATCCGCAATGCTTGGAATAGGCGGTGCGTCCTTCAAACTTGACGCGTAGCTGACATTGCTCACGACGCTTAGTCTGCTGGCAGCGCGACTCATTCGCTGAGATCGTCGGACTGACAAACGCATAGTCTTCTCTATCTCTTCTCGGTGATGTTTGGGAAAGTAAGCCGGCAATTCCTGGACGATCATTTCACTCGGTGGACGGCCACCAAGGAACTGACGGAGCATCTTGGCGCCAGCCTGATCGCTGAATGGCATCGGAAGGTTCATAATCTCCGATCGCTCCAAGTCATCAGCTGTGGTAATGATGTTCCGATGACGATCAGTAGTAATGGATGGCGACATGGGTTGCCGGAGATCAGGCCAGGACTCTCCCGTTATTTTTTGTAGTTTGATCTGGTTCCTCATGCCGTTCGAGCTTAAGGCGTTCTTGTGTATGACCTGGGACTCCTCTGAGGCTAGTTGTGCTGCTCGTTGAAGCTCATCCTGATCCGGCTCGCCGTTGTTGATCTTTCTCAATATCAAACGGTTTCGCTCCGATCTCGAGGGGTCATCGCAGATCTGCATTAGTTCGGTGTCTGATAGGCGCCTGCAGTTTGCTGGATTTGCTTCCAGACCATCCAAAACGTAGAAACAGTAATTCCTGAAGCGGCTCTCTGGAAGCAAGAGTTTTCTTAGGACTGTGGCTACCACATCGTCTGCTGTTCTGCAATTCTTGATGTTGAGCACTTTATATTCTCCATGGCCGTGAATAATGCGAATCACGGGCGAGTTTGCAGGCAGTCCACCGTAAGTCAGACCATCGATGCTTGCGTTTTGCCTGGAGTGGGTTGGTACTTTGGCCGTTTGAGAGATGATGTGGGACGTCTCTGGCCGCCGGCCTGATATCGAGTTGGCTGAGGTCGGGTTGCTGAAGTAGCCTCCGGTGCTCTCCTTTCTCCCGCTTTCCATGGGACTTGCCGCATATCGATGCGCTCTCAAGCCTTGACTGTGCGTTTCTGCCAAGGGGGAGCTTGGCCTTGAATTCGACTTCAGTCCCGCAGCAGTGTTTGAGGCGTAGTTGTGAAATGTCGGTGGGTCGAGTTGCCTAGAAAACCTTTTGCCTCCACTTGTTGCGTGTGATCGGGGGTGACCAGCACGTTGAGAGTCAGAGGACGACGGGGTATGTGCTTGTATCTCCAACGCTGCAAGAGAATCTCGGTTTCTCCGGTTCCGCAAAGGGGCGACCTTGTTCCTCAGTTGCTTGATAGCGACGAATATTCTGACCCGATCTCCAATCTTCTTAACGCCCATCTCCTGCAGGATCTTTTGGTCACATTCAAGCAGATTGTCACCGTTGAAGTTGTTAGCTCGAAATAGTTGCTCATACTGCCCACATCGTATCGTGTGCAACCAGTCCCCAACTTTTTTCTCGTCCCAAGACCTGATGGAATCCAGCCCTTCAGAGATCTCGGAGAAGTCCGACTCGGTCGGAGAGGTGAACAGATCTTCATAAGCTGAAGATGGTGCGGCCAAGTGTGTCATTCTTTCAGACTCTGGGTATCTCGTTAGAGTGGCTTGTGCTGAGCCTCCCATGTGGGATGAGTACGATGGCTTAGCCGCCAGCAGCGCCATGATGTTCTCGGGAGAGTGAGAAAGAGAGCTGCCGCCGTCGTGAGGCGGACTTCCACCAACTTGGCTTCACCCCGTACTTCTCTCACCGGGATGACAGCTTTCGTAGCATGGATTCTGATATGCTCTTGTCAAGGATTGGCGGGCGAGGCTGTAGGTGCTGATTGAAAGCGAGTCAGTGTACGCGCAAGCAGTGGTTCGGAGACAAAGGGTGAGTTGCAAAAGCCGAGCGACTGGTGGTGGACATCAATACTGACCTGCTGTCTTCGACAGTAACCGCTGTTAACTCTGCTTTGGTGTTCTCAAGGACAGGTTTTCGGCGAGGAGGTCGAGTCAGTGCAGTCTACCTTTGTTTGACCGCGGGAGTTGCGAGGCTAGATGCTTCGGTGGTACTATAACCGAGTACAATGTCCAGCAGCGTTCCGGTAGCACCAGATGATAGATTGGCAATGGAAATTTTGTCTGAGGCCAGGTTGCTGCTCCTGAAAGTCGCGAACGAGGTAAATGACAACTGACGGGTCCTGGCGCCAGTGTTGGCGCTGCTTGGATCGCTTTTTGTTTGATGCTTCGTCCTGAAACACGAAGGCCCCGCCGACCCGAAACAAACCAATGAGTGCCGCTAGTTGCGCAAGTTGGCACTTAGACGCGGATCCCCTTTGTACTGTGGTACCTACTGACTGGTTAAGACTAGCCAAGTGGCAATTTCTCTCCTGGTTCAATGAATGTTCCTATGACGTTCGCATCACTTTACAACACTCAGGTCACCGCTGAACCCCATGGATGAGTGATGAAATCTGACCTTTGAAGCATCAAAACCGGAGATAGCAGGATAGTCTCCTCCAAAGTAATGCTCTCCACTGTTTCGTGAATATGGCAAAACGCTCACGTGAGACCTCGTTCTCGCCTTCAGCAGACGAGCTTCCAACCTCTGAAACGAACGAGGAAAGTTCCGACACGGATTCCGGACGTCTCAGCAAGTACAAGTTAGTCGACGGCTCTCCACCAGGTACAGATACGACTGTGATGCGATGCTCCCTTCCGCCCCACAAAGATACCGTAGAGTTTCAGTCCCATGAAGATTACGAAGTCCACTACCTAAAAGAACATACGAATCGCTGTTCGTCATGTGGCAAGAATTTTCCGACCAGTCACTTTTTGGGGCTCCATATCGAGGAGAACCACAATGCTTTGAGAGAGACGCTACAAGCCAAGGGTGAGAAGACGTATGCGTGCTTTGTGGAAGATTGCGATCGAAAGTGCTCAACTCCACAGAAGCGGCGTCTGCACCTGATCGACAAGCATGGTTTCCCGAAGGTACCAACGAGACAAATGCTGTGGCATAAGCAGCCAGCTGACTACGGTTGCAGTTTTACAACTTTCGCATTGTCGATCAGGGGATAGACAAAACCACATCATTGCTAAGGGAAGGTCAGAAGCGTCGTGTCTCGCTGTCAAGCGAGGCAACCCACTCTATCGGACACAGACGTCGAGCCTCATCTCAGATCCACTCATCAACGCAGATTAACGTTGTCCCAACTATAGCAGAACCCCCCAAAACTGAATCACATCCAAATCCCAGCAATGACTCAGCCCCTAGTCAACAAGCGAAGCCTGTACTGTCTAGTGACGTCGAGACATCCAAATCCGTAGCCTCGGATGATATTGGCGACCTAGAAAAGTCCATGTCTTCGCTTCGCTTCGTTCCAACCAGTGTGGTGCTCCGAAACTCCAAGAAACATTGAGAACTGGGCTGTGATACTGCAAATTGTCTTCTTCATTCGAGTGACGCATTGAATTGACGTCAGCTCAGATCTGGCACCTTGCCGCCTCAACACATTTGGCAGATGATACTACTCGTCCAACCTCAGAACCGCTGCCTAATCTGGGGAACGCCGCAGGCCCCTTTACGCAAAGTCGAAAAGGGGCATATCTAGGGATTCCCGGCTTTGTGCTACGATTTCCATCGGTAAGAACCTCTTGGAGGTTCACTATAAAAGAGTGCATCATTCACTGTCGAGCATCTCCCGTTGAATTGGTGCGAGACCCTAGGGACGAGAGTGGTTGAAAGGATTGAAGGCGCAGACATGTGCAAGGATTTCTAGGCAGATAGGAATCCAGGATCACCAAATAATTTCATGATCTTAAGATGGCACAATCTTGAGAGCAAAACGATTGTACAAGCTTCAGAAACCACCGGATGCTAGTCTGTGGAATCGCTGTAATTCCCAGCAAGCAGCGAATACCTCGCCATTCAATCCAACCATTCGCCGTGCTCTATCATCTTCTTAAACGCCCCCTCTCCTCTTTGTTCTCTTTCCAGTTACAACATCCCCGGCCAGAACCTCCCGTCCTCCGTTGCCTTCTCCGCCCACTCCGTATTATGCGCAAACACCACCTCTACCTCCCCTCCGCCAGAACCACGCTGTGCCAACCTCCTAATCCTCCCAATCGTCTCCTCTGCCTTGACTGGATCGACATGAATACAGCACACCTTCCCTGCATCGTCCTCCCATGTTGCGATCTTGTGCGTTCCGTGGAAGAGTCGGCTATCGTGACACGCATCGCCAGCCAGATAGACTGATTTGTTTGGACTTACTTGGGCGAGAAGGTTGATATGCCCCGGCAGATGCCCAGGCGCATGGACGATGTGGACGGAGCCGTCGCCGAAGAGGTCGATCGTGTGCGGGAGGATGTCGCAGAGGGGCTGCCAAGGCGGGACTCGGAAATCATCGACGCTGCTGGAAGTGGATTCGGAGCCTTCGTCGGACTTGTTCGAGGATATCTCATCAACATCCGAGAGCTCGAGTGTCCGGTCCAGCGGCAGCAGATCTCTTTCAAAGTGGCTGTGCGACCCAACGGAGATCTTGTTCGTACCGTTCAGGAGATCCAGAGATCCATGCCCGACTATGAACCGTGTGTCGGGATTGGTGAAGTCGGTGGGTGTCCCGATGTGGTCCCAGTGGACATGGGAGAGGATAACGTAGTCAATGTCATTGGGAGTCAAGCCGCCTAGGGCGAGGGATGCCACAACGTCGGGGAACGTGGTCATTGGCTGCCGTGTTGAGATATGTTTGCGGATTGGGGCGGAGTAAGCGTCGGGGTCGCGGCGCAGGCCCAGGTCGAAGAGGAGGCGGGTTGTTTTCCGGGGTGCGGCCGAAGTGGTGTGTTGGATGAGGAATGCAAGGGAAGGGGCGGTGCGGGTTGCGGTTGCAGAGGCCGGAGTGATGAACAACCGCTCGGGGAGGGTAAGGCGGCCAGCGGAGAGGGCATGGACTGTTACGGTGGACTGGATATTGGATTCCATGGCGTTTCAAGAGTTGCCAGAAGCTCTTCAATGTAGTTAACTGCTCCAAGCTTGAGCTAAGAGGAGTTCAATTGCCTCAAAATCTGGATAGGGCAGTGGACTCGCGAAGGAGCGTGGATGGCGGTAAACAGGAAATCTAGAAAGGCCACACCTTCAAGTATTGGCTGTTATGAGGGTGAGATGGTTTGAGCGAATAAGTTACCATATATTCTAAGCCTTGTGAGATCTCGCGAAGAACCGAAGCAACATATCAAAGCGACTAGCCTAGGTATAGGCGACACCGTGGAAAGTACCCCATGATGGACGTCCGTGGAGTGAGGCAGCTATGAAGGAGTCCGAGCAATATATGGTCAAGGAAAGCAAGAGCGACATAGAGATCAGAGGGAGCATCTGATTAAGCTGAACCCTCTTCCCAAACCCCGCAGCGCTTTTCTCTGGCGCTTTCAGCTGCAGCGGGGCATTTTTCGCCCTCGCATAAGGCCAGCCTAACGCCTGGTCAGTTTTTTGATCACGTAACTGTTGGTGGCCTAGAAATGGTGGTGGTGCAGAGAACAGGAAAGGGAATCCCCGCACACGAAAGATAAAACATACTCAGACGGAGAAAGGAGAGGAGGGGAGAGCATTTTGGGGCCAGAGTAAAACGACACTAGAATTGGAGAAGAGGAGCAGTGGCTGCATGTCAGCGATCGCGCTTTGTTCCAGAATTGGCACCGAGAACTCTGAACGTACAAGGAAGTGATGATGGTGCAATTTTCGACTTTTGCCCATTGAGAAAATGAGAAAAAGTGCCAAGCCCAACTTCACGTATTTCTACCAGCTTCTACAAAAGACATGGTTGTGGAGTAATAAAAAGTCCCCATTCAAACGAACAACCGTCGAGAGCTTCTCATCACTCGTAACTCTAAGCTACGCTTTGCGAGTCTTCCGTATTTTGTCCCGCTTGATAGTCAAACAAATTCCGCGCATAGCTCTTCAGATTCCTGGTTCGAAAAGTAGGACATACGCTTTCCGTCACAGACAGCATGTTTCCCAGCTCGGATTCCTGTCGGGCGACTCATTCCACCTTCTTCATGCGTGGGGACACTGTCGAGGATCCGGGTTCTTGAAGCACCTCGCAATGGCATTTTTTTTCTCTCCTGCCCTAATCCATAACAGACGTAGCTGATTTGAGCTCATTGACAAGGCTACTGAACTCATACCCCAACAGTGTCGCCCTGAGTCAACTGATATCCTTCTCCAGCATGTCCGCGTACAGCTCTAGCGCCGAACCAATCAAATCCACTATTGCCCAGCTTGCATTGCCTTTAAAAGTCTTGGCCCATACCCTTACTACCGCAACGCTTAGACGCCTGACTTTGACTGAATCGTCCACAATCTCTCTGGAGTCGTTCATATTGGCGTGGCCATTAGCATTGCCATCAATCGCAACAGCCATTTCAGTCTCGTCGAGCATACTCCTCACCCAAACCAGCAACTTCTGCTCATGTTCTGAAAGCGGAGGATCTGTGCTCGATGAGGCAGACGAGACTGCTGCAAGCCATTTGCTTAAGAGGAACGCACATTCCAGACTGCATAATGAATGCTGGATACTCCAGAAAAATGTCTGCGTCTTGGCCACGAAATCAATGCCAAGACGCACTGGTATCGAGAGTGCATGGGCTGAATGTAGCAATGCCATAGTAAGCCGCGGACTTCGCCTAATGGCCGGTGAGTCCCGTAAAGCAAGGGCGACTTGCATGGGATCTCTAGTCTCGAGGTGACGTAGTGGACCCATGTCAACGTGGAGGCGGATATATGCTAGACCTAACAATGCAGTGGACGTGAAAGCGACCGGTCCATTGGGATTCTGGGGATCGAGACTAGATTCTGGTGCTCTTCTCCATCCGGCCTTCCATGCTGCCAGACCACGCTCAAACGCGGTTAGGTCCTCTGGCCTCAGACTAGTTCCGATGATCCCCGGCCAGGACCTGGACAGTTGACGAGCGAAGAAGATCTGTTGAATCATGGCGTGAACAAGAATGTAATTGCCTAATGGAGACACGGGATTGTTCGGGCTGGCCGGCGCACCAGAGAAGAGCTTGTTGAATGTGGTCTGAAAGGGCATAGGTGGAGTCGCATTTGCTTGGTGTAATTTCTTCCACTGCGTTGCATTTGTTGCTTTCCATTCGTCGGCCGGTTCTGGCAAGTTGAGCTTCACCTCAGCATTCATTATTAACGGTGGAACATTCCACGTGATCGAGTGCAGGTTGAAGAAGCAAAAGACGATCAGCTTCGTGCGCTTGTCACCTTCCAGCTTGATCCAATCTTCCCACGCCAAATCATCCGTTGACGGATGGAGGTCGGGGCTGGTAAGGCCGGCTTCTCGAACCAGCCTCGCTAGGATACTCTGGAAGGCCAGAGCTTCTCGAAGTAGCTCTCGATTTTTCTCCCACGTCGCAAAAGCCGTCAAGAGAAGGAGTGCCTGAATCGATCCCATCTGGCCAAGTTCATCTGGTGCCGCGGCCTCACCACCGGACGTATAGGGGAAGGGGCTACTTGTGGGTTCAAGGCTCGGAAACCCGCCCCCAGGTGACGGCGCAATGGAACTTGGTCGGTTCCAAGACATAGGTGGTGCCCAATACGCATCCCTTCGTCGGATTTGCTCCATGACGACGGCCTTGGCAGCGTAAAACAGCTCCATGCCTCGACTGTTCTCGAACCTGTATTGTGCACCCACTGCAGCAAGTGCCAAGACCAGCTCAGGTGCACTAGCACTTACAGAGAGTGTAGGCACGTGTATAAATGGTAAGTGCTCGTGGAAGCCGTTGATGTAGCCTGCGAGATATCGTGATAAAGAATGTCTTGATGGAGCAATAAACCCTTTCGGAAGTACGCCGCTAAAATTGTCCAATTTGGTCATGAAAGCTTGTCGATCGCTGTCTGAAACTTCCCACACAGCCCTGGTTTTACTGCTAGAGCTTTCCTCAATATTACGGCCCTCTGCTCTGTTAACATCTGGATCTCGAGATTCTGGCTGCAAGGAGGGGAGGCGGGACCCGAAACGTGAAAAGGAGTTTGATTCTTCTTGCCCCGCAATCGATCGTGGTGTGCTGATAGGTTCACCGTTGAGCTGCGTCCGGGGGACGGCTAGATGATCCGTATATCTCATGCTAGGAGAAGCGAAAGGATCAGATTCGACGCTGTTGAAAATGCCGGAATGCCAGTCAGAGGAGAGTCCTACACTATCAAGAAACACCGTAAAGTCCTGCATTGGATCTCCTAGATCTGGTGCCTCGAACATCGGTCTTGGATTCCCGTAGCCCTCCGTCAGCATTCTCGGCTGATACTGTGCTTCCATTGTGCTTGGCGGCATTGGCTGCATCGGCTCGTGCGAGACTTGAGGCATGTGAGAGATGCCTTCGAGGGGAGTTTGCCCTGTAGATGCCACGTGGCTGGCGGCATGCGATAGGAGGTTCAAGTCGTAGCCCCATGACGGATCGAGAGGAGGCCCGCCCAGTAGATTCGCTTGTTGTGATGGCATTGCATCCATTTGATTTCGCGAGTCTTGTGGCGAGCGCATCAGCTGCGGATCGAGCATGTCGATCATGCGAGGCTCATGAACAGGTGGAGGCGACATCATCTGGTGCATCGGTTGCGGCGCGATGTCCATTGGGTCCGAGATGGAAGAGGAAGCCTGGCGTGCATGGCTCGAGTGGGATTCCCTGCGGTGCTGGTTCGCCGCCCGTGCTTCTGTGTTGTCTCCGGGGTGGACGAGGCGCTCGTGGCGGACGAGGAGGTCGCTTCGAGCAAAGGTCTTGGAACAGATGTCGCATACAAATGGCTTTTCTTTGGTGTGTGTTCTGCAGGTGGGGCGTCAGTTGGTGCTGAGGAGGTGCACGGTCTGAGGAGACGGGTTACCTGATGTGCCTTTGTAGATGCTCGAGCCGGGCGAACAGGCGCTGGCAGTGAGGGCATGGCAGCGTCTTTGTTTTGGTGGCTGAAGCTTTTCTCTTGACGCGCGATCCGTTTGTCGATTGGGAGTTCTCCATAGCCAAGTTAGCTATTGAATTATTGATGGGATGGAGAAGGAGTGTGGAGTTGAAGGCGGGGGATGGATGGAGTTGCTTCCCCCTCTCTGCAGACGTGGATGCGGCAGGCATGTGCGCTAAAAACGCCGACGGAAGAAAAATCAGGAAGCTCGCTAGTAAATTAACCCGGGCCCCGACGCGAAAACCTTGGCAAAAAAACGGCTCGAACGGCATAAGGCAAAAGGACAAAAATGGCTGTCGCGTTCTCGTGCAAAACCTGCGCTGCTCATTGCTGCGAGGGGCCTTCTCTTGCGCAATTCCATAGCTTACTATCTGAATCTCATTTCGTGGCTGGTTTGTACTCGCCGCTCTCCTTCATCTCCCGTATCACCGTTCCAGCGATCTTAAACGCATCCACGCCTGAGGGTACACCAACATAGATCATCGTGTGCCTAATCGCTTCCGAGATCTCTTCTTCAGTCATTCCATTATTGATAGCCCCTCTTATGTGGACCATCAACTCTGGACCACGGTTTAAAGCCATAAGTATGCCAATGTTGAGCAGTGACCTCTGCTTTCTGTCTAGCCCTGGGCGGCCCCAACTCGCCCAGCACACTTCCGTGATGTATTCCTGTCCTGGCCTTGCAAATGGATCTGAGCCCTGTCGAGTGGTAAGCCAACCCTGCTATGTTGAGTGAAGAAACACCGCGACTTTCCGGCGGAAAGTGAGACAAGGATCAGTCCTTACCCCAGCGAGCGCCTTGTCCACGTACGCATCTCCGAGAACCTCTCGTCGAATTTTAATCCCCTGCTTGAATGTCTCGGAGCGTCCCGACTCGCTTGACATGGTGATTGCTAGAAGATAGGAGGCCAGGTATGTGGGGTAGAATTCCTGGATTTTCTTAGAGTTGGACACTCTTGATTCAACAAATTATAACCAGGCATGATGAAAGTGGGATCGACCCGCCTATTTATATGAGCAGTTGTCCCCGACAGCCGCTGTGCTGGAGGTGGTTGATTCTCTTTGTTGTCCCACATCATAATCGAAGCCCTTCTCCAACTTCGTCTCCTCCTGTGGGGGGAGGCCCTTTCGACTGCCTCCAATTTTTTGTTGATATCGTTGGGACTCCAAGAGCGCCTGCACATGGCTTATTTAGAACGACCGCCGCACGTTATGCACAAGTTTTTGCTTTGACATTCCGCACGTTTGCGCGTGATGCGTCAATTCCAAGTTCTGGACACTATTTGATACGTGGACAAGCACGTGATCATTCCAGCTGTGCAGCCCCTTTTGTGAAGCTGATTGCGATATTGCTGTACGATAAAGGCCGGACCGTCAGTATGGCTGTGAACGGGCATCAAAATGGGACTTCTTCGCTTCCAGAAGTCACATATGGTTTCATTGGTGAAACTCGTCTAGGTGAGCATCGTTTTTTGAAGCCAAGCTAATCTGGCCACCTGCTAGGCATCGGAGTGATGGGCTTCCCTATGGCGCGCAATCTCCGAGCTAAAATACCCGCTTCCTCACGAATTATCATTTGCGACGTTGTGGAAGCACAGATCAAGAAATTCTTAGCGGAGAACGAGGAGAAGGGAGAGATACAAGTAGCGCGAACTCCAAGAGAGGTCTCAGAACAAGCAGTAGGTCGGAATGTCGAGTAGAAAACGTGCTCTTGCTGAGATTGCGGCCAGGAAATCATCATCACAATGCTTCCGAAGGGCGAACATGTCAAGACAGTCTTCACAGATCCCGTTACCGGTCTTTTGAGCGCGAACCCCTCTGGCTCAATACTGTTCATGGAATGCTCTACAATCGAAACTGCAACCTCAATCGAGCTTAACAAGCTCGCCAAATCTGCAGGCCACCGTTTTGTGGACGCACCTGTCTCTGGAGGCCCTAATGGCGCAAATGCTGGCACGCTGACATTTATGATTGGAGGTTCTACTGACCTGTTCGACGAAATCAGACCACTCGCTGAAGCAATGGGCAAGAAAGAGAGCATCTTCCATTGTGGCGACGCTGGTGCTGGATTGGCCACCAAACAGATCAACAACTACCTTAGTGCCGTCTCCATGATTGGTACAAGTGAAGCATTCAACATGGGCAGACTTTATGGATTGAATCCAAAAGTTTTGGCCAGTGTTATCAATGTTTCTACCGGCCGTTGTTACAATAGCTCGGAGCAGAATCCGGTGAAAGGCGTGACGCCGACATCAGCAGCTGCGAGAGACTTTGAAGGGGGGTTTTCGATGGAGCTCTGCATGGGTGTTTTGGAGCAGACCATGGCACTGCGGCGGCAGATTGGGGCAAAGAGTCTGCTGAGTGATGTTGTAATGAATGCATTTCATGAAGCAGCTCAAGATGAGAGGTGCAAAGGGAAGGACTATAGGAGTTTCTATCGGTGGTTCGCTGATATTTGAACTACAACTGTTGCGGGAGCTTGCTGCGCGTTGAGGTCTTGATTTTCCGTGCGCTCGTTTCGCTCCACAATTTCTCATTTCCACTGGAGGAGAGCGCCCTGTGTCACATCGATTTTCGCAAATTTCCAGTCATAATCCATGGTTGTTGCAACTGTTACCGCCTTCATCCCCACTCTCTCACTCAAAAACCACAATGTGCAATCAATCCCGCAGCTAACGCCTCATGAACCCACAATCCTGACTCCTTTTGCATTGTGTCCTTCATCAACCCATCTCTTCCTCACAACATCAGCGTCCTTCGCACTCTGCTTCTACGCATATTTTGCACACACTTGCTTCAGCTTCTCCAGGGCTCGCCAATGTGTTGTCGCCATCTTGCCGCTAAAGACGCCCAATGCGCCTAAAAGTGCGCGCCTGTACAGATTGAGACGAGCCATCTATCGCTAATAGCTCCTTCCAGCTCAGAAAACGTCTTGATGAGCTCTAACAGTCCACCGCCGCCACCTGAAGAGTCTTGAACGGCATTAATAGCATACTGCGCCGCGCCGGGTTGGATCAGGACGTCATGCTCAGCAAGTTAAAACTTGCTAGTCCGTAGCTCGGAGAATGAGACATCGTGCTTGATAGTCACATTCTCGTAGGATGTTGTGAGTTCGGTGGCTGAGGCCACTGTAATCGAGAATGTCTTTGGAGGCAGCGCAGCGTTTCCAAATGCTTTCGCAGGCCCATTGAGATCCAGGGTATTAAACCCCAGTGAATATTAGAAGAAGCACTTTGAATGAGTGATTAGGCCATATCTTGGAACAGACTTCGTGTGGGAGAGTGCCTTAACGAGCCTTACAGATGGTTTGTGGGGAGAGTGCGGAGTCATCGAATGCCTGCGTGGAGGGCCGGAGAGACATCTTGGGTGATCAGTCCTGAGGTTGCAGTTGCAGGGTTAAGAGGCCGTCATTCTATGTAATTGCGTGCAAGGTGATAGCAAACTGTATCCTTTGCAAAGAGATGGTCCAAACTCGGATCTACTTGAGGACCGCCTCAACAAACTTTTGTTCCTCAAGCTGCCCGTAGTTGAAATGACCCCACATGTTTGACGCTAGGGTCTGTGGACTCAGATAGGCTGAGATCGCCTACCCGCGACAGGGACAAATCTGAATAGCTGGACTTGCTACCACTTGAATAACAAATCCTCTGCAAACACACCTACCGTCCCCGAGCTTTGGTAGACTCTCCGACCCTATCTCGACGCCTCGGCTTGCACAAGTCGAGGCTCTGTTGGACCATTCTCATGGATCGCAGCATCTGGCACTCGTTGTCAACGAACAGACTTACGTCTTGACCTGGGCGAAGGTCGGAATGACACACAAACCAGATTAACATCCATCAATCATGAGTGCGGCATTACAGGCTGCACAAGAGTAAGTCCCACAATACTGAGCAATTAGAAACGAAACTTGACTGACGCTGAGTCAGTGCGAAAGAGCAAGCCCATAAAAATGTCGTCAGGCAGCTGACATTGAAAGATCCTACGTATGCTAGCATCGAAGACTTACTTTCAATGTATGCGATTGTTCAACCAAAATTGGGAACCATCGCTGACTAGCACAGATATCGCTCTGCCTGCGAGAATTACATTTTCCTCGATTTCGAAGCCGCTACTCAGGACAAGACCGAGGGGCAACTGTGGGACACCCATGGCAAGATCAACAACCGTTTTCGTGCCCAACTGGCAAAGTTCCGAGAAGGCGATGGCAAGAAGAAGCCGGTAGAAAGGCGCAAACTTGAGAAGCATTACCTAGACTTTGTGAAAGCAAGCATGCGATTCTATCGAGGATACATCCAGCGCTTAGCTTCACACTTTGCGGACGTGCCGGAGATTCTACGGGTTGCTCACAAGTTCAGTCTTGATAGTAGGTATTATTTGGTACCATTACTGCTCATTCAGCTAACCTTTTCAGCGCATTCTGCTGACGCACCTGTTCGAGCGAGTCCCCGCTTGCAAAATCTGCTGGTTCAATCTTGCCATGCAACCTTGATACGATTGGGAGATCTGTCACGATATCGCGAGACCGAGTTACAACAGAAAGAGCGCAATTGGGGACCAGCCAAAGGCTACTACGATCTCGCCACAGCTGTCGACCCTACCTCTGGTGCGTCGTACAACCAACTAGCAGTGATCGCGCGCAGTGATGGAGATCACCTACGAGCAGTTTACTACCTCTATCGCGCCCTTGCCGTTGAGAACCCAACACCGTTGGCCCGAGAGAATTTGGAAAAAGAGTTCAAAAAAGTTCTAAATCGGGATATGGAAAAGACTCTCATTCCCATTCAAGATGCTGGCAAACCTGGATCAGGTCTGCAAGCATGGTTCGTGGCGTTCCATGCCAACTGTGACAAAGGCATCGACTCAAAGCGGCGCAGAGAACAAGAAAGAGAGTTCCTGAGTCAGCTTGCGGTCGACCTGAAAGAGCGACCGTTGGACAGTACGCTCAGCAAATTTGTCCTGATCAACATAGCTGCGGAATATCATGCAAGGAAACGAGACGAAGGTACGCCAAGGATGACAGACATTTGAATGCATGCATACTGACAAGATTCAGAGGACCAGACCTGCTCTAATCCAAGAATATCTTACTTAACATTCAACCTCAAGGTTTTCTTTGTCCTGCTGGGCATTCTTGTTTCCGAGTTCGCAGATCTCGAGGAAGCTACTTTCCATGCCGATGCCGCTGCCAGAGACGGCTCCGAAAAGTTGACCTCAGTTGTACGAAGAGTGCTTCCGGCTCTACGCCACTATAGTAGTTGGCTTCGCTCCACTTCGCCAACGCTCGATAAGCAGACTGATGAGACAGTGATCGTCCACGTTCGAGAACTTTGGAAAAGATATGCAGAAGCCTTGACTGTATTGACGACAACTTTCGACATTGCAGAACTGCCATCGGTCGATTATCTTCTTGAGGAGGACTTGGACACACTCAATTTTACACCACTGACAAGTGGAATCGCGGGTGACCGGTATCGAGAAGACGGCCACACTAAGCCCAAGATTGGCGATGCGGGTGTACAGCGTCTGCATCCGAGCCAGGAGATGCTTGCCCGAGTCCGCGGCTTGGTATTAGATGGCATTCAGATAGTCATGGGAGACGTGAGTACTTTGTGGCTTCCGATACGAAAGTCTCACTAACGGCCACAACTAGGAGACGAAATCCGAAAGGGTCATACCAGTGGACCTGAGGAACAACCGGTTCGAGTACCGCGAAGTCCATGTTGCCGCGGACTCCTTCCTATCAACTCAAGGACAGAGCTCGCATGCCCACAGTCAGTCTGCAGCAAGTGTCACCCGCGAGGATATTGAACAGGCCAAGCGACAGAGTATTCAAATGGGACCGCCTGACAGAATACGGGAAGACCTTTCCGAGTCGGCCTCGGCCTCTGTCAGCACGGCCATGCACCACATGATTGATGTTTTGGTCGATTCCGAAGTGTCTGACGATCCACCACCAGCTCTGCATTTGACACCGCTTTCACCCACACAGAGCTTTCCAATGCAGACACCCACAATGGCCAATGTGCAGATGGGAAGCTCGCAATGGCCGGTCCAACAACAACGCAACGCAATCACCGCGCAGGACCTCGTCAACAGCATGCGGCGTCAGCAGAACTCTTCAGACCAAGTGAGTGCTCCGGACATGGAACGTGAAGAAACGGTGCGTCCACCGGTATCCAGCTTCTGTGACACGCTATTCGCTCCGTTATCGGATGAGATGAAGTCTCCACAAACTCGGCCGACAACCGCTCACCGGATGCAACCTGAGACCTCAACGCCAGTCCCATTTTCGAGTGATCCAGCATTCCAGCAAGATATCCTCCGAAGGCAGCAAAATTTGCAGTTTCATTCCACACCTATCCATTCGCCCCTACCGCCCAGTAGTTGGTCCTACCAGGCAAGTCCGGGAAAGCAATTTCCACCATTACCATCTTCGCCTTGGACAGGCTCGCCCTCAATAGGCACTCCAGCCCTAGCGTACCTTGATGGAGACGAGGTTCCCCGCAAAGCTCCGCAGCCTGCAATGTTCGGCGCGATCGGACAGATGCCTCCAAGTGCACAAACAGGATGAAGCCATACTACTCAGCTGTCAAATATCTAAATTTTTGGAGGATGTCCTAGCATCCTAAATGCTTTGATTGAAGCCTATCGTTGTTTGGTGAGATCGAAACTTCTTGATGAAATTTGCCCTAATTTGGTCTAGAGAAGTTGAATCCCGTGCTCTGGCCATCCTTGGACCATCTCTTACCAGAAAAGAACGCAAAGGCAGAGCTTTTCCGATATGCTACTGTGTCTATGTCATAACAAATGCTTCATCACGTCGGGGTATCATTGCCATCGTAGTTGAATACGCCAGGCGCCGACCAATACAAGGGGACCTCTATGCTGTGTTCCGTTCGGATGGTCTGCGTTTTTAAGGCCTGTACTCTTGCTTTGGGAACGGATATCTGAAAGGGCAATGTTAGCTGTTGAACGCTGTTGTGGTGCAGGTTAGAAGGGAGAAAGTCAAATCTGTGGGTAGTGACTTGGAAAGAATCTGGTTTAAGCGTGTCATACGGAAGCATGCATTATTCTCTTGACTTTTGCCCTGCATCACAAGTCTGATAAAACCAGCAGGAAGAATAAAAAATGTGTCAACGTACGATGGTCCAAGTTCCTGAAGACTTAGTTTTGCAAGCCATTGCCCCATCTTGACGCACTCCTCAACCGACTTTCCTTCAACAATACCAGCACAAAACCCGCCTGCAAAGGCATCCCTAATACGTAATTAGCTAGAAATCCTTTGGAAAATGGTCACTATAGACCTACCCGGCACCATTGGTGTCGACAATTTTCGAGCTTTCAATGGCTAGTACTGGGACCTCCTGAATCTCCGCATCCCCACCGTCTTTTGAGGTAGCGACGATCGTAGAGTCTGTGCCTTGCGTGACTATAACCACACGAGGCCGCTTGGTATTCTTCTTCGGCATCTGCGCGAGCAGTTTCGCCATCTCGCGTATCGATTTCGTGGTATGTCCCTGCGTTTCAGCCCAAGCCTTTATCTCGTTCTCGTTTGCAAAGACGTAGTCACAGTATGGCAATACCTGAGCGACTTGGTCTTTGAAGGCCTGAGGAATGAATCCTGCGGAGAGGCCGAACACAAAAATCTTGCCGCATTCGCACACTCAATCAGCAGTTGACCTTAGCTCAACGGTTCGCAAAGCCTTATTTACCTTGTTCTTCGCAGCAGCCTCCTCCGCCAACGCCATCGCCGCCGGCACGCACACTGTCAGGTGATACCCACCCACATAATACACTCTGCTTTTCTCGACCATGGCCCATATCCGTGGCTGCTTCAGATGCTCAATCTTATACTCATTCGCCGCCGCCAGATGTGTACACATCGTGCGCTCATGACCCGTGATAACAACGCCACATTTCCCCGTCGGTTCCTTCTCGTCGACCCGGTACTCGACATGGACGCCCTGCTCTTTGCATTTCTGGCGTAATATGTCGGCGTACTCATCTTTGCCGACGCAGCCAATGTACCAGACGGAGTCGGGTGGTAGCATATACGATGCCCCGCGGGCGGTATTTTGGGCACCACCGCCGGCGATGATTTTGGCGTTGCGGTTTTGGAGGAGGTCGTCGTAGAGGGGCATGTGCTTCGGTTCGGCGAGAATGGTGTCGTTGAGCTTGAGGTCGTATTGGGCGAGCATGGCCATGTCTCTAGGTCAAGATGGATGAGCATTGTTTAGATACGAGAGTTGTGTGATTGAAAGTTGAGATGCTCACCCTTGACCCTGGATATCTACAGAGCTCTGTTAGCATCGCATCAATTGGAAAATGTGGGATGAGCGCACCGAGCAGTGGATTTTCCAAGCAGAGAAGTGGGAACTCTGGGACGTCTGCCATATTGCTCCCGTCGACAACGAAGTAGTTACGAGTCCGTGAAGCTAGTTTCTGGATAGACAAAATAGGTCAAGCAGGTCAAGCAGTCCAAGAGTAGTTCATTTTTTTGGTTTTGGAGGGGCGTAAATTGACATCGGCAACACTTCCGAAATCTGCATCGAGCTCAACCCTCCCTCTCCTTTAGCAAAATAATGGAAAAAAAGTCTCGTCTTAATACCAAGCTCGCGCCTTTACAACCGACACCTTGAGAAGGGATCTCCCGTATGACACTGTACTTGGTGCTGTTGAACAAAACCCCACCAGAACCTGACCCTCCACCTCGATATGGCCTCTATGCACGGCTACGCGTTCACTGAAGGCAGCAACGAAAAAGTATTCCGAAGAAGCGAGAATTGAACTCAAAGCACTTGGCCTACCTAAGATGGATTTACTCCAGTTCTTCCAACAGTACTCGGAATTCCCGATGCTGAGCGATCAATCCCACGTGGTCCATCGATGCTAGTTGTTGACGAAAAGGCCTTCGCTGACTTGAATCGCAGAGAGTTCTTCTGTCAGCTTGATGTTCAGGTCTGCAATTGGGACACGATCTGCTGGGAGATACAACTTCTACATAATGAGCGCCTACCTGAGAATCTTGAAGATTCGCCGCTCGACCTTGAGACCTGCATCACACGTGCGGTCTACCTTTTCAAATCAGGATGGCCATACGACGATGGCGATACGCTCTACGTATATGACATCAATGAGGAAATTGATATGCGACACGGAGGTCTATATACCACTTGGCGGAGATGGCGAGAAGGTGAACCAATTGTTTCCATCGGGATCTAGTGAAATACACGAGTTACATCAAGCTTACCAGTCTCCCGTGCCCGAAGCATCTTTGAAACGGTGGGTGTAGTGGCTCTAGCCCTGGCGCGATCTCGGCCAACTCTCCAAGCCCATGCAAGTCCTATTACCACTTCCAACATCTGATAGCTTTCTTCTGTGTCTTCGGTATTGCCTTCAGTTGGATGAAGGTTTTGCCAACTGTACCACGACTCAAAAAAAGCACTGACAGAGAAGATCAAATGTGAGAAGGTATGCGCCGACTCGGAACTTGGAACCAAAGCGTTATTGAAAGACACTGCTTTACCGAGCCTTCGGAACGAGCTTCACGGATTGACCCTCATACTGAGGCTCGGTGGGCCATCCCCTCTAACATGGGAAAGACTTTGCCCAGTTGCTCGGTATCTAGCCCTAGCGACTTGCCCCGAACCTGAGTCAGTCGGCTGCCTGACCATTCACCACGGGCAGTGAAGTCGGACCAATCACTCGATTTTGGCAGGATGGCTTGAAGCATACTAGCGCTATGAGTGAAATCTGTTCAGTGAATGGGAGAGATTTGATCCCTAGGAAGAGAAAGTGGTATAGCTCACAGTCTCGTAGTACTAGTTTGAACCCCGTTGATCAACGAAGCAAAATCTCCGTCCGCTTTGGAGTATCGCTAGAGGATTGGTTCTGAGCCGGCTCACGAGGTCTCCGGAACCATTGAACAAAGAAATTCAGGCCTTTTTCTTCTGTCTAACTCCGCTCATACGTTCCTGTATAACTTCGCCCTTCTTCTTCCGGGGCTCGCCGTGCTCATCCACATGCACAGCCCGGTCTTCGGGACGGAAAACGGCTTTCAAAAGAATGCCTAAGCACCTTAAGAGAACGGCCAGGAACGTGCGTAATACCCAGTCGGCGCCTGACTGAATGGAGTCGAGTATGTCTTGTAGTATTTGAGATGCCATTGGAAGGGATAATGAATGATGGGTTGTGAGAGGGAGCTTTGAATCGTTGAAGCTTGATGGAGCAGTGATAATATTTCGTTTGCAGAATAGAAGAGCTGGCTTCGAAAGAAGACACCGTCAGTACCTTAGACGACGTCACTACAACCCCACAATGATCAAAGCCCAACCGAGCCCTGCCTTTAAGTGGAACCTGCACTCCGCCAATAGGTCCTTTCGATTTCGGCTAAGTACTATCTCGTCAACCGCAGATCCGGCTGGGCGAGGTCACGTGCCTTTCGCTTGAGGATGCTTGGAAACGTCACCCCCCACTGACGCAAACAGAGGTCGCAAATCGATATTCTGAAAGCAAAGAGCTTAAGGATGACTAGAATGTAGAAAGAAAGACAATGGTGTACTACCTGAAGAAGATTTCCGAGTATCTTACGCCCGCTAAAAATGTAAAGTACTAAGGTTTTGCTCAGCAAGAAGCCCAGGTGTTGGTAGTAACGGCGCGCTCTTCTCTAAAGCAATGTCAGAGAATTCGACTTTCTGGCCACAAGCCGCCGCAGCCGCAGGAAAGCTACGACCAACTCTCATGTTCGCAAGTGTTCTGAGTACCACTTAAGTCATTGAGTTTGGGCTCTGGCATAAATCTTCCTGTCCTGTCGTACCTTCTGTACCAACTATTGTTTCAGATGGTGCAGTAGCTGTAGCGGACCCATTCCAGACGACTGTAGTGAGTATGGTGCTGGTGGGACGTGTAACAGGACCAGCTGTTTGTGTGGGTTGTGAGGTTGTAGATATGTAAAGACTGGTATCATAGGCAGAGCTACTCCGTTTGACAAGTACACACTGCCCCATGCGACTCAGAGAGCTGAACAGAGAGGCAACAAGTGTTCGAGCAAGGATCCCCGTCCATGGGGCATTGGCAGCTCAGACAGACTGAAGACTGACGTGCATGGTGTCAAGATTGCCGTTGTAAAGGTCTCGGCAGGGGGTTACCCAGCGCACAGGAGTCATTTCCGTGAATCGTGTCACACTTGTAAAGTCCGTGTAGCGGTTCTCGTTGGCTGCGCAGCATCGGGGCCAGTCATACTGGCATGGTTCATCATAAGCGCGGGTCGGAAGTGGCGTGATCACTGAACTGAATGTGGAAGTAGTTGAGCGAGCGTTTGGAGTGGTGCTTGAGCTTCTGACCCAATGGAGTGCAACTGCAGACGAGGCAGGCTCGGCCTGTTGGGCCACAGCCGCCTCCGAGCGAGGTTGGGCAAGCATTATACCCAAGTCGGGCACGTCGCGGTCCTCGAGGTGGGAGTATGGTGGCTCACGGAACAAACACATTAGGTGATGGTGCCGCTGAGGGTCTAGCTGGAACAATGGTAGTGCTTCCTCCTGTGCCGGTACAGTTAGCATTGTGCAGACAGTAGTCGATGTGACCAGTGACGTCGCTTGCGCAGTTGGTGTCTAAGAAACAGGAAGCATTACTAAATCCAACCAAGGAGCAACTTTAACACCCTCGTGGACTGCATTGAGATACCGCAAGGACGCCCCTGATGATCAAACCGGACCGGGAAGTCCTGAATATGGGAAACCCCATTCGGCGTAGGTAAACGAGATGCTGGAAGGACCTGGAGACGTCGCAGCAGAGAGTAAGGTAGGAAGAAACAAGCAAAGTCGCGAGAATTGATGGGGTAGACGTAGCATCACACTGTCCTCCATCAATTTCGGGAAAGTTGATTTGAACCGACTCTAGACAGGAGGGAAGGTTGAATTGAGACGAGAGGACACATATCTGAGACTCACGAGACTAAATTAGTAGCTAGATTGTAAGCTGGTGTAGCGCGGCTCGCAACCAGATTTTCCACTGCTACAGATTGGACTGAGGTCCATGTCATATTGCTAGGGAGTGGTGACGAGAACATCTTTGTTCGAGTCTGGATAGTGCGAAGGGAGCCATGGTCGCTAGAGGCAAGGCAGTTCCAAAGTAATGGCCCGGGTGCTTAATGCTCTCCTATCATCAATCAGCTTCCTCTTGGCGCTGATCTTTGTCAGAACAGGTACATGTCAATGAAGCCAGAAGTCAGAAGTCAGAAGTGAGACACTTCGACATTGGTGGCCTCGAAGGGCGAAAGGCGCAACCATTCTGCACTTTTTGTTTGGCTGCTCTCACTTTACCAACCCTTTATGAGATTGTCGCTTACGTCGATCCAGGGTGGCAAGCAAAAGCACTGCCAGCTGGCTGGGCCGCCTTATCCCAATTTAGGCTTAGTAGCGGAAAGCAAGTACTATTTCTGCTTGTGGCTGGCGGCTCCCAAATCTTCAACTTTCTGCGAAAGATCCATCATTTTCGAATGACGATCAATGGCATCGTTACCTGTGGTGTATTGTGACATTCCAAATGCCTAGATCGCTAGGTTGCTGCCCGCCTATTCCAGACTAATTGGCACAAGTATTTGAGCCTCAAAGCTAGCCCGTACTGACACAATCAGCCCCATTCGAAAATAGATCTCACGCCAGGAATCACATCTATGGCAACTGCGAAGTGTGGAGGATCGCTGTATAGACAGAGGTAAGTAGTTAGATGCCACAAGACATTCCTCTGGTGGCAAGGTCAAGTCAGAGATATAAGTCTGGCCATTAATCAGTGTTGTCGCCTTACCGCATTCCATCAAAGCCGTCCCTCTACAGTCCCAACCTGTATCCTTCAACCACTGCAATCTCCATTTATCTCACGAAGTCAATATCCAATTTCGATTAAATCCTCCCATCCCTACCACCAACTCTATCAATATGTTCAGCTCCGCCATCCTCCCCACTGTCGCCCTGGCCCTCCTCACATCCTGCCAGCTGGCCTGCGCTAAACCGATCAACACGGCACACCGTCAGGACCAATCAGCCGGGAGTGTGACAGCAACCCTCATTGGCGCCGCCGGCGCTCAATACACAGTGGCTATTGCCATGGACGAAAGCGTCCACCTTACCAACAACGCCCTCAGCATCAGCCATATTGAAACCACTGGCGGCCCTTGCGATTTCTTCGGAGTGGATGGCGCGGTAGTCTCGATCCCGGCTGCGGGCGGTCAGGATGTTGGCCCGCCACAAACCATCGTTGCGGCCGCCTGCGGGCCGCGGCCGGCTGAGTAGATGGCCGATTGGAGAGTCTCACGAGTCTGTGAGTATTTGCACACTTGCAGGGCACTGAGAGGATATGGGTGTTTGAAGGGCTACTTGCACCCCTGACTTTAGCGATGGCGTTCCTAGAAAGGGGACGCAAAAAGGATTACACTACGATAAAAGGAATCTGTAAAACTTTCAAATTTTCATGCCAATGATGCTCCTTTGCCCACCCTTGTGTTTCCTGCCTTATGGCGAATGGCCCTATTCTTGGAATAGACTATTGTATTCCCGTGTTGCAGCTCCTTGGGCAATGAATGAAACGTTCTCCCTGTCGCACATCTCATACTTTGCTACCCAAAGGCTGCCCTAATGTCGCAGCTACTGGAGAAAATTTCCATCTCGTACAGACAGGGTTGGAAAATCTGCAGGTTTCAAGCAATGCACTGACAAAGGCGTGGTAAAAAAAAATGGCGTTCATCATCTCCTAAGCCTATATCGGGTGGAATGCACCCTGTGCTTCCGTCGGTTCCCGCTGATTGCCGGCCATGCTACGAAGGCGAACTCGCCGGCTAATCCCGGGGCCTCCTAGATCCAATTGTCTTCCCTCTACAGAGTACCATGACGAGTATTCAGGCAGCACTGCATAGTAGACTGCTGAAAAATTTCTATGTCTGCCTTTGTTGAAGCAACCAGAAGTTCTGGGACAAGGACGTAAGAGGGAGGTTGCCGAGTAGAGAGACGAAGATCAGTCTGGTGTGTGTGTGTTATGCCGCGGTCCGACAAGCGAGGTCTGTTGGCATCTTTGTTTCGTGGCTCATTCCTGATGCCGAGCTATGGGAGCTGCCCTCAACCCTGACCGTTGGCAACAAAGGTTTTGGGCCTCGGCTGAGATTTGGGGTCTTGTTTTTCGTTATCCGCCAGTGATCTCTCGCCTTGGACTTTTGCTAAAGAGGTGACAAAAATGCTTTAAAGCATTGGTTTTTCTCAAGCCGGCGTGGTTTTTTGTCTCTGTATCTATCTTCGCATTCAAATGCCTCACCTTCGATATGTATTCGCGTACATAATTAGTATTACCTCCACGTTAGCCCCTTATCCTTCGGCATCAAGCTTTCTGGCTTACATCACCCAAATAACCCCACAGATCCCGTACCTGTTTCGAGACAAAACATGGAACAACGGCGTGGGGCGCTGGGTCAGATGACTGAAGCTGAAGCTTGTGGGTCGTGACCGGCGCATGGATTGCTCCGACCTAAGTCGTCATCTAGTCGCCTCCCTCTCCCGCAGGGCATTGGAGGTGGGTACCTCTGAACATGTCGGCGGTCCTAGTGGATCTTATGAAGCAATCTACCCAAGGTTTTTGCCGCTGGATGGCGCATGGCTTAATCAAAACCGTTCGCTAATGCAGATTTTGAAATCGACGGTGCATAAGGGCTTGGATAGTCCGAAGCAGCGGAGATCGGAATTTGGCATCCCTAACGGAGCAAGTCATTTCGGTGCAAAACCTCTCCCAGCTTCACGGTAAGGTGGTGGAGAATTTCCACATTGACTCTGGCTTCGAAAAGAACCAGCTAAAGCGAAGGGAGGGATCCATGCAAGCGAGCGACCCCCAAAGTTGCTGTGGCCCGTTGTCTCCATTGGAAAAAAACCAGTCGTCGCTGCGTACAGAACCCGGGCTGACTGATCCTCCACGCTAAGCGGGGCGGGTCGCGACAATCGTTGACATTGCAGCGTGGTATTAGCAATGAACTCTACTGGGATAGTTCGGCTACGATAGGCAGGGGAAGAGGCAAACCCGAGGCCCGGTGAAGAGGGCCCCTGACACCGTGTGCCATGGCAGCAACGTTCATCCAGGTTCGACAATGCGAATTATCGGTACGCTCCGATCCGAGGTCTCACGATACCTGCCAAGCGGCGAAAAGCCGAGTTGTTAGGCGAGAGTTAGGCGAGAGTTAGGCTCGTGTTGGTAAGCGTCACTTGTTTCGTATTCGTGCTTGGGGATTCGCTTCTCTGCTACAGCTGCCCTCTTGGGCACTAAAATTTGATTCCTACGCAATCCTTGCTCTCGCCTGGTCCAATCATCTCTCTCGACCATCCCTCCATCAGAAATCCCAGTGGTCGTCATCCTCGTGTCTTGGGCAATAGAGGATAGCAAAGCATGTGAGCACCCGCAGGCGGGCTTGTTGTAAGGACCTTCTCGAAACGATATCTGCCCAGCCTAGAGACTGTGAAAATTCAAATTGGTCATCTGTTGCTGCCGGCATCCCACGCAGTTTGCAGCTCTAGCCCAGGTACAATGCGCTATCTCGCGTTTTTGGGCTTACTCGGTGATCTGCTCTAGCCTGTTTAGCCACTGGCCCTAGAGCCTTCTATGCATGAAAAATTTTGCCATCGCCCAGCCTTGCTGTGTTTTGCGTTGTCCAGGACCACGGGCCTGCAGGCTGCGTCTATTCATTCGCTAGAGCGCCGGGGATTCTCACCTTCCCCCCGCACACTACGTACTCTTTTGCCATGGCCCCCCATGTAGCATTCTGGAGCTTGGTTCCTTCCACTTACCCGATTAGAGCGCACGGCATGGTTGCGCGACTTTCCATAGTTCGTTTCATCCATTGGTGTGTTATCCATGCACTCCCACGCAGCGACCGCCTCGCTGGCAGCCTCATCTACAAATGCAAATTTTCACGGTCACGCTGCTCATTGTCAACGTTCTCATTCTTCGCGGGAGTCGCCAAGTATAAGAATGTATCACTGAGCCAGAAAGGGAGGGGTCGGCCGACAGCAACTTGTCCCATTGAAACGCCTCTTACTCCGAAAATTTTTGCCTCTTTCTATCCACTATCCTCCCAATCCACCGGCACAGGCCGCATCAGGGTCATCCATACCACCTCTCGGCTCCTTCCAGTGGCTACTTGTCGATCGCCAACCGCCTGCATACTTTAATTCACGCCAATGTAGTCGGGGATCCCTATGCGAGCCGCTGTAAGGCGTTGCTCTTTTTGGCGTTGAGGCATTATCCTTGCGTTTGCTTTTTCATATATACCACTTCAAGACACAACATCCTTGGACAACCTCATTCCTCCAAACTAAGCCAGGGCGGTGCACGATGGCAGAACAGTCACCTTTCCGTCTGCCCGAAAACGTGCTTTATTCTCCCATGAACGCTCCTCCCTTGGATCATCCAGAATCCTTAGAGTATGACTGGTCATGTCATCAATATCAAACATTTCTCAATCAGTTGGCGCCTCCAGTAAACTACGATGCTCAGGCTCTCGGCCCCAGCTTCGACACAAGTTTCTGGCCTCCAAACATGAGGATCTTGCAAAGCCATCCCTATGAGCCGTCCGACCTGGACAGCTATGAGTCTATGGAATATGAAGAGAGCTACCAAGGTTCCGACGTCTTTCCATGCTCGAACACCGAGGATTCGACCAGCCAGGTAGATGCCTTCTCCGAGTACGACCTCTCACGGTCATGGTCTTCCAACTCTTGCATGGAGCTGTCCACGCCTCTCGAGTCCCTACGCGATATTCCTCGTTCGCAGGCGGCTGGAGAGCCCCTGTGCAACGTTGGCCAAACCGAGATTGACTCTCTCATGTTGGCCATTCAATCGTCATCTGCACCCACCTCGAATCCCGCTCAGTTCGACGGTGTGCCCGCCAAAGCAAAGAAACACACGTGCACCTACAGCCAATGCAACAAGTCGTTCTCCCAACGCACTCATTTGCTCATCCACATCCGCTCGCACAGCGGCGAAAAGCCCTATCTCTGCAGTATACAATCATGTGGCCAGCGCTTCAGTCAGCTGGGAAATCTCAAGACCCACGAACGACGACACCGCGGAGAGAAGCCCTTTTCTTGCGAGGTGCCCGGGTGCGACAAGCGTTTTAGCCAACGTAGTAATTTGCGCAGCCACTGCGTCTCTGTCCACGGCATCTACGGCTCAACTTCGTCAAACGAGTCCACACCTACCGAAAGTGCAGAGCACCAAAGCCCTGGGTGCTTGCGAGAGCAACCGCCGCGGTTCCAGTGCCGCCTCGACTCCTGTGCCACCAATTGCGACTTCAGCTCAGGGACCGGCAAGCCCTTCACGCAGCTCGGCAACCTGAAGGCGCACCAGAACAAGTTCCACGCCGACACGCTGCGGGCTCTGGAACATAAATTCGCAACGCTCATTTCGAACACGGGCACCGCAGACGCGGCACTCAGCGTCATGGACCACGAAGAACGGGAATTGTGGAGGTACTTTGAAGGCCTATATCGGAACTGTAACAAGGGAATCAAGGGACGAGGCAAGGGAAGGAAGGTCGCAACTTAAATGATGTCTTTGGGCAACGAGAAAAGGAAAGTAAATGCGGAAAAAAGGAACGGTATATTTGAGGAATGTCCATTTTTTGGCGTGCACAAAGTGTCAAGCGCTATACCAGTGTACCAAAAGTTGCTTCTGCAAGCGTTTCGTGTCTGTCGTTTTAGATACCCAAAGGAAAAAATCCGAAATTTCAAAATTGAGAGGGCTCTTTTCTTCTTCCTTCTAGCTCCTTATTGTTCTCATCTTCTGTGGCCTATCTCCCCCCTATTTTCTCAAGTAGGGGCTTCGTTTCCTTTCGGCTCACCCTGTACATTCATTTAACCGTCTTTTTGCTTTTCTAAGAGCCCACTCGTCCAGGTCAGAGGGCTGAAAACCATCGAACAGAGTGCCATCGAACCTCATTCGTCCATAATCTGGTCAACAGCGATTGGCTCGTTGCCTCTTCCCACTTTGGCGAACTCGTGCGCTCCGTCCTCGACTCCTTCGCTCCTTCCTCAACGTCTCCCTTACGCCTCTCACCACTCAGTTCTCAAGTCACCAGCGACTTCGCCTCCATCCACACTCTCCTCCGGTCCTTCTTCCTTCCGGAGGAAACCCCCCCGGGCCACCCGGCCATCCCGTTCTCAAATCAACAGCTAACCCTCCTCTCTCTTTTCCTCTCTGTCCGTCTCGAAATCCCTCCAGTCCTCCTTTCCTCCCCACAGTTGGCGTCACGGGACCAGACACACATCTCCAAACCGGGTAGTCGCAAACCGGAAAGCACCTTTTACCCATCCAATTGGTGAACGGGCAAAGCCGGTTCCAAAACCTCTAATTCCAAGTCTACTACATTCCCCACTTCTGATCCTACAAGGCATGACAAATATGTCTTCTTCTTCTCGCTAGGAAAAGCAAACGCACAGGTCATTTCTTCGGGTGGGGGTTGCTGAGAACAGGAATCTATGCACAAACAGCTGTCAGGTTGGCTGGCTGTTGGACCGTAGGAGATGGATGAAGATTAACCTGGACAAGGAAGATAAAGTCTCGATGGAATACTCAATAGCATCTTATCTGCGGGAAGCAGCGACGGTGCAGACTCGATTTTGTATCTGTCAAAACGGTAGACATGCCAATCAAGATCCAGTGATTGGTGAAGCAGACAGAAATAGAGAGACATTTGCAAATAGAACGTGGACAGAAGTGACATCTGTAAAGTTTTCCGAAAAGCCGACTCAATACTGGCAAGAAACTTGGCCAACCATTTCAAGATATGCAACACCGACACCACACTACTCCTCCTAGCACGCCCTCTGATGCAGAGTCTGCCATCCATCGTTGCGTGTTCCCATGCACACAGATACCATTCAATCTCATACAACACCTACATCCCTCCTCCAAAAAAGCCCAAGTCGAGCTAACTCGCTCTAATGTTCTGATAACTCCAAATTCTCGCTCTGTTATCGCCACTTCCGGTTGCGAAGAAGTTGCCCGTAGGGCTCGGTGCGACCGAGATAACCGAGTTCTTGTGTCCTTGGAGCATCATCTGAGCATGTCCCGTGTTTGGATCCCAGAACTGTACGCCCCGATCTTTGGAGCCGCTCATCACCCATTCTCCGCCCGGTGTCAGGCACACGCTAAGTACGTAGTCCTAAAGCTCAAGGTTAGCAAAGGGAAACACCAACGCAAACAAGGTCACGAACCTTGTGGCCTTCGAACGTCCTAATACACTTTCCACCATTCGGCGTAGTCGAAGGAAGAATGCTTCTCTGCGATGCCAACTCCCACATCTTGATGGTCTTGTCCAGACTTCCACTGACCAATTCGCGACCAGTGGGCGAAAATGCCACCGAATACACGCTATCTCGATGTCCGTCGGGTCCTTCTAGACGCTGGACAAGGTAGCCGGTTGTAGAGTCCCACACACGAACGCTTCGGTCAAGAGACCCAGCAGCGACATATCGCCCATCCGGTGAAATGGCAACGGTTGTCACGCCATCCTCAATGCTGAGTTGCATGATCTGCGCACCGGTCTCGATATCCCACAAGCGAACCGACTTGTCGCCGCTGCCAGAAGCAATGTGGCGGCCGTTTTTCGCGAAGTCTAGAGAGTAGATGTCTTGCTCGTGGCCTTGGAAGGTGTTTCTGATTTGTTTGCTTGCAATGTCCCAAACCTAAATATGTTAGCATTTTTTTGGTCATACCCAAAACTAGTTGCTAATCTTACTCTAATCAACTTATCTTCAGCTCCAGTGGCCAAGTATCGACCATCTGGACTGAAGCAAACGCTCCGGATGTATAGATCTCCTTCTTTGTCGACTGTATCATCTTGAAGCTTACAGACTTCTTGGCCAGTGTTGACATCGTATATCTGGGCAGAACGATTGCAGCCTGTCGCAACGTACTTGCCATCCTGGCTGAAGCGGACACAACATACGACACTTTCGTGCAGAAGATTGTGAAGGAGCTTGACATCAAGGACTCTGGGCAGATCCGGGTTGAAGACGGCGAACCAATCACTTCCTACACGCTTCTGTTCCGCAGGCAAGTCATCAGGGTTCAAGTTGGCAAGTTCGTTGCCAACTCGTGGAGGAGGATAGAGGCTACTACCTGGAGGAGTCGGGCGAGGTATCTGAGGAGATGCTCGAGGATCGGGATATGGTACTGGCTGAGTCTGCTGAGGGGTGGCTGGTCCCGGTCCAGGACGGTTGACACCTCTGTTTTTGCCAAGTCCAGGAGAGTTTATCGGCTGGGGTGGCTGTGGGCCGTAGCCACTCAATGTCGGACCGGATTGATAGCCAGGAAATGAGCCTTGTTGTTGGCCTTGTAGCGGTCCTTGAGGCTGAGGTCCGGGTCCGGGCGGCTGTAGAGGATGTTGTTGTGGAGGAGGTTGATGTTCCGGGGGGGGAGCTAGTCCTGGCCCACCCTGACCTTGATTTGCCATGATTCCGCTGAAGAGGTTGCTGGGCCCATGTCCAAGCTGCGGAGGTGGTTGAGAGGGGCCGGCATGCTGAGGAGGACCACCAATGTGTGGCGCTACCGCTGAAACACCTCTCGCTTCAAGTTCGTGTCGCAGCATCCGGAGCTCGTTATCGTACTCTTGCTTTAGCTTGATCTGGGCTTGTTCAAGTTGGTAGACCTTGTTTCGAATCATCTCCATCTCCTGGATTTGGCTGCCAACCTGACTCTCAATCTGCTCGGAGCTTCTGTTTTGGTTTTCGAATTCGGCTCGAAGCGAATCAAAGAGTTCGTTGAGGCGAGCGTTAGGAGCAGGCGGCTGCATCCCACGATGGGGGTTCGGGCCTCCGACAGCGTTGTACATGTCGGGCCTGGTTCAAGCGACACCGGAAGGTACCGAATGGACAGTGATCAGATGCAAACTGCAGTAAATTGAGCTGAATTGACGTCAGCGACCGCGACAGACGGCGGTAGAAAGCGAGCGAAGTTACCTGAACGGTAATGGCTGATGGCACCGTGGATCTGAGCTGTGTCTTGAGGAACACGACGTAGGAAGCTCGCGGCCAATCGCAAAGGATGACAAATAGGAGTTGGGGATGCGAATGGCAAGAGGCGACGGGCGTGACAAGAAAGAGGGAGATGGCTAGATTTGAGGGAAGTCTGTGAAAAGAAGCAGTGGACGGGAGTGGGCAGCCGAATTTGCCTTAACTCTAGCCTCTGCGGCTTGTGAGCTCCACAGCTAAAGTAGTGCCCGCTTTTAGTGCCCCGGGGGGACGTGCGCTTCAAGCTACAGGCGTCATCTGGAAAACGGCTTGGAAGGCAACGACCCGCTACGCAATCGCAGCACGCGCATCTCCATGTGTGGGCCTCGTCCCAGAGGTCCTTCAGCATTCCAGGCCCAGCTTACTCCTCGCAAATCGCTGGCATCCTTTGACCTTGCCCTTCGCTTGAGAGCTTCCCATGCGTCTCTGTTCCCGCATTCGCTGCATGGGTTAATCTTCGTAAATGAGGCTGAGACGTGGGACTAGTCGGCTGGAGAAACAAGTTACCGGCTCCACTTCGTTTCCATACAACGGAGCTGCATTGTGCATGATACTGGACTGAGAGCGTTTTACAGCTACTTCAAACTGGCCTCTCAGACGGCTGTGAGGCGAGTTTTTGAATGTACACTCGGAGGATCAGCATGTTCAGACTATGCCGAACTTCTATGTTGGCAGTTGTCTTTTGAACTTACCCTTAAAATCTCGCCCTTCCGGGATGTTGTTATTTGCTTTGGTCAGCGACGAAATGCACACCAGACACAATAAATGAGACATAGGGAATTATTTGGAGCAGAACAGCTAAGCAACGAAGGAGGTTGAGACAACGTTAAGGGCCAATGTAGTTTCAGTATGTCCTTCACACGAGGGAGTATTCCTTTAGCGACACCTCGGCGCTGAGCCTGGTTTTTGAATTCATTGCGAAGTACTTTATCTTTGCCGAGTCATGATTTATTCCGCTAGGCCTTGATGGTACCCGTTGCCCCGTTGTTCATTCCCGGAAAAAGACCATGACCGCAATGCCATCCCCAGAAACTCCACTTGAATCGGAGATATTGGAAACTTCGTTGTCAGTGAATTATTGTGAAACGAACCAGCATTCACCAAACCATTGCTTCAGGACTCTTGCCACAGCATAGGCTTGTTTGCGAGACGTAAGGAGCCTTACCGCGCCATGGCTTGCTTATGCTCATGCAAAACTTCTCCGGCACATTTGAAACCAATGCTTCATCATTCAATTCAATCTGCATATTTTCTGTTTGACTAAAGCTAATTACTTGTGTATCAAGTTCCACGCCCGCGGAAAGAAAGCATACAGCAGACCGGGCAACAAATATAGGAAAACATTACCGAAAATGCTGAAGTGGAAGCCCATGCCATCAGCAATCAGTCCTACTCTCTGGCCAATCCATTTCTCATCCTGCTCAGCCATCAAAACCATGCCCTTAGCCAGAGCCGCGTAGGAAATCATTGGTGTATTTTCACTGGTGCTAAGCTTCACGCCCTGTGATTTACCATGCACAATTCCTCCCGGATGCGCCAGGATAAGCGGGATCCACTCGTGTGCTCGGAAATACTCGGTGGCCAGACGGAGGTCCTCGAAATTGTAGCAGCAAGATGTCATCAGTAGCCAATGGGCTAGCTTCGGCATCTTGGCTGATAAGGTCGGACTCAGTGGCGCGGCGGAGAGCATGACGACTGTCGGGCATTTCCAGGGTTCTTGCGAATTTGTCGCACGGCTCTCTTCACGGAGCACCTCAAGGGCGGAGACGATGCTGTGCGCAGTTCGCTGGGCGATGGACATTCCAGGTTGGTTGGTGTTCGAACCGACAGTGCTGAAGACAGCATTGCAGCCACTTAGGCAGGATGCCAGGAGTGGGATGTCGGTTAGGTCACCGACATGGATGCTGACGTTCAGGTTGGAGGAGAGAGATGGATGTATGGAACGGAGTCGAGAGGCAGAGCGTGCGTAGACATGGATACGAGTCGAGGGTCGACAGAGAAGGTACTTGACGAGCTCTGAGCCTGTATTTCCGGTTGCTCCGAGGACAGCATAGGTCGAAGTGGGCGTGCTGTCTTCAGAAGCCTGTGTGGCAGGTTATTCACGAAGAAACTCACGACGCGATATAAGAGGAAAAGCGCAGTTTTGGCTTGGCGAACCTCAGGATTCCTCCCCGCAGCCGACAGTCCACTACTAATTGGCGACTTGTCCGACATAGTCAAATCGTACACACTTTTTGCGGTCCGTACTATCTGTATTCAGACACTGTGCTGGAGTGTGTGAAATTCAGTGGCATCGCGAGATGGGGCGTCTACGATTCTTAAGTCAAGGTCAGTCTTCACTGAAAAGCATGCTTCCGGGAAGTCATAAGCGCCGAGCGCCGACAATTAAGTAGTTTTACGAGTACGCGGAAGCGATTATTGGAGGGAGGTGAGGAATGACGTTGGGTCTGGAAGAGGAAGGGTTTATTTGCGGGCAGTAGGGGCTTTAGCATCACCTGTGAAGCTCCAATCGTATTATCCCTAATCTTCCAGCAAATTCAGCAAGACCCCGTGTTCTTGACCCTTTTGAGCGGTTTTTAAGCGCATAAGAATCGAAAAGGCTTTGATCAAGAGTCAGATCTGCTCAAGATTCGTTGTGTGAATAGCTGACTTGTGCGAAATCTGCAAGAAGTGCAAACAAACCCCAGGTGCAGCGCTGGTCACTGTGATTGATCAGTACCACGAGATGCTTTACGGAATCTGGCTTGTTCGCAACAAGCTCAGAAGCCATCGCATCCACCACGTGATTAGTGGAGACCTGGAACCTAAAACAAGATGGTAACACGATGACATGTGAATGGCTGTTGGGCGGACAACGTAGACCTACAGATGCTGTGCAACCAAATGGGCAAACCTGCAGATTTGGGTTTTGACCCTTGGCCACTGTGAGTCTCGTCCAGCCATCGGTACCAATGAAACATTGTAATCCAAGAATTTCGGGCCTCACAACGTCTGATATGAGAACGTAGTTAGATATCGGACCTGTATTTTCGGTCGTGACATGGTGAGGTAGTCGATACTCGTAACGATCGTCGAGATGAACAGTTGGCACGCTCTACGGGCCGTAACCCACGCAGCGGTTTCAACGCCAGGGTCGCGCGAAGGCTCTTTTTAGCCACGTACGCCACGTGCACATCCTGTCTCAGTCGATGGTCAAACGTCACTCCGAGAATCTTCAAGTGACGGGACTCGTTAGTTAATTGCCCCTTGACCACCACCGGGACCGCACCGGCGGCTAGGCGCGGCGTCTTGTGAAGGGAATCAACATGGTCTTCTCTAGCTGAAATGTCGCTCCGCTGAATGCTTCCCAATGTTCCACTTTCGGGGCCACTGCAGTTTGCAGTCGCTGCACGTTGGCTCCGGCCGACGCTCCAATAACCCACGCTGTAACGTCGTCTACAAAGGCCAAGGCGCCTGGTCCTTTGGTAACGGGCATCTGGACCAAGTTGGTATTGAACAAGAGAAACAAGATCGGTAACGACGGCGATCCTTGAGGTAGTCCGGCTTAAGGGAGGTCGTGAGGCTCCGAGGTCGTCCCATTGGCTATGACGCAGGCTTAGTGGTCGGTGCAAGCGGCTTCCAACTACCTCACCAGTATCTCTGGTAGCTGATGTTGTCGCAAACGTCCTGAGAGCACGTCTCTGTTGACGACGTTATATGACCCTTTCATATCGAAGCGAACTAAAGCCAGGACTTTCCATTCGCACCACGTGAAATCAGAGTCAACACTTACACCGTCGACCAACGTTTTCGCGCTGTGAAGTGGTTCTTAGGGAGCAGCGAATATACTTCGGTCAAGTACGATAGCCTCTCCACGACCACGGATTCCAATGCCTTGGCCAGTGTAGGAAAAGCGAGATGGGTCGATATGCTCTAGCCTCGGTATAATCTGGTTTGTCAGGATTTTCGGAGCGGGAGGATTTCAGGTTTTCTCCATGCAGAAGGGATGTACCTCAACACGTTATTTGCTGATGTGTGGTACCTGTGGTGACGTCCGCCGATGACTGAGTCCTGGGACTTCATGAGTGACTCCAAAAATGGACTCTGAAGTGAAGGTTCTGGCCAACCGCTGCGGTGATCCTCTGAATATTGAACTCTCAACGTTTCGTAGATATCCGTCGCATTGTTCGTTCAAGACCCCCTCAAATTATCGCTCCAAGCCTTCGACGGTTCGTAGTAGATGCGGCCTGTGAGCTCCTCGAGAAATCGCTAACCGACTTCGTCGCGTGTCTGCCCAATTCCCTCTGAGAAGCTGAGGTGGATCGAAGCGGCGTGCCGAAGATGGCATTCTTGAAGGCAATCGGAGGCGTTTTCAGCTTCGGGCTTGAATATGCAACTCGCTCGAACGTAGCATTCCATATCTCTGCCTCTGTTCCATTACTATCGAAACTGTTGAATCGACGAGGGCGACATAGGCAGAAGGATGATCGACGGGAGTTCCGTGGTCGTTTCCAGCGGGGGGATACGAGCTGCTGGTCGACTTTGCACCGTTAGCACAATGTCGAGCACCAAATTTTTCGGCAGCTATGCACATTAGCAAAGCCTATTTTAGCCATAAGAATAGAGCTCTGCCTGTAGTGACTGTGGTTGAAAGGACAGCTTGGACTACATCAGAAGATGCAGCAGTGCCAGACACGCGCGTCAATTCGAAGAGACGACTGAAGGCGCCTAGGCCTTCCTTGATGGGGTTGCTTTTGATTTTGTCCCAGTGCGGAGACACATAAGTTTAGTCTCCTTTGGGGGAGCGAGGATGGCACTCGACTCGCCGGAACTTACCTGGACAACCAACCAGAGACAAGCAGAGTATGATCCTGAAAAAAGACCTTCCTCATTAAACTGTCTTCAACCGATCGCGAGAAGGCATGCAAGAAATGCAATTTGAACGATACCGAAATTCCTCCTGCAACTGATACTCCGACTGAAACCCATCTGTCTTAGGGGCACTGTGGCTTAGGCCCAGCCACAAGCGCTACCAATAGTGGGCGCAATGGGCGCAATGGGCAAAGTGGCAGTGCCCATGGTAAGGTAAGGAAGACTATCTCCAACGCAATGCAACCTTACTTTCATGAGTGATTCTATTTCTCTCGTTCCAATCTATCGTTCAACTCAACAAGTTTCGAAGATTGCTGAGACAAGCATGCTAATCTGTGACGATAGTAGGGAGGTCATTCTTCACTACAAGGTTGTCCAATCTTGATGTGATTTGCGATTAACGATGGATCCTCTCTCAGTCGTAGCCTCAATCGTGGGCATTCTCGGAGCTGCTGCGCAGGTATCTGCAAGTGTCTCTACCCTGATTGAGAAGAGCCGGAAGGCACCAAAGAACATTCGGAAAGTCAAGGATGAAGTCGACACGATTCGCTCTGTACTACATCAACTCGAAGCTCTGTTACTAGGAAGTTCAAGAACGAATCGAGCACGTGCATCGCTCATTCTGGTTGACCAGGTCGTGGTCACACTGTCAGCCTGCGTTAGTACATTTTCTGAGTTGGACGTTATTGTGGGAACATTGGTCTCGGACGAAAAACTTGGCCTGATGGATCGATTGCGGTGGGCCACGAAGGCCAGTGCAATCGATGAGTGCTTGAAGAATTTACAGACCCAGAAGAGTTCGTTGATTTTGATGCTCACAATCCTGACCTGGTACGTAAGCTCCTCCATCCCAGCCGCATCCCAGAACTGATTCTCGATATAGCCAATCGTCCTACAAAGCCGAAGACTCGGTTACACACCTTGCGGGACTCGTTGAGAACATTTTGTCCGGTCATGAGAAGCTAGCTCAACGGTTGTCTTCCTTCGAGAAGACGGTTGCACGCGCCGTTGACACTCAGACTCAAACTGACAACGCACGTCTTTCAGCAATCGGCAGCATCAAGCGAAACCAGTTCGGTTTTGTTTTTGAAGAAGAACTCAATGGAACCTGGGTTTATCGGCGTGCAGCGCGGAAAATAGATGGTTCATCTTCAATCATCAGCTCGGCCGGCAGAACAGCTTCGTGGTCAATGCTTACAGGGCTCAGCCTGTCGGACATCTCTAACATTGCCGTTTTGGCTTTACCAATATATGCCGAAGAGATCAGCAACAGAGAGCTGTATCAGTTTGGGGAAATCGATATCGATGCCTTGACGACTGTTGTCGAGCAAACAAGTAATGTTATGGGTTCGACGAGACTCGGTAAACTCGCTTCAACGCGTCTACGAAGGAGTTCCAGCGTGAAAGCAGCTATCGAAGCTGACTTGGGCCCTAATCCTATCTTTGGCGTGCCTTTACTATCAAGCATGGAGGTTGCTTGTGTCCCGATCAGTGTAGTCCAAAGGGACGGGAAGATCTTCATCTCGGGCTACGTTCCTACAGTAGTTGCAAGATGCTGTGCTTATATCAAAGAAGAAGGTAGGCTCTAGCCTCCACTTGTGGATATCGGTCACCAGCTAATCCCCTTGTCTCCTCAGGCTTGAAGTCCAAGGACATCTTTTTCAAGTCCGGTTCCGCGGTACGAATCCAAGAACTACATAATGTATTCAGCAGCGTTTCCTGGAATCAGGCATATGGGAGGGAGGTAACGTGGGACACATATCAGGTCGATGATGCTGCAAGCCTTCTGCTACGTTATCTCAAACTCTTGCCGGAGCCAATCATTCCGTACAATTGCTATAAGAACTTCACATCAATATACGAGGAACTCATATTAGCGAGGGACACAAACGGAGAATACGACTGGACACAGTTAGATGCACAAACTCAGTCACGATTCCATCTGGCGCTTGAGAAAACACCCGAAGTGAACCGCCACCTATTGTTATATTTACTCGACCTCCTTCAAGCTTGTGTCAGGCATTCGAATCATAATCTCATGACTTCGGATCGATTGGTCGCTGTCTTTCAGCCTTCGCTTCTGTCTCTTCGGCCGGACGAGATGTCGATAGAAGAGCATCAGATTGCACATCAGGTCATGGTCTTTATGATAGAGGTCTTGGATGAAGGACAGCTCCGCGAAATAATGAGCATTAAGGGGGCTGAAACCAGAAAGAGACCGCCATCAAACGCTACTGCTATACTTCAAAACCAGGATGACTCTGCTGCGTTCGAAAACCCAAGGACATTATCAAAGTCGGATGAGTTATCGCGAGATTCCAAGGCCGAAAAGAGAACATCTGTGGTTGTCAAAGATCAGGGCAAAACGAAAGAAGGCGACACGGTTTTGCTGAATTCAGGGGCTTTCTCCATCTATCCCGGACTTACCAGCCCAGGCACCTTTACAAATCCAAGAGAAGTCCAAATTCCGGAATCAGAAGCATCCCAGAAGGGACGTTCATTGAGCGGTGAGCCTGTTCGAATCACGGAACTCGAGCAAGAGTACAGCGCTCATGGACAACAAAAAGGTTCAGAGACACTCAGAGGCGAATTCATATAGAATGGAAATAATCTCTTTGCACAGGACGAATAAAGTGCTGAGTGTATGCGAGTTTTCATTCGTACCTTGGTATAGATATTGGCAGATATTGTATATGGATATCCTTTACTCAGTACCCTCTAATTTAGCCTAAGTGCTTGTCGATGGGTCTTTTCCGCTTGCTCCTACATGCCCTGACTACTCAGCACTTCTGTCAGGTTGCTCATGGT
>Ga0335072_10000375_pt1 | contig 91518 bp, 88 predicted proteins | sample Lox_Sample_21_FD_206725 | JGI IMG/M metagenome (GOLD analysis project Ga0335072, IMG submission 206725) | Soil microbial communities from Loxahatchee National Wildlife Refuge, Florida, United States - Lox_Sample_2.1 | ecosystem: Environmental > Terrestrial > Soil > Wetlands | place: USA...
ACGGCGTGCCCGGATGACCAGACTTCGCCCTCTGAACCGCATCCACCGCCAGCATGCGCATCGTACCAATCGCAAGCCCGTCCGGATCGCCTTTCAAAATCTCCTCCCTGGCTCGAGACGGGCCGGCGCAGCCGCGCCAGCCAACGGGAAAACCAAAAGATCACGCGCAACGGAAGCGCGGGTCATCCCCCCGCCAAACCTCTTCACCCCCTGTCCCGCAAGAGTGACGAAGCACACAGGAACGCGGGGGCCGGCCCTCCGAACATGGCATCAAGCCGCCTGTCCCACAACCGCACACCCCCGGTCACGCCGGCCTCGTTGGAAACCGTATGCACATCCGGCGGCAAGGGCGCCGCAACATGCCGCGCGTTGCCCCCACCGAGATAAAGACAATCATACCCGACGACCTTCTTCATCACCCCGATCACGCGATGCACGCGCTTGCTCCAGTGTCGCGGACCGATTTCGCGCCGTGCTGCGTCACCGATATATTCGTCATAGGTCATTTTCTTGCGCGCCGGATGCTGGCTCATCTCGAGATGCGGAGCCAGCCTGCCATCGTCGAACAGGGCAAAGCCCATGCCCGTGCCGAGCGTGAGCACGAGCTCGATCCCCTGGCCGCCGATCGCCCCAAGCCCTTGCACGCTCGCGTCGTTGAGCATCCGCGCCGGCTTGCCGAGCGCCTCCGCGATCGCCTTGGCGAGCGGAAAACCATGCCAGGCTTCATTGCCGAGATTGGGCGCGGTGAGCACGATTCCGCCGCGCACGACCCCCGGAAAGCCAATCGAGATCCGATCGAAATGGCCGAGGGGCTTCGCAAGCCCGACGAGTGCCGCAACGATATTCGGCGGTGGCGCGCCCTTGGGGGTCTCGACCCGGTCGCGCAGACCCGCCGGGCCCGGAACCAGCACGCCCGATTCATCGACGATCCCGGCCTTGAGATGGCTGCCGCCGACATCGATCGCGAGCGTCAGGGGCTTATCGCCGGACGGCTGATCCTGCCTGTCGTTCATTGGATATTCCTCCTTGCGGTCTTCCGGCCCGGCGAGGCCCCATGCCATTGGGATTGCCCTATTGGGTTTACCACGGACATCGGGGGCCCCGTATGCACGGCCGCGCCGGCCAATGGTAAGACCGGGCGAAGACGGGAACGTCAGGGGCGCCCCCGCCGTGAGGAGAGGGAATTGAGCGAAACACGCAGCGCCGATATCGGCAAGAGGGCGGCGGCCGAGGCGGCGGTTGGCTTCGTGCGGGATGGAATGGCGCTCGGCCTTGGCACCGGCAGCACGGTGGCCTTCGTGCTGGAGGCGCTGGCCCGCCGCATCCGGGCGGAGGGGCTCGAGGTCCATGGCGTTCCGACATCGGAACGAACCGCGGACCGGGCGGACGCCCTCGGCATCCCGCTCACCGATCTCGCCACGGTGCCCGAGCTCGATCTCGCGATCGACGGCGCCGATGAGGTCGAGAGCGGCAGCCTCTCTCTCATCAAGGGACACGGGGGCGCGCTGCTCAGGGAAAAGCTCGTCGCCACCTCGGCGCGGCGTTTCATCGTCGTCGTCGATGAGAGCAAGGTGGTGGCACGGCTCGGAACCCGCATGTCCGTCCCTGTCGAGGTGGTGCGATTCGCCCATGTCGCAACCGCCCGGCGGCTCGAGCGGCTCGCCGGCCCTGCCGTCCTGCGGGCCGGGTCGGACGGCAAGCCCTATGTCACCGACAACGGCAACCTGATTTACGACGTGCGCTGCCGCGCGCCCATCGAGAATGCCGCGGCGCTGGAGCATGATTTCGATGCGATCGTCGGCGTCGTCGAGAACGGGCTTTTCACCCGCGGGGTCGAACGCGCGATCGTCGGCGCCGCGGACGGCACCGCGCGGACGCTCCTGCCGGGCGAATGATGCCTTCCCGGGGATCCGCCTGGACGCGCTTCCGCTTCGTGCTATCTCTGCCTGTTCGCGCCCCCAGAGCGGGATTGCGTTCGCTTCGGCTGCTGCATCCCGCTCTCGGCCTTCGTCTTCTCGCGTGAGAGAGACCTCCGGTGTCCCCACCTCCGGTCATCACGCTCTGGGAGCAGCGGAACGATGACGGAACGCCTCTTTCTGGAAGACCCCCGCGCCGCCCGCACCGGGGCCACCGTGCTTACCGCAGAGGGTGGCGGCATCGTGCTCGACCGCACCGTCTTCTACGCCCGCTCGGGAGGACAGCCGGGCGATCGCGGCATCCTGCGCTGGGACGGAGGCGAGATCGCAATCACCGAGGCGGTGAAGGGCCAGGGGCAGGAAATCCTTCACCTCCCCGCCCCAGGGGCCGCCTTGCCGCCGCCAGGCGCGGCGATCGAGGCCGAGATCGACTGGCCGCGGCGCTATCGGCTGATGCGCATGCACACCACCCTCCATCTTCTTTGCAGCCTGCTGCCCGGCGCCGGCGTGACCGGCGGGTCGATCGGTGAGGAACGCTCGCGGCTTGATTTCGACCTTCGCGAATCGCCCGATCGCACCGCCCTGGAAGAAGGGCTCAACGCGCTGATCACGGCGGCCCATCCTGTCAGCTTCGAATGGGTCGAGGAATCCGTTCTCGATTCCTCGCCCGAGCTCGTCCGCACGCTTTCCGTCCAGCCCCCGCGAGGCAGCGGGCGGCTTCGCCTGGTGCGGATCGGCGCGGCGGGGATGCCCCCCATCGATCTGCAACCTTGCGGCGGCACCCATGTCGCCTCCACCGCCGAGATCGGCCGCGTGGCCATTCAGAAGATCGAGAACAAGGGCCGCCAGAACCGGCGCGTCGTGGTGGCCCTGGAAGCGTGAGGGGGGAAGAGGATGCAACCGCTCGTCAGCACCGAGTGGCTCGCCGCCGCGATGGCGAGTGCCCCAGGTAGCCGCGACCTCATCGTCTTCGATGCGACGATGTATCTGCCGAACGAGAACCGCATCGGGCGCGAGGAGTTCCTGCGCGCCCATATCCCCGGCGCCCGCTTCTTCGATATCGACGCGATCGCCGATGACGAGACCGACCTGCCCCACATGCTGCCCACGCCCGGGCGCTTCTCGCAGCTGATCGGCCGGCTCGGCGTGAGCAATGAGAGCCGGGTCGTCTTCTACGACCAGAAAGGGCTTTCCTCGGCCGCGCGCGGCTGGTGGATGATGGGGGTCTTCGGCCATGATCAGGCGGCCGTGCTCGATGGGGGCTTGCCGAAATGGCGCGCCGAGGGCCGCCCGCTCGAGGCCGGGGAGCCGCCACCACCTGCGCCTCAGCATTTCCGTGCCGACTGGCGGGCTTCCCGCGTCCGCGGCATCGGCGATCTTCTGGCCAATGTCCGCACCGGCGCCGAGCTCGTGCTCGATGCGCGCGCCGCCGGCCGCTTCGACGGCTCCGTGCCCGAGCCGCGGCCAGGCATGCGCTCCGGCCATATTCCGGGGGCCGCGAACGTGCCTTACACGGAGCTCTTGAACCCCGACTTCACCTTCCGCCCGCCCGAGGCGCTGCACGCCCGCTTCGCCGCCGCCGGGGCCGACGGCACACACCCGGTGGTGACGAGCTGCGGCAGCGGTGTCACCGCGACCATTCTCACCCTCGGCCTCACCCTGGCCGGGCTTGCCCCCGGCGCGGTCTATGACGGCTCCTGGACGGAATGGGGTGGCCGGGCGGATACGCCGATCGAACGCTGAGGATTTTCGAATGCCTGACGACAATGCCGGCCGCCGCCCGCAAGGCTTCTTCACTCGCCTCTCTCACTCCGGCCGCGCGGGCGATCGTGTCCACGGCTTTGTCAATCCGCCGCTCATGCGCGGCTCGACCGTCCTCTATCCCTCCTGCGCGGACCGTATCGCGCTCGGCAAGCGCCGGCTCGACCAGGAACTCATCTACGGCCTGCTCGGCGGACCGACCCATTTCGCGCTCGAGGACATGATCGCCGAGATCGAGGGGGGCACGCGCTGCCAGATCGTCTCGTCCGGGCTTGCCGCCGTCACCACGCCCCTGCTCGCCTTCCTCGGCGCCGGCGATCATTGCCTGATCCCGGATTCCGTCTATGGCCCCACCCGCAGCTTCGCAAGCGGCATGCTCACGCGCCTCGGCGTGGAGACGAGCTATTACCCGCCCGAGATCGACGCCGCATCGCTCACCACGCTCATCCGCCCGAATACCAAGGTGCTCTTTCTCGAAAGCCCGGGCAGCCACACGTTCGAGATGCAGGACGTGCCGGCGCTCGCCGAGGCGGCGCATGCGCGCGGCCTCAAGGTGCTGCTCGACAATACCTGGGGCCTCCATTTCTTCCAGCCCTTCCGCCATGGCGTGGACGTCTCGATCCAGGCCCTCACCAAATATGCGCTCGGCCACTCGGACGCGCTGCTCGGCGCCGTCACCACCGCGGATGCGGAGAGCTGGGAGCATGTCCGCCTCGCCGCCCTCCAGCTCGGCCAATATGCGAGCCCGGACGATTGCTGGCTCGCGATCCGCGGGCTGCGCACGCTCGGCGTCCGTCTCGCGCGGCAGATGGAGTCCGGCCTCGTGGTCGCAGAGTGGCTCGCCGCCCGCCCCGAGGTGCATCAGGTGCTCCACCCCGCCCTGCCCGGCGCGCCGGGCCATGCGCTCTGGAAGCGCGATTTCTCGGGCGCGCCGAGCCTGTTCGGCGTCGTCTTCGCGCCCCGCTTCAGCGCCGCGGCAACGCGCGCGATGATCGACGGGCTCGAGCTGTTCGGCATCGGCGCATCCTGGGGCGGCTATGAAAGCCTGGCCCTGCCGACCACCGGCTTCGTCACGCGCACGGCGGAGCACAAGGATTTCGGTGGCCCGATGATTCGCCTGCATATCGGCCTCGAGGATCCCGCCGATCTCATCGCCGATCTCGAACGCGGGCTCGCTCTGCTGGCGGCCTACGAAGATGCCGGCTGAGCTTCCGGCTGATCTCGCCGCCGCGATTCAGTTCGACGCGGCGGGGCTCGTTCCGGCGATCGCGCAGGACGAAGCGACCGGCGAGGTCCTGATGCTCGCCTGGATGAATGCGGAATCGATCGCGGCGACGCTCGCCTCGGGCTTCGCCACCTACTGGAGCCGGAGCCGGAAGACGCTCTGGCGCAAGGGCGAGACTTCCGGCCACGTCCAGCACCTCGTCGAGCTGCGGGTCGATTGCGATGGCGATACGATTCTGCTGCGCGTCGCGCAGACCGGCCCGGCCTGCCACACCGGCCACCGCACCTGCTTCTTCCGCGCGGTGAGGGACGGCGAGCTCAGCGAAAGCTAAAACTGCACGCCGCGCGTCAGCGCGCCGTCCACGACAAGATTCGTCCCGGAAATGAAGCTCGCCGCCGGGCTCGCCAGGAACACCGCCGCCCGCGCCATCTCCTCCGGCCTTCCCATCCGTCCCGTGGGGTTGAGCGCGAGCGCGGCCGCATAGAGTGACGGATTTTCCCGCTCGATGCGATGCCACACGCCGCCCGAGAAATAGGTGTTGCCGGGTGAGACCGTGTTGGCGCGAATGCCCTTCGCGGCAAGCTGATAGGCCAGCCCCTGCGCATAATGAATGAGGGCCGCCTTCATGACACCATAGGGACCGGCCGCGAAATCGACCTCCCGGCCCGACACGGAAGAGATGATGACGATGGACGCAGCATCCGACGCTTCGAGATAGGGCATGGCGCTATCGACGAGATGCACCGTTCCCATCATGTCGGTCTCGAATTCGGCGCGCCAGGAGGCATCGTCATTGCCGATCGCAAGCGCGCTGACATTCGAGACGACGATATCGAGCCCGCCCAGTTCCACCGCCACATCGCGCACCCAGCTCTTCACGGCTTGCGTGTCGCTGACATCGAGCGCCCGGCCCGTCGCCGCGACGCCCAGCCCCTGCAGCCGGGCGACGGTGGCCGCCACCTCCCCTTCGTTGCGGGCGCAGAGGGAGACCGCGGCCCCTTCCTGCGCCAGATGCTCGGCGATCGAAAGCCCGATCCCCTTGGTCCCGCCCGTGACGAGGGCCCTGCGGCCCTTGAGCCCGAGATCCATCGCCCTCTCCTCATCCCCCGTGCCGGACATGTGTCCGGAACGTCTTCTCCCATAACGACAGATTCGCTGGCTCTCGCCATTCATTCTCCCGCGCGCGGGATCATGGTTTCCGCAGATAGGTCTTCAGGATGCCGGCGCCGACGGTGTATTTGGGATCGACGAAGTTGCCGAGCCGGACGCGCCCGCACTGGCTGAGCATCATGTACGCATCCCACTGGTCGAAATCATATTCGGCGACCATCCAGCGCACCAGCTCCCGGTAGGCGATCCGTGTGGCATCCTCGAGCGGCCGGGCGCTGCCGATCGCCATGATGAAATCCTCGCGTTCGAGACGAGGCCATTCGATCGTCCATCCCTTGATGAGATCGACACGGATCGTCGTCACCGTCGGATACTCGACCGCCACGCCGCACACCTCGCCATCGCCCTGGCAGGCATGCGCGTCACCGATGAAGAGCCGTGCCCCGGCCGTGCGCACGGGAAGATAGGTGATGCTGCCCGGCCCCATGTCCGGAAGATCCATGTTGCCGCCGTGATTGTCCGGGGTGAGCGAATTGATCGAATCGATCTCCGGCGAAAGGCTCAGCGTCCCGATATGCGGCTTGTACGGCAGCGTGACGCGGTCCGTCCATTTCACCCATTGCTCGTCGAGATCGATCTTCCGCACGACCTCCGGCAGCGGATCATTGAGCGTCGCCGTATAATATGTGCCGGTCAGCCCGCCGAACTCGGGAATCATGCAGCAGGTGCCGCGGGGATTGGGACCGCGCGGAACCATCTGCTCGATGAGCACCGCGACGGTGTCGCCCCGCTCCGCGCCCTCGATCATGATCGGCCCGTTCTGCGGGTTGAGAAAGGGCACGCGCAGCTTCTGCGTGGGCTTGTCCTGCTCGGTCTTGATCACGCCTTCGAAAGCGTCCCGCGTCTCGACAACGATGCGATCCCCGGGCCGGACGGTCATGACCGGATCGGAATAGGGGCCGATCGTGTAATGGAATCGGCCCTGCTTCGCCTCGGTGAGCTCGTGCGTCTCGGGCCTCCGGCTCCAGCCGGCACCGCGCTGGGCGGCAATCGAGCTCTCGAGCCAGCTCATGTCGGTAGCGTCCATCCGCGTTCCCTCCTCAAGTCTTGCAACAGCTAGATCGCGAGATGCTCCGCGAGGAGCTCCCCGTCGCGTATCTCCTCGCCGCCGAGTGTGGCGACGATCCGTCCTTTCTCCAGCACATGCGCGCGATCGACCACCCGGCGGACGAGATCGACATTCTGCTCGACGATCAGCACCGCCATCCCGCGGGTGCGAACGAGATCGATCAGGAAATCGCCGATCTCATCGACGATGCTCGGCTGCACGCCGTCGCTCGGCTCATCGAGCAGCAGCAGATCCGGCCCGCCGATCAGGGCCCGCGCGATCGCCAGCATCTCCTGCTGCCCGCCGCTCAGCGTGCCCGCCAGCTGCTTCGCCCGCTGGCGAAGGAACGGAAAATAGCCGTAAACGAGGTCGAATTGCGCCGCGCCCCGGCCACCGCCGATGAACCGCCCGGTCCGCAAATTGTCGAGAACCGTCATGTTGGGGAACATGCCGCGTCCCTGCGGCACATAGCCCACGCCGCTCCGCGCCCGGTCCTCCGCGCTGAAGCGCGTGACATCCTCTCCGCGCAGCCGGATCGCTCCCTGCCGCGCCGGCAGAAGACCGATGATCGTCCGCATCAGGGTCGTCTTGCCCACGCCGTTCCGGCCGACGACCCCGATGACACCCGGCCCCTCCAGCGCCAGGCTGACACCCTGAAGCACGTCGCCGGTCGCATAGCCGCTGCGAAGATCGCTTACATCGAGGATCACGCCGCCGCCTCCCGCGCGCGGCCAAGATAGATCTGCCGCACATCCTCGCGCTGCGTGACCATCTCGACCGGCCCCTCGGCGAACACCGCGCCCTGGTGCAGAACCGTGACGGTCTCCGCCACCTTGCGGACGAACGCGACGTCATGCTCGACGACGATCAGCGCCAGCCCGTCGCGGCTCAGGCTCTTCAGCACATCCGCGGTGTACATCGTCTCTCCGGGCGACATGCCGGCGGTCGGCTCGTCGAGCAGCAGGACATCCGGCCCGCGCCGGAGCGCCATGCAGATCTCCAGCCATTGCAGCTGGTGGTGCGGCAGCTCCCGCGCCGGAAGATGGGAAGAGGCCGCGAGATCGAACGCCCCATAGGCTGCGCGGAAATGCGCGTCATCCGCCGCGCCCCGCGCGCTCGCGCGCCGCGCGGTCTCGAGATTTTCGGCGACCGTCAGGGCATGGAACGCGCGGTTGGTCTGGAAGGTCAGGCCCAGCCCCATGCGCACCCGAAGGAAGGCCGGCAGATGGGTCACATCCCTGCCCTTCAGGACGACGCGACCCGAATCGGGTGGGAGAATTCCGCAAAGCAGGGCGAAGAAAGTGGATTTCCCGGCGCCGTTCGGGCCGATGACGCAACGCATCTCGCCCCGTTCCAGGCTGAAATCGACATTGTCCGAAGCCACCACGCCGCCGAAACGCTTGCAGAGCCGTTCGGCCTTCAGAACCGGATCGACCATGTCGCCCACCACGGTCTCACTCACCAGGGCCCGCCGGCCTGGACGGCACGGCCCGGCGCCGCCCCCCGAGCCGATCGCGCCAGCGCAGCCTGCCGAGGCCGACGATGATCCCTTCCGGAGCGAACATCATGACCGCCACGAGCAGAGCCCCCACGATCACCAGCGCCGATTGGTTGCCGGCCGAGGACAGGATGTATGTGAGCTGGTTGAGCAGGAAGGTGGCGACCGCCACGGCAAGGAGACTGTCACGCCCGCCGACGGCAACCCAGATCACCGGCAAGGCGGCCTGCTGCAGCCCGATCGCCGAGGGCGTGATGTAATTGCCCCACTGGACATAGAGAAGGCCGCTTATTCCGGCGAGGACGGAGGCGATGACAAACACCCGGAGCTGCTCCAGCCGCACGTCGTATCCAAGCAGCTCGGTGCGCAGGATATCCTCGCGGATCGCCATCAGCACCTGGCCACGATGGGCATTCACCCAAATTCGCAGCGCGACATAGCAGACGGCGACAACCGCCACCACGAGATAGAAGAATGCGTAGTCCTGGAAGGTAACTCCGCCGATCTGCAAGGAAGGGATTCCGGTCATCCCGTTATATCCGCCGAGCTGGACGTTCCCCACACGCCATTGATAGCCGGCGGTCAGGCCGAGAAAGGTGGAGAGCAGAAGCGCCAGCACGAGCGTGAGGATCGGCACGATCCAGGCCGCGACCCGGCCATAAAAGATGAAATAGCCGAAGGCAGCCGCGCTCAGGCCCGCGGCGAGCAGGGCCGCAAGCACGCCGGCTTCCGTGCCCCAGGCGAAATCCTGCAGATTTCCAGCAACAATCCCATAAGTATATCCCGCGATGCCGTAGAAGGCGACCTGGCCGAAGCTCAAAACCCCGCCATAGCCCCAGAGAAGGCTCAGTCCAAGCGCCATCGGAATGTTGAGAAGATAATAGGCGACGTTGGTTGCGGAAAAGCTGGAGGCAATCGTCGGATAGGCCAGGAATGCGGCGGCCAGCACCACCATGCCCGACCAGAAGAGACGCCCGCGACCGAGATCGTGCGGACCGTTCAGGAGCTGGAGCATCCTCATCATCGCGCAACCATCATCGTGCAACGGCCGGTCGCAGGCGCGCGCCCAGGGAAGAAATGCCCGCGGGCAGCACGCGGATGATCAGCAGCGCCATGACCAGAAGCGCCATCGTGCCATAGAAGGTGCCGAGCGTGAGAGAGACGGGCGTTTCGATCAGCGAGAGGAACGTGCTGCTCCCGACCGCTCCGGCAATGACGTTCGCCCCGCCGCCGACGACCACGGTGATGAAGGCGGGGGCGACGAATTGCTGGCCCATATAGGGAGCGATCGAGGTCGTCGGCGCCAGAAGGGCCCCGCTCAGGCCCGCCAGCCCCGCGCCGAGTCCGAAGGTGAGCATATAGACCCGGCCGGTCCTGATCCCGAGGCTCCTCGCGATAGACGGATTCTGCATCGTCGCCCGTGCCTGCAACCCGAACGGCGTCGCCCGATAGACCAGGGTGAGCGCGGCCACGAGCACGATGCTGATGCCGATCAGGATCAGCCAATAGACCGAGAAGGAAAAGACGCCTTCCGACACGGCCCCGCCGGGAATGGGAATCGGCGGCATGTACGGGCCGAACAAAAGCAACGCGCCCTGCGCCAGGATCAGGCTGATCCCCCAGGTGGTCACGAGCGCGCCCAGCTCGCGGCCATAGAAGCGCCTGATGACGAGGCGTTCGAGCACGATGCCGAAGATCGCGGTCGCGAAGAAGGCGAGAATCACCGCGAGCGGAAAGGGGATCCCCCGATGCACGGCAAAGCTCGCCGCGTAGGCGCCCAGCATCATGAACTCGCCATGCGCGAGGTTGATGATGTTCATCATGCCGAGGATCACGATCAACCCGAGCGCGCTCAGCAGCAGGAAGGCGGCGTTGGTGCCGAATTGATAGAGAATGCTGGCAAGCTCCGGCAGCACTTCAAAACCCCCTTCCCGCCACGAGAGCGGAACGAAATTGCTTACGCCCGCTCATCCCGCTCTCGCCGTTCGTTTTCCCGCGTGATTCACGCCTCCGGTGCTTCCACCTTCGGCGATCACGCTCTCGAGCGGGACGAGGTCGCCCATGCTCCCCCACCCCGCTCTCGATCATCTCTCTTCCCGCGTGATTCACGCCTCCGGTGCTTCCACCTTCGGCGATCACGCTTGTCGCTCAACTGAACATCTTGAAGAACGGATCCTCCTGAGGCGTGTATTGCTTGTATTCCGGATGGCGCACAAGATTGACACCGAGCCGCTGCAGCCACCAGGCCTCGATCATCGGCCATTCGCGCACAAAGCTGATCTGCTGCTTCTCGTCGGTCGCCGCAAGGCGGATATAGTGCGAGGCGTGATGCGTCGCGGGCTCGAGGAAGACGGTGCCCTCCGGCGCTTCGATCGCCCATCCCGCCTCGAGCGTCCGGCGCACTTTCTCCTGATCGGTCGTGCCGATCAGCCGGACGGCCTTGGCGTAGAGATGGATGCTGAAGTAGGTGTTCTGCGCCATCTGCCCGAGATAGGGATCATTGGGGAACATCTTGTAGAACCGGGCGACGAAATCCTGGTTCCGCTTGGTCGGAATCTCCTGCATGTAGTTGACGGCATTGTGCATGTTGGCAAGCGAAGGCGGCGTGAAGCGCTTGTGCTCATAGCCCTGCGCCATATTGACGGTGGAAGCCATCGGCAGATGGAGCCCGGCGGCGGCGGCCTGCGGGTAATAGTTGGACTGGTTCTGGCCCACCAGCAGCGTCATCACCCAGTCCGGCTTCGCGGCCTGCACCTTGGCAATGACCGAGCTGAACTCGGAAACCTCGAGCGGGGGGAATTCCTCGCCGATGACCTTCGCCTTGAGCACCGGGGCGAAGGAGCGCACCCAGGCCGCGGTGAGCTGGCCGAAATTGTAGTTGGCCGCGATCGTGAAGATCTTCGGACCGAACTTCTCGACCATATATTGCATCACCGGTATGACCTGCTGCTCGCAGACGGCCCCGGTGCAGAAAGTGTAGCCGTCGGCCACGCCGCCTTCGTACTGGTTGGTGTAGAAATAGAGCTGCTTGCGCTGGTCGACGATCGGGCGGATCGCCTCGCGCTCGGCGCTCGCGAAGCCGGCGACCAGCACGTCCACCTTGTCCTGCTGGATCATCCGCCGCGCGAGTTGCTGCCAGAGCGTGTTGTTCGACTGCCCGTCGGACGAAAGCAGATCGACCGGCCGCCCGAGGAGTCCCTTCTCGCCGGAGGGGATCAGAATCTCCTCCGTATCGGCGGTGACGATCGCGTGCTCGCTCGGCGTTCCGCCGTCATTGACGATGTTGAGCTTCGCTCCCGGGCCGCTCGTGAGGGTGGGCGGGGTCGGGGTATAAAGCCCCATCGTGCCGAGGCAGCCGGACCCGACGGGGCCACCGGCCAGGGTGTAGCCGTCATTGATCTCCTGCACCGCGAGCCGCGCGGCGTGCAGCTTCTGGATGCCGTAGATCGAAAGATTGCCCGATTCATCCTCGATGAAACCGATCTTGACCGGGTTCTCGGAGGCGGCGCGCACGATGCCGGGGCGGGCGAGCACCATGCCCGCCGCCGCGATGCCGGCAGCGCCTTGAATGACGCCGCGACGCGTCGGCCCGCCGGAAGTCGGGGCGGGTGGCGCGGCCGGCGGGGGTTCGGGCAGGGGTTCGCCGGGGTGGGCCGGAAAATTCTCTGGGTCCGTCATCATTTTCCTCATTGCTGTTTGCGGCGGAAGGAACGGTTCGGCTCGGCACGCCCGCTGCTCGAACCGGCCGTTGCCGGTTCGAGCAGGCCGGCAAGCGCGCCTCCGGCGGCAATGCGGACGGCAAGCGCCTCGACGGTGATGCGCTCACGCATCGCCGCCTGCCGCAGCAAGGAAAGCGCGCGATTCTCATCGACGCCGAGCGCGCTCATCACCACGGTCGTCGCCCGCACGACGATCGGACGCGCCCGCACCCGCTCGGAGAGCTCGCTGATCTCGCCGCGCATCTGCCGGCGCTCGGCGAAGAGACGGGAGGCAATGGCGAGCGCATTGAACGCCCCGGTCGAACCGATCGGCTTGAGCAGGCAGGACGTCGCGCCCTGCTCCAGGGCCCACTCGATCCGGCCCGGGGCTTCGGAAGCCAGCAGGGCCACGAGCGGAACCGGCGCCTCGTTTCGCTCCCAGGGAAACAGCCCCTCATAGCCGAGATCCGCATCGAAGAAGATCACGTCGGCCGCCGGCAGAGGGTCGTTGGAAAGCGGCGCGATGCAGGCCACCTCCACCCCGATGCGCCTAAGCTGCGCCTCCAGCGCGTGCCGGTTGCGGTCCGGCCGATGCAGGATCACCGCCCGCATGACATGCAGGCTGGCAAGCCCCCCGGTCATTGGCTCACCAGACGAAGATGCGGTCCGCGCGGCCGGACCTGCGCGCAAAGAGGCGCGATATCGAGCCGGGCGAGATAAGGGTCCGGCCGCACCGGCGTCTCGGCCTCCCACAGCACCTCGAACCCGTTTCCCTCCACCGACCGCCCGACCCGCGGCGTCAGCCACGCATGGTTGTTCTCCGCATCGATCCAGACCGGCCCCTGCGGCGCCGCGATCCGGCAACCGTTCAGGGCACGCTTCACATCCGCGACCGCTGTCGTCTGCGCCGCGCGCAGCCCGCGCGCGAGCAGCCAGGTGACGATCCAGGCGGCCTCGGCATCGGCGGAAGTGACGCGCGCAAGGCCGAATTCGTCCTGGAAGGCCGATACGAAGCCCTCGTTCTCGGGCCTTGCGATCGACTGGAAATAGACACTCGAAGCGATATGACCGGAGGCGGCCTCGCCGCCGATGGCCTGCAGCTCGGGCTCCGAAAGGCTGCAGCTCGTCACCGGCCGCCGGTCGGGAGCGAAAGCAGGATCGCGGCAACCGAGCGCATGATAGGCGCGGTAGAACGCATAGCTCGATTCGCCGATCAGCGTGTTGAAGATGAAATCGGGCTTCAGCTCCGCGATCTCCCGCACGATCTCATCGACATCCGTGCAGCCGACCGGCAGATACCGCTCGCGCAGGATCCGGCCACCGCAATCGCCGGCGATCTGGCGGATGATGCGGTTGTTCTCCCAGGGCCAGATATAGTTCGAGCCGATGCAATAGATATCGGTGCCGAAGCGCGGCAGCATCCATTGCGCAAGAGGAACAAGATGCTGGTTGGGCGCGGCCCCGCCATAGATCACGCTGTCGGAGCTCTCGAACCCCTCGTAATGGGAAGGATACCAGAGCAGGGCATCGTATTTCTCGATGACCGGGATGATCTCCTTGCGGCTCGAGGAGGTGTAGCAGCCAATGACATGGCGGATCGTCCGGTCGCGGATCAGCGTCTCGCAACCGTTGCGGTATCCATCCAGGGACCCCGCGGGATCGATGACCACCGGCTCGAGCATGAAGGGATACCGGCCATCGCGATTGACTTGCTGAACGGCAAGCAGGGCGCCATCGCGCATGTCGCGTCCGATCGTCGCGTAGGAGCCGGTGGTCGAGAAGATGATGCCCACCTTGATCGTAGGCCGCGCATGAATGGTCGAACCCGCCATTTGTTCCTATTCCGCAACAGAACGATCTCGGACGCCCAAATCAGAAAGGGCCCGACGGCAACGATGTTGCCCGGGCCCATGTGCCGATCTCTGGCGTCTCCCCAGAGACTATCAACTCCAGAAACTATCAACCGAACGATGATGCATTCGCGAGCAGAATGCCCAATCGGAAGGCATTTCGCATCGCCAGCGATAAGAATGCACGGCTGGCATGCACTGAGTCAAGCACGATTGTGCACTGCGGAAAACGCTGGACGGGGACTTGATGTTTGCATCCGTCTGCGGCGCATTTCTGCGGACGCTTCGCACCGCACAACGCGTTGCGCGCCGTTTGCTCCTCGCCGCCCTCGGGTCGATCTCCTCCTCAGGTTCCTCCTTCGTCCGCGCCGCTTCTCTGCGGCCCCCGATCCGTCATCCGGCCTGGCGTTCAAGCTCGGCCAGGCTGCGGGCGAACTTCTCCGCGATCTCGTCAACCTCCGCTTCGCGGACGATGAGCGGCGGCGACATGCCGAGCGTGTCGCCCATGCAGCGCACGACGAGCCCGTTCCTGAGCGCGATGCGGTCGAAGCTCGGGCCCATCTGCCGCGCCGGCGGAAACGGCGCCCGGCTCGACTTGTTCTCGACGATCTCGACACCAAGCATCAGACCCGCGCCGCGAATGTTCCCGACGATCGGAGAGGCGGCGAGCGGATCGAGATGGCCGCGCAGCCGCGCGCCCATCCGCCGCACATGATCGACGATTCCCATCTCCTCATAGATCGCGATGGCTTCGAGGGCGACGGCGACGCCCACCGGATGGCCCGAGTTGGTGAAGCCGTGGCCGAACACGCCGCCGTTCTTGTTGAAGCTGACGAGAGCATCATAGATCTCCGGCGCAACGACCACGGCGGCGATCGGAAAATGCCCCGAGGACAATCCCTTGGCCAGGGACATCATGTGCGGCTGCATGTTGACCGTCTCGCGCCCGAACCAGTTTCCGGTGCGGGCAAAGCCGCAGACGATCTCGTCATCCAGCATCAGGATATCGTATTTGTCGAGCACCGCCTTGAGGCGCGGAAAATAATCCGCAGGCGGCACGACGATGCCGCCCCCGGCCATGACGGGCTCGGCAATGAAGGCGGCGATCGTTTCGGGCCCTTCCGCCAGAATCTCCGCCTCCAATGTGTCGCAGAGCCGCTGAACGAAGGCGGCATCGTCCTCATCCGGCCGCTGCACGCGATAGGGATGCGGTGCCAGCGTGTGCAGGAAGCCCGGAATCGGCAGGCCGAACTCGCGGTGCATGAAGCTCAGCCCGCACATCGAGCCGGCGGCGATGGTTGAGCCGTGGAAGGCGCCGTTGCGGGCGATCACCTTCCGCTTGGTCGGCTTGCCGCGAACGCCGTGATAGAGCCAGGCGAGCTTCACCATGGTCTCGTTGGCCTCGGATCCCGAGGTGACGAAATAGGCGCGCCCTCCGGCCATGCCGGTCAGGTCGACCAGCTTCTCGGCGAGCGTCGCAGCCTCGGCCGTCGTGCGGCCGTAGAATGTGTGATAGAAACCGAGCTTCTTTCCCTGCCGGTAGGCCGCCTCCGTGAGCCGCGCGTTCGCGAAGCCGAGAGAGGCGCACCAAAGGCCGGCCATCGCGTCGAGATAGGTATTGCCTGCGGCGTCGCGGATGCGCGCGCCCTCGCCGTCGGCGATGATGATCGGACCATCCTTCTCGAAGGCGCTCGGATTCGTCTGCGAATGGATGTGAAAATGCACGTCCTGTGCAACCGTGGAGTTCGGGAGATGCGTGTCCATTGCGGTTCTCCGGCTCGAAGCCTGTGAAAAGGGAAGACGTCGCGCGTCAGTGCATGGCAATGCGGTGGCCTGCCTCGCGGTCGAAGAGCAGCAGGTGCCGCGCATCGAGATCGAGATGCACGCGGCTTCCCCGCTCGACGCGGGCAAAACCGTTGAGGCGGGCGACAATCGTCCCGCCCTCCCAGTCGAGCGTCACATGGGTGGAAGGACCCACCGGCTGCACCAGCCGCACCGTCGCCGCGATGCCGAAATCGGCCAGGGCCACATGCTCGGCCCGAATGCCGACCTCGACTTTGCTTCCCTCCGCCAGCCCCGGATACGATCCTGGCGGCAGCGCGATCCGCGCCGCGCCGATGCGAAGCGCGGCCGCATCGCCGTTGCGCTCGATCATCGCCGCGAAAAGCTCGATCTGCGGACTGCCGATGAAGGTCGCGACATAACGGGTCGCGGGGCTTGCATAGATCTCCTCCGGCGTTCCGAACTGCTCGACCTGGCCGTGATGCATCACGGCGATGCGGTCGGAGATCGACATCGCCTCTTCCTGATCATGCGTGACGAAGATGGAGGTCACGCCGAGCCGCTGATGCAGCTCCTTGACCTCCGCGCGCATCCTGAGACGCAGCGCGGCATCGAGGTTGGAGAAAGGCTCGTCGAAAAGAAAGACTTTGGGCTCGCGCACCAGCGCCCGGCCGATCGCGACACGCTGCTGCTGCCCGCCCGAAAGCTGCGCCGGCAGCCGGGCGAGCACATCGCCGAGCTCGAGCGATGCCGCCACCTCCTCCACCCGCGCCCGGATCGCGGGCTTGCGCATCCCGCGCAGGCGCAAGGTGAAGCCGATATTCTCGGCCACCGTCATATGCGGGTAGAGCGCATAGTTCTGGAACACCATCGCAACGTCGCGCTGCACGGGAGAGAGCTCGTTCACACGGCGCCCCTCCATCCGGATCTCGCCCGAGCCCGGATCGTCGAGGCCCGCGATCAGGTTCAGCGTCGTCGTCTTGCCGCAGCCCGAGGGGCCGAGCAGGGTCACGAATTCCCCCTGCTCGATCTCCAGATTGACATCCCGGCACACGGCGACATGGCCGTAGGACTTGCTGATTCCCCGAAGCTCCACATGCGCCATGGCACCTATCCTTTCAGCATGCCCTCGGCGAAGCCGCGCACGATATGGTTGCGGGAGAGGACGGCAAGGAGGATGACCGGGGCGATGCTGATGACGGCGGCGGCCATCATCTGGCCGAAGACGGTCTGGTACTGGCCGGCGAAAGCGGCGATGACCAGCGGCACCGTCTCGGCGTTCTGGCGTGTCAGGATGAGCGCGAAGAAGAACTCGTTCCAGGATTCGATGAAGGCGAAGACGATCGCGGCGCAGAGCGGCGGCACCGAGATCGGAAGCACGATCATCCAGAAGGTGCGGATGACGCCCGCTCCATCCACGGCCGCGGCCCGTTCGAGGCCGGCGGGAATGCCGAGGAAGAAGCCGCGCAGAATCCAGATCACGATCGGCAGGTTGAAGGAGAGATAGACGATGATCAGCGCGAGCCGCGTGTCGATCAGGCCGAGCCGGCTGATCACGATGAAGAGCGGGATCGCGATGGCGATGGCCGGCAGCATCTGCGTTGCGAGGATCATCAGCACGACGGCGTCCGATCGCGGCACCGAAAGCCGGGCCAGCGCATAGGCGGCGGGCGCGCCGAGCGCCAGCGCCACGGCGGTGGTGAAGCTCGCGACGATGAAGGAATTCAGCATGCCCTGGCCGAGCGCCGCCGCCGAGCCGATGACGGTGATGTAATTGTCGAGCGTCCAGTGAACGGGCGAGATTTGCGGCGGCCTGGCGATCAGCGAAAGCTGCGGCAGGAGGCTCGAGAGCACCAGCCAGACCATCGGCGCGATGGACCAGACGACGAAGACGCCGATCCCCAGGATCACCCCGGCATCGCAGAGCCTTGGGCAGAGCCTTGGGCAGAGCCATGGACCGAGCCGCGCGCCGGGCCTTCCCTGCAGCGCGCTCACGCGGCACGCTCCCGCTTCGTCGGCTGCAGGAGCCGGATATAGAGCACGGCAAGCAGGAAGCTCATCGCGAAGATGACATTGGCGATCGCCGCGCCCGGCCCGATATCGAGGAAATTGAACGTCACGCGATAGGCGAGAAAATTCAGGAGAACGGTGCCGTCCGCCGGCCCGCCCCGCGTCAGCACGAAGATGAGATCGAACACCCTGAGCGACCATATGGTCTGCAGCACCACGGCGATCGTGATCGCGTTGCGCAGGCCCGGCAGGGTCACGAAGCGGAAGCGCTGCCAGCCATTGGCCCCGTCCAGCACCGCGGCCCGGTAGAGAATCCGCGGAATGCGCTGCAGGCCGGCCAGGAACAGAAGGGCTATGAAGGGCACCGACTTCCAGACATCGACCAGCAGCAGCAGAATGAGCGCCCGCACCGGCTCGCCGAGCCAGACGACATAACGATCGATGAGGCCGAGGGATTTCAGGACCGCATTGAGCACGCCGTAATCGGCGTTCAGGATCCATTTCCAAAGCACGGCATTGGCCACCGGCGCGATCGCCCAGGGCACGATCAGCAGCACCCTCAGGATGCCGAACCGCCCGAGCCGATGGTTGAGCAGCAGGGCCGCGCCCAGGCCGATCGCGGTGACCAGCGCCACCTCGCCGAGCGAGAAGAAGACCGAATTGACCAGGGCGAGGATGAAACTGTCGTCCGCCAGCAGATCGGTGTAGTTCTCCCACCCGATCCAGCGGACATGCATGTGCCCGGCCGCCAGCCGCACATGCTGCATGGCGAGCAGAAGCGATTGCGCGATCGGGAAGCCAAGAACAGCCGCCAGAACCAGAAGGGCGGGCAGGACGAAGCCGATCCCCACCCTCCGCCGGCGCTGCTCGAAGGTTCCTGAAACGGAGCGACCGGCTGGCTCTGCTCGCGCCGGCGCCCCCGCACGCACGGCGGTCAGGCTGGAGCCCATCGATCAGCTATGCTTGATGATCTGCGTGACCTGCTCGCTCGCATTCGCCATCGCCTGCTTGGCGTTCTGCCGGCCCTGCAACGCCTTCTGAATCTCGGTGCCGATCGCCTGGGTGATCTGGTTGTAGTTCTGCGTCACAAAGCTGTTGTAGGGGTGCTTCGCCTGTTCGAGCACGATCGAGGCGTTGGGCAGCGCCTTCTGCACCTCCGGATCGCCCAGCACGGAAATGCGAATCGGAAGCCAGCCGGTATCGAGCGCCTGGCGCTTCTGCACCTCGGGGCTCAGGTAGAAATCGATGAGCTTGGTCGCGAGCGCCGGCTCCTTGCAGGTCGCGGTCACGGTCCAGGCATCCGTGCCGTCGATCGAGGCGCTGCCGGCCGGGCCGGCGGGCAGGATGGCGCCGCCGAGCTTGCCGATGATCTTCGATTGCTTCGGGTCCTGGGCCGGCTTCCACATATAGGGCCAATTCATCATCATCGAGGCGCGGCCGGCAAGCAGCACATTGGTCGCGTCATTGATCCCGGCATAGGACATCGAGCCGGGATCGGTGCCGAGCTTCATGAGGTCCATCATCATCTGCAGCGCCGCCACCCCCGCATCCGAATTGAAGGCGGGCTTGCCGTCCGCGCCGTACATCGTTCCGCCGGCCTGCTGCAGGAAGCACATCCAGTAGGAAGCGGTGCCGCCGATGCCCGCGGAATCGCCGTAATCGAGCACCCAGCCATAACGGCCGTCGCGCGTCAGCGCCTTCGTATAGCGCTTGAGATCGTCCCAGGTTTTCGGCGGCTCCTTCAGTCCCGCGATCTCGAAATGCTCGGTATTGTAAAAGAGCGTCAGCAGCGAAAGAGTGAAGACGGCGCCGTAGCGCTTGCCGTCCCAGGTCACCGTCTTGAAGCTGGAGACGGGCATGTCGGCCACGGTCGAGGCTGGCAGCTTGTCGGCATAGGGCACGATGAAATCGATGAATTCCGGGACCCATGCGCACATATAGACCACGTCCCATTCGGATGTGCCGGAAGCGAACGCCGTCGCCATGCGGTCATGCAGCTGCGGCCAGGCCAGCAGCTCGTATTTCACCTTCGTATTGTTTTCCTTCTGCCAGGCCGCGAAGGCCGCCTCCGCGAACTTGGCTGCGCCCGGCGGCGATGGGTCGGGCGGCAGCGGCGCAAAGACGTCGAGACTTGTCTCCGCCGCCCGAGCTGGCCTCGATGCGAGGCCGGACACGCCGCCGATCGCGGCGGCGCCAGCCGCGCCCTGCAGCAATGCGCGGCGGGAGAAAAGATGAGTGATGTCGTCTCTCATGGCGATCTCCTGTGCCATCTCCTGGGGGCATTTCCAGGGGGCCATTCCCTGTGAGGATCATTCCGTCTTCGCTGGACGGCGTCTTGTTGACCCCAGGGTGGGCGAGCGGTTTTTCGTCGTCAAGATATTTTGTTAAACTAACTAACTTTAAGCGGAGTCGCTGATGCGAATGCGGGCCACAAATGTTAGCCATGGCAAACTCGTCAATCTCTGGGTCGTCTTCGAGAGCATCCGGCTTCATGGGCCGCTCTCCCGGTCCGACATTGCGCGCCTCACCACGCTCTCCAAGCCGAGCGTCTCCAGCCTCGTGGACGAGCTCGACGTCATGGGCCTCATCCGCGAAGGCGCGGTGCGCACCGGCGCCATCGGCAAGCCTTCGACCCCGCTTGACCTCAATCCGGAGGGCGCCTTCACGATCGGTCTGCATCTCGATCACGGCCGTGCCACCGCTGTCCTGACCGACCTCGTCGGCTCCGCGCGGCAGCGCCGGACCTGGCCGCTCGAGACGAGCGACGTCACCGGCACGGTCGACGAAATCGCCCGCCGCGTGGAGGCTTTCTATGAAGAATCCGGGATCGCCCGGGCGCGCCTGATGGGTGTCGGGCTGGTCATGCCGGGACCTTTCGGGGTCGCCGGGCTCTGGCCCACCCGCCTGCCCGGCTGGGACGGACTGACCGTCCGCCCGATGCTTGAGGCGCGGCTCGCCCTTCCGGTCATGCTCGCCAATGACGGCACCGGGGCCGCGATGGCCGAATGGCGGTTCGGCGATGCGCGGCGGCACGAGAATTTCGTCTATGTCTTCATCGGCAACGGCATCGGCACGGGCCTCGTGGTGAACGGTCAGATCATGGGGGGCGCGGCCGGCAATGCCGGGGAGATCGCGCATATCGTCGTTCGGCCCGGTGGCCATCCCTGCATCTGCGGCAAGCAGGGCTGTCTTGAGACCTATGTCTCCCTCGATTCGGCGCTGCGCCATCTCGCGCGCCATGACGTCGCTCTCCAGTCGATGGAGGCGTTCGAGCATTTCGTGAAGCCGGATGATCCCGTCATCGAGACATGGATCGAGGAGGCCATCGAGCCGCTCAGAATGGGCATCACGATCGTCGAGAACATGTTCGATCCCGAGACAATCTATCTCGGCGGCGATTTTCCCGGCTGGCTCCTCGATCTGTTCATGCAGCGGATCCAGCCCTTGCCGATCGCCGTCACCTGCAACCGTCCCGCCGCGCAGCGATTGCGCCGCGCCGCCCTGGGCCGGGATGCGGCGGCCATCGGCGCCGCCGCCCTTGCCGTCTCGGCCGCGCTCAACCCCGATTATCTGGAACGATCGCAACCCCGGCGATAAGGCGAGACGAGATCCGCGAGGTCGCGGCGGATCGGCCCGCGCGGGTTCTCTCGATCCTGCCGACGCCACATTCCGTATATTCCCATCCGGAACGATTGGTTAGAATATCCAGAGGACCAATCGCTACCAGGAGTTTCCCTATGGAGACGAGATCGTCGAGCGCCTACGCGACGCTGATGGAATGCGTGAGGTCTCACGCGCCTGCGCAATACAGCGTGGCGAACCTGCCGCTCACCATTTCGCAGGCGCGCGCCGAGGCGCTTCTGCACGTGGTCCATGATGTCGGCGGGCAGCCCGACGGCCCGATCGATAAATCCCTTCACAAGCCTGCGCATTGGGAAAAGAGCACGCATTGCACGGCAGAGTGCCTCGCCTGGCGCGGCCACTGGGTGAGCGAGGAACGCCGCCGGCGCGAGAATGATCTCGGAGAGGCCCTTTATTTCGGCACCCCCTATTATGCCAGATGGCTGCTCGCCGCCGCCAAGATGCTGCTGGACAAGGGCCTGATCACGCCCGACGAGCTGCTGGCCAAGATGGAGCAGGTCCGCGCCCGCGAGGAGGTGGCGGCGTGAGCAGGTTCAGGATCGGAGACCGGGTCACGGTCCGCGACGTCCCGCCCGTCTTCCATACCCGCACCCAAGGCTACACGCGCGGCCGCACCGGCGTGGTGGTGGCGCTGCGCCCGGAATGGGTGATCCCGGAGGATGAGGCCTGGGGCCGCTATGAAGGGCGCCGCGAGCCCTTCTACATCGTCCGCTTCCGCCAGCAGGATCTCTGGCCCGACTATGGCGGCGCGCCGCTCGACACGCTCGAGACCGAATTCTCCGAGCGCTGGCTCGATCCCGCTTCGTAACCGCCCGGCAACAGGAATCCCCGTCATGAGCACAACGCAAACCTCTGGGCACGATCATGATCATGCGCCGATCGAGGAGCGCGATGCGGCTGTCGAGTTCGCGATTCTCGAGGCGGCCATCCGGGAGCTCTCCGTCGAGAAGGGGCTCTTTTCGGCCGAGGACCATCGCCGCTTCATGGAATGGTACGACCGGGTCGGTCCCACCGGCGGCGCGCGCATGGTCGCCCGCGCCTGGGTCGATCCGGCCTTCAAGCAGCGCCTGCTGGCGGATGGCGTGGCCGCCTGCAAGGAGATCGGGATCGACTGGATGCAGCCCACCGGCACCGGCACGCCGAGCGACTACACGTACCTGATCGTCTGCGAGAACACGCCCAAGGTGCACAACGTCATCGTCTGCACCCTCTGCTCGTGCTATCCGCGCCCGCTGCTCGGCATGTCGCCCGCCTGGTACGAGCGCCCGACCTATCGCCGTCGTGTCGTCCGCTGGCCGCGCCAGGTCCTCGCGGAATTCGGCACGATCATCCCGCCGGATGTCGAGGTACGCGTGCACGATTCGAACCAGAAGACACGCTATATCGTTCTGCCCATGCGCCCGGGCGGCACCGAGGGGTGGAGCGAGGAGAGGCTCGCCGCCATCGTCACGCGCGACACCATGATCGGCGTCGCCTTGCCGAGCTCCGAGTGGACGACCTCTTCCACGCCCGGCCCCACCCCCGGTCACGCCTGAGCCGGCTTCACCCCCGGAACATGTGCGTCGCGTGGGTGATAGCCGCCCCCGCGCGCATCGCGGCCGCCACCAGCGCCGTCTCGGCAAGCTCGGCATCGGTGGCGCCCGCCTTGCGGGCCTCGCCGGTATGGATTTCGATGCAATAGGGGCACTGGGTCGTCAGCGCCACGGCAAGCGCCATGATCTGCTTCGTCTTGGCATCGAGCGCGCCGGGCGCGAAAGCGGCCTTGTCGAACGCCCAGAAGGCCTTCATTCCGCCTTCCGCCGCCTTGTCCATGGTCTTGAGCGCGGCGAGATTCTTCATGTCGTACATTGCGGTTCCCTCCTGGCTGCTTCGGTCGTGCGCGCCACCGCCGATTGAACGCGGCAGGCCTCGCGCGCGCAAGCAGCCCCCCTCAAATCGCGCATCAATCGCGAATCCTCGCGAAAACGCCACTCGGGCGGTCCCGAGCCGATCCGGGCCAAATTGCAACCAATTGTTTTTATTGATGTTTCACGTGAAACATCGGGACATTCGCGCGCTCCTGTCCGTCCCGGTTCAGTGAGCGGCGCGGCGACCGCGCCGGCTGCGTTTCTGCGCCGGGCCGCGGGAGATCAGGTTGAGCGCGGTGCCGACCAGAGCGAGATGAGAGAAGGCCTGGGGGAAATTCCCAACCTGTCGGCCAGCCCGGGGATCGTATTCCTCGGCAAGCAGGCCGACATCGTTGCGCAGCGAAAGCAAACGCTCGAACATCGCCCGCGCCTCGCGCATCCGGCCTTGCAGGGCATAGACATCGGCGAGCCAGAAGCTGCAGGCGAGGAACGCCCCCTCCCCCGGCGGCAGCCCATCCACGTCTTCCTCGGTGCGGTAGCGCCGCACGAACCCCTCCACCAGAAGCTCCCGCTCGATCGCCTCCACCGTGCCGGTCACGCGGGGATCGTCGATCGGCAGGAAGCCTACGACCGGGATCATCAGAAGGCTCGCATCGAGCGCCGAGGAACCGTAGCTCTGGGTGAAGCTGTTGCGCTTGGTATCGAAGCCCTTGGCACAGATTTCCGCGTGCATCTGCCGGCTGAGCGCCTGCCAGCGTTCGAGCGGCGCGGGCAGGCCGTAGGTCTCGGCATCGCGGACCGCGCGGTCGAAGGCGACCCAGGCCATCACCTTCGAATGCACGAAATGGCGCCTTCCGCCGCGCACTTCCCAAATCCCGTCATCCGGCTCCAGCCAGACCTGCTCGAGATGCTCCACCACCGCCCGCTGCAGCGCCCATGGGGTATGAGCAAGCGGCAGCCCGCCCGCGCGCGCATGGTGCAGCGCGTCCATCACCTCGCCATAGACGTCGAGCTGGCGCTGCTCCGCCGCGGCATTGCCGATGCGCACCGGCCGCGCGCCCTGGTAGCCCGGCAGCCAGGCGGCCTCCCATTCCGCCAGCCGGCGCTCGCCCGCGATCCCGTACATGATCTGCACCTGGTCCGGGCTGCCCGCGATCGAACGGTGCAGCCAGTTCCGCCAGTCGGCGGCTTCATCGAAATAGCCCGCCTCCATCAGCGCGACGAGCGTGAGGGTCGCATCGCGCAGCCAGCAATAGCGATAGTCCCAGTTGCGCGTCCCGCCGAGCGCCTCGGGAAGCGATGTTGTCGGCGCCGCGACCATCCCGCCCGTGGGCCCGTAGGTCAGCGCCTTGAGCGTGAGAAGCGAGCGCCGCACGGGCTCGGTCCATTCGCCGGCCTCATGCATCCGCCGGGCCCAGTGCCGCCAGTGCCCTTCGGTCCGCTGCAGCGCGTGGGCCGCATCGGGGGCGGAGGGCAGCCGCTCGCACGAGCCGCTATAGGCGAGCGTGAACGAAATCGTCTGGCCTTGGCCGATGATGAAGTCCGCCCGGGTCGCCATATCCTCCCCGCGCAGCTCGACCGGCGTGTGGAGGACGAGCTGGTGCGGGCCGGCGATCGCGCTGATGCCGCTTTCATCCTCGAGCTGTGTCACCCAGGGCACGGTGCGGCCGTAATCGAAGCGGATGACGAGATGGAGCTCCATCTTCACGCGCCCGCGCCGCCCTTCGACGTGGCGCACGAGCGTCGGCTGCCCCGCGCCCCAGATCATGAAATCGATCACCGCAACCGCGCCGTCCGCGGTTTCGAATTCCGTCTCGAGCACCAGCGTGTCGTCGCGATAGGCGCGCCGCACACGCGGGTTGGGGGCGGCCGGGGCAATCTTGAAGCGCCCGTGCGTCTCATTGCCGAGCAGGGCCGCGAAGCAGGCATCGGAATCGAAGCGCGGCAGGCAGAGCCAGTCGATCGAGCCGTTGCGGCCGACCAGCGCGGCCGTGCGGCAATCGCCGATCAGCGCATAATCCTCGATCGGCAGCGGTCCCTCGACAGTCTCGGTCATGCGTGGCCTCCGCTCCTGAGCTCCATCCTGCCGATCTGGTGGCGATGCACCTCGTCCGGGCCGTCGAGGATGCGCAAGGATCGCGCGACCCGCCACATCTCGGGCAGGCCGAAATCGTCGGCCATCCCGGCGCCGCCGAACATCTGGATCGCCCAGTCGATCACCCGGCAAGCCATGTCCGGCGCCGCGACCTTGATCATCGCAATCTCCCGCCGCGCCGCCTTGGCGCCCGCCACATCCATCTTCCAGGCCGCGTTCAGCACGAGAAGACGCGCCTGGTCGATCAATATCCGCGCCTCGCCCGCGCGCGCGATCGTCACCCCCTGCTCGGCGAGCGGCCGGCCGAAGGGCGCGCGTTCCCTGGCGCGCTGGCACATCAGCGCGAGCGCCCGCTCGGCAAGCCCGATCACCCGCATGCAATGATGGATGCGGCCCGGCCCGAGCCGCGCCTGGGCGATCTCGAATCCCATGCCCTCCCCGCCCAGGATGTTCTCCGCCCGAACGCGCACGCCCTCGAAAAGAATCTCGGCATGGCCGTGCGGCGCGTCATCGGCGCCGAGCACGGGCAGCATGCGCCTGACCGTGATGCCTTGCGCATCGCGCGGGATCAGGATCATCGATTGCTGGCGATATTTGTCGGGCTGATCAGGCGAGGTCTTGCCCATCAGGATGATGAGCCGGCAGCGCGGATCGCCGGCGCCCGAGGTCCACCATTTCCGCCCGTCCACCACATAGGAGGAGCCGTCGCGGACGATCCGGGCGCGGATGTTCGTCGCATCCGAGGAGGCGACGTCGGGCTCGGTCATCGCGAAGCAGGAACGGATCTCGCCTCCGAGGAGGGGCGCCAACCACCGCGCCTTCTGCGCTGCGGTTCCGAAACGATCCAGGATCTCCATATTGCCGGTGTCGGGGGCGGAGCAGTTGAAGACCTCCGAAGCCCAGGGCACATGGCCCATGATCTCGGCGAGCGGGGCATATTCGTGGTTGGCAAGCCCCTGCCCGTATGCCGGATTGGGCGAGAAGAGGTTCCAGAGACCCGCCGCGCGCGCCCTTGCCTTCAGCCGCTCGATCACCGGCACGGGCTGCCAGCGATCCACCGCCTCTCTGCGCTCGGCCTCGTAGACGGATAAGTTCGGATAGACCTCCTCATCCATGAAGGCGGCGAGCCGGGCGCGAAGCGCCTGCACCTTTTCCGTGAAGGAAAAGTCCATTCCTTCCTTTCCCCCAATGCCCTCTCAGAGCAGCAGCACGCCCGCCACGATCGTCAGCACCGTGAGCGGACCGCCCACGAGAAAATAGGTGCCGAAGCCGATCTCGACCCGCCGGGCGCGCGCCCGGCTGACCACGATCAGATTGGCGACCGAGCCGAGAATGGTGAAATTCCCTGCAAGCGTCGAGGCCATGGCCACGACCAGCCAGGCGTGCCTGGGATCGGGCAGGCTCGCCACGAAGGGGCGCAGCACCAGAACCGCCGGCACATTGCTCACGATATTGGAGAGCACGGCCGTGATCAGGCTCAGCACCGGCTGGCTCGCGAGATGGAGCCCGCCGATCGCCGAGAGCACCGAGGGCGTGAGCACCATCCGCTCGAAGCCGGCGACGACGACGAAGAGACCGGCGAACATCAGAAGCAGCGTCCAGTCGATCTCGGCGTAGATCTTCTCGATCTTGACCCGCCGCGAGAGGAGCAAAACGGCGCCGGCAAGGGCAGCGGCCTTGGCCGGCGCCACGCCGGCAAAGAAGGCCGCCATCAGCCCGAGCGTGACGATGAGCGCCTTGCCCATCACCCTGGGGTTCGGGCGCGCCGGGGGAAGGCTCGTCGCGAACCGGCCGGTTCCCCGGAACTCCCGCCGCCAGAGGAGCGCGATGAGAGCGAAGGTGAGCATGAGCCCAATCGCCGCCACGGGCGCGAGCGCGGCCGCGAACCGCCCGTAGGCGATGCCCGAAAGGCTGCCGATGATCATGTTCTGCGGATTGCCTGTGATCGTCGCCACCCCGCCGATATTCGCCGCCATCGCGACCGCGAGCAGATAGGGCACCGGGTTGCGCCTGAGGCTCAGCACGAGATCGAGCACCAGGGGGGTGAAGGCGAGGCAGACCGCGTCATTGACCAGGAAGGCCGAGAGCACGCCCGAGAGCAGCACAATGGCGGCGAGCAGCAGAAGCGGATGATGCGCCCGCGCCGCGGCCCAGCCGGTCAGCAGGCGGAAGAAGCCCGAGAGCCGCAGATTGGCGACCACGATCATCATCCCGAGCAGGAGGACGATCGTGTTCATGTCGATGGCCCGATAGGCGTCCGGCAGGGTGAGCGCGCCCGCCGCGACCATCAGGGCGGCGCCCAGGAAAGCCGCGCCGGCGCGGTCGAGCCGGAAGCCCGGCAAGCGGCCGAGCGCGATCACCGCATAGGTGGCCGCAAAGATGACGATGCTCGCGGCGCGGCGCGCCGATTCCGCTTCCTTCACTGTGGCAAGGCCTTGCCCTCCGCCTGATTCTGCCGGAGAGACGTATTCCTGGCCAGGGATGGGAGTGCAGACGGGCGCGCGGACCGGAACGGAGACCGGCGAAACCCGATCCTTGCCAAATGCCGGGTTGCCACGGCGCGGGAGACCATGTCTCTATGCGCCCTCTCATTTGCTGGCGCGGCCAGGAGGTTCGGGTGATGGACGAAGGTCGGTACCGCGCGCTTCCTGGGGCGATGGACGGTGCGATGGCCCAGTCTGCGATGGCCCAGTCTGCGATGCCTCAGGCTGTGACAGACAGGGCGGGACGCTGAGCGATGGACGCTGCCTTGCGCGATGCCGCCCGGCCGAAAGCCTTCTGGTGGCTCCGGGTTCGCCCCTCTCAACCGCTATCGTTCTTCGAGTTCTGGCCCGGCTGGCTCTTCTACGCCCCGGTCGTCCTGCAATGGCTGGCGCTCGGCGTGCGCTATGGCTCCCCCCTCCTGCCCACCGCCGCCAATCCGCACATCGAAGCGGGCGGGCTTTGCGGAGAATCGAAAACATCGATCCTCGACCAGGTGGAGGGCGAGGCGCGAGACTGGATCGCCCCCTACACGGCCGTGGTGACAGGGGCCGACCCCGCGCGTGACCTGCCGGAAGCCGAGGCGGCGCTGGCTCGGGCCGGGCTCTCCTACCCCCTTGTCGGCAAACCCGATATCGGCTGCAACGGTACCGGCGTGCGCATGATCGAGGACCGCGCGGGGCTTGCGCGCTTCCTCGCCGATTATCCGCGCGGCGTGACGGTGATCTTCCAGCAATTCGTGCCCTATGAGGGCGAGGCGGGCATCTTCTACGTCCGCCTGCCCGGCGAGAGCGCCGGGCGCATCACCTCTCTCACGCTCAAATCCGCGCCGATGGTCATCGGCGACGGCCGCTCGACACTCAAGGAACTGATCCTGAAAGATCCCCGTGCCGGACTGGTGCCGCATCTCTATCTCACGCGGCTCAAGGGGAGGCTCACCGAAGTGCCGGCGACGGGCGAGGCCGTCCGGCTGGTCTTCGTCGGCAACCACTGCAAGGGCTCGACCTTCCGCAACGGCGCAGGCGAGATCACCGCCGCCCTGACGCAGGTGGTCGATTCGATCGCCGGGGCGATTCCGGAATTTCATTTCGGCCGCATCGATGTGCGCTTCGCCTCGCTTGCCGAGCTTCGCCGCGGGCGGAGCTTCCGCATCATCGAGATCAATGGCGCGGGCTCGGAGGCGACGCATATCTGGGACCCGAGCACGCGCCTCATTGATGCCTATGCAGCCCAGTTCTTCCACTATCATGCGGCTTTCGTGATCGGCCGGGCCAACCGGGCGCGCGGGCATCGCCCGCTCGGCATTCGCGAGGCGCTCCGCCTCTGGCGACAGCAGAAGCGGCTGATGGCTTCCTACCCGATGAACGATTAAAGCGTGATCGCCGAAGGTGGGAAAACCGGAGGCGTGAATCACGCGGGAAAACAAATGGCAGAGAGCGGGAATAGGTGAGCACAGGTCAACGTATCCCGCTCCAGAGCCAAGCGTTCGCCGGGACCGCCTTCATTATTGCTGCATCATCATAGCCATATCATTTCGATCTGCGATGCGGGACCGAATCAATCCCGCAACGAAGAGCCGAGCCTGTCGAGCAAGGACCCGGCGCCGCGCTCGCGCGATCCGGCATCGTCATAGCCATCGAGAAAGGCGCCCTGCTCGGTGAGCAGGAGCTTCGTCCCCTCACCATCCTTCCTGAACTCCACCGTTGCCAGGGAGACCGAGATCTTCTTCCCGTCGAGATGCATTTCATAGCTATAGACGAGCCGTTCATTCGGGATGACATCGTGGTAGACGGCATCGAAGGTGGAGACCACGCCACTCTTCCATCTTCCCCTCAGCCGCTCCCGCCCGCCCGCCCGCGCATCCATCCGGCGCTCCAGCAGTTCCCATTGGTCGGGCGGGCCGCTGAACCACCGCGCCTTGGCCGTTTCGTCGGTGAAGGCTTTCCAGATCCGCGCGGGTGACGCTTCATAGACTCGTTGCAGATGAAAGGTGGCATGAACCACGGAGCGCACGACCGGCTCGGTGCCGGTCTGCATGCGGGTGAGTTCCGCTGCCAGATGATTGAGAGTCTGGTCCCAGCCGGAAGATGCACCCTGGAGCATCCAAAGGCAGGCGGGATCATGCAGCGTGTAGGTCTGCACCACCTCCATCCGTGTTCCGCCCGCCTCGACGGCGAAGGTCACGAATGTATGGGCGCCGAAGAGGGCGTGCGCGGCCGCATCCGTGACCTCCATTTCGATCGCCAGCCGTTCGAGTGGCACGATGTCGGTAAAGCGGCCGCGGATCCAATGATCGATCCCTTCGGGGCTGCGCATGCAGATATCGAACGGGCCGCCGATATGCAATGCGACCTCGGCCTCGGGAATCGTGTAGGTCTCCGGACAGAACCAGCGCCTGACGTGTTCGGTCGTGCTCCAGGCTTTGAAAACCAGGGCACGAGGAACCGGGAAGAAGCGAGACAATTTGATCTCGGGCAGATCTGTTCCGGAATCGATTTCAGATGTCCGCACCATCGTTTCCTTCCTCTCTCTGCAGGGCTTTCAGATATTCGCCCAATCGATCGAGCCTTCGCTCCCACTCCATCCGGCGGGCGCCGATCCATCGTTCCGCCTGGCTGAGCGCAGCCGGTTCCATGGCGCAGGTACGCACCCGCCCGATCTTCTCCGACCGGACGAGGCCGGCGCTTTCCAGCACCTGCAGATGCTGCATGGCCGCCGGCAGGGACATGGGGAGCGGGCGGGCGAGATCGCTGACCGAGACGGGCCCATGGCTCAGCCGCTCAACCATGGCACGGCGGGCGGGATCGGCGAGCGCGTGAAACAGCCGGTCCAGGTCGAGCGATTGGTTAAGCATACACCTAACTATCATGACAGCAATCGCCCAGCAAGGGCTTTCATGGCGGACCAATCGATGCGGAGAGCATCGATTGGTCCCATTCTTTGCGGCCACGCAGCCTCGATATCGGGAGCTCTATCGGATCCACGCGGGATCTTTCGTTCCTCAACTCGATCGATCGGGGGGCCTACGTCGGCGAACGAAATGGCGGATTCGTTTTGAATTCGAATCCAAAAGAAACGCCCTCGCCCCTGACGCGGCGGGATGGTGCGCGACGCGCAATCCCATTCCGCACGAGAGCGTGAAGACGGAAGGTGGAATCACGGCCGGTCTCACTCACGCGATGAAACAATGACCGAAAGCCGGACGCGGAAGCGCAAGCGGATGCATCCCGCACCAGCCGCCGGCGCGCAGAGGACGCGCCGATCTTCCGGTTGGTGTGTCGTGCGGAACACATGTGTAGAGGGGGAAAAGGGGGAATCCCGGGGGTCGACGAGCCTTGCGCGCTGCGGAACGACCCCGGGAATGAAGGTGCAATCTGCGTGCGCGAGGCGTGAGCCACGGCCCTGACACAGCCATGCCCGGCACAGCCCTACCCGCAAAGGAGGGCAGATTTCATTCGAGTTCCGGTTCCGGTCTCGTTTCCCGCGGCCATGGGGATGCGTTAAAGTTATGTTTCCGGCCTCCGCCATCTTGCCGACCATCCGGAAACAGAGGCAGGAAAGCATGGCCCCGTTTTCCCGCCGGCAGACGCTGGCACGGGATATCCGGTGTTGGCGCATCGCGCTTAGCCTGCAAGACAAGGTGGACAGAAGCCTGTATCTCCTGCACTATGTTACGATCTCGGGGGCTACGGGGGATGACAGGGATTTGCGCCGATTGGGCTTTTTCCGCTCCGAAGCGGCACCTGGGATTGGCAACCGCCGATTACGGTGCACGCCGCGCGGCGTTGGCTTGATGACCTGACGACAGAGCGAAACCCGATCGCAAAAGGAGACTCCGAATGACACCAGGGTATCTGACGGGCCGCGCGGATGCGGCGGTTCCGGGACGCGTGACGGCCGATCCGGAGGGATTGGTGCAGGAGCGGACCGGCGTGCGCCTTGCCCGCCGTTCCGCGCTGGTTGCCGGGGTGGGCATGCTTGCCACTCCCTTCCTCATGCGCGCCGCCCGCGCTCAGATGGCCATGATCAATGCCGCCCAATACGATGTCGGCACGGTACTGGCGTCCTATCCCGAGTTCAGCACGTTCTTCAGCATCCTGCAGCAATCCGGCCTGTCGGGCGAGGCTCGCGCAGCCCGCAACTTCACCATTTTCGTGCCCACGAACCGCGCTTACGCCAAATACCCCAATTACTACCAGACGCTGATTCCGGGCGGCAGCCAGATGTTCCCGAATACGTCGAAGTTGATCACCTATATCCGCAACCATGTGGTGGTGGGCGAGTACACGCCGCAGGCGTTCGCCGGCAAGAGGATCACCCTGACCGCCCTCTCCGGCGCGACGATCGATATCGACGGCACCGGCTCCGGGGAGCCCGTTGTCACCTATCATCTGCTCGGCGGCCAGACTTCCACGGCCGCGCTCACCGAGCAGCCGATTCAAGCGGCGAATGGCCTGATCTATCCGGTCAACGACCCGAGTCTGAGCTGATTCGTCCCCTAAGGCGTTCGGGTGGCTGGCTCACAATGTTCGCGCCGCCCGGATCGTGAGCCGTAAGCGGTCGCGAACTCTAATATGCGTTTCGAGCCGGCATCCCCCAGGGATGCCGGCTTTTTCGTGATTCGCCGCAAGTAAGACGCGGGCGAGACCAGCCCTGATCCCGATTGCGAACCCGGACCATCATGCCTTGGCGGAGCCTCGGAATTTTCCCCGCCAGCATTATCCCGATTCATATCGATTTTGGATCGGAATGAATTGAAATCATCACGCCATGACGCGGATGGCGTTCGCGTAGGCCCACCGAACTGCGCTGGAGGCAAACGGAAGGAACCCATATGCCGAGCCCGCAGGCAAGCTTCGTGTTCGAGCGGCCAGACGCCGAGGCGCGGACAATAGGCGAGCGATGCAGCAACCTCTGCAGTGCAGGCCGAAAAACAGGTGCACTCCAGAAGGTTTTTTGCGCTGATTCACTCGCGTCCCGCCCTCTCTGTTCGCCGCATTTCGCAACGAACGGAGAGGATAAACTGGCCACAGAAAATAGAGAGCCAGGGTCCCGTCTCGCGAACCCGATCTTCCCGGTCGTGCCGGACGGTCCCTCCGCCCCTTCCGGTTTGATCACGGGACGCAGCAAAAACCGGCGATGGTCTCAGAGACTGTTTGAGAATGCGGCTTGCGGTGAGTCGGTTCGTTCCAAGTTGGGGGCGCCGCAGGCGCCGGCCGGCGCGGCTTTCGAGAACCGGAGCGGAGCGGCCTTAGAAGATCAATATGGCTTCTGGCGGAGGCAATCCGCCAAAGCCATGAAATTGATCGCCAAACCAACCAGCCGTGAGCACCGGAAGCGCAGAAAGACGCGTCGGACGACCGCCACGGCGCATTCGCAATCGGTCTCTCAGCACAAATTGTTCCCGGGAAACGACATCAGGGCTGCATCTGCATGAGTTGGTTCATCGGTAGGGTCATGTTGGCATTGAGCTGACTCATGATCCACAGCGAGCCGGCGATGACGAGAAAGACGATCAGAACACCGAAAGCCAGTGCCATCACGTTGTTGGTGTTGTCCGGCCCCGTCGTGATATGCACGAAGAAGACGAGATGCACGCCGATCTGCGCGACCGCCAGCACAAAGAGCGCGATCGGGATGCTGGGCTGCCAGACGAGATTGGTCTGGGCGACGAAGAACGAGACGATCGAGAGCAACACGGCGAGCACGAGCCCGATCGCATAGCCGATCAGGCCATGAGCAATATCGTTTCTGTCGGCACGATCGTCACCGGGTGAAATATCGGTCTCATGCAAACTCTCCGGCTGACCGGCGTGGCTCATTGACCTGATCCCATCAGATAGACGATCGTGAACAACGCGACCCAAATGATATCCAGCGTGTGCCAGAACAGGCTGAAGCACAGCACGCGGCGGAGAATGTCGGGCCTGTATCCCTTCGAGAAGACCTGTGCGACCATGGTGAGCAGCCACATCAACCCAAGGGTTACGTGCAGGCCGTGGCACCCTACGACCGTGAAGAAGGCGGAGAGGAACGCGCTTCGTTCCGGTCCTGCGCCTTGCAGGATAAATTCCACGAATTCGTGCATCTCGAGATAGAGGAAGCTGGCGCCGAACACGAAGGTGACGGCCATGCCGCCGTAATACATGAGGTTGTCGTGTGCCCGGGCGCCGATACTGGCGATGCCGCACGAGAAGCTGGAGAAGAGCAGGCAGGCCGTTTCGATTGCAACATGGGTAAGGTTGAACAGGTCTTTTCCGCTCGGTCCGCCGGCGGTCTGCGCAAAGAGCACCCCGTAGCTCGCGAAGAAGGCCGAGAACATTACGATATCGCCGAGCAGGAAGATCCAGAAGCCGTATCCGACGATGACGCGCTTCGACGCAACTTCCCGGGTGGCGTGTCCGGCCGTGCCCTGGTGGAACCCGGCGCGACGCCCAATCCGATAGGGATCGGCCGGGCTTGCGCCGGTCCTCGCCTGCGCGCCGCTCATTCCGCCGCCTGCGCGTTCGCGGCGAGCCAAGCGGCGCGCGCGGTACGGTTGGCACGGTCGAGCCGCGCGACCTCCTCCACCGGGATCACATATTCGGAGCGGTCCCGCCAGGCGAAGACGACGAAGGTGATGAACGCACCGATGCAGGAGAGGATTACGAGCCACCAGATATGCCAGATCAATCCGAACCCGGCGAAAGTCGCGAAGAAGGCGCAAATGAAACCGGTCGGGCTGTTTCGCGGCAGCTCGATCTCGGAATATTCTGGCTCCGGGCGAAGCTCTCCCCTCTCTATGGCGCGTTGCTTGATGCCCCAATAGGGCTCCTCACCTTCCACGTCGGGAAGCACGCCGAAATTGAAGGGCGGCGGCGGCGAGGCGGTGGACCATTCGAGCGAACGGCCGTTCCAGGGATCACCGGTCACGTCGCGCAGCTCCTCACGGTGTTTGATGCTGACAAAAAGCTGTACGATCTGAGAGACAATGCCGAGGAGGATGATCACCGTTCCGAAGGCGGCGATCACAAGCCAGGGATGCCATGCCGCCACGACGTAGTGCTGCAGCCGCCGGGTCATGCCCTCGAGCCCAACCACGTAGCCCGGCATCCAAGCCACGTAGAAGCCGATGACCCAGAACCAGAAAGCGGCCCTGCCCCAGCCCTCATGCAGGCGGAATCCGAACGCCTTGGGAAACCAATAGGTGTAACCCGCGAAGACACCGAACAGAACGCCACCGATGATGACGTTGTGGAAATGCGCCACCAGAAACAGACTGTTGTGCACGATGAAATCGGCGGGCGGAACGGCGAGCAGCACGCCTGTCATGCCACCGATGGTGAAGGTAATCATGAATGCGATCGCCCACATCATCGGAACGGCGAAGACGACGCGCCCGCCATACATGGTGAACAGCCAGTTGAAGATCTTCACGCCGGTGGGCACGGCGATGACCATGGAGGCGATGCCGAAGATCGCGTTGACGTTCGCGCCCGCGCCCATGGTGAAGAAGTGGTGCAGCCATACCGTGAAGGAGATGATGCAGATGGCCATGGTCGCCATCACCATCGAACGGTAGCCAAAAAGCGGCTTGCGCGAGAAAGTCGAGACCACCTCGGAATAGATGCCGAACGCCGGCAGAATCAGGATATAGACTTCCGGATGCCCCCACATCCAGACGAGGTTCATAAACATCATCATATTGCCGCCGGCCGTGTTCGTGAAGAAATGGAACCCGAGATAGCGGTCGAGCAGGAGCATCGCGTAAGTGGCGGTGAGCACCGGGAAGGCTGCCACGATCAGCAGATTTGACGCGAGGGTCGTCCAACAAAAGATCGGCATGCGCATATAAGTCATTCCGGGCGCGTGGATCTTGAGAACGGTCGTGACGAGATTGACGCCCGTGAGAAGCGTGCCAATGCCCGATATTTGTATCGACCAAAGATAATAATCGACCCCTACATCAGGCGAATAGGTAAGCTCGGAGAGTGGCGGATAGGCAAGCCAACCCGTGCGCGAGAACTCACCCACCACAAGCGACATGTTGATGAGCAGCGCGCCGGTCGCCGTGAGCCAGAAGCTGACGGAGTTCAATGTCGGGAAGGCCACGTCGCGCGCGCCGAGCTGCAGAGGCATGGCAAAGTTCATCAGCCCGATGACGAACGGCATCGCGACAAAAAAAATCATGATCGTGCCGTGGGCCGAGAAGATCTGGTCGAAATGATCGGGCGGCAGGTACCCCGGGGCGCGGAAAGCGACCGCTTGCTGCGTGCGCATCATGATTGCGTCTATGAAGCCGCGGATCAGCATAACGAGCCCAAGCAAGCAATACATCACGCCGATGCGCTTATGGTCGACGCTGGTGATCCATTCCCGCCACAGATAGGGCATGTAGCCCTTTATCAGGATCCAGGCGAGCACGGCGAGAATGACAACGAGAACGAGCGCCCCCGCCACCAGCGGGATCGGCTGGTCGAGCGGGATCGCGGACCAGCTGAGCTTGCCAAGCATCGCCTAGTTCCCCAACGCCTTGCCGGCGGCGCGCGGCGTCGGTGAGCTTTCCGGGCCGGGGCCGGGAGGAACGGCTTGCGTGACGATCTTGAGGAACAGATCGGGCTGGACCGCACGGTAGGTGAAAGGCTGCACACTCATGCTCTGTTTCGCGAGACCGGCATAGGTTTGCGTATCGAGGCTCGGCCCATTGCTCTTGGCCGTTGTCACCCAGGCGGCGAACTGATCGGCGGGTACGGCATCCACGTCGAAATGCATGGTTGCGAATCCGTCACCACTGATCATGGCGGACTCACCGTAATAGGTGCCGGGATGATCCGCGATCAGGTTCAGCCGGTCGGCCATCCGATTCATCGTGTAGATCATGCTGCCGAGCTGGGGGACGAAGAACGCGTTCATTACACTTGCCGATGTCAGAACGAAATGCACTGGCGTTCCAACCGGGATCACCAGACGATTGACGCTTGCGATGCCCTGCTTTGGGTATATGAACAGCCACTTCCAATCGAGCGAAACGACCTGGACATCGAGCTGCGGCATCTTCGAGGGCAATGGCGCGGCCGGGTCAAGGTCGTGCGAGCCAACCCAAGCGACACCGCCGAGCAGCATGATCGTCATCAGCGGGATGGACCAGATGACGAGCTCGATGCTGCCGGAATAGACGAAGTCCGGCATATAGCGCGCCCGCGTGTTCGAAGCGCGGAACCACCAAGCAACACCGACCGTCGCCATGATCACCGGCACGACGATGACCAGCATGATCGCGAGCGAGTCGAGCAGGATCTGCCGATCACCCGCGCCGACATAGCCCCGCGGATTGAGGACGCTGGGCCCGCAAGAGGCGACCCCGAGCGCCGTTGCCAGCGCGGCACAACGACGAACCCGCCGCACAATCGTTCGCTTGCATGGGGAATCAGTCCACCTTGCCCGCACCGTGTCCCCTCAAACTTTTCCCGGCACGCTATGGAACGCATAGATTGCGCTGGAGTATATCCCCGCGCCAGCAGGCCGATCGATCGGATCTTCCTGCGACACGAGATCCGCCGACCGTCTCCCGCAAAGGCTACTACGATGGTTTTGACTTGCGAAGCATTTTTTCGGTTCAAAAGAGCGGCGGAAGACGACCATATCGTGAGTTTCTGCGCCCCGAACTTCCGGATGAACGCGGATCATGCGTGACCGTTATCTGATTCGCTCGCTCAGGGCATCAATCGCGTGAACCCTGGTGCATGGACCCCGATGCGCGAACCCCGGCCGGATCGCAATCCATTCACGATCGCAGCGGTTCTGCATTGCATGCACGAAGGGAGGCTTTCATTCGGGAGTTCGTGACTTGCGGTGGAACCTCCGATTCTTCTAAGAAGAATGGCCGACTTTCGGCAAGAGAGAAAGCAGGGAATGAAATCGATGACCGGATGTTCCGTGGACGAACCTTGAATGCAGCAAGGGTGAAGACATTGACGGCGTACAGTCCGACATGCTACGTCGATGCGGCTTCTGGTGGGATTGGGTCACGCCGCCGACAAGCTGGGCCGGCAAGCTGGCGGGATCGCGGTGCGGAACGATCCGTCAAGGCCCAAAAGCGGGCTCCAGGGAAGTCATGAAATTGACCGAGAAAACGGATCCGGAGTGCGATGATCTCCAATCGTCACGCTCCAGGGTGTGCGCAGGGAAAGGGCATCTTTTGCCGCTGGCTGAGGTTCTTCCTCTCGGTCGCCGTGGATCCCTGGATCGGAACGGCTTCCCGCAGGACGGGTTCGTTCGCGAGCGGAGGTGTTCCCTCGCGTTGCGCGGGCAATCACGGCGGGTGGCCCCGCCCGGCGAAACGGGCCGGATCGGCGGTTCGGTTCTTCATTTTCGTCTCGCCAGTTGCCGATCCTGTCCCACCTCCCGGGAACGCGTGTCGCAGCCGAGGCCGGCTTTGCTGGCCCGGCGCGACGACGATGCCGCATTTCTGAAATGAGCGCCTATTATCTCGCCCGGGTGCAGTTCGCCCTGACGATCGGGTTTCATATCGTCTTTCCCGCCACCTCGATCGCTCTCGCGACCTATCTCGTCACGCTGGAAGGGGCCTGGCTCTGGACGAAGAGGCCGGCCTATCTCGATGTCTATCGGTTCTGGCTGAAGATCTTTGCCATCGTCTTCGGCATCGGCGTCGTCTCCGGCATCGTCATGGCCTATGAGCTTGGCCTGAACTGGTCGGGCTATACAGACAAGGTCGGCGCGATCCTCGGGCCGCCGCTGACATACGAGACCATGACCGCCTTCTTCCTCGAAGCGGGCTTCCTCGGCGTCATGCTCTTCGGGATGAAGCGGGTCGGCCCAAAGCTGCATTTTGCCGCGACCTGCGCGGTTGCCTTCGGCACGCATGTGAGCGCCTTCTGGATCCTCGCCGCCAACTCGTGGATGCAGACCCCGCAAGGCTACAAGATCGTCGATGGGCGCTTCGTCCCGACCGATTGGTTCGCGATCCTGTTCAATCCCTCCATGCCCTATCGCTTCGTGCACATGCTGGGCGCGGCCTATCTGAGCGTGGCGCTGATGGTGGGCGCCGTCGGCGCCTGGCACGTGCTTTGCGACAGGCAGAACGACAGGCAGAACGAGCGTGCGCGGCTGATGCTTTCGATGGCGCTCTGGCTCGTGCTTTTCGGCGCTCCCGCCCAGATCATCGCGGGTGATGTGCAGGGAGACAACACGCTGCATTACCAGCCGCAGAAGGTTGCGGCCATGGAAGGGGATTGGGTTCAGCCGGCGCCGGGCGCCGGGGAGCCCCTCGTGCTCTTCGCCGTTCCGCACATGAAGACCGAGCGCAACAGCGACACGGTCGAGATCCCGCGGGTCGCGTCCTGGTACCTGACCCATACATGGGCGGGCACGATCAAGGGGCTCAGAGAGTTCCCCAGGAACGACATCCCCTATGTGCCGATCGTCTTCTTCGCCTTCCGGATCATGGTCGGGCTCGCCATGCTGATGCTGGCGCTCGGCCTGCTCGGCGCTTTCCTGCGCTGGCGCGGCCGCCTCTACGAAACGCGCTGGTTCCTCTGGATTGCGGTGGCGATGGGGCCGGCGGGCTATCTTGCGATGCTGGCCGGATGGACCGTCACCGAAACGGGCCGCCAGCCCTACACGGTTTATGGCGTGCTGCGGACGATCGACAGCGTCTCCCCGGTCGGAACGCCGGGGGTCGCCGGTTCGCTTGCCGCCTTCGCCGTGGTCTATGCCATCGTCTTCGGCGCGGCCGCGACCTTCCTGCTTCGCCTGATGGCCAAGCCGCCCGAGCATGACGAACCCGGCGTGCCGGAAGCACCTGTCCGCAGCGCCGGCATCACGCCGGGGCCGGCAGGGGCCGTGCATCCCGGCGCCGGCGCGGTGGAGTAGCGGGATGTGGACCCTGCATAGCGTGCTCTCTTTCGCCTGGGCCGGGCTGCTTGCCTTCGGTGTGCTCGCCTATGTGCTGCTGGACGGATTCGATCTCGGGATGGGCATTCTCTTCCTGGTCGAGCGGGAGGAACATGATCGCGACCTGATGGTGAATTCCGTCGCGCCGGTCTGGGACGGGAACGAGACCTGGCTCGTCTTCGGCGGCGCCGGACTCTATGCGATGTTCCCCCTTGCCTATTCGGTCATTCTGCCGGCGCTCTACCCGCTCGTGATCGCGATGCTGCTGGGATTGATCCTGCGCGGCGTCTCCTTCGAGTTCCGCTTCCGCGCCACGGGTGCCGGGCGGGCGTGGTGGGATATCGCCTTCTGCGGCGGATCGCTGGTCGCCGCCTTCGCGCAGGGACTCGTGCTCGGCGGCCTGCTGCAAGGCATTCATGTGAAGAACGGTGTCTATGCGGGCGGCTGGTGGGACTGGCTCACGCCCTTCACCGTGCTCTGCGGCATCGCAGTCGCCATCGGCTATGCCCTGCTCGGGGCATGCTGGCTGATCTGGCGCACCGAGGGCGCGCTGCAGGGGCGGAACCGCATCCATGCCGGGCGGCTCGCGATCATGACGCTCGCGCTCATCGTCGTCGTCAGCCTCGCGACCCCGTTCCTCCATCCGCAATATTCGGCGCGCTGGTTCTCCTGGCCCGGAATCCTGCTGACCAGCCCGGTGCCGGTGCTGGTCGTCCTGGTCGGGCTGCTGCTTCGCCACGGACTTGCGCACCAGCATCAATGGACGCCGCTGCTCTCAGCGCAATTGTGGTTCGTGCTCTGCTTCGCCGGCCTCGGCATCAGCCTCTATCCGCTGATGGTGCCCCCGGCGATCACGATCTACCAGGCGGCGGCGCCCACGCCGAGCCAGGTTTTCCTGATCGTCGGCGCGGTGGTGATCATTCCGATCATCCTCGCCTACAACGCTTACGCCTACTGGGTCTTTCGCGGCAAGGTGCGGCCCGGCATGCATTATCACTGACGGAGCAGACCGAAATCATCTTCATTCTTTCGCAAAAGCTGCAAGGGCGTGATGACCGAAGGTGGGATCACCGCAGGTCTGAATCATGCGACAAAACAAAGACCGAGAGCGGAATGGGTGAGCGCTGACGATCCCATTCCGCTCCAGGAGACAAGCGCGATGTCCGACCATCCCTCCGATCCCCCCGAAGAGCAGACTGAAGAGCAGATTGGGGCACGGGTCGTCGAGCCGGCAGAGGGCGCGATCTTCGAGCCCTATGACAGCCCGGCCGGCGGCTGGGGCGCGCTGGCGGCCACGGCGCGGGCGCTGCGCGAGCAGAGCGTCGTCCTCAAAGGCTCGAAGGTCCTGCTGTCCATGAACCAGCCGGACGGCTTCGATTGCCCCGGCTGCGCCTGGCCCGACCCCAAGCACACGAGCTCCTTCGAGTTCTGCGAGAACGGCGCCAAGGCGGTCTCCTTCGAATTGACGAAACGTCAGGTGACACGGGATTTCTTCGCCGCCCACAGCGTGAGCGCGCTCGCCCGGCACAGCGATTACTGGCTGGAGGAGCAAGGCCGGCTCGCCGAGCCGATGCGCTATGACAGCGCCTCGGACCGTTATGTGCCGATCGCCTGGGATGACGCGTTCGCGATGATCGCGCGGCATCTCAACGCCCTCGAGAGCCCCGACCGGGCGGAATTCTATACCTCGGGCCGCACCTCGAACGAGGCGGCGTTCCTCTATCAGATCTTCGTCCGCCGCTTCGGCACCAACAACTTCCCCGATTGCTCGAACATGTGCCATGAGCCGACCAGTGTCGGCCTGCCGATGAGCATCGGGATCGGCAAGGGAACCGTTCTGCTCGAGGATTTCGATCATACCGACGCGATCTTCGTGATCGGGCAGAACCCGGGCACCAATTCTCCGCGCATGATGACCTCGCTCCGCAACGCTTCGCGCCGGGGTGTGCCGATCGTCGCGATCAACCCGATCCGCGAGCGGGCGCTGGAGCGGTTCGCGGCCCCGCAGAAACCGGTCGAGATGCTCACTTTCAGCGCGACGCGGATTGCCAGCGAATATTGCCAGGTGAGGATCGGCGGCGATGTCGCCGCTCTGAAGGGCATCATGAAAGAGGTTCTCGCCGCGCATGAGGCGGCGTTGCGGAGCGGCGGCGCGCCGGTGCTGGACCTTTCTTTCATCGCAGAGCATACGACGGGCTTCGAGGCGCTTGCCGAGGATCTGTGCCAGACCTCATGGGACGATATCCTGCGCGTCTCCGGCCTGGAGCAGGCGCAGATCGCGCGCATCGCCGAAATCTATATCCGAGCCAAGTCCTGCATCATCTGTTACGGCATGGGGATCACCCAGCACCGGCAGGGCACGCACAACGTGCAGCAGATCGCCAACCTGCTGCTCATGCGCGGCAATTTCGGCCGGCCGGGTGCGGGAATCTGCCCGGTGCGCGGCCATTCCAACGTGCAGGGGGACCGCACGGTCGGTATCACCGAAGTCCCGAGCGAGGCGCTGCTGGCGCAGATCGAGAAAGTTTTCGGCTTCAAGCCGCCGCAGCATCACGGTCATGCCGTGGTCGATTCGCTGCAGGCGATCGTCGATGGCCGGGCCGAGATTTTCATCGGCCTGGGCGGGAATTTCGCGGCCGCCACGCCCGATACCTGCTCCGTCCGCGCGGCGTTCGGTCGGCTGAAGCTCACCGTCGGGATCAACACCAAGCTCAATCGCGGCCATATCGTGCATGGAGAGGAGGCGCTGATCCTTCCGTGCCTTGCGCGCAGCGATATCGACATGCAGGCAAGCGGACGTCAGAGTGTGACGGTCGAGGACAGCATGTCGATGGTGCATGCCTCGGGCGGGCTCGTCGAACCGCCGTCACCGCAGCTGAAATCGGAGGTCGCGATCGTCTGCGGGATGGCGCGGGCGACGCTCTCCGAAAGCGGCATCGACTGGGATGGTTTCGAAGGCAATTACGATCTGATCCGCGACAAGATCGAGGCGGTCTATCCGGATCTGTTCCGGGACTTCAATGCCCGCATCCGCACGCCCGGCGGCTTTCATCTCTATAACGGGCCGCGCGAGCGCATCTGGAAGACCGCCACCGGGAAGGCGAATTTCCTCGTTGCCAAGGGGCTTGCGGAAGATTCCGCCATTGCCGAAGCGGGCGCGCTTACCCTGATGACGATCCGCAGCCACGACCAGTACAATACGACGATCTACAGCCTGAACGACCGCTATCGCGGTGTCTTTGGCGGGCGGATGGTCGTCTTCATGAACACGGACGACATGGAAGAGCGGCGGATCACGGAGGATATGCTGGTCGCGCTCGAATCGCTTGCCGATCCGAACAGGCGCCGGACGGTCGGCGGGTTCAGGGTGAAGCCCTACAATATCCCGCGCGGCTCGATCGCTTCTTATTATCCCGAAACGAATGAGCTGATGCCGATCAGCCATCACGATCTTCTGGCCAAGACACCTTCGGCCAAATCCATTCCCGTGATCGTGAGGCCCATGACCACAGCCGGTTGAGACTGTGGCTGCCCGCTCCGGAGGCTAAGCCGGAACGAGAGCGGCGCTGGTGATGAAGCGGGTGCCGGCCGCGCCGAGCCGGGCGCGGGCATCGCTCATCGTGGTGCCGCCTTCGGGTCGTGGAAGTGCGATGGCGCGGCAGGCATCCTCGATCACGAAGCTGGTGTAGCCCAGGCGGCTGGCGTCCTCGGCGGACCAGGCGACGCAGTAATCCGTGGCGAGGCCGGCGAAGAAGATGCGGCGGAAGGAACGGGCACGGAGATAGCCATCGAGGCCGGTTGGGGTCGCATGGTCATTTTCGAAGAAGGCGGAATAGCTGTCGATCTCGCGGTGAAACCCCTTCCGGATGATCATTTCCAGGCGCGCCTGATAAAGGTCCGGATGGAGCGCCGCGTTCCCCGTTCCCTGCACGGCGTGCCGCGGCCAGAGGGTCTGCGGTCCGTAGGGCATGGCGATCGTCGAGAAGGGAGCGTGACCGGGATGGCTCTCGGCGAAGGAGGTATGGTCGGGCGGGTGCCAGTCCTGCGTCGCGAAGGCGTGACGAAAAATTTCCGCGAGCAGACCATTGATGATCGGGATCACGGCATCGCCTTCGGCCACGGGCAGCTCGCCGCCGGGCATGAAGGTCGGCTGGATGTCGGTGACGCAGAGAATGTCGGTCGCCGGGTCGAGCCTGATCATGGCGGCTTCGTCTTGTCCGGGTAGGCGCAATAGCGGGCGGCCGGGCAACGCCAGCATTCCGGCCGTCTGGCCTTGCACACATAGCGCCCGTGCAGGATCAGCCAATGGTGGGCGTCACGCAACAGCTTGCGCGGGACGCGGCGCACCAGCGCGTCCTCCACCTCGCGCGGAGTCCGGCCGGGGGCGAGGCCGGTGCGGTTGCCGATGCGGAAGATATGCGTGTCGACCGCCATGGTCGGCTTGCCGAAGGCGACATTGAGCACCACGTTGGCGGTCTTGCGGCCGACGCCGGGCAGCGCCTCGAGCGCGGCGCGGTCCTCCGGCACGTTGCCGCCATGGCGCTCGATCAGCAGGCGGGAGAGGGCAGCGACATTGCGGGCCTTTGCCTGCCAAAGGCCGAGGCGGCGGATATGCCGGGCAATCCCGGCCTCACCGAGGGCGACCATGGCCTCCGGCGTGGAAGCTTCGGCGAAGAGGCCCTTGGTCGCTTCGTTGACGGATTTGTCCGTCGTCTGGGCCGAGAGCACGACGGCGACGAGCAGGGTGAAGGGATCGGCGAAGTGGAGCTCGCTTCGCGGATTGGGATTGGCGGCGGCGATGGCCGCGATGAAGGCCCGGGCGGCGCCAGGGCTGATTGGTTTGCTGATCGGCTTGCTGATCGGCTTGCTGATTGGTTTCCGGGGCGCGTGCGGCGGGGCGTGGGACCCGGCGGCGGGTCTGGGGGGCATGAGGGTTTTGTTGCAGACCGCAGGGGCCGCGCACAAGATCGGGCTGATTGAGGAGAGGTGATGACGGAGCAGGCAGCTTCCGTGTTCGAGGCGGTGATCGTTCCACATCGCAGCCTCTCGCGGCGCGGGCTCGGCTATCTGATCGGCGTCATCGCGGCGCTTTCCGCGCTGGTGAGTTTCTTCTGCTGGCGGCTTGGCGCCTGGCCGGTCGTCGGGTTCAACGGTGCCGAGATCGGCTTTGCGCTGCTCGCGCTCACCTGGCATGCGGGCGGCGCCCATCGGAGAAGCGAGGTTCTGCTGCTGAGCGAGGCCGGGCTTCGCGTGGTGCGGAGCGGGCCGGGCGGGAAGCACGATGAGACGGTGCTGCCCGTGGGTTGGCTCCGGGTGGCGTTGGAGGAGCGGCGCGGCCGTGTGCCGGCGCTGGTGCTGCGGGCGCCCGGCATTGCGCTTGCGGTGGCCGAGGCCCTCGGGGAGGAGGAGAAGCGCAGCCTTGCCTCCGCGCTCTCCGGGGCGATCGAGCGGCTCCGTCACCCGGTGTTCGATAACCCCCAGCTCAGAGCGTGATGACCGAAGGTGGACGCAACCGCAGGTCTGAATCACGCGAGAAAACTGGCGAGAGGGGGGATGCGTGAGCAGGAGCGAACACATCCCCCCTCTCGCGATTGAGCGCGGCCCTCACAGCGCCAGCTCCCAGTTCTGCCCGACGAGATCCTTGCCGAAGGAATGGTGCCGCTCCTCGGCGACAAGGGTGAATCCGGCTTCCTGGTAGATGCGCCGCGCGGCTGTCAGCACGTCGTTGGTCCAGAGCGTGAGTTTCCTATAGCCCGTGTGGCGGGCGAAGCGGATGCATTCCCCGACCAGCCGCCGCCCAAGGCCTGATCCCCGCGCGCCGGGCTCGACATAAAGGAGGCGAAGCCTGGCGATCTCATCGGAGACGCGCACGACGAAGACCGAGCCGAGGATGGTCCCTTCCCGTTCGGCGATCCAGGCCCGATCCCGCTGCGGGTCGAAGGCGCGGAGGAACTGCGCGCCGATCTCCGCCACCAGGGCCTCGTAACTTTCGTCCCAGCCATATTCCTGCGCATAGAGAAGCGCCTGGCGATGGGTGATCCAGCCGATATCGCCGATCTGATGCGACCGCAGGACGATCGGTGCCGGCGGTGCCGCCGGCCTCTCGCCGAGCAATGCCTCCACGGTCGCCATCGCGCGGGTGAGATGCCCGGTCTCCTCGGCGTCGAGCCGCCCCAGCATTGCCATCACCTGGTCGCGTGATCCTCGGTCCAGCGGCGCGAAGGCGGCGCGACCGGCCTCGGTCAGGCCGAGCACCGCCTGGCGGCCGTCCGAGGTGGACGGGGCCCGGACGATCAGGCCGCGCGCCTCGAACTTCTTGAGGATCCGGCTGAGATAGCCGGGATCGAGGCCGAGCTCGCGGCCGAGCAGGCTGGCCGTGAGCCCATCCTGGTGGGCCAATTCATAGAGCACGCGGCTTTCCGTGAGGGAAAAGGCGCTGTCGAGCAAGCCCTCGCCCAAAAGCCCGAGCCGGCGCGTATAGAACCGGCTGAAGCGGCGCACCGCAATGGTGGCGTCCGGCCCAGGGCCTATTGATCCGGCAGTCCGCTCCTTCATGGGGTTATCCTCCCATGACGGAGTCAACAGATTTATTTGACTAAGTCAAATTTCAGCGTGCATGCCAGACTTCATTCTTCGTCGGGCGCGAGGGACTTGATCAGCTCGAAGACACGCTTGCGTATCGCCGGATCGGAGATGCGGTAGTAGGCGCGGACGAGGTCGAGCGTCTCGCGGCGGTTGAAGCGGGCATCATTGCCGAAGCTTTCCTGCCCTTCGGCGAAACCGCCGAGCGGGACCGTCGCCGGCGGGGGGGCACCGCCGACCGCTTCCGGCATGTCGTCGAAGAAGAAGCTGATCGGCACGTCGAGCACGCGGGCGAGGTCGAACAGGCGCGAGGCGCCCACGCGATTGATTCCCCGCTCATATTTCTGCACCTGCTGGAAGGTCAGCCCCAGAGCGTCGCCGAGACGTTCCTGCGAGAGACCGAGGAGGGTGCGGCGGAGGCGAATGCGTGACCCGACATGGACATCGATCGGGCTTGCCCGGCTTTCCCGCTCGGGGCGCTCGCCGTCTTCGCTCGCGGCTGGAGTGGGGGCAGGCGTGCTCCAGCTCATTCCGCGGCTCGAAGGCCCACGACTCGAAGGAAAACGTTCATCGGGTCATCGGCCATCCGCCCTGAGTGAGGATTGCCGTCGGAGGGATCAGACCGATCGTCCGACGCGGGTTGCATGCTAACCTCGCAACCTCCGGTGTCAACAACTTTGTTAAAATCGAGTAAACGCCTCGATTCCAGAGATTTTTGCGTTAACTTTTGCGCGTTTCCGAGGCCAGACTCGCCAATCCCGCGAGAACGATGGTCGATATGACGAGCAGGAACGGGATCAGACGGCCGAAACGCGCATAGAGCGTGGGCGGCAGGGCGGCCGGGAGGGGCACCGTCAGCACGCCCTGCCGGCCGAGGCCGAGGCGGGCAATCTCATGCCCGCGCGCGTCGAAAGCCGCCGAAATGCCGGTATTGGCGGCACGCAACAGCGGCAGCCCTTCCTCGACCGCGCGCATCCGTGCCGCCTCGAGGTGCTGGCGCGGGCCGGCGGTGTTGCCGAACCACGCATCATCGGTGATGTTGATGAGCCAAGTGGGGCGTGGCCGGGCGACGATCTCGCCGGAGAAGATCGCCTCATAGCAGATCAGCGGGCCGAAGGGCGGCAGGCCGGGCACATGGAGGGTGCGCGGTCCGGGACCGGCGGCGAACCCGCCCCCGGGCACGACCTGGATCGGCAGCGGAAACCAGGAAGGCTGGTATTCGCCGAAAGGCACAAGGTGCCATTTGTCATAGATCGCCACCGGCGGGCCCGGGCCGTCCACGACGATCAGGCTGTTGCGCGGCCTTCCTCGCGCATCGAACCGGATCGAGCCGGCGAGAACCGGCACACCCGGACCCGCCGCTTCGGCAATCGCGGCACGGGCGGCGCCGTCCGTCTCGAGCAGGAAGGGGCTCGCAGCCTCCGGCCAGACGATGGCGATCGGGCCGCGACCGGCTGCCGAGGCCGCCTCTCTGGTCAGCACGAGATAGGTGCGGAAAACGGCGAGCGCAGTTGCCCGAGTCCAGTCCAGCGTCACCGGGATGTCGCCCTGCAGCAGCGCGACACGGAGCCGATGCGGGGGGGGCAAGGGCCGATCGAGGCGGGAGAGGCCGGCGCCAAACCAGGCAAGGAGAAAAATCGTCGCTGCCGCGAGGCCGCGCCGGCCGAGCGTCGGCAGCGCGGCGAGCAGGAGCGTGGCGAGCGTGAGCCCGTAGATGCCGACCCATGACGCCGGCTGGATGAAGACATCGCCGAGCCAGCCGGGCAGCGCCCAGACGCTGCCCCAGAGATTCCAGGGAAAGCCCGTGAGCACCGTCCCCTGGGCGAGCGCGCTGAGCGCGAAGAGGCCGCTGAAGCCGAGAACGCGCGGCAAGCCTTGTGGAAAGCCCCGGACCAGCCCCGCGGGAACGGCGGTGAAGAGCAGCGAAAGCCCGGCCGCAGTGAGAGGGGTGGCAAAGGGCACCAGCCACCAGAAGGTATCGACCCGGGTGAGGATTGCCTCGGTGAGCCAGTAGAGCCCGATGAGATGGCCGCCGAATCCGAACCAGAAGCCGCGCCGAGCCGCACGCCGCATCCCCCGCCAGCCCGCCGGGGTGGCGTCGATCAGGACGAGAAGGCCGGCAAAGGCGATCGGCAGCAGCGGCAACGCGTGCCATGGCGGCAGCGCCAGCGCCGCCAGCCCGCCGACAAGGCTTGCTGCAAGATCCGCCCGCCAGCCGCCCAGAGAGGCAAGCCAGGCGGCGAGCCGGGTATGCCAGCGCAGCACACCCGGGCGAATCTGGGGCGTGGGGCGGACGCCCTCAGGCAAGAGCGCGGAGAGCGGCGCGGAAGCTGCTGTCCTGCCCTCCCCGTTCGTCGCGAAATGCGATGAACGGGGAGGGCAAGCAGGCCACTGAAGATAAAGAGCAAGTGTCCCGATTCCGCCCGCATCCCAATTCGCCGTGCTTCGGAATCGGGACACGGGCCTTTTCAGCCATTGGGTTGATCGTCCAGCGCTTCGCGGAGCTGGCGCTCGTAATGGCGGTAATATTTGTCGGTCACGAGGTCCGTCTTCACCACCATCGCGACATCGATCGTGTTGAAGTCACGATCGATCACGGCGCCCTCACCAACGAACCCGCCGAGCCGGAGATAGCCCTTGATGAGCGGTGGCAGCCGGGCCTGCACCGCGCGCCGGTCGAGCGAATCGAGATCGAGCCGCCGCATCTCGACATAGCGTTCCGGCAACGCGCGCGGCCGAAGGCCGGGAGGAGCGAGGTAATGGTGGTAGAGATAGGTGAGCTCGGGGGCGAGCGCGTCGGGGTCGGTGCCCGGCAGGCTCGCGCAGCCGAACATCACGTCGATCTGGTATTCGAACACATAGGCCGCGATGCCGCGCCAGAGGAGCTGCATCACCACCCGGTCGCGATGGGCGGCATCGACGCAGGAGCGGCCGAGCTCGAGCAGCCGGCCGGGAAGTGCCAGGAGCCGGCTGATGTCGAACTCCCCGGCGGTGTAGAAGCGCCCGGCGCGGGCGGCGGCCTCCCGGCGAATCAGCCGGTAGGTGCCCACCACGCTCTCGGGGCCCGTGCCCAGCGCATGGTCGATCACCAGGAGATGATCGGCGACGGTGTCGAGCTTGTCGCGGTCGCGCCGCGCGAGGGCGGCGATTCGGCTCGGAGTGGCCCGCATCTCGTCGTAGAAGACGCGATAGCGAAGCGCCTGGACGGCATCGATCTCGGCTGAGCTGACGGCCAGCCGGACACCGAGATTGCCGGCCCTGAGCTCGGCAAAGCCGGGCTTCTTCGCGGTTGCGGCCCGCTGTTCGATGGTCATGGTGCGGCCTTCGGTTGATCGGCGGTCCCGGGACTGGGCACCGCGGGCTCGGGCGAGGCCTGGCGGCGGCGCCCGAAGAGCTCAAGGCGGAGGGAAACGAGATCAAACCCGAGCCGCATCGCGGTCGCCCGCAACAGCGCCTCGAGATCCGGATCCGCAAACTCGACGACGCGACCGGTATCGACATCGATGAGATGGTAGTGGTGCCCGTGCTCGGTGGGCTCGTAACGGGCACGGCCGCCGCCGAAATCCCGCCGCTCGAGAATCCCCTTCTCCTCGAGAAGCCGCACGGTCCGATAGACGGTCGCGATCGAGATGCGGGCATCGAGCTTGGCAGCCCGGCGATAAACCTCCTCGACGTCGGGATGGTCCGCCGCTTCCGAGAGCACCCGCGCGATCACCCGCCGCTGGCCGGTCATTTTGAGGCCGCGAGCAACGCAGGCCTGCTCGATCGCCGAGGCGCCCGCAGCGTTCCGGCGGCGCGCCGGCACGAAGGTGGGGTGAGCCGCTTCCGCCGGATGCTCGGGTTGGGGATGGCTCATGCGCCTGGTTCGCTCTTCCCGCACTGCCGGGGCACCCTGCCGCCCCAGGCCGGCACGATCAAGCCCCGACCGCTCGCGCGGGAAGAGCCGGGACCGGGCAGTGCCCCGCCCTGTGCCGGGGTCGGGTTTGCGTTTGGGTTTCTCATCGGCCGCGGCCGCACCGGGGTCAGCAACGCTGTCAGCGGCGCGCGCGCGCCTTGGTGCCGAGCCCGATCTTCTTCGCAAGCGAGGAGCGGTGGCGGGCATAGTTCGGCGCGACGACTGGATAGTCGGGCGGCAGTCCCCATCTTTCCCGATATTGCTCCGGGGTCATGTTGTAGGCGGTTTTCAGATGCCGTTTCAGCATCTTGAGCTTCTTCCCGTCTTCCAGGCAGACGATGTAGTCGGGGAAGACGGATCGCTTCACCGGCACCGCCGGCAGCGGCTTCTCGACCGGGAGGGCTTCCTTGCCGACGCCGACGAGGGTGCGATAGACGTCCTGGATCAAGGCCGGAAGAGCATCCGGTGAAACCGAATTGTTCGAGACATGGGCGGAAACAATTTGCGCCGTCAACCCGAGAACATCCGGATTCGACCCATGATCAGCCATGCTGCTTCCTTACCACATGCCCGCGCGTGTCATATAGTGAGACGAATCCGATTCCCGCAATGCAAATTTCTTGCCGACTGAAGAAATTCTTATGAATTCTACTATAACTGCCGATCTTGAGCTCGATATCACTGGCGAAGTCTGCCCGATGACTTTCGTCCGCACCCGATTGGCGCTCGAGAGACTGGAGCCCGGGCAAACATTGCTGGTGCATCTCAAAGGGACCGAGCCGCTGCGCAATGTTCCGGCCACGGCGGAGAGCCAGGGCCACACCGTGCTCGCGCTCTCGACCGCAAAGGATGGGGTGGGCCGGCTTCTGCTCCGGCGCGGCTTTCGAGAACCGGAGCGGAGCGGCCTTGAGATCAATATGGCTTCTGGCGGAGGCGGGGCACCCCACGAACGTGTTCGTGGGGACCCCGAGCGCAGCGATCCGCCAAAGCCCAAGGGGAAGTCATAAAATTGATCGCCAAAACAAAAGGGCCGTGAGCACCGGAAGCGCAGAAAGACGCGTCGGACGACCACCACAGTCGCATTCTCAAACAGTCTCTGAGAGACCGGCTCGAACCAGGCGGTCAAAGGCAGGCCAGGGATGGAAGGGGCCCGCCCATGGTCGAAACGGCGGTGAGTTGCTATATCCGCCCGGCGCCTGACTGCTCTCGCGGCAGTGCAGCAAAACGTGCCAAGGGATGAGGTCATGGCCCGCCGCCGCCAGCTTTACGAGGGAAAGGCGAAGATCCTGTTCGAGGGGCCGGAGCCGGGTACCCTCGTGCAGTATTTCAAAGACGACGCCACCGCCTTCAACGCCCAGAAGCGAGGCGTGATCACCGGCAAGGGTGTACTCAACAACCGCATCAGCGAGTATCTGATGCTGCGGCTGGCCGAGATCGGCATCCCGACCCATTTCGTCCGCCGGCTCAATATGCGCGAGCAGCTCATCCGCGAGGTCGAGATCATTCCGATCGAGGTGGTGGTGCGGAACGTCGCCGCCGGCAGCCTCTCCAAGCGGATGGGCATCCCGGAAGGCAAGCGGCTGCCGCGCAGCATTATTGAATATTACTATAAGAACGATGAGCTTGCCGATCCGATGGTGGCCGAGGAGCATATCACCGCCTTCGGCTGGGCGGCGCCGCAGGACATGGACGACATCGTTTCCCTTTCGCTCCGGGTGAATGATTTCCTCACCGGGCTCTTCCTCGGCGTTGGCATCACGCTCGTCGATTTCAAGCTGGAATTCGGCCGGCTTTGGGAGAACGAGGAGATGCGCATCGTCCTCGCCGATGAGATCTCGCCCGACAATTGCCGACTCTGGGACAGCAAGACCAACGAGAAGATGGACAAGGATCGCTTCCGCCGCGATCTCGGCAAGGTCGAGGAAGCCTATCAGGAAGTGGCCAAGCGACTCGGCATTCTGCCCGAGGCCGGCACCCGCGACATGAAGGGCCCGGAGGTGATGCAGTGAAACGTCATGCGGCGGGCGAGGCGCCGTGAAAGCGATCGTGACCGTGATGCCGAAGCCGGGGGTGCTCGATCCACAGGGCAAGGCGATCGCGCGCGCGCTCGACCATCTCGGGTTCGGGGGTGTCGGCGAGGTGCGGGCCGGCAAGGTGATCGAGCTCGAGCTTGCGGCCACGGACCCCGAGGCCGCGCGCAGGGAAGCCGCTTCAATGGCCGAGCAGCTCCTGGCCAACACCGTGATCGAGAGTTTCTCCGTAGCGATTTCTCAATGACAAGGGCCGTTCGCTAGTGTCCCGACTCGCAAATATCGTCATCATGCGTCGGGACACTCGCTCTTTGTTTTCAGCGGCCTGCTGGCCCCTGAAATGCGAAGGCATTTCAGGGGCAGGACGCTAGCGCATGCGCGCCGGCGTCATCGTCTTTCCCGGCATCAACCGCGAGCGCGACATGGCAATCGCGCTCGAACTGGCATCCGGGCGCAAGCCGCGCATGCTCTGGCACGCGGAGACGGACCTTTCCGGGCTCGATCTCGCCGTCATTCCCGGCGGCTTCTCCTATGGGGATTATCTGCGCGCCGGCGCGATGGCCGCGCATTCCCCGATCATGGGCGCGGTGCGCGCGCACGCGGCGCGCGGGGGCTATGTGCTCGGCGTCTGCAACGGATTTCAGATCCTAACCGAGGCCGGGCTGCTGCCCGGCGCGCTTCTGCGCAATGTCTCTCTCCGCTTCCTGGCGATGGACTGCCATCTCCGGGTCGAGCGCGCGGGCACGGCCTTCACCGGGCATTTCCAGGCGGGTGAGGTCTTCCGCGCCGTGCTCGCCCATGGCGAGGGAAATTATTACGCCGACGAAGCAACACTCGACCGTCTCGAGGGCGAAGGGCTGGTCGCGTTCCGCTATGCCGCGCCGGGTGGAGAGCTTACGCCCGCTTCCAATCCGAACGGCAGCGCGCGGGCCATTGCCGGCATCTTCAGCCCCAATCTGCGCATCCTCGGGCTGATGCCGCATGCGGAGAATCTGGTCGATCCGGTGGCGGGCGGCGATGATGCGAAGAAACTCTTCGAGGGGCTGGCCGCCGCGTTCTCCGCATGAAGAGGCGGGCATGAAGAGGCGGAATGAATAAGCCTTTGTCGGCGTCCTTACCGGCCCTGGCCGCGGAGTTCGGCCTTTCGCCGGAGGAATATGGCCGCGTGCTCGCGATCCTCGGGCGCGAGCCGCGTCTTGCAGAGCTCGGCATTTTCGCCGCCATGTGGTCCGAGCATTGTTCATACAAATCTTCTCGCGTCTGGCTGCGCACGCTTCCGACCTCAGCGCCCTGGGTGATCCAGGGTCCGGGAGAGAATGCCGGCGTGGTGGCGATCGGCGAGGGGCTGGCCGCCGTCTTCAAGATGGAGAGCCACAACCACCCGAGCTTCATCGAGCCCTATCAAGGGGCGGCAACCGGTGTCGGCGGGATTCTCCGCGATGTCTTCACCATGGGGGCGCGGCCGATCGCCAATCTCAACGCGCTGCGCTTCGGTGACCCGGACGAGCCGGGGACGAAACGCATCGTGGATGGCGTGGTGCGGGGAATCGGCGGCTACGGCAATTGCGTCGGAGTGCCGACGGTGGGTGGAGAGATCAATTTCCACCGCGCCTATAACGGCAATCCGCTGATCAATGCGATGACGGTGGGCATTGCCCCGGCGGACCGTATTTTCCGCTCTGCCGCCGCCGGTGTGGGCAACCCGGTCGTCTATGTCGGCGCCAAGACCGGACGCGACGGCATTCAGGGCGCGACGATGGCGAGCGCCGCCTTCGGCGATGATGCGGCGGAGAAGAGGCCGACCGTGCAGGTCGGCGATCCTTTCACCGAGAAGCTGCTGATCGAGGCTTGCCTTGCCCTGATGGAGACGGACGCGATCGTTGCGATCCAGGACATGGGGGCGGCCGGACTCACCAGCTCGGCGGTGGAGATGGCGGGCAAGGGCCGGCTTGGCATCGCGCTTGACCTCGATGCGGTGCCGGTGCGCGAGAAGGGCATGACCGCCTATGAGATGATGCTCTCGGAAAGCCAGGAGCGCATGCTGATGGTGCTGCGCCCCGGCCACGAGGACGAGGCGCGGGCGATCTTCGAGAAATGGGAGCTCGATTTCGCGGTCATCGGGCGGCTTACGGAGAGCGGGCGGATCGTCATCACCCATCGCGGTGTGGTGGAGGCGGAGATTCCGCTCGGGCCGCTCGCGGCGGAGGCGCCGCTCTATCGCCGCCCGATCGAGGAGACGCCGAAGCCCGCGGTGCTGGCCGCGGCGGAGATCGTCGATCCGCCGAGGCTCGAAACGGCGCTTCTCCGGCTGATCGCCTCGCCCGATCTTTGCTCGCGCCGGTGGGTCTGGGACCAGTACGACGCCACGGTGGGCGGGCAGACGGTGAAGCGGCCCGGGGCGGCGGACGCGGCGGTGGTGCGCGTCGAGGGGCACAGGCTCGCGCTCGCGCTCACCACCGACTGCACCCCGCGCTACTGCGCGGCCGATGCGGAAGCGGGTGGCGCGCAGGCGGTGGCGGAGGCCTGGCGCAACCTGACGGCAACGGGCGCGCGGCCGCTGGCGCTGACCGACAATCTCAATTTCGGCAGCCCCGAGAATCCGCGCGTGATGGGCCAGTTCGCGGGCGCGATCCGCGGCATGGAGGCGGCCTGCCGCGCGCTCGACTTCCCGGTCGTTTCCGGAAATGTGAGCCTCTACAACCAGACCGCGGGCACTGCGATCCTGCCGACACCCGTCATCGGCGGCGTGGGTGTGCTCGCGGATGCGCGACAGGCGGTCGGGATCGCGCTCTCGCCCGGGCTCGAGCTCGTCCTGATCGGGACGACCGAGGGGTGGCTCGGCTGCTCGCTCTGGCTGCGCGAGATCTGCGGGCGCGAGGCGGGCGCGCCGCCGCCGGTCGATCTGGCGGAGGAGCGGCGCAACGGCGATTTCGTGCGCGAGCGGATCGCGGCCGGCGCGGTGCGTGCCTGCCACGACGTTTCGGACGGCGGGCTGCTTGTCGCGGTGGCGGAGATGGCTCTGGCCGGCGGTTGCGGCGCGCGGCTCGAGCCCGGCCCGGCCGGAGTGCCACCGCACGGTTTCTGGTTCGGTGAGGACCAGGGCCGCTATGTGCTGGCGGCGGCCGATGCGGCCGGCCTGCTCGCCGCGGCGAAAGGCGCTTGCGTGCCTGCCTGGCGCCTTGGCATTGCGGGTGGAGAGGATTTGACACTCCCCGGCGCCATCGCCATATCGGTGGCGGCGTTGCGCGAGGCACACGAGCGCTTCTTTCCGACCTGGCTCGATTGAGAGCGCGGAGGGCGTGCATGGCGATGGGGGCGAGCGAGATCGAGGCGCTGATCAAGGCGGCGCTCCCTGACGCGAGCGTGAGCATCGAGGACCTCGCCGGTGACGGCGACCATTATGCGGCGACGGTGGTGAGTTCCGCCTTCCGCGGCCTTTCGCGCGTGCGGCAGCACCAGATCGTCTATGCCGCCTTGCGTGGCCGGATGGGGGCCGAGCTTCACGCCCTGGCCCTTCAGACAAGCGCCCCCGAACAGGAGCAGACGCAATGACGATTTCCGTATCCGAGCGAATCCAGAGCGAGATCGATGAGCATCCCGTGATGCTCTTCATGAAGGGAACGGCGATGTTTCCCCAATGCGGCTTTTCCGCCCGCGTGGTGCAGATCCTGACCCATATGGGTGTTCCCTTCGCCACCGCGAATGTGCTCGAGGATCCGGAGCTGCGCGAAGGGATCAAGGAATTCTCGAGCTGGCCGACGATTCCCCAGCTCTATGTGAAGGGCGAGTTCGTCGGCGGGTGCGACATCCTGACCGAGATGTACCAGTCGGGCGAGCTTGAGTCCCTGCTCAAGGAAAAGGGCATTTCCTGCGAAAAGGCGGCCTGAGAGGCGGCCCCACCCGCACTGATTCGATTTTCGTTCGGAGCGTGATGGTCAAAGATCATCACGCTCTTTTTCTGCGTGATCCGCCTTGTGACTTTCGCCGATCGCCGGACGAATTTTCGAAACCATATCGACCTCGCAAAACCGTCGTGATGATGAGGGTTGCGGGGGTATAGCAGTAGCCTTCACATTTTTCGGCGGCCTCCTGAGTTCGAGACGCTGTCGATTGCGGCTGTCATTTTCTCGATGTTTGGCGACATTGTTCTGTAACGCCGCTGGTCGAGGATTATCCGCCGCCGGACGATCCGCCAGAGCGTAATCGCCGCAGGTGGATTCGCCGAAGGGGTGAATCACGCGAAAAAACAAATGGCGAGAGCGTGATGGCAGAAGGCAATGACCAGCATGATGCGTAAACCGCTCTGGCAGCCCTCGCGGCGCCAGGTTCTGGCCGCCGGCCTGGCGGCCGCAGTGCCGGCCACGGTCCGGGCGGCCGGCGAGCCGATCAGGATTGGCATCATCGCCGAGGCGAAGACTCTGACCGGTGCGGCGATCCCCAACAGCGCCCGGATGGCCGCAGACGTCATCAATGCGGCCGGCGGCGTCGGCGGACGCCCGATCCAGCTCATCGTCTATGACGACCATGTCTCCGCTGTCGAGGGCGTGCGGGCATTTCAGCGCCTTGCCGCCGAAGACGGGGCGGCAGCGATCATCGGCAGCTTCATCAGCGAAGTGGTGCTGGCGATGGAGCCATGGTCGGCACGGTTCAAGATACCTTTCATCACCCCCGGTGCCGCGAGCAACGAAATCTCAAAGCGTGTTCACGATGATTATGATCGTTACAAGTATGTCTTCCAGGGGTTCTTCACCTCGGACTTCTTCCGCCGCATGCGTAGCGAGTTCGGCACACGACATTCTGGCCGGTGATCTGCATATGAAGAGTTGCGTCATCATGAGTGAAGACGCGGCCTGGACCACGCCGCTTGACGAGGCCTATGTCCGGCTTCTGCCTGAGGCGGGGTTCGAAATCCGCGATCATATTCGTTTTTCCCCCGATACCACGGATTTCACGCCGATCTTCAGCCGCATCGAAGGCAAGAGGCCCGACGTGATCGTGACCGGGATCAGTCATGTGGGCGTGGTGCCGACGGTGCAGTGGGGAGAGCTTCGCGTGCCGATCCCGATGTGGGGCCAGAGCGCTCAAGCGACCTCAAGCGATTTTTGGAGCGCCACCAACGGCGCCTGCGAGGGTGTGGGAGCACAAACTTCCGCCGGGCCCGATTCCATGATCACGCCGAAGACGCTCCCGTTCACGCAGACCTATCAAAAGCGTTTCGGTCTCGTCCCCACCGCTGTCGGGTACTCCAGCTACGACCTCGTTTTTGTCATTGCCGAAGCGATCACGCGGGCGGATGGCTCGACCGAGCCCGACAGGCTCGTCACCGCGCTCGAGGCAACCGACCATGTCGGCACGATGGGCCGGATCAAGTTCTACGGCCGCGACGCACTCTTCACGCACACGATGGAATATGGGCCTGATCTCGTGCAGGGCGTGGTCGTCCAGTGGCAGAACGGCAAGCTGGTGACGGTCTGGCCGAAAAGATATGCGACCGCAAAGGTGCGGTTTCCGCCCTTCGTGAGGCTGCCGGGCTAGAGCAGATCGCGATCAGATGGAATCGGCTGATCGCGTGAAGATGCTCGCAAAACAAACACATAGAGCGGATTGCGTGAGCCCGTGCAAACACAATTCGCTCTGGACCTCGGGCCAGGCTCCAAGCTAGGCCAACGAGCGAGATCAGGATCGGTCTCGCTCGGGATGAGATCGCTTGTGTTTATCCATTCCGCTTCCGGTCATTGTTTTCTCGTGTGATTCAGACCTCCTCTCAGTTCATCTGCGGTCATCACGCTTTAACCACCGAAGCGCTCGTCCGGAACGCCCGCTATTCCTGGGACAGTGGCGAAGATCCCGCCGGCAAGCGGCTCGTTGCGCAGTCGGTCCACCGGCATCCGATATCTCGCCGAGCTGATATAGAGCGTATCCAGGTGTGCGCCGCCGAAGGCGACAGAGGTCGGCTGCGAGACGGGCAAAACCAGAACCCTGTCGCGGCGGCCGCGAGGATCATAGCGGACGACGCACGCTGCCGGAGGCTGCGCCAGCCAATACCCTCCCTCTTCATCGACGGCGGCGCCGTCCGGCACGCCTTCGCGCTCGCTCAGCGCGACGAATATGCGACGATTTCGCAGCGTTCCGGCTTCCTGCTCAAAATCCCACGCCCAGACGATCCGGCGGCGGCTGTCGGCATAGTAGGCCGTTGTGCTGTCAGGGCTGAAGGCCAGGCCGTTCGATGCATAGATTCCATCGACCATCCTATGGCAGGAGAGGTCGGTGTCGAGACGATAAAGGGCGCCGCTGGGCTTGGTCTCATCGGGATCATGCAGGCTGCCCGCCCAAAATCGCCCCTGGCGATCGGTCTTGCCATCATTGAAGCGATTCTCAACGAGATCCGCTTCCGGTTCGGCGACGGACGTGAATCGGGAGTGCGAAGGATCGAAGAAAAAGAAACCGGTCTTGAGCGCAACGATCATCCCCCCATCGTGCCGCAAGGCGAGCGAACCGATATCCGCTGGGGTCTTCCACAAGCGATCCTTCCCGTTCGCGGGGTCATAGCGATGAATCTCGCGACCTTTGATATTGACCCAGTAGAGAACCTCGTCCTCGGGATCCCAGACCGGGCTCTCTGCCAGCTCCGCCTGGCAATTCAGGACGCAGTCGATCGTTCCCATACCGTCGCCTCCCCGCCATCCTGCGCTTTCGCTATCGGTCTTCCCGCTCTCCGCCGGACGGTGTGTGCCGCCCCATATCGAGGACCAATCTGCCAAGGACCTGCCCGGTGGCGAGCCTCGCCAAGGCTTCGTTCACGCGATCGAACGGAAACCTGTCCGTGACGATGGAATGGATGCGGCCGGCCGCGGCGAGATCCAGGCTGGCGTGCAGCTCCCGACGAGACCCGGCGCGAGAACCGATCACCTCAAGCTCGTTCTGCGCCAGATTCTTGCCGCTCAGGACGAGAGAATCGGTCGTATATCCAACCATCACGATGCGTCCGCCGGTGCTGACGGAATCGAGACCGGCTGCGATCGTGTCTTTGCTTCCCACGAGGTCGAGCACGCAGTCAACACCGCGCCGATTCGTGAGCGCGCGCACGGCTGGGCCGACGTCGACGCTCGAGAGAGTCTCCGCCGCGCCCAATCTTCGCGCCCAATCGCGCTTTGCCTCGGTCTGTTCGACGGCGATCACGCAGGCGCCGGCCAGATTCGCAAACTGAACTGCGAAGGACCCGACGCCGCCAACCCCGATCACCAGCACCGTATCACTCAGCCCCAGCCGTGCGCGGCGAACCGCGTGATACGCCGTCAGTCCCGCGTCGCAATGCACCGCGGCATCATGCCAGGCGATGCCGGCAGGAATGGGAACCAATTGGTGTGCTGGCAGAAGAAGCTTCTCGGCATATCCCCCGTTCCATCCCTTGACGCCGAGAACGCCGAGCATGTCCGGGCAAAGCTGCTCGCGCCCCGTTTGATACGACGGATTCTCCGGAGAAACGAGAAAGATATAGGGAATGACGCGGTCGCCGCGCGCGAACGCATGCACCCGTTCGCCGACGGATTCGACAATGCCCGCCGGCTCATGCCCCATGATGAAGGGAAGCCGGGGGGTATATCCGAATCCGTCGAGCAGCTTGAGATCGGTCCCATCGATCCCGCAGGCCATGACCTTGACGAGGACTTCGTCTGGCCCTGGGCGCGGATCATCGACCTCCTCGATCGCGAGCGGCGAGCCGAACGCCTTGAGCACGGCTGCTTTCATGATTGGCGCCTTGAAAGCGGGAGAGTCGGTCGCCGAAGAGAGCCACGGAGCGTGGTGGCGGGAAAGTCACAACGCTCCCGCATGGGAATGCTTCCCGATCCCGAGGATGGCGCGTGCCTCATCCGGGGTCGCGATTTCGCGGCCAACCTCGCGCGCGATACGTATTGCCTTATCGACCAGATCGGCGTTGCTTCTTGCATATTCGCCCGGCGCAAGGAAGGGATTGTCCTCCATGCCGACGCGGACATGGCCGCCCATCATGATTGCCGCCGTCAGCACCGTCCACGCATGCTCGGGGTCCATGACACTGGTATTGTACCGGAATCCGCCGGGCAGATGGTCGTGCATGAACAGCAATGCCTTGACCGTCGGCGGGGTCCAGCAACCGCCGCGCCAGCCGAGGAAGAAGGTTACCCAAACGGTGGGATCCATCTTCTCCGTCTCGATCATGCGCAGAGCGTTCCACACGCCGCCGTAATGAAATGCCTCGATCTCCATCTTCACCCCGAGCTCGCGCGTGACCCGCACATATTCCGCGAGCTCGGCCCGGTTGTGGAGCCCGTAGAGCTCCACCGGGACCTTGCCCGGCTCATAGTTGAAACACTCATCGTGGGCGTTGAAGCAAACGGAGATCATATCCGGCTTGTGGGCGCGCATCAGTTCCTTGCGCTGCGGAAAGCGGCCATTCGCGATGCCATATTGAATGACCGTGTCGCATCGATCGAGGATGGCATCGCGCAGGCGCCCCCAGCCGGGGATTTCGAGGTCGGAGAGCCTGGTGCCGTCGGCCTGAATTTCCGCATCGACCGTGTACGGCCCGTGCAGGTGACAAATGGAGGCCCCGGCATTGACCGAGCGCACATATTCATCAGCGACGACGTCCCACCCCTTGGGCGTGGGATTCGACGGATTGCTTGGATAGGACATCGTCGAATCGCAAGTGACCGTGACGATCAGCTTTTCCAACATTTCCTCCTTCACTCAACCAACTTCCGTTGCGCTGTTTTTTTAGGACTTTGCCTCGGCTTCCCGTGACCCATCCGTTCTGGCATCTTCTTGCTCTTCACCCTCGGCCAGCTTGGGCATCGTGAGGCCCGCGCGACCGGCGGCGCGTTTCAGAGCTTCCCATGTCGATCCATCGACATGGAGCAAGCGCGTTGCCGCCATGGCTGCGTATTCCCGATCTCCGGGCATGAGGACCGGCTGCCCGGACTGGAGCGGCGGGGAGCGGCGTATATGTTCCGAAAGACCTTGAGCCAGGCTTGCGAATCCCGGCTGGGGCGCGATGGCGAGCAGGGTCATGTCGGTGCCTTTTCGTGACCGATCATCGACTTCATCGCCATTGAGCAGCGTGGTGAGGATTTCCACGAAAAGCGCGAGCGCCGTGCCACGGAAGCCGAGCTTCCCTCCCAGCGGCTGCACCGCTCCCTTCGGGAGTGCGTAAAGCACGTTGGGATCGCGGCTCACCCGCCCCTCCGCGTCACGCAGAGCGCCCTCGGGCGCCTCCGCCCCCTGGTCGCGCAGGACACGAATCACCCCTTCGGGAGCGGCGGCGGTGGAAAAATCGGCAACGACCGGCTTCTCGCCATCGACCGGCCAGGACATTGCCATCGGGTTCGTCGATATCCGGCCCTCGCGCCCTCCGAATGGGGCCACCCAATGTCCGGACGGCGCGCCATTGCACATGGCCAATCCGATCAGCGCTCCCTCGGCGAGCGCTTCCGCGTAGGCGCCGATGCGGCCGGTATGGCCGAGATGCCGGCCATTGGCCATCGCCACTCCGGTTTCCCGGACCAATTGCGTCAGCGCGCCCACCATGCGCATGCCGACGACCTGGCCGAAGCCCCGCCGCCCCTCGACACGAAGACGGGAAATGCCGGTCTGCTCAATTTCGGGCTCCGCCGCAGGATCGATGATCCCCGCCTCGATCTCGGCGAGATATTGCGGAATGCGCATTACGCCGTGCGAGGCAAGACCCATACTGCTGGCACGGACCAGATGCTCCATGACGATCCCGGCATGTTCGGGGGGTGCCCCGGAATGCTCGAGCAGCGCCCGCCCGAAAATCGACATGTCAGCGGGATCAACGAGAAACGTTTTGGGGCGCTGGGCAATTCGCGGGGCAATTCGCGGGGCAATTCTGGGCATCGCCATCACACCGGCCGGCCCGAAGGTTCCGGGCCGCGCTCACACCCGCCGGAACATTTCGGCGATCCGAGCCATCCGATGGCGTCCGCGGTCTTCATCATCTTTCCGCGTACCCGAGGCTCGCCGCGTGACGACGCACAAAGGCTTCATAGGCGGCCATCTGGGAACGCGCGGCGTGGCGGGGTTCGGGCCAGCCGAACAGGTCCCAGCTGATGGCGATGGGTTTGCCCTTGAGCCGGCTGCCGATGGCTTCAAGATCGAGAACGCCATCATTTGGGGGAAAGTGCAGCTCGGAAGTCTTCGTATCGGTATTGGCGTAATGGACGTGATTGATCGCGTCCAAGACATCATCATCGATGACTTCGAGCAGATCCCGCCCCAATGCCACGCCAAAATGACAAAAATCGAAGCATATGCCTGCACCCACAGAACGCAGCGCCGACGCGAGCGGGGCGATGGCCCGATGCTTCAGCGCGAAGGTGAAGGGATGCAGCTCGCAGGAGACCGAGGGGGGATTCTCGAGGCCGCTCCGATGAATGGCCGCTTCGATCAGCCGCGCAAGAGTGCCGCAGGCCGCCCCCACATCCTGGGGGTCCCCGATCCGACCTTCCCAGATCAGGACGCGCGGCGCGCCCATCGCCTTCGCCCAGCGCAGATGTGCGCTCAGGCCGTCGATCGTCCTTGCCAAAGCCTCCGGTCCATGGAACGGATCGAAGGTGATATCCCCAACGGCATTGAGCGCCGAGACGACGAGCCCCGCGCGGCGTATGGCATTTCCGGCGGCTTCCGCATGGGCCTCGAAGACCGGCACGCCCGGCAAACCCGGGCCGAGCTGATGGATATGGACCTCCATGCCGTCGAAGCCGAGCTCCCTGACGGCCGCGACAGAAGTTTCCAGATCCGCGCGGGGAGCGATCAACGACATGCCGATGCGCTTGCCGATATCGGGCAGTCCGGGGCTCATCGGACAGGGCCTCCCAGGCGAGGGGCAGTCTGCAGGAGGCGTTTTCCCATCTCCGCGATGCGCGCTTCGCTGATCCGCTGGGAGGGGCCGGAGAGACCGATGGCGCCGATCAAGGTTCCGCCGATGCGGGCCGGTATCGCGACGCACGAGACCCCGTCCATCGTTTCATTGCGATCGATCGCGTAGCCGCGCTTGCGTGTCTCTTCCAGACGCCGGCGCAGCTCGATCGGCCCCTGAGCCGCAAGCGGCGAGCCGCCCTGATAGTTCAGCGACGCGAGTTCGCCATCCAGGGAACGATCATCGAGCGCGGAAAGATAAGCCTTGCCGAGCGCGGAGCAGTGCATCGGCCGTGTCGTGCCCAACCGTTCGCGGACGGTAATGATGTGGGAGGAAGGAAAGAAGGCGAGATAGACCATGGTACCGTTGGCCGGCACGCCCATGATCGCGGCTTCTCCAAATGCTTCACGTAGCTCCAGAAGGACGGGGTCGACCGCCGCGCTCCAATCAAGATGATCCATGTGCGAGGAGATGAAGGAATAGAACCGGGCGGGCGCGATCGCGTAGCTCTTCGTTTTCGGATCACGCAGAACATAGCCGAGCTGTTCGATCTCGGTCAGCAACCGCAGGGCCGTGCTGCGATTGACCCCAAGCACACCCGCGATCTCGGCTGCCGTGTGCGGGCCGGATGCGAGCAGCTCCAGAGTCCGGAAGACGCGAATGACGTGACTTCCGCCCGATTGGGATGGGAGCTTCGCCCGCCCGGCGCGGGCAACGCGCAATGAATTTGCGGCCATCGGCGAACCCTAAAGGGGATTATCAATGAACGCAACTGGGTGCGTGTTGCGCAACAAATTGATCCCTTCCATCTTGACCTCCTTACGATTGGATCGCATACTTTCAGATATGGTTGCGCATGGTGCAACTGCGAAAAGCCCGAACGGGCGCACCCGGGAGGAAGCACGAATGCTCATCAACTGGATGAAGACCGGCCGTTTCGGCATGGGTCTCGTGGCTTCGGCGATCGCGCTTGCTGCCCTGAGCGGGAGCGCGGCCCATGCCGCGGGCAAGCCAACCGTCTATGTGATCGGGCCCAGCCTTACCGATCCTTTCTGGATCACGGAAGAGAATGGCGCCAAACAGGCGGGCCACGATTTCGGAATCAATGTCGCATTCGAGGCACCCGCCCAGGATACGGGTGATATCGGAATGATTCCCCTCGTCCAGGCGGCCATCGCGGCCAAGCCGGAGGGAATCGCGATCGACTATACCTCAAAGGCCATGGAGGGGGTCACCACCGCCGCGCTCAATGCGGGCATTCCGGTTGTGCTCTACAACAATGACCGGTTCGAGGGAGAAAACGCGCCGGCGGACAAACGGATTCCCGGCCTTGCCTTCGTCGGCCAGGACGAATCGACTTCCGGCGAGATCCTTATGAAGGCTTTTCTTCCCTCGCTTCCAGCCAAGCCCTGCGCGGTCCTGATCGTCAATCCCTTCCCGACCGCTTTCGTGCTGACGCTGCGCGCGGATGGCGTCAAGCGCGCGTTGAACGCGGTGCATTATCCTTATAAGGATCTCGTTGCGACTGCCGATGAGGGACAGAATCTTTCGCTGATCAGCGCCGCATTGCAGGCAGATCGCAGCATTTGCGCCATCGTCGGGCTCGGCAACCCGGCGGCGAATCCCGCCGCCGAATATGTGGGGCAACATCATCTCAATATCCCGGTGGCGACCTTCGATGTCGGCGCGGAAGCCGCCAAGCTGATCGAGGGAGGATGGCTGACGATGGCGATCAACCAGCAGCCATTCCTGCAGAGTTACATGGCGGTTCAGAACCTGGTCTTCCGCGCCGAGTATGGATTGAGCCCCGTCGATGTCGATACGGGGACATCGATCGTGGACAAGAAGAACATCGGCGTCATCCAGGCTTGCATCAAAGCCGGCCGCTGCTGAGAGCCCGCTTGAGAATGCGACTGTGGTGGTCGTCCGACGCGTCTTTCTGCGCTTCCGGTGCTCACGGCCCTTTTGTTTTGGCGATCAATTTTATGACTTCCCCTTGGGCTTTGACGGATCGCTTCGCTTTTCCGTCAGAAGCCATATTGATCTTGAGGCCGCTCGGCTCCGGTTCTCGAAAGCCACGCCGGACGGCGCCTGCGGCGCCCCCAACTTGGAACGAACCGAATCACCACAGCGCATTCTCAAAACGGGCTCTGCGCGCTGTGGCCGGTCTGGCCGGGCATTCCCGCCCGGCCGCAGGTTGGCGGCTTCCCAGTATCCCGATTCCGAAGGGCGCAGTATGAGAATGGGAACGGAATCGGGACACCTGCTCTTTGTTTCCAGTGGCCTGCTTTGACGTCAGATAGCAACGAAAGACCGATGTCCTCCAACACTTCGCACGAAGGAATGCCTGCTTCATCTTTCTCGCGCGGCCGGATGCGGATGAAGTCCTTCGCGGAATCGCTCCTGAATGTGCGCGAACTGGCGCCCGGCCTTGGTTTGCTCTTCGTCGTGCTGTTCTTCACGCTTCAAACGGGGAATTTCTGGTCATCCGAGACGATGACGGCCGTCAGCTCGGTCGCGTCCACCATCGCCATCGTCGCGGTCGGCGTGACGATGCTCATGATCAGCGGCGAGTTCGATCTGTCCGTGGGTCAGAACTTCGCATTCACGCCGATCGTCTGGGCCCTTCTCTTCGTCAGCGACGGCTTCAACCAGTGGATCTCCCTGATCGCCGCGCTCGGGCTCGCTTGCATTGTCGGAATCATCAATGGCCTGGTCACGACCCTGTTCGGGATTCCATCGTTCATCGCGACGCTCGGGATGTTTTTCGTGCTGGAGGGGCTGAACAACCTCCTCATCACCGGGCATCAGCTCATGATGTTCCAGCCGAGCACTGCAATGTGGCTGCTGGGCGCCCAGATCGGCAATACGCCCTTTTACATGCCGCTGGTATGGATGTTCGTGGTCGCCTTCATCTTCTGGTTCGTTCTGACCCGGCTGCGATATGGCAACTGGACCCTGGCGACGGGCGGCAAGGCCGGGCCGGCCAAGGCCATGGGGATTGCCACCATCCGCGTGAAGCGCATCAATTTCGTCCTGAGCGCGTTGCTGGCCGGCCTGGCCGGGTGCATGCAGTTTTCGTATCTCCATACGGTCACTCAAGGACAGGGGCAGAATTACGAGCTTTTGGCCATTACGGCCGCAGTTCTTGGGGGAACCTCCTTGTTCGGAGGGATGGGGACCATCTGGGGCAGTGTCATCGGCGCCTATCTGCTGGCCACGATCCAGATCGGCCTCGTTTTGATCGGCGTGCCGGGATCGTTCTATGTCACGTTCATCGGTGTTCTGCTCGTCATCGTGGTGATCGCGAATGTGCGGCTTGGCCGTTTCGGGGGCAACCAGGCGTGAGCCCGAGCCCTCATCTCACGGATGCCGCCATCTCAGTGACCGAGAAGAGCCACGCAGTGGACCGTAGCCGTGAACCGCTCTTCGAGTTGCGCTCGATTTCCCACAGCTATGGCCGAAACAAGGTCATCTTCGATGTGAACCTGCGGGTCTGGCCGGGTGAAGTGGTCGCGCTGGTCGGCGATAACGGTGCCGGAAAATCGACCCTTCTCAAGATCTTTGCCGGCTATCTCGAGCCGACTTCGGGAAGCCTGAGATTCATGGGGGAGGAGGTTCATTTCGGCACCCCTGCCCGCGCGCGCGCCTTGGGAATCGAGGCGGTTTATCAGGATCTCGCCATTGTCGATCAGCTGAGTCTGTGGCGGAATTTTTTCCTGGGCAAGGAAATCACCCGCAAGATCGGCCCTCTGCAGGTCCTTCGGCGGCGACGTATGCGCCGGGAAGCGGAGATGGCGATCGCCAAGCTGGGCCTCACGCGGATTCGCTCGGCAGAGCAGCCGGTTTGGGCGCTCTCCGGGGGTGAACGCCAATCCGTGGCGATCACCCGGGCAATCCATTTCGGTGCCAAGCTCCTTTTGCTCGACGAACCGACCGCCGCTCTCTCGGTGCGGGAAACCCGCAATGTTCTTGCCTCCATCCATGAGGCCCGGGATCACGGCCTGGGCGTGCTCTATATCGACCACAATATGAGCCATGTCCTTCCTGTTGCCGATCGGATCGTGCTTCTCGAACACGGGCGAATCGTGCGCACCATCGATCGTGGAGAAGTGGGTGTGGAAGAGCTTCAGGAGCTTATTGCCAGGCGCGCGCAGAACACCGAACATTAGCGGGACCGCGAGGCTCGGCACGATTTTGTTTCTGAATTGCAAAGTGAGCGAACTGTGAGGACGAGGATTGGATTGTGGCTGGCACTGCCCGAGCCGCTCGTGGTGGAAGCGGCTGCGCGCGCCGAACCTGACTGGGTCGGGCTCGACCTTCAGCACGGCGCCTGGGACCTTGGCACCGCGTTTCGCGCGATCCAGTTGCTGGATGCCCTGGGCACAACCGCGCTGGTGCGAGTTTCGGAGCAGGAGCTGGCGCTGATTCCGCGCCTGCTCGACCATGGTGCGGCGGGCGTCGTCGTGGCGATGGCCTCCAGCACGGCCCTTGTCGAGGAAGCCGTGCGCCGGGCGCGCTACCAGCCCGAGGGCGTGCGCAGCTTCGGTGGGCAGCGCTATGGGATGCGGCCGGCACCGGCTGTGGTTTCCGAGATTCGTCCGCTCGTCTTCCCGATGATCGAGGACCGGCGCGGCGTCGCCGACATTGCCGCGATCGCCGCGGTGAAGGGCATCGCAGGGCTTCATATCGGCCCGGTGGACCTTGGCCTGGGTCTCGGCTTCGATTCCGCTGATCCTCGATACGAAGCCGTATTGCGCAACATCCTCTCGGCCGGTCACGAAGCCCGCCTGCCGGTCACGATGCATGCGGTACGGGCCGAAGAGGCGTCTCAATGGTTACGAATTGGCATCGACGAGCTGGTGCTTACCGCGGATATCGAGTTGCTCCGGAGTGCCCTGAAAACCCAGGTTGCATCGGCAAGAGAGGCCTTTTCGAGCTGACCGGAATTCATACAAGCGGGATGGACGCGCGATCCCGCCCCGCTCTCGTGAGCTGAGCGCGGAGCGCGGCAGCCGACGGCAGGCGTTCGACGAGGATTTGCCGGCGAAACGCGCCGTTGCGGCATCGCGATCGCCCAACCTGCATTTCCAGTACAGAGCGCGATGACCGGAGGGGGGGAATCACCGCAGGTCTGAATCACGCGGGAAAACAAATGGCGAGAGCGGGATGCAGGAGCGCAGGCGAACGCATCCCGCTTTAGAGGGATGCAGAGTCTTACCGATCCGATCGCGGATGCGCGGGCTGATCCCCCCTATGGCTGAGCAGGATCGGGCGAAGGCACGCCGTCGCGGCAGCCCTTCCCGACCCCGCGCTGTGCCTGATGGGCGCTTGACTCGATGGGCCTTCGGGCGCTTTTTCGCCGTCGCCAGGAAGTGAACAAGGCAGCCGCGATCCGAAAATGGCGCGGCGCGAGCAGGGGAGGAGAAGGAAGATGACCCTCAAGGGGAAGAGAACGGCGTTGGGCATGGCGGGCGTCGTGGCGTTTGCCGCGGCCGCCTGGCTGAGCCCGAACACGAGTTCGGCAGCAGCGCTGCCGCGCTATACCTTTGCGATGATCACGCACGCCCAGCCGGGCGATACCTTCTGGGACATCATCCGCAAGGGCGCCGAGGCAGCCGCGGCGAAGGACAATGTCAAGCTGATCTATCTCGCCAACCCGACCGCCTCGGGAGAGGCCCAGCTGATTACCAACGTGATCGAGCAGCATGTCGACGGCATTGCGCTGACGCTCGCCTTTCCCGATGCCGAGGCTCCGACCGTGAAACAGGCGCAGAAGGCCGGCATTCCCGTGCTCGGGTTCAACGCCGGCGGCGATAACTGGAAGCAGGATGGCCTTCTCATGTATGTCGGCCAGGACGAGACGATCGCCGGCGAGGCCGTGGGTGACCGGCTCAACGCCGAAGGGGCGAAAAGCGTCATCTGCGTCGATCAGCAGCAGGGGGCCGTGCAGCTCGAGGAGCGCTGCGACGGCATCAAGAAGACCTTTCACGGCAGTCTCGTCGTGCTCTATGTCAATGGCTACGATATGGCGAGCGCCCAATCGCGAATCGTCGCCAAGCTTCAGCAGAATCGCGACATCGACTACGTGGTGACGCTGGGCGCGCCTTTCGCGCCGGTCGCGCTCACCGCGGTCGGCATGGCAGGCAGCCAGGCCAAGGTCGGGACGTTCGATATGAGCCCGACCGCAGTCAAGCTCATCCAGGAAGGAAAGCTGCAATGGGCGATCGATCAGCAGCCCTTCGTCGAGGGCTACGAGGCGATCGATCTCTTGTGGCTCTACCAGTACAATGGCGATGTCGTCGGCGGGGGTGGCCCCGTGCTGACCGGGCCGGCCTTCGTGACCAAGGACAATGTGGACGAGGTGGCCAAGTTCGCCGAGCGGGGCACACGATAGGCTGAAGCGCGCGCGGCCGGCCGGCATCGCCGACCGGCCGGCCTGATGCCAGGGGAAAAACAATGGGCGTGCTCGTGAAAGAGATCGAGCCGCGTCGCGCCGGGCGCAGCAAGGTGCATCAGGCAGCGTGGAAGAGGGTGCTCAAGCGACCGGAGGCGGGCGCGCTTGGCGGCGCAATCCTCGTTTTTCTCCTCTTCTTCATCGTTGCCCCGCCCTTCCGCCAGTTCTCGGCCTTCACGACCGTTCTCTATCAGTCCGCCACCATCGGAATCCCGTCGGTGGGTGTGTCGCTCCTGATGATCGGCGGCGAGTTCGACCTCACCGCCGGTGTCGCCGTCACCACCTCCGCGCTCGCCGCTTCGATGTTCGCAACCGAGATCGCAGGCAATATCTGGATCGGTGTTTTCTTCGCCCTGCTGGTCTCGCTCGGGATCGGGATGCTCAACGGGTTTCTCCTGATCCGCACCGGCCTGCACAGCTTCCTCGTCACGCTTTCGACCTTCCTCATGCTTCAGGGGCTGAACATCGCCGTCACCAAGCTCGTGACCGGCAATGTCGCCACCGGCGATATCAGCACCATGCCGGGCTTCGCCTCGGCGCACGCGGTGTTCGCCTCGAACGCGCATATCGGCGGCGTGACGGTGAGCATCGCCATCCTCTATTGGATCGTCTTCGTCCTGGTCGCGACGTGGGTGCTGCTGCGTACTCATATCGGCAACTGGATCTTCGCCATCGGCGGGCAGGGCGAGAGCGCGCGGGCGGTCGGCGTGCCCGTCAGACGGATGAAGGTCGCGCTTTTCATGGTGGTCGGGTTCTCGGTCTGGTTCCTCGGCATGCACATGCTGTTCGCCTATGACACGGTGCAGTCCGGCGCAGGTGTGGGCAATGAGCTGCTCTATATCGCGGCCTCCGTGGTCGGGGGCTGCCTGCTGACCGGCGGCTATGGCTCGGCGGTCGGCTCGGCCCTGGGAGCCTTCATCTTCGGCATGACGACGGAGGGCGTCATCTACGCGGACTGGGATCCCGACTGGTTCATGTATTTCGTTGGCGCAACGTTGCTGGTGGCGACGATCGTCAATACGTGGATCCGCGCCCGCGCGAGCATGGGCAAGTGAGATGACGGATCCATCCGCCCCGATCATCGCGCTCAACGATGTCGGCAAGAGCTACGGCATCATCACCGCCCTGCAGGGGGTGAACCTTTCGGTGCGAAGGGGGGAGGTGACCTGCGTTCTCGGCGACAATGGCGCCGGCAAATCGACGCTCATCAGCATCATCGCCGGGTTGATCCGCCATGACCAAGGCACTTACATGGTGGATGGAGAGAAGGTTCGGTTCAGCTCCCCGCGCGAAGCGCTCGACCGCGGGATCGCCGCCGTCTATCAGACCCTGGCCCTGGTTCCGCTGCTGCCGGTGTGGCGGAACTTCTTCCTCGGCTCGGAAATCCTCAAGGGATCGGGACCATTTCGCCGCCTCGACGTCCGGACGATGTGGAAGAAGACCGACGCCGAACTCCACCGCATGGGCATCGACCTGCCCGATCTCGACCAGCCGGTGGGCACGCTTTCGGGGGGCCAGCGCCAGGTGGTGGCGATCGCCCGCGCGATCCATTTCGGCGCCAGGGTGCTGATCCTCGACGAGCCGACGGCGGCGCTCGGGGTCACGCAATCAGGCATCGTGCTCCGCTATATCGCCGCGGCCGCGCGCGAGCAGGGGATTGGCGTGATCTTCATCACCCACAACCCCCACCACGCTTACATGGTCGGCGACCACTTCGTGGTGCTGGCGCGCGGCGAGGTGGAGCTCGATGCCCCGCGCGCGCTGCTTTCCCTCGAGAATCTCATGTTTCACATGGCCGGCGGGGCAGGACTGGCCACCCTGGAACATGAGTTGCACCTCGTCCCGACCGCGGATGCGGCGGCCGGAGCGACTCGCAAAGACGCCGGGGGAAGCCCTTCAGCCTGAGCGCGGATCCCCGTGACCGAGCGGATCGCGCGTGGAAACATTTTTTCATCGCTGGACTGGCCGGAGAACGGAAGGCGAGAGAATGAAGAGGATCGGGAGGCTTGCAGCGGCTGCCATCATCGCGGAAGCGGCCTTGGTGCCCCTAGGGCCCGTTCTTGCGGAGGCTCGGCGTTGCCCCGTTGCCCCTTGTGCGAACGCCCAAGGGGATAGCGGCAGCAGCGCGCAGGCCGCTGGATCCACCAGCAGCATAAACGGCTATAATGGCGTGATCACCCAAACCACGACGATCGGAAATGGTGTCACACAGAGCAACACCAGCATCAATGGTGTGACGACCACCACGACCACCGTCAACGGCGTCACGACCTCCACCGGCCAGTAACCCCTCTTGCCTGCACCGGCGAGTGTCCCGATTCCGTCCTCATCGCGATACTGCAAATTTCGGAATCGGGACAAAAGCTCCCGTCGCCAGCCAGAACACTTGCTGCGGCAGAGCAATGTCGGAGGTTGTATCTGTATCGGAATCATATCCTCCGCCTCGAGCATCGTCCCGACCCCACGAAAGCGAAACCACGGCAGTCTCAAGAGGAGAAGGATCGACCCGAGTTCCAAGCCTCGGCATCTCCGTACGCAGGACTATGGACGGATCGGAACGGGATGAGACCACTGCCGCTTACCCCCGCTTTCGGTCATTGTTTTCCCGCGTGATTCAAACCTGCGCTGATTCCGCCTCGGTCATCGCGCCCTGCGAACTCTTTCTTGGAAGGGCCAGCCATGGCGGCGGCGCCAAGGCCACTTCGGCAGGAGCGGATCGATGAGCTTGACGGTTCTATAATATGTTGATTCGATTCTACTATCGGACGCAGGCGGGCCATACCGGGCGCCAGAGCTTGAGTGCAAGCAAGGTCGATAGCGAGTCAGGGAGTGAGATGTCTGTTGCAAAGAATCGTTGCTTTCGCGCCGCCCTGGCGGCGGGAATGCTGCTTACGGCCTCCTCCGCCTTGGCAGGCGGTCCATTCGACGGCACCTGGGTGGGTAGAGACTCCAGCGGACCATGCGCGGGCTATGCCGCGACGATCACTGTTGTGAATAGCAATGCCACGGGCAGCGTGACGGGCCCATACGGCATCGACAATATACGGGACAAATACATCCATCCCGATGGAAGCGCCATCTACTATACTCACAGGCGCAAGCCCATTCATCTCCAATTTACAGGAAATTCCTTCGAGATCAGTGAGAACGCGGAGTGCGGAAGCGTTTCCGTCACGGGCACGAGGCAGTAAGTTTCGAGCCGATCGGAGCGTGATCACCGAAGGCATGAATCACGCGGGAAGACGGATGGGCAGTGCGGGCTGCGTGAGCGGAAGCGAACGCATCCCGTTGTAAAAGGTTGCGTTTGTGTTATCATTTCCCGGGCGTCCTTGGGTGAAACGGAGAATTGCAATGCGCATGATGCTGCGGATCACTATTCCGACGGAATCGGGCACCCGCGCCCTCAAGGACGGATCCTTCCACAAGGCGATGCAGCAGACGATGGAGAGGATCAAGCCGGAAGCGACCTATTTCGTCGCCCATGAAGGGAAGCGGTGCGCGATGCTGTTCTTCGACATGCGGGATACGTCCGAGATTCCCGGTATTGCCGAACCCTGGTTCGTGGCGCTCAATGCTGAGCTTGAGCTGGTGCCGGTCATGAATCAGGAGGATTTGCAGAAGGGGCTCGCTTCCGCGATGTAGCGGTGGAAGAGTCGCTTCGCCTGGTCCTGGCAGGATAGGCTTTGGTGGGTCGCTTCCCGGTTCCGCCAGAAGCCGTTCAGAAAGCGGCCGTCGCTCCGCATTGCTTTGACAAAACAAGCGCGTTCGTCGCCGCATAGCCCGCTTCATCATTGTCGAAATAGCAATAGGCATCGAGCCCCGAGCGCTGCCAGGCGCGAAGACGCCTCGCCCAGCCGCCGAGCGCCCGCCCGTCGTAGCATCCCCGATAGGGGCCATCCGGCGCGTGCAAGCGGACATAGGCGAAATCGGCGGTCATTTGCACCGGTGATCGCCTTCCGTCGAGATCATAGGCGCAGCAGGCGGCCCCATGTCGTTCCAGCAGCCGGAAGATCGGCGCGGCAAACCAGCTCTCGTCACGAAATTCGAAAGCGACGCGGAATCCTTGCGGAAGAAGGGCCAGGAATTGCGCGAGCCGCTCGGCATTGGCATGCCAGTGAGGCGGGAGCTGAAAGAGAATTGGCCCGAGCTTGTCGCCAAGCGCTCCGGCGGCGTCAAGGAAGCGGCGCGTCGGTTCCTCCGTGTCCTTGGGCTTCTTCATATGGGTGATGATCCGGCTTGCCTTGCAGGCAAAGACAAAGCCATCCGGTGTCGCCTCGCGCCAGGCGATCAGGGTCTCGCGGTCCGGCAACCGGTAGAAGCTGTTGTTGATTTCGACCGAACGGAATTCTTGCGCGTAAAAAGCAAGAAGCCGATTGGAGTCCGTGCCAGCCGGATAGAAAGGCCCGACCCAGTGCCGGTAGTGCCAGCCGGAGGTTCCGACAAGGATCTCGCCCCTCTTCGTCATGGCTTTCTTCTTCATCGCTTGCCCGGCGCACCAAGACCCTGGAGATAAACGAGGAGCGCTGCCTCCAGCAGCTCTTCAGCCGCCATCGGGATGCCGAGCCGCAGCCCCTCGGGCGAGAGGAAGAGCGTGGCAATGCCATGCGCCTCGGCCCAGAGATGCAGCGCCACCATCAGCGCCGGCGGCCGCTCGGAGCCGGAATAGGTGGCGGAGACCGCCTCGGCGGCACGGCGCAGCACCGCGAAAGCGCGCTCGGCGGCAGCGCGGAGCAATGGGTCGTCGCCGGCAGCGGTGCCGGAGCCGAACATCGCCGCATAGAAGGCGGGCTCGCGCCGCGCGAAGGCGAGATAGGCGCGGCCGCAGGCATCCATCGCCGCCACCGGATTCGGCCGGCCCTGGTTCCATGCCGCCTCGAGATCGGCGGCAAAACGCTCGAAGCCGCGGCGCGCCACTTCCGCCATCAGCGCATTGCGGTCGCGGAAATGCCGATAGGGCGCGGCCGGGCTCACGCCGGCGGCGCGCGCGACATCGGCATAGGAGAACCCGGTCGGCCCATGCTTGCCAATGAGCTCGAGCACCGTCTCGATCAGCGCCTCGCGCAGATTGCCGTGATGATAGGCATCACGATCGGGCGGGCGGCGGGAGCGGAAGGTCATGTGAAGATGTTTTACATCGCCGGCCCGGTGAGGGAAGCGGGCGCAGCGGTGCGCGCAACCCTGTCACGGAGCAAAAGGGGGGCGGAAAGGCCGGATCGGGCCTTGGCAAGCCAGAGCAAACCGCCTTGCATACGATGGTGCCGGCGCGGGTCGCCGGCCGGGAGGAACAGGAGGAACAGCGGAGGATGTCGGCGATCGCGGAAGAAATGACGGCGCGGCCGCCAGTGCGCGCGAATCTTCCCGCTCCCTATCCCTCGGCCATTCCGCGGCCGAGCGGCGCGCTCCCGCGCGCCGTGCGCGGTGTGCTCTCGCTCGAGGATCTCGAGCCGGTGGCGCGGCGATATCTGCCCCGCTTCCTCTTCGGCTTCATTTCCGGCGGCGTCGAGACCAACGCCGCACGCAACAGCAATCGCGCGGCCTTCGCGGCACGGCGGCTCGTGCCGCGCATGCTGGTGGACACGACCGCAAGGCGTCAAGCAACCACGCTTTTCGGCCGGCCCCACGCCTCCGCCTTCGGGATCGCGCCGATGGGCGGCGCTGCCCTCGCCGCTTTCGACGGTGATCTCGCGCTCGCGCGGGCGGCGGCGGAGGCCAACATCCCCTTTGTGCTGAGCGGCGCCTCCCTGATCCGGCTGGAAGATGTCATTGCCGCCAATCCGCATGCCTGGTTCCAGGCCTATATCCCCGGAGACCGGGTGGCGATCGCCGCGCTGGTGGAGCGTGTCGGGCGGGCCGGGTACGAGACGCTGGTGGTCACGGCGGATGTTCCGGTGCCGGCCAATCGGGAAAACAATGTGCGCAATGGCTGGTCCTTGCCGCTCCGCCCGACGCCGCGCCTTGCCTATGAAAGTCTGAGCCACCCGCGCTGGCTGTTTGGCACCGCGCTTGCCACCCTGCGCAGCAGGGGCATGCCGCATTTCGAGAACATGGCGGCGACTCGCGGCGCGCCGGTGCTCTCACCCAATGCCGAGCGCTCCTTCGGCGCACGCGACGCGCTGAACTGGGCCGATATCGCGTGGATCCGCCGCCGCTGGCCGGGCAAGCTCGTCGTCAAGGGACTGCTGGCGCCCGAGGATGCGCGGCTCGCCCAGGAGGCTGGCTGCGACGGCATCATCGTCTCGAACCATGGTGGTCGGCAGCTCGATTTCTCGGTGGCCTCGCTCGACGCGCTGGCGGGCGTGAAGGCGGAAGCCGGAGAGATGTGCGTGATGCTCGATGGCGGCGTGCGCCGGGGCACGGATCTCCTGAAGGCGCTGGCGCTTGGCGCCGACTTCGTCTTTCTCGGTCGCCCTTTCCTTTATGCGGCTTCGCTGGGCGGCAAGGCGGGCGTGCGCCTTGCGATCTCCCTTCTTTCCGAGGAGATCGACCGCGACCTCGCCCTCATTGGCAGCACCGGCCTCGACGCGCTGGACGCGACGTTCCTGGCTTGATCGTCTCTCAAAGGTATTTGAGCGCCGCGAAGCCGCCGACGAGCCCGAGCAGGAAAAGCGCGAGGACGAGACCGAGCCGGCGCTCGATCAGCCCGCGTACCGGCTCCCCCCAGCGGCAGAGAAGGAATGCGGTCAGGAAAAAGCGGCCCCCGCGGGTGGCAAGGCTCGCCAGCATGAAGAGCGGGAAGCTGAACGAAGCCGCGCCGGAGGCGATGGTGACGATCTTGTAGGGAATCGGCGTGAAGCCCTTGACCAGGATCACCAGCAGCCCCCAGCGCCGGTAGAGCGCCTGGAAGGACGCGAAGGCATGGTCATAGCCGTAGAAATGGATGATCGGGCGAGCCAGGTGAGCGAGCAGGGCATAGCCGATCAGGTAGCCGAGCACACCGCCAGCGACACTGCCGGCGGTGGCGATGGCGGCGAAGCGCCAGGCGCGGCCCGGCTGGGCGAGCGCCATGGGAATGAGCAGCGCATCGGGGGGAACGGGAAAGACGCTCGCCTCGGCAAAGGCAACCGCCGCGAGCCACCAACCGGCGTACGGGCTTGCGGCGAGCGCGATCACGCGCTGGTACCAGCGCTCGAGCATGAAACGGCTCCTCCGGTTCCGGGTCGTCTGCCCATGCCATTCCCGGCGCGAAGGCGCAACCGTCGCGGCCGGGCTGGCCGCGGCCGCCGGGGCGCCGCTAGACTGGGGTTTCCGCTTCAGAAGACGCCGGAGGAGAGCCCAGACCATGAGCCATCGCCCGATCCGTGCGTGCCGCCTCCCCCGCCCACCCGCCGCGTGAGCCGGGGACCATCCGATGTCACTGCCGGGAGAGGCGTTCCTCGCCGTCTGGAATGACGCGCCAGAGGAGCTCGAGGAGGAGTTCAATGTCTGGTACATGCGCGAGCATATGCCGGAGCGCGTGGCCGTGCCCGGATTCCTCGGCGGCCGGCGCTACGTCGCCTGGGAGCGCAGCTTCCATCGCTATTTCGCGCTCTATCCGACGCGCACGCTTTCGGTTCTGAACGGGCCTGACTATCTCGCGCGCCTCAATGCGCCGAGCCCCTGGACCCAGAAGATGTTTCCAAGGCTCCTCAATTACGTGCGCGGGGCCTGCCGCATCGTCGCCACCCGCAGCGAGGGGGTGGGCGGCTTCATCGCCGCCATCCGGCTCTCCCTCTCGGAGTTCGACCGCGGGCTCGAAAAATCGGCGAGCATGGCGGCCGCGGCGGAGATCCATGGTCTTGACGGCGTGACAGGGGTGCATATCGGCATCGTCGATCCCGAGGTCACCAACGCGCCGAGCACGGAACGGCAGCTGCGCGCGACCGAGAGCAGCTTCGATGCGGTGGTGCTGGTCGAGACGACGAGCCGCCGCGGGGCCGAGGAGGCCATGCCGACGATCGAGGAAACCCTGGCCGCTCTGCCGAACATGGCGCCGAGCCGGACCAGCGCGATCTATGGTCTCTCCCATCTTTTCGAGCCTCCCGGCTGAGCGGGCGGATCTCCCCGATCCCAGCCTTCCCGGAATCGTCGGCGATGCGGGTCATCCGGTTTCTGGCGACGGGTAGGCCGCGCCGCGCGTGATCGAGCCAGGGCTCGGCACGAGAACGGTCGACGGCCCCCCTCGCGGGCCGAAGTTCGCGGTATCGGAATGCGGGCCCAATCGGGATATTTGGTCTTTATTCTCAATGATCTGCTGATCCCCTTCGTTCGTCGCGGGAAGCGATGAATGAAGGATGCATGACACGAGCCTGCGGCGGTCTCAGGTCGTCACGCTTCAGATTTATTTCCCCGATCGACCTCATGGTTCTGGCGGAATCGCCGCCACCGCCTACCTCTCTGCGAAGAGAGGAGCACTTCGTCATCCCGACGAGGGCGAGCAACTCGGATATCAAAATAAAATCAGCGGATGATGGCTAAAAATTCATCATGTTCTCAGCCGATCGACCTGCGGGGCGCCGCAAGACCCTTCTCTAAAAAACATAAGTGTATTTAGTACGATCGGCCCCTCCTGATGACCGATGCCATTGACTTGGAAGATCGACTCTGTTGTTTACCGTTGTTTACGGGAAATTTAGCTCGGATTCCCGCTGTTGCCGAACGACGCCTGAGGAGTTGCCGATGGTGCTCAAGAGGCCGAAATCATCGGCGCTGCCGAGGGCAGGCACGCTGCATGGGGCTTGGTCGCCCCAAATCGGGGCCGCGAGAGCCGCCCTCCCCGTTCCTGCGCTCAGGGCAGGCGGGCCCCCGAGCGCTGCCCCAAAAGGCGCGCACGAATGTTTTGGACTTTTCGGCTCTTCATTGCCTCCGGCCGCGCTCCATCTGTGGCGCCAGTCACATGCAGATCGGCGGGCGCCGTGCGACCAACCCATTGCCGAGGGAGCAGCGCTTTCCCACGCAACGGCGTCATGTTTGCGCGCTCCGATCACGAGAAGTAGGTCGCTGACATCATGATGAATGCCAACAAAGCAATCCAGTTTCACGGAGAAGGGACCAGCGAGCCGCTGCCGCCATGGTGCGGCAGCGCGAGCGTCGGGATCGCTCCACAGCCGCGTGTCCTCGTGGTCGATGACGACCCGACCATCCAGCACATGGTCGAGAATTACCTCGAAGAACACAACATGCGTACCATTCCTGCCTATGGAAGGCAGGATCTCATGAAGCAATTCGCGATCTCCGAGCCCAGTCTCGTGATCCTCGATCTCAGGCTGGGGCAGGATGACGGGCTTGATCTGCTGCGCGAGATCCGCTCGCGCTCCGAGGTCCCGGTGATCATCGCCAGCGGGCATCGCTGCGACGAAATCGATCGCGTCGTCGGGCTGGAGCTTGGGGCCGACGACTATCTGACCAAGCCCTTCAGCCTTCGCGAACTGCTCGCGCGCGTGCGTGCAGTGCTGCGCCGGCAGGAAGTTGTCCGAAGCATGTCGCCTCGCCGCGCGGAATCCGGCGGATGGCAGTTTGGTGACTGGCGGCTCGACCGGCGCTCTCGCCGCCTCACCGATCCCACCGGTGTGCCGGTGGTGCTGACGAAGGGCGAATATGCTTTGCTGATTGCCTTTCTCGAAGCCCCACAGCGCCCGCTCAGCCGCGAGCATCTGCTGCAGGCAACTCGCGTGCATGAAGATGTGTTCGACCGCAGCATCGACGTTCAGGTCCTTCGGTTGCGGCGGAAACTCGAGCCGGATCCGAGCATGCCGCGAATCATCCAGACCGAGCGTGGGGTCGGCTATGTGTTTGTTCTGCCCGTGGATCCGATCTGACCCCTGCATGCCGAATGACGCGCCAAACGCCATCTTTCCAGCTATCGGCGCCCGCGTGGGGCGCCCTTCGGGGCGTGGGTTGGTCAGGACGGTTACAACGCTAACCTCACTTTCTGATACTGGCGCCTTGCTGCAATACCCGTTCCGCACGATCTCCCCGCTCAAGAAACCTTGGGAGAGGCCTATGCCGCTTGGAACGGAGTTGCCCCCCCTCCATTCGTATTCTCCGCAAGCCAAAGCGACAGCCCTCCCACGGGACCGTTCCGCGCCCGAAGCCGGCGGGGCCGTGCCTCTCATCTTTCGCGACGGTCGCCGCTGCTTTTGAAATGGTGCGTCTCGATGGTCGCACCCTGGAGCGTGGTTGCCGAAGGCGGGATCAGCGACGGTGGGCATCACGCGGGGAAGCAAATGACGAGAGCGGGATGAGCGAGTGTGAGTGCCCTCCTCCCGCTCCAAAGGGGGTGCGATCGTCCGCCCTGCCATCGATCGTACCCGGGAACCAAAGCGCAGGCGGATGTCGTGCCGCCACGGTCATGTCCCGAACGGGTCAGGAGTTTGCGCGGAACCCGTTCTCTCGCCTTCCCGACTTTATTGAAGTGCCCGGGGAAGAGTATCAACCCGACACGATATTGCCCTGCGGATATTGTGCGCTGGAAAAGGCCTCTCCCTCGTGAGCAGACTCGTACCACGTTCCGGCCCGAGGTTACGTGCCCGTACGGGATGGCTCGTTCTCGTCACGGTGCTGGCAACCATGGGGGCAGCCAAGGGGGCGGCCGCGCAGACGCCCGATCCTCTCGCCACCGTGCTGCCGACGATCGCCGCTTCGGAGCCGATTACGCCGATTCCTCCGCCGCCTGCCGCCGATCCCCGGAAGGTGGCGCTTGGGAAGGAACTGTTCGACGACCCCCATCTCTCGCGCAACAACAAACGCGCCTGCCTCTCCTGCCATGACACCAGCACCAACGGCGCGACCGACAATAAATTTGACAAGGCGTTCGACGGATCGCCGCTTCCATTTCATACGACCACGGTCTTCAATGCGGCTCTCGATTTCCGGCTCGGCTGGGAAGGCCGCCATCGGACTCTGGAAGAACAAGCCGAAGCCTCTTTGGACGATCCCGCAACCATGGGCACGAGCATCGCCCAGGTTCTGACGAAGCTGAGAGCCGACCCCGAGATGGTTCGTCAATTCAGGGCGGCCTATGGACGCGCGCCGGATCGTGCAAACCTCCTCAATGCCATCGCCACCTATGAGCGATCTTTGCTGACGCCGGGCAGCCGCTTCGATCGCTGGCTTGAAGGTGACGAATCCGCGCTCTCGAGCGAAGAGCTGCATGGTTATCACCTGTTCAAGTCGTTGGGCTGCGTCTCCTGTCATCAGGGCGTCAATGTCGGCGGCAATCTGTTCGAGCGGCATGGCATCTTCCATCCGCTCGCCTCGACGAAACCGGAACTCGTGGTCGTGCCAAGCCTGCGCAATGTCGCCGTGATGGCACCATATTTCCAGGATGGCAGTGCGGCGACGCTTTCCGATGCCGTGCGAAAGATGGCGCATGCCCAGCTCGACCGGACACTCACGGACCAGCAGATCAAGGCGATCGTCGCGTTCCTCAAGACGCTGACGGGAAACTACAACGGCGCGCCTCTGGTCGCTCCCTCCCCATGAGGCTGCCGCCTTCCCTGGTCGGGGTTCCGCTCCTGGTGGCGCTGCTCACCTGGCTGGCTCTGCATGCCGTCAATGTCGATGCGCGGCGGCTCGACAGCGCGCTTGCCGCGCTCGAACACTTCACGAAAGCGGAGAATGCGCTGCATCGCGATGTCCTTGCTGCGCGGATCGGCATCTTGCGCAACTACGACCCCTTGGTACGCGAAGTCACCGTGCTGGACAACGCGCTCGGCCAACTGCGTCAAACGAATGCCGGCGACACCGAGACGATGGCCGCCATCAACCGCGTGGCGGCATCGGTTGCCTGGGAGGAGGAGCTGGTCGAGCAGTTCAAGTCCTACAACGCCCTGCTGCAGAACTCGCTCGCCTATTTCGGGCTGTTCAGCAACGAGCTTGGGGACGTGGACCACACCGGACATCTGGCTCCGGCAGTCAGCCGGCTTGCCGCCGCGATGCTGCGATTCACGCTGGACACCTCGCCGGCGACGGCACATGAGGTAGGGGCGGAGCTCGACGAGCTCGCAAGCCAATCTCCCCCGGCGGGCGATGCCGACAAGGTGCAGGCATTGCTGGCGCATGGACGGTTGCTGTACCGCATTCTTCCCGAAACCGATGATATCCTGCGAACCTTGGTCGTCCTTCCATCAAGGGAAGGCGAGGATGAAGTCCACAGCCTGATTCTGGCCCACGAGGCTGCTTCACGGACGACGGCTCATCGTTTTCGTTCCGTGCTTTACATCGTATCCCTGCTTCTGGTTGCCCTTTTGCTTTATCTCGGCCTGCAGCTTCGGGCGCGGGCAGCGATGCTCCGGCGCCGGGCCGCATTCGAGCACCTGATCACCACGGTTTCGATGCATATTCTTCAGGCAGGACAGCAGGATTTCCATGCCGCGATTGAGCGGTCGCTCGGCGATATGGCCGAGTTTCTCGACTCCGACCGCGCGTATTTCCTGCTTTCCAATCCTTCGGCGCAGAAGGCTGCCTGGTCCAGGCCAGGAATGAGCTTCCCGGCCGGCTGGCCGGAACAGGCTCCTGCGCTTGCGGCGAGGTTCGACCCGGCCAAGGAAGGCGTCGTCCATGTCCCTGACGTGGCGCGGCTCCCACGCGGTCCGGACAGGGAGCTAACCGAACGATTCGGGCTGAAAGGCTGGGCATGCGCCTGGAGCCTGGGCCAGGACGGTGCCCAGGCGCTTCTGGGCTTCGACGCGCTGCGGCACGCCTACAGGATCAACCCCACCGGTGAAGCCAGCCTCCTGCGAATGGCACTCGATACCATCCTCAATGCCTTCAGGCGACAAACGATGGAGCAGGATAAGGACCTGCTGGAAACGCGGTTGCAGCAGGCTCGCCGCATGGAGATCATCGGCGCGCTGGCAAGCGGGGTTGCGCACAATTTCAACAATATCATCGGCGCGATTCTCGGCTATGCTGAAATGGCGGAAGCGCAATCTCCGCCGGATGGCCGGATTGCCCGCAATTTCGAGGAAATTCGCCGCGCCGGACAGAGAGCCCGCGAGCTCGTCGGCCAGATCCTCACCTTCGGTCGTCGGCGCGACGCGCATCGCGAGCCGGTCAGTGTCGGCACCGCGGTGACGGAGGCTGCGTCCCTTCTGCATGCCTCCCTGCTGCCAGGGACCGCCCTTATCATTCGCGAAACGCCGCGGGAGGCCGTTGTTCTCGCCGAACCGGTCCAGCTGCAGCAATTGATCTTCAACCTGTGCATCAATGCCGCCCAGGCCATGAACGGCCGCGGAGACATCTTGGTGGAGACCGCGGTGCACGAGCTTCCTGAGGGACGGTCCCTCAGCCACGGATATCTCCGGCCGGGACGATATGTGTGCATCGGTGTCGCCGACAGCGGCCCCGGCATCGACGACGCGACGCTCGGGCGGATATTCGAGCCCTTTGTCACCACGCGTGCGAATGGGAACGGCCTTGGCCTCACGACCGTGCGCGAGATCGTCCGCGAGTACGGTGGCGCGATGAATGTCACGAGCGTGCAGAGAGAGGGCAGCCGCTTCGAAGCCTGGCTTCCATGCGTTGCTGCGCCCGCTGCGGTTTTGACTGGAGAGACAAGGCAGCTTCAGCGTGGGCATGGCGAGACGGTTCTGGTGGTCAACGACAATCGCACGCAATTGCTGCGGGATGAGGAAATCCTGGCAGTGCTGGGCTACGAGCCGGTTGGCTTCGCCCGCGCTGATGACGCCCTGGCATCCTGCCGGGTGGCGCCCGAACGTTTCTCGGCCGCCGTGGTTGGCCGCCTGATCCCGGTGGAAAAGGCCACCGAATTCGTAACGCAATTACACCAAATTCTGCCCGGTCTGCCCGTAGTCGTGGCCATGGGTTCCGTCGAGCAGGTCGATGCCGAAACATTGTTGAGCGCCGGCTCGTTCGAAGTGGTGAGCCAGCCCTTCGTGCCCGCCGAAATGGCAGCAGCACTCGCCCGCGCGCTCGCAAGCTCCGGACAAGGCCACCCGCAGATCGTCGCCGCGGGTGAGGACCCGAGAGCCCACCCCTGGCCGCCTTGATCCTGGACAGGCCGCGACCGGCCATCCGACGAGATCGATAGAGCGTGATGGCCGGAGGTGGGGGCACCGGAGGTCTGAATCACGCGAAAAAATGGCGGGAGCAAGATAAGGGAGCGAACCCATCCCGTTCCAGGGATTCCCAAGCGTGGTGATGAGAGGTCATCATCGCGCTTCGGGGCCGTCTCGATAACACCCTTCTCACCAACAGGAGGGATGCCTGATCTCGAGCGGCCGGCCTCTCATGGATGTCCAGTATATTCGAATCATCGCCGGAATCTCCTCGAATCCTTGCCGATCTTTGTTACAGCCGTCATGTGACTGCGTTTCGTTGAAATCGGAGTGTAAGGCCATTTGCTCATTCTCAACGACGCCCCGGCAAGGGGCTGGGGTGATCCGGACCGTCCTCATCCTCCAGACACCGTCCACGAGAAACGGTGGCGCATGACAGGCGGAGCGGTACCCTTCATTCCATTCAACGAAGGAGAGAGCGGTGGCAGATATCTCATGGCCCCGGAAAACAAGAGAGATGCACAATCATCATTTCAATTCATCGATTTGGAATGATTTTCAATTCCGCGATGACGATATCATCATCGCAACCTATGGAAAATCGGGCACGACCTGGCTCCAGCAGATCGTTGCCCAGCTTCTGTTCAATGGCGCGGAAGGCGTTCCCGTCATAGAGATGTCTCCCTGGCTCGACCTCAGGATTCCGCCCGCGGACGTCAAGCTTGCGGAGATCGAGGCCCAGCCCCATCGACGCTTCATCAAGACCCATTTGCCGGTCGACGCGCTGGTTTATTCACCGCGCGCAAGATATCTCTATGTCGGCCGTGACGGGCGCGATGTTCTGTGGAGCCTTTACAATCACCACGCCAGTGGAAACGAATTTTTCTATCAGATGATCAACGATTCACCAGGCCGCGTCGGACCGCCACTCGGCGAGCCGCCGGAATCGGTGCGGGATTATTTCCTCACCTGGCTGGAACAGGATGGATATCCGTTCTGGTCCTTCTGGGACAATGTCCGGAGCTGGTGGGATATTCGCAGCCTGCCGAATCTTCTGCTGTTGCATTACAGCCAGTTGAAGGCAGACCTACCCGGCGAGATCCGCCGGATTGCCGCTTTTCTCGATATTCCGGTCGACGAATCCCGTTTTCCCGTCATCGTCGAGCACTGTCAGTTCGATTACATGAAGGCGAATGCCGCGCGCGTGACCGGAGAGCTGGTAGAGAAGGTCTTCAACGGCGGCGCGAAGAGCTTCGTCAACAAGGGCACGAATGGCCGTTGGCAGAGCGTATTGACCAAGGACGATTGCGCCCGCTATGAGACCGTGGCTAGGCAAAAGCTTGGGCCGGAATGCGCCGCCTGGCTCGCGCATGCGCCATCGTGACGGATGTTCCGCCCGCGGCGAAGCGTCATAGGCTCTTCGCCGCGGCGTGGCGATTTTCGATCATCGCGTTTCCGGCTCTTTTTACGATCGATTCCTCAGCTTCCAGAGCGTGACGACGCACGCGATGAAACGATGAAACAATGACCGGAAGCGGGATGAGCGAATACGAGCGATCTCATCCCGCTCCGGTGGAGCGCTCCGCCAGAAGCCGTGAGATTCGCTTCAGGCTGAGAGGGCCTTCGGTTCCGTGCGAGCGCGCTTGACGAGAAGCTTGTTGAGCGCATGGAGATAGGCCCGAGCCGAGGCGACAATGGTATCGGTATCGGCACCTTGCCCATCCACGAGCTTGCCGTTCTCCTCGAGACGGACGGTCACACGGGCCTGCGCGTCCGTGCCTTCGGTGACGGCCCCGACCGAGTAGAGCCGGAGTACGGATTCGTGGGGAAAGAGAGCACGGATCGCGCGGAAGGTCGCGTCCACCGGGCCGTCTCCGGACTCGGTCGCGCTGCGCATTTCTCCATCGACTTCGATCTCGAGGCTCGCCGTGGGCTTGGCCTTCGAGCCGGCATGCACGTCGAGCGAGACGAAGCGAATCCGATCATGGTCGCGCATCACCTCGTCATCGACCAGGGCGACGATGTCCTCGTCATAAACGACCTTCTTGCGATCGGCGAGCTCCTTGAACCGACGGAAAGCATCGTTGAGCTGATTATCGCCGACATCGTCGTAGCCGAGCGCCCGCAGCTTGTCGCGAAATGCGGCGCGGCCCGAATGCTTGCCCATCACCAGGCTCGATTTCGTCCAACCGACGCTCTCGGGGGTCATGATCTCATAGGTCGCGGCGTGCTTCAGCACGCCGTCCTGATGAATCCCCGATTCATGGGCGAACGCATTGCGCCCGACGATCGCCTTGTTCGGCTGCACGTCGAAGCCGGTGATGGTGGAAAGGAGCTTCGAGGTCCTGAGGATGTTCTCGGTGACGATGCGGTTGGCCGTGGGAATCACGTCGTAGCGCGTGCGGAGCGCCATGACGATCTCCTCGAGGGCAGCGTTGCCGGCGCGCTCACCGATGCCGTTGATGGTGCATTCGACCTGGCGCACGCCGGCACGGATCGCGGCGATGGTGTTGGCGACGGCGAGTCCGAGATCATTGTGGTTATGAGTGGAAAGAATGACCCGTTCGGCGCCGGGCACGCGCTCACGCAACATGGTGAAGATGCGGGTCAGATCCTCGGGCAGCGCGTAACCGACCGTATCGGGGATATTGATGGTGGTGGCGCCCGCCGCGATCGCCGCTTCGACGCAGCGGCAAAGAAAATCGGGCTCCGTGCGACTTCCGTCCTCGGCCGACCATTCGACATCGTCGGTGAAGCGGCGGGCGAGCGTGACGGAGTTGGTGACCGCCTCGAGCACCACCTCCGGCTCCATGCGGAGCTTGTATTTCATATGGAGCGGGCTGGTGCTGATGAAGCTGTGGATGCGCGGCCGCCCGGCCGGGCGTACCGCCTCGGCGGCGCGGAGGATATCCTCGCGGCCGGAACGGGCAAGGCCGGCGATGACCGGCCCGTCGGATGATTTGAATTTCTCGGCAATGGCGCGGACGGACTCGAAATCTCCGGGCGAGGCGATCGGAAAGCCGGCTTCGATCACGTCCGCACCGAGCTCGGCAAGGGCTTCCGCGAGCCGGAGCTTCTCCGAGAGGTTCATCGAGAAGCCGGGCGACTGCTCGCCATCGCGCAGCGTGGTGTCGAAGATGATGACTCGGTCCTCGGCGAGGTCGCCGAAGTTAGGATGCCGAATGGCGGACATGGCGGGCACTCCTCGGGTTTGTTGCGACAGCGACTTCAATCCCCTGAACGATGCCCGGGCCCCATGGCCCGTGGCGTCACGCCCAGGGGGAAATAAGTCGCGTGCTAAGTCGGAGGAGGAGGCCGAGGGCGGCCAGGCGCACGACGCCGCGCGCGCATCGGCACGGCAAACGGGCGAGACAGAATGCACCTCGAACCATAAATGAAATCATAGCCATTTCGGGCCACTCGCGCAAGGTCCGCGCGATGGAGCACGGTATGGCGTGAAGGCTGGACTTTTCACGTGGCCCTGTCCTATCTCCCTTGGACGGTCTTCTGGACTGTCTTCCCTGGCCCGGACCGGGGACGGAAGGGCTGCAAATTTGCTGCAGCGCCTGCCGCTTTTCCGCCGAACTTCACAGCGATAGCCACGCCCTTGCCACCATCGCGTTCGCCAGCATTCGTCAAGCCCGCCGTGCCAAACCTGCGTCCCCCTTCCCTGCTTGCCGCCCTGCTTGCCGCCTCCATGCTCGGCCTTGCCGCATGCAGCGGCGATTATTCGCCCAATACCTATGCTGCGGCAGCCGCCCAGCAGGCGAATACGGTGACGCGTGGGGTGATCATCGGCGTGCGGCCAGTGATGATCACGCCGGACGGGACGGTGGGCGCCGTCGCCGGCGGGGCCGCGGGCGGTGTTGCCGGATCGCAGGCGCCGGGAGGGGCCGTCGCTTCGGCCTTCGGCGCGATCGGCGGCTCATTGATCGGCGGCATCGCCGGGAGCGCAGCCCAACGCGCGACCGAGGACACCAAGGCCTGGGAGTACATCGTCCAACAGACGGACGGAAAGCTCGTGTCGGTGACCCAGACCGACCGCACACCACTCGCCATCGGCACGCATGTGCTGGTGATCGCGGGCAAGCAGGCGCGGGTGGTGCGGGACTATACGGTGGCGCTGCCAGCTCCCCCGCCGAAAGCCGCAACAGCGACCGAGCCGGCACCGGCACCGATCATCGTCATGCCGCTCGCTCCCTCGTCGGCATCAGCGCCCGCCGCTCCGGCCCAAGCCGCTGCGGCGGACGCGCAGCCACCGCAGGGCGCGGCTCCGGCGGCCACCCAGGAAGCAGCCCCGGGAGCCGGCCAAAACGCATCCGGCACGCCCTCTCCAGACTCTTCCTCAGCCCCGCCCCAGACCCCGTCTTCTTCCGCTTCTCCTGCCACCCCGGCGCCATCGGCTCCGTGACGGACTCCCGGAACGTGATCGCCGAAGGTGGAATCACCGACGGCGTGAATCACGCGAGAAAACAAAGACCGAGAGCGAGATCCGCGAGCGCGAGCAAACGCCTCCTGATCTAAAGCAGTGCGAGCTGGCGAGGCTCGACCCGGCCCGGGGAGACGAACTGGCTCGTGTCGAGCGGAAGCGGAGGATCAGCCAGACCGTATTTCTGCGCCGCCCGGACGAAACGGGCAGCCATCAGGCCGGCATAGGGGCCGCTGCCGCGCATCCTTCCATGGAAGCTTGGGTCATTGAGCCGCCCCTCCCGTGTCTGACGAACGAGACTCAGCACGTGGCGCGCGCGGTCGGGCCTGTGCTCGGCAAGCCAGCCTTCGAAGAGCGCCTTCAGCTCATGCGGCAGGCGCAGCAGCACGAAGGCCGCATGACGCGCTCCGGCCCGGGCGGCAGCCGCAAGGATCCGTTCCATCTCGGCGTCATTGAGGCCGGGAATCATCGGCGCCGCCATCACGCCCACCGGGACACCGGCTTTCGCAAGCTCGGCGATCGCGCCGAGCCGCCGCGCGGGGGACGAGGCACGCGGCTCCATGCTCCGGGCAAGCGCGGGATCGAGGGTGGTAACGGAGACATGCACCCGCATGAGCCGGCGCCCGGCCATCCGCGTGAGGATATCGAGATCGCGGAGCACGCCAGCCGACTTGGTGACGATGGTGCAGGGATGGCTAGCGCGCTCCAGCGTTTCCAGCACGGCGCGGGTGAGCGCCAGCCGCCTTTCGACCGGCTGATAGGGGTCCGTGTTCGAGCCGAGGGCGATCGGGCGGACGACATAGCCCGGCTTTCCGATCTCTCGCTCCAGCAGGCGGGCGATATCGGGCTTGAAGAGGATCTTGGTCTCGAAATCGAGGCCCGGCGAATAGCCGAGATAGGCATGGCTCGGCCGGGCATAGCAGTAGATGCATCCATGCTCGCAGCCGCGATAGGGATTGACTGCCCGGTCGAAGCCGATGTCCGGGCTCTCATTCCAGGCGATCGCCGTGCGGGTGGCATCCTGGATCAGGATGGTCTCGAGGGGCGGAGGAGGATCTGGCATGCCGGGCGCCGACCAGCCATCGTCGAAGGCTTCGGTTTTCTGGGCTTCGAAGCGGTTGGGCGGGTTGAGGGTGGCGCCACGCCCCTTGCGCGCGAGACCCGGTATCCGCGCCTCCGGCGCTGGCTCGGCCATGCCGGCCCGCTCGAGCGCAGCGAGCGCTTCCCCATCGCGATCGGAGATCGGGACATGATGGGAGAGGGACATGATCGTGTTCCCCATTCGTTCGAAGCGGAAGCCTGATCTCTTGCGTCAAGAGAGTCAAGAACAGAATACGAACATAAGCCTGGCCGCCGCTTCGGACGCTTGGAGTCTCCCCGCCCCAGTCCGCGGGTCCGGGGCCGCGCGCGCTCGCCGATAGCCCATCCACTTCCGCTCCCGCCGAGCAGCCGCTGCTCGAGCGGTTCCGCGATCTCGATAACAAAGAGGATCATGAGGATTATTAGGGCACGCGCACGCCCTTGCGGCATCGCCCCGTTGCCGATAGGCCACCTTTTCTAGCCGACAGGGATTTCGAGGAGAGCGTTGAAGATGGAAGCAGGAGCGCTGGAAGCGGGGCCCCGGCGCGGGGCAGGCTGGCTCCCGCCAATCTGGGAGCGCCGGCTTCTCTTCACCGTCGGTGCCGCGCTGGTCGCTCTTGCCGCCCTTCTCCTCGCCTGGGCCTCCGATCTCGCAACCAACCTGCTCTACGAAGTCACCGCGGGCCGACTCTGGACGATTTTTCTGATTACCCCGATCGGCCTCGCTTTCTGCACCTTTCTTACCCGCACGGTCTTTCCCGGCGCCCAGGGGAGCGGCATCCCCCAGGCGATGGCCTCGCTCCACATGGAGGATCCGCGGCATATCAACAAAGTGCTTTCGCTCAAGCTCACCGTCGGCAAGCTGGTGCTGACGATCCTCGGGCTGCTGTTCGGCGCCACGATCGGCCGCGAGGGGCCGACCGTGCAGATCGGCGCTTCGATCATGAACAGCCTCACTAGGCTCGAAGCGATGCGCGGCAAGGAAATTCAGCGCGTGCTGGTGCTGATCGGCGGCGCGGCCGGAATCGCCGGCGCCTTCAACACGCCGATCGCCGGAGTGATCTTCGCGATCGAGGAGCTCGGCCATTCCTTCGACAGCCGCTACACCGCAGCCCTGCTCGGGGCGGTGGTGGTCGGCGGCATCACGACTCTGATCTTCGCCAGCCATTACTATGCCGGTGGCTATGTCTATTTCGGCACGATCCACGCAACGATGGCCTTCGGCATCCCCTATGCCGCGGTGCTGATCGCGGGGCTCGTGGGCGGCGTGCTCGGCGGGATCTTCGGCCGCATCCTCTCCCGCGCGCCGGAGGGCTTTCCAAAGCTCATGGCCGGAGTCGCGTCGCGCCGGCCCGTGCTTTTCGCGGCTTGCTGCGGCCTCGTTGTCGCCGCGTGCAACTATGCCTCTCACGGCAGCACTTTCGGCTCGGGCTACGCGCCGGCCCGCGCGCTGCTGCACAATGATCTCACGATCGGCTATGCCTTCGCCGCGCTCAAATACATCGCCCTCACCGCCTCCTATCTGAGTGGCATTCCCGGCGGCATCTTCTCGCCCTCGCTCGGCATCGGCGCCGGCCTCGGCTACTGGTTCCACGGGCTGATCCCCGGCGTCTCGCTGGCCGCCTTCGCCATGCTGGGCATGGCCGGCTATTTCGCCGGCGCGGTGCAGACCCCGATCACCGCCGCGGTCATCGTCATGGAGATGACCAACAATCAGAGCATGCTGATCCCCGTCACCGCGACCGCATTGCTCGCCTTCGTCATCTCCCGCCTGATCTGCCCGCGGCCGGTCTATGGCGCGCTCGCCGACAAGTTCCTGGCCGCGATCGAGCCGGCCAACGCCCCGTCCCATCCTACCCGTTCCTGAGCAGGTGGATCGGATCTATTTGCGGATGACGCGTCGATAAGACAGCACGACAATCAGAACGCGCTGTGAATGGCAGAAGCTGGCGCCAGCGTTGCTCGACGTCCGGCGTTTCGACCGCGACCGTGCTCAAATGGCGAGAGGGCCGTGCTGTGGAAGGGGCCGACCGTTACTCGCCACTACACCTCAAGCCTTTATGCCCGCAGGCACCTTGGGGCGGAACCACTCCGCTCTTGCGGAAGCGGCATCGCCCAGGCACCCTTATGGCGTGATGGTACCATCATTCACCCCGGCTACCGGTCCGACCGTGCTGCCGGATCCGCCGATCGCCTTTCCGGTCAAAGAGTAGGT
>Ga0335072_10000376_pt1 | contig 91441 bp, 70 predicted proteins | sample Lox_Sample_21_FD_206725 | JGI IMG/M metagenome (GOLD analysis project Ga0335072, IMG submission 206725) | Soil microbial communities from Loxahatchee National Wildlife Refuge, Florida, United States - Lox_Sample_2.1 | ecosystem: Environmental > Terrestrial > Soil > Wetlands | place: USA...
CACTTTGAAGCTCACCGTCGCGTTGGCGCCGCCCGGCTGCTGGCTCACCTTCAATCCGTCAAAGCCGAAGGTCGTGTAGGAGAGCCCGAAGCCGAAGGGAAACAGAGGCTTCTCGCCATCGGCAGCGTAGCCGCGATAACCCACATCGAGCCCTTCGCTATAGTGGGCTGTCCCATCCACGCCCGGGTACTCCGAAGGGTCTTTGGCCAGGGTCTGATCGACAGTGCGCGGAAAGGTCAGCGGCAGTTTGCCCGAAGGATCGACCTTGCCCGTGAGCACATCGGCAACCGCCCGGCCGTCCTCTTCGCCTGGATACCAGGCCTCCAGCACCGCTGAGACTTCATCGAGCCAGGGCATCAGCACCGCCGATCCGCTCTTCACGACGACAATCGTCTTCGGGTTCGCCTTGGCAACGGCGTCGATGAGCTGGTCCTGCGCGCCGGGGAGTGTGATCGGGTGATCGTGCCCCTCGGTATCCTGGTCGCCCACCATCACAATCGCAACCTGCGACCGCTTTGCCGCCGCGACCGCCTCGTCTACGTCGCTGCCGTCGAGCACGGTGAAGTGGATCTGCAGCTCCATCTCCGCTTCAAGGCCGTCGTAGGGCGTGATCGTGTAAAGAGGAATCACGTGCGAGCTGCCCCCGCCTCCGCTGTTCGGCCGCACCGCGTAGGGGCCGATCAGCGCAATGGACCGGATGTTTTTGACGTCGAGCGGCAGGATGCCTCCGTCGTTCTTGAGCAGCACCATGCCCTGCCCGGCGATCTTGCGCGCCACCTCGCCGTGCGCGAACGCCGGAATCGGCTCGGGCCTGGGCGTCGGTCCCCACGCGCCGAACTGCATCATCTTGGCGAACCGCCGCACCAGCTTGTCGTTGATCGCCGAGATCGGAACGGCGCCGGATTGCACGGCATTCTTCAGGTCATCCCCGAAGTACCTGCCTGTAGGCATCTCCAGGTCCAGCCCGGCCAGCGCGCTCGGGATTGTACTGTGGGTTGCGCCCCAATCCGACATCACGAACCCATCGAATCCCCATTCCTTCTCGAGGACGTCGGTCAGCAGCGGTGTGTTCTCGCAGTTGAAGGCTCCATTCACCTTCGGGTAGGCGCACATGACCGATGCGGAGTGACCTTCCTGGACGGCCGCCTTGAACGCCGGCATGTAAATCTCGCGGAGCGCGCGTTCGCCCACATCCTCGTTGATCTCGAACCGCTGGGCCTCCTGGTTGTTGGCGATGTAGTGCTTGACGGTGGCCATGATTCCGGTGCTCTGAATGCCGTCGATATTGGCCACGGCCATCTTCGCATCCAGAAACGGATCTTCCCCATAACTCTCGAAGACGCGCCCGCCCTGGGGAATGCGCGCAATGTTGACGTCCGGCCCTTCCAGCAGCACGTTTCCCGTCGAGCGCGTCTCTTCGCCCTCGATTTTGCCGTACTCAAAAGCCAGGCCCGGGTCCCAGGTTGCGGCCAGCAGGATGGGGGCGGGCAGGGCGGTCGCCTGCTTCTGCGGGCCGGTGCCGCCGGGGCCGGCTCCGGCCGGGCCGTTGGTCATCTGCAGAGGGGGAATGCCCAGGCGCGGCACACCGGGCACGATTCTGTATTCGGTGGGAGTATGGATGCCGTGCAGCCCGGAGATCTTCTCGTCGAGAGTCATCCTGGCCACGATGGCGCGGGCGCGGGCCGCCGCGGCTGCGTAGGTCATGTGCACCTCCTGCGCCGAGGCGGCAGGAGCAGGTGCGCAAAGTGCATAGAGCGAGGCGGCAACGAACGCCGCGAGCAGCGCGGCGGGAGAGATTCTGAAAGCAAGGCGAATTTTGGTCAGCATTGGCATCGTTATCCTGGGTCTTCAACGGTTCAGCGGAATTTTAGCATCCGTATACACGGCGGCTTCCCGCCCGGCGGTGCGGTTTGCAGTGGCCGCTCACGCCGGAGCGGGCGGATGGTGCCAGAACAGACCCCGGTCAAGCCGGCAGGCGAGGCAAAGCGGCTCTGTTATACCTAAATTCATGCGTGGCCTACTTCCCCTGCGCCTGCCGGGTCTTGCGGTGCTTTTATTTTTCTTTGCGCTCCCTGTCTTTGCTCAGGCGCCGGACAGTTTCTACTGGGTTGACTTTCATTCCCCGAAGGATCAGAGCGTGGTGGTGTGGGTCACGCGCGCGCTGGCGGTGGAGAGCTGGACCGCCATCCGCGAGATCGGGGTCGAATACGACGCGGCTCTCGTTGTCACTACCCTGCGCGCCACACCCCAGTCGCTGCCCGGCGCCGACACCTTCAACGTGTGGAGCGTTTCCCTCACGAATCACCTGGTGACTCCCTTGCTGCACGGCGTTGATTTAAGGTGGCTCGACTGGCTCCGCTTTACGCGCGGCGCGCCGCTCGAGCCGACGGTCCTCTACGAGAATTGCCGGAATTGCTCGGCAAATACCTACTTCACGGCGTTCTATTACGACTCCACTGTGCATCGGTGGGCGGCGCGATGGATCGACGGGGGCGAGGGGGTGCCGGTGTGGAACTCGACGCACCCGGCAGGGGTGGACTGGACCCAGGTGTACGCGGTGATGACGGGCGACAACGGCGTAGCCCAGCTCGTGACCTGGAACCACTTCGACTTTGGCCGCCAGCGTCCCGCCCAGGACACCCTCTATCGCTACACGGTGGATCCCTTCAGCGGTCTTGCGCAGACGGTCGCCGTGAGCGGCAGGCCGGCCGACGCCATGAAGACCCGGCTCTGTTCGGCTCAGAACGCCGTCACCGGCCTGGCGCGCGGTCAGGATTCCGAGCTGTGCCAGGAACTGCTGCACGGGCCATGGAGACGCCGGCCCGCCACCAGGCCGCCGGCCGTCAGCCACAGCCAGCCGGCCCCGGGCAGCCCGGCCAAACACTGATGTTCCACCAGCACGTTGCCAAGGGAGAGCCGGAACTGTAGGCTACCTTGGCGGGGTCCCGGCGCTCTTTGCCAAGACGGGGGCCAAGCGCAATCCGGTCCCGCAGGAGGGAGCATCTCCCCACCCGGCATCGAAGACTCAGGAGCGAATTATGAGCCACCTCCCCAAATCGAGCTGTCTGTCCATGCTCTTGCTTGCGGTTGCCCTTTGTGCCGCAGGGTGCCGCAACAGCAGCAACCAGAACGCGAGCGACAACGCGCAGGCCGCCAGCGCAGACCCGGCGGATGCGAACCTGGCGCCGGCCTCGAGCGCCGCGGCACCGGCCTCGAGCAGTGCGGCGCCGGAGACCTCGGCCGCTCCCAGCGACGAGTCCAGCGCCACCTACGACGATGCCGACTACGGCGAACAGCCGACCGAGACCGCAACCGACCCGCCGCCGGCGCTGCCCAGCTATAGCCAGCCGCCATGCCCCGGACCGGGGTACATCTGGACGCCGGGCTACTGGTCCTACGCGTCGTCGGGCTACTACTGGGTGCCGGGGGCCTGGGTGCAGGCTCCTTACCAGGGTGCGCTGTGGACGCCGGGCTACTGGGGTTACACCAATGGACATTATGGTTACTTTCCCGGACACTGGGGCACGCACATCGGGTTTTATGGCGGCGTCAACTACGGCTACGGCTATACCGGAACCGGATACGAAGGCGGCTACTGGAACCACGGGCAGTTCCAGTACAACCGCGACGTGACCAACGTCAACACGACCGTGGTGCACAACGTGTACAACTACCACGTGGTCGTAAACAACAACTCGCGGGTGAGCTTCAACGGCGGATCGCGGGGGATCCAGGTGCGGCCGCGCGCCAGCGAGGTGGTAGCGCGGCGCGAACCGCACGCGCCGCCGATGCAGACGCAGTTGCAGATACGGCAATCGGCGATGAGCAACCGGGCTAACTTTGCTTCCTCCAATCACGGCCGGCCGGCGCAGCCGGTGTACCAGCGGCCGGTGGCGGCGGACCGGGATGTGCATCCGGAGCCCGCGCGCACGACCGAGAACCATCCGGCCGAGCAACGGCCCGAGCAACGGCCCGAGCAGCGGCCCGAGCAGCGGCCCGAGCAGCGGCCCGAGCAGCGCGGGCGCCCTGAGAACAATCACCCTGCGCCGGCGCGCACCGAGCCCGCTCATCGCGAAGGCGAACCGCAGCACTGAGCCGTTTCGATCGCCGTGCTTTCAAGAGCCGCCGAGCGCGGCGATTACTCTGCCGTATAGACGCGGATGGCAACCAGGTTGTGCACCCAGCGGGCCGGGCGCTTTTCCCCGGTGGACACGATTTTGAAGGAGCCGTCGGTTGCCAACGGCTTGCCGTCCATTCTGTCGGCCACGATCACCGCGCCCTGGTGGACATCGGGCGCGACCTCGCCGAGCGAGAAGACGACCTGATAGCCGTCGGCGCCCTCGGCGACGAGGTAGATGCGGAACTGGTGGCCGCGCGGCTTATCGGGCACGCCTACGCGGGTCAGCAGGTCGATCACCGGCACGCCCGAGTAGGTCTCGGTGGCTTTGTCGTGGCCGTTGTAGACCTTCACGGCGATGTGGGGCAGGGCGGCCAGCGCGGCCGCAGTCCACTGCTCGTGTTTGCCGGCGAAGCTGACCGTGAGCGATGGCGGCTGCGCGGTGATGCGGGCGTAAGACTGCGAGCCGGCGCCGCCCGACGGCGGGATTGGGACCGGCTTCTGCGCAACGGCGCCCGGAGCCATCCCTGAAACCAGCAGCGCCGCAACCGCGGAGTGAATCTTCCAACCCATGATGAAGCCCTCCGGGAATCATCGTATACTGGACCCATGTCGGTCGTTCGCAACGTCGCTGCTATCGCCAAGGGCATGAGCATCACGTTCCGGGAGATGCTGGAGCCGACGCAGGTGGAGAACTACCCGGATGGTCCGGGTCCGCTGCGGGGCGCGGTCTTCGAGGAGCGTTTCCGCGGCGCCCACGTGCTGCAGCGGGACGAGCATGGCCTCGAGAAGTGTGTGGCGTGTTTTCTCTGCGCCGCGGCCTGCCCGTCGAACTGCATCTACATCGAGGCGGCGGAGAACACGGCCGATCATCGCATCTCGTCGAGCGAGCGGTACGCCAAGGTCTACAACATCGACTACAACCGGTGCATCTTCTGCGGCTACTGCGTGGAGGCTTGCCCGACCGATGCGATCACGCACGGGCACGGGTTCGAGCTGGCGACCCTGAACGCCACCAACCTGGTGATGCGGAAGGAGGACATGCTGGTGCCGCTGAAGGCGCTGGCGGCCGAAGGTCACGGCGTGACCGGTCAGAGACAGCTCTAAAACAGCGGGTCAGCGAGTTAGCAGGTTCGCGAGTTCGCGGCTTGTTTTTTTAGCAAGTCGGCGGGTCAGCGGGACAGCTCGATTGCGTTGAGTGTGGCCGGCTTGGTGCCGAGCAACATCCGCGTGAAGGCCGCAGTTCGACCTGCCAATACCGTGGGGCCGGGAAGGCGGAGGAAAAATTCGCTGGAACCGCGGGCGGACGGGCTTCGTATGGGGCAGACATGAGACACGACCTGCGGTTTGCCCTGCGCGCAATCCTTTCCCACCGCTGGTTTTCGGCTGCGATCGCCGCCACCCTGGCGCTCGGAATCGGCCTGAACACCATGATCTTCACGCTGGTGTATACGGCGCTGATGAAGCCGGTGCCGGTGCCCGACGGCGCGCGGCTGGTGGCGATCATGGGCCGCAACCTGGCGCAGGCGAAAGATGGCACGATCGGCGTCTCGTACCCGGATTTCCTCGATTACCGCGCGCAGGCCTCGACGCTGGAGGCGCTGAACGCGGGAAGCTACAACGAGGGCGTGATCAGCGAGAACGGCAACCCTCCCCAAGCCTACAACCTGATGCGGGCCACGGCGGGGATCTTCGAGAGCCTGCATGTGCGGCCGGCGCTGGGGCGCGGATTTTTGCCGGGCGACGACAAAGCCGGCGCCGCGCCGGTGCTGGTGCTGGGCTATGGCGTGTGGAAAGAGCGCTACAACAGCTCGCCGGAGGTGATCGGCCGCACCGTGCGCGTCAACGGAAAAGCGGCCACGATTGTGGGCGTGATGCCCAAGGGATTCAAGTTCCCGACCAATGTGGACGTGTGGATGCCGCTGGCGCCGACGGCCGACCTGGAGAAGCGCGACTCGCGGCCGCTGCAACTGTTCGGAATCCTCCGGCCGGGAGTGACGCTGGCCCAGGCCAACGCGGAGCTGAGCGGAATCGCGCAGCGGCTGGCGCGGCAGTATCCGGACACGAACAAGAAGATCGGCGCCGCGGCGCAGACCTTCCAGGAGCGGTACAACGGCGGCAACATCCGCATGGTCTTCTTGCTGATGCTGGCCTCGGTGGGCATGGTGCTGCTGATCGCCTGCGCCAATGTGGCCAACATGATGCTGGCGCGGGGACTGGACCGCCAGCGCGAGCTTTCGGTGCGGGCGGCGCTGGGGGCGTCGCGGTGGCGCATCGTGCGGCAGTTGCTGATCGAGAGCCTGATGTTGAGCCTGCTGGGCGGCGCGCTGGGGCTGGCGCTGGCCGCGGGGGGCGTGCACTGGTTCGACCTGGCCACGCGCAACGTGGGCAAACCCTACTGGGTGCAGTTCACCATGAATTATGCCGTCTTCGGCTACTTTGCCGGGCTGTGCGTGCTGAGCGGGCTGCTGTTCGGGACGGTGCCCGCGCTCAGGTCTTCGCGGGTGGACCTGAACGAGGTGCTGAAAGAGGGCGCGCGCAGCGTGGGCAAACAGAGGGGCGGGCTTTCGGGCCTGCTGGTGGTCTTTCAGTTTGCGTTGACGCTGGTGCTGCTGACGGCGGCGGGCTTCTTTGTGCAGAGCCTGCTGCGGAGCCTCGCGGTGAACCGGAACGTGCCGGCGGGGCAACTGATGACGGCCCGCATCGACCTGCCCGATCTGCGCTACAAGGACGCCGATGCGCGGCTGCGCTTCTATGAAGAGCTGCTGCCGCGGCTGGAGGCGCTGCCCGGCGTGACGCAGGCGGCGTTGACCTCGGACCTGCCCGGATTCGGGTCGAATACGGCGCGGGTGGAGATCGAGAATGCGACCCCCACCGATCCGGCGCACCTGCCCGAGGCGGCTTACGTGGCGGCGACTCCGGAGTATCTGGACGCGATCGACCTGCCGCTGCTGCGGGGACGGAAGTTCAACGAGAGCGACGGCGGACCCGGCCACGAGGCCGCCGTTGTGACGCGCGAGTGCGCCGGGCACTTCTGGCCGAACCAGAACCCGATCGGCCGGCGGTTCCGGTTCTACGACGACAAGAACAAGCCGGGGCCCTGGATCACGGTCACCGGGGTCTCGGCCAACCTGACGCAGCAGCTCGACGACGCCCACCCGAAGCCGCTGCTGTTTGTGCCCTACCGCTTCGAGGGCTGGAGCAGCATGGCGCTGGTGGTGCGGTCGGGCCGCGATCCCGCCGGGGCGGTGCGCGCGGCGGTGCAAGGGCTGGACCGGGACCTGCCGCTGCGCAACGTGGCGATGTTTCCCGAGGCGCTGGACGACCAGCTCTGGTATCTCTATCTCTTCGGCAAGCTCTTTGCCGGCTTTGCCCTGGTGGCGCTGGCGATGGCCGCGGTGGGCATCTATGCGGTGCAGGCGCAGGCTACGGCGCGCCGCACGCAGGAGATCGGGGTGCGCATGGCGCTGGGAGCGAGCGCGCGCAACATCCTGATGCTGGTAATGCGGCGGGGCTTCGGGCAGATCGGCGCGGGGCTCATTCTTGGGTTTGCGGCGGCCGTGCCCCTGGTGCGGGTGATGGCCAGGCTGCCGCTGGGAGGCTCCGCGTCCGATCCGGCGCTGTTTGCGGTGGTGGGGCCGCTGCTGGCCGCGGTGGGCCTGCTTGCCTGCTGGCTGCCGGCGAGGAGGGCCGCGGCCCTGGATCCGGTGAAGGCAATCCGCTACGAGTGACGCGGGCGGGGCGTCAGGGCGATGGCCGTGAGTGTCTTGACTGAAGGCCGGGGGCCGCTTATCGGCCCGGGTGCGGGCTCTTGAAGTCGAGGTCGATGGGCAGCCAGTCGGAGAGCTGCTTTTCGGCGATCTCGTCCTGTCCGGGTTGGGTGCTGATCGACGAGCGGGCGAGCAGGACGGAGACTTTGACTTTTCCCTTGACGTGGTAGTCCGCGAGGAGCCGGGCCAGCCCCTGGTCCGCGGCGGCCATGTAGTCGGCGGGCAGAGCGCCCTGGGCGCCGTGGATATCGACGGGGCCCATCACCATCTGGTTCATCGTCTGCCCGCTGTCGGCGAGTGCCGAGTCGTCGAAACGCACCACCAGGCAGGCCCGGGTCTCGAGCTCTTCGGGGTTGGCCGTGTACTTGACGACGGGGAGAGTGATGCCCGACGGGTCGGGCTTGGCGGGCGGCTTGTCAAAGGCGATGTGGTAGGGCTGGCCCTGCCATTTGGGCTGGATGTGAATAGCGTCGGCCGAGTTCTGGTGGCCGCAGCCGGCCAGAAGCGCGAGTGTTGCGAGTGCAAATGCCGCAGATAGGATACCCCTTTTCACGTGTTCCCCCCAGTGGATCGGAAATAACGCGCCATCATAGCACTTGGGCGGCGGAGAGGAACAAGGAGGGCGGTCACTCTAGCGGACGGAGGGTGAAGATGCCGTCACCCCGCCGGGGCATATCGCACCATCCCAGGTCTCAAAGCCGAAAACCGGGACGCGCCGGTCAATTCTGCCGGCTGATCCGGTTCAATCGTGCTGAGGAGTAAAGGGTGCAGCCGCCAACCCCCAGAATCGCGAAATGAGACTCTGGCACATTCTTCAGTGTGGCATCCGACCCTGGCAGTTGATTGTGTTTGCCATAGCCGCCTTTGTCACCTTTTTTCTGTTAGGGACGCGCCACAACGATTCCAAACGTTAGCGGCTCGCCAAAGCGGTCGGCGGACGACTCACATTCCCCCAAGAACCGTGCGGTGGGCGACCGGAGGCATCGCGAGCCGGTTCGCCAGCGGCTACCGCGCCCGACGCGCCAGGCGCTGCCGATCGAGGGCCTGCCGCAACAGCGACTTGATGACTGCCTGGCGGCTGATATTAAGGGCGTGCGCCTCGTTGTCCAGCTCTTGGAGCATAGGCAAGGCAAAGTCCACGTTTACGCGCTGGATGGGCGGCATCATCGCGCCGGTATTGGTGAAGAAACGAGAAACATCTTTCCCCTGCTCGGCCATTTCGGCGATTTCGTCCGCTGAGTGCGCCTTCTTCGTCTTAGCTGTTCTCGGCATAGAGTCTTTCCTCCTCGCGCGTGGCCCTCCAGAGCGTGACCAGGTGGTAGCATTCCCCTTCCTCATCCTCGCGCACCTCAAAGATGAGCGAGTAAAGCTGGTCCCCTACCCAGCCAATGGCGCGGTACTGCTCGGGGAGATCCGACCTCTGGTCAAGGTAATAGGGGCGGGTAAAGATCGCCTGCGCTTCTTCAAATCCAATACCCCGACGAGGGTTCTTTCTCAGCCGCTGACGCTTGCGCGGATCGAAGTTGAAGCGCATTTGTATAACAGTTATACCACTTGGTCTTGCGCCGAACAACCACCGAAGCGCTTACGCGGCGCCCGCCAGCAGGCCGCGGGCGCGCAGCTCGCTGATTACGCGCTCGACCTTCCAGTCGAGGGCGCCGGTGCCGTCGATGGTGAGGTCGGCATTTTGGGCTGAGGGGCGGACGTAGGCGATGCTCGAGGGGCGCACAGTGGCTTCGTACTGCCGGCGGACGGACTCGGGCGTGCGGCCGCGCTGCTCGACGTCGCGCTTGAGGCGCCGCTCGTAGCAGAGGCCGTCGGGGGCGTCGATGTAGACGCGGAGGTGATAGAGGGGCAGGAGGGCCGGGTAGTAGAGGGCGAAGAGGCCTTCGACGAGGAGGTAGGGGCCGGGAGCGACGGTTTGGGTGCGGCCGGGGACGCGGGTGTGGGTGGTGAAGTCGTAGAGAGGGCGCTCGATGGCGTGGCCGCGGGTGAGGCCGGCGACCTGAGAGGCGAGCAGAGGAACCTCCATGAGCTCGGGGTCGTCGAAGTTCTGGCGGAAGCGCTCGGCGAGGGGCAGGTGGGCGAGGTCGCGGTAGTAGTGGTCGAGGGGGAAGTGGGTGCCGCTGAGCTCGCGGGCGAGCTCGATGGCGAGGGTGGTTTTGCCGGAGCCGGAACAGCCGGCGATGCCCAGGACGACGGGCGGAAAGGGCAGGCGTGGTTTTTGGGCTGGATCGGCGGGGGTTTCGGTCACGGTTCGGCGTCCACCCTGGCCGCGATCTGGGGGATGAGGCGGGTGAGGAGGGCGGCGAGGCGGCGCTCGACCTGGCGGCCGGTCTCGAAGACCTCCTCGTGACTGAGCTTGGTGGCGCCGAGGCCGGCGGCGAGGTTGGTGACGCAGGAGAGGCCGAGGACTTCGAGCCCCATGTGGCGGGCGACGATGGTCTCGGGGACGGTGGACATGCCGACGAGAGTGGCGCCGAGGGCGCGGAAGGCGTGGATCTCGGCGGGGGTCTCGAAGCTGGGGCCGGGGGTGGCGAGGTAGACGCCTTCTCCGAGGGGGAAGCCTTCTTCGGCGGCGGCCAGGCGGGCGAGAGCGCGGAGGGGACGGCTGTAAGCCTCGGTCATGTCGAAAAAGCGAAGGCCGGAGCCGGGGCGGAAGCCGAAGCGGGGCTCGTTGGGGCCGGTGAGGGGGTTGAAGCCCATGAGGTTGATGTGGTCGGCGAGGGCGACGAGCTGGCCGACGTGGTATTCGGGGGCGATGCCGCCGGCGGCGTTGGTGAGGACGACGGCGCGGAGGCCGAGGGCGCCGAGGACGCGCATGGGGAAGGTGACCTGGAGGGGCGAGTAGCCCTCGTAGAAATGGACGCGGCCCTGCATGACGACGACGGGCGCGCCGCCGAGGTGGCCGGCGACGATGCGGCCGGAGTGGCCTTCGACGGTGGATTGGGGGAAGTGCGGGATCTGGGCGTAGGGGACGGCGACCAGGTCGGCGACGGAGCCGGCAACGGCGCCCAGGCCGGAGCCGAGAACGATGCCGACATGGGGCGCGAGAGGGCCGAGACGGGCGCGGAGGAAGTGGGCGGCTTCCGACACCTGGTCGAAGTAAGAGATGGATGAGGCCATGCTGCTGCCGATTCTACATGGAGGGACAGAGGGTCTCTGAGTGGAGGAATTTGAAGCTGCGGCTGTCAATCCCAGGTCCTAAAAGCGGGGACCTGGGGCACCCACATTCGTGCAGGATCAAACGGCCAGTGGCAGGTTGACGGCATTCCCGATTCATATAAGCCGCGTCATAATCTGATCAAACAATATATTGGACATATCGTGTGGACGGGGCGAGACTCCCGATAGAGGTCGTGCTCATGGCTGCGGCCAGCTCGTGGCGCGGGGGGCCAGGCGCGGGAAGGCGGGCCGTTCGGAGACGGACAGGAGTGTCCGGAAGCGGACACGGGCGAGGGGCCCGGCTGAGTGCCAATCGCGGTAAGCTGGAACTGGTTCCACCAGTTGCGGCGCGGAGCGGGCTGGTGGAAAGTGGAGCGCTGCGTGCTGTAAGGCCCATGGACCCGATTCACCGGAGATTCCCCACGGATGAAGCAGTTTGCGTCGTTCGGGCTCGACACAACCAATGAATGCCTGTGGCGGGAGGGCGAGCAGATTGCGCTGGCGCCGAAGCCGTTTGCGGTGCTGCGTTACCTGGTGGAGAACCGGGGAAGGCTGATTACCCACGACGAGCTGCTGGATGCGCTGTGGCCGGAGGTGTACGTGCAGCCGCAGGTGCTGCGCACCTACATGCTGGAGTTGAGGAAGCTGCTGGGCGATGATCCGGCGGAGCCCAGGTTTATCCAGACGGTGCCGAAACGCGGGTACTGCTTTGTGGCGGCGGTGAGCGAGGCGCCCGATGAGGCGGCCGGAGCGGCGACCGATGGCGCGCCGGCGATTCGCGCCGCCCTGGTGGACCGCGTGAATGAGATGGCCTTTTTGAAGAGCCAGGCCGAGGCCGCGAAGCGGGGCCAGCGGCGGCTGGTGTTTGTGAAGGGCGAGGCGGGGATCGGCAAGACGGCTCTGCTGGATGTGTTCGCGGGGGCTGCCGCGCGGGAGTTTGCGGCGACGGTGGCGCGCGGGCAATGCGTGCAGGGGGTGGGGCGGAGCGAGGACTACTACCCCGTGAAAGAGGCGCTGAGCCAGTTGTGCGCTTCGGCACGCGGAGAGGAGGCGCGGCGAACCTTGAGCGCCGTGGCTCCGCAGTGGCTGCCGGAGCAGTGCCGGGCGCCGGGATGGAGCGCGACCCAGCAGAACGAACGCGCTCCCGGCGACCTGTGCGGCGCGCTGGAGCAACTGGCGGCGGCGCAGCCGGTGGTTCTGGTCTTCGACGACGTGCAGTGGGCGGACGAGGCGACCCTGAACCTGATCTCGGCGCTGGCGCGGCGGCGAGCGGCGGCGCGGCTGCTGGTGGTGGCGGCCTACCGGCCGCGGGACCTGGACACGGCGCATCCTCTGAAGGAGCTGAAGCAGGATTTGCTGATGCGGCGGCTGGGCGCGGAGCTGACGCTGGAGCCGCTGGAGCGGATGGCGATGGGGCAACTGCTGCGGCGGGAGCTGGGGCAGGAAGAGCTGCCGCCGGGGCTTGAAGAGTTTATTCACAGGCGGTCGGAGGGAAATCCCCTGTTCGCGATCGCGATCCTGGAGCACTTGATCGCGGAGGGTGCGCTGGCGCGGCGCGGAGGCGATGCGGCGGGGCCGTGGGAGCAGCGGGCGCGCTTCCAGGACGGTGAGGCGGGGGTGCCGGCGGAGCTGGCGCAACTGATTGGGCTGGAGATTGAAAGGCTGGCGCCGGCGGACCAGCGCCTGCTGGAGGCGGCGAGCCTGATCGATGTGGCCTTTCCGGCGTGGGCAGTGGCGGCGGCGCTGGAGATGGACCCGGCGGAGGCCGAGGAGGCCTGCGACGCGCTGGCGCGGCGGGTGTACTTCCTGCACCGCTGCGGCCAGGACGAGCTGCCGGACGGGGACAGCTCGGCATTCTATGTATTTGCGCACAGCCTGTACCGCGAGGTGCTCTACGAGCGGCAGTCGGCGGCGCGGCGGGCCCGGCGGCATGTGCGCATCGCCGAGCGGCTGGGATCGTTGTTTGCGGGGCGCGAGGGCGCGGTGGCGCGGGAGATGGCGCAGCACTACGAGGCAGCCGGGGCCTGGCAGCGGGCCTGCGAGGCGCTGTGCGCGGCGGCGCGGAACGCTCTCGAGCGGGGATCGGCGGACGAGGCGGCGGAACTGCTGGATCGCGCGCGCCGGCTGGCGGCGAACCTGAGCGGGGAGGGCCGGGCGGCCGCCGAGCTCGCGATCGACGGGGAACTGGCGGCCCGGGAGGGCCTCTGAGAGGCAGGCGAAGCGTCAAGACCGGGACCGGTAAGCTTGACGATTTCTCCACGGCAAGTTGACAACTTTAGATCTCGGGATCGCTAGGGTGTTGGAAAGGCAGGAGGTCACACCCCATGCGGTCCAAGATCTTCACACTCGCCCTGGCCCCGGCGCTGCTGGCGGCTTTCGCCCTCACATCCAACCAAGCGCAGGCGCAGGCACGGCTGACCGTCCCCTTCAGCTTCGCAGCGGGGGGCAGGATTTGTCCTGCAGGCACGTACACCGTAGCGCGGGATCCCGGGATGAACACCGTGATCCTGACCAGCCGCGAGGCGCGCAGAAGCTTTGCATGGCTGGTGGGCCCGGCCGCGCAGGACCCGACGGATAACAAGGTAGTGCTCGAGTTCGACGAGACCGAGAGCGGCCATGCATTGCGCTCCATCCAGTATGGGACGATGGTGACCTCCCGTCTGGATGGTCACGCCGCTGGCAGCCGGCGCATACTCGCCGTTCGAGGCATGGGCCAGTAGTTCCCCATTGGCCTAAGTCTCCGGTGGTGCTGGCAAGCGCAGCGGAACCTGGAGGGCGACCACGGCACGGTCGCCCTCCCTTTTTTTGCGTTTTGAGGTGGTTTTGCCTGGCGGCCAACCGGTTCGGTGGAACCAATTGAGCACAAAGGTCATGCGCTTGCCAGAGGAAGCGCAGCGGGCTGCTGGATCGCGACCGTGCCGCCGAAGCGGCGCTCGCGATGGTGGAACTCTTCGAGGGCGGCTTCGAGGTCGGCGGGGCCGAAGTCGGGCCACATGCGGTCGGTGAAGAGCAGCTCGGCGTAGGCCGATTCCCAGAGCAGAAAGTCGGAGAGACGCTTTTCGCCGCCGGTGCGGATGAGGAGGTCCACGTCGCCGGCGTCGCGGGTGAGGGCCTGGGCGATCATGGGGCCGAAGCCGTCCTGGGCTGGCAGCGGGCTTGCGGTGAGCACACGGGCGGCCTGGGCGGCGGCGCGGGCGATGGCGTCGCGCGAGGAGTAGTCGATGGCGACGCGGAGGTGAAGGCGGCGGCCCGCGGCGGTGGCCTGTTCGGAGGCTTCGAGAGCGCGAAGGGCGGCGGCGGGGAGCCGGTCGCGGCGGCCGATGGCTTCAAGGCGGACGCCCTGCTGGCACATGCGGGCCGTCTGCAGGCGGAGAAAGGCGCGCAGAAGCCAGAAGATGGTGTCGACCTCGGCGGGCGGCCGGCGCCAGTTGTCGGAAGAGAAGGCGTAGAGGGTGAGCCGCGCGATGCCGATGTCGGGGGCGTGCTCGACGACGCGGCGTGCGGCGGCGACGCCGGCGCGGTGGCCGGCGACCCGGGGCAGGCCGCGCCGCGTCGCCCAGCGGCCGTTTCCGTCCATGATGATGGCGACGTGCATGAATCCTCCGCGCACTCCGCGCGACTACTTTGCATTGTAAAGTGGATCGGCTCCGGGATAAAGAAGGAAATCGCGGGCGGCGGGAATGCGCCGCGGCCCGCGGCGTGCGGCCTATGCTTCTCCGCCGGGACGGGCCTGGGCCGGCGCTGCTCCCGGGCCGGGCAGGGCGCTGTACCAGTCGATATGGCGAGTGAAGTACATCGCCACGGCCACCGCGGCAAAGCTGGCGACGGCGCCGACCAGCAGGGCGTTGTCTTCAAGGCGCAGAAGGGTGTAGATGAGCCCGTAGAGCAGCGAAAAGATGACGAGGGCCCGCGCGAACTGGAGGCGGCTCGCAAAGATCCACCCGGCGTTGGCGGCGAGCAGGGCCACCGTGGCGGCGCCGGCCACGAGGAAGCCCAGGTCGAAGCCGATGCGCTCGGCCAGCGAGAGCAGCAGTAGATAGAAGACAAGCTGGGCAATGCCGACGAGGATGTACTGGGCGGGATGCACGCGTTTGCGGCTGGTCACTTCGAAGAGGAAGTAGGAGAGGAAGACCAGGCCCAGGAAGAGCGGAACGTATTTGAGGGAGCGGCTGACGGACTGGTAGGGATCGACGAGTTCGACGAAGGAGATGCCGAGAGCGGTGGCGCCGAGGCCGGTGATTGCGCCGCTGGGGCCCTCCGCGGCGACACCGCGGGCGATGAAGGGCACGGACCACTGGGCGGTGAATCCCCTGCTCCAGATATTGCGCGTGATGGGGAGGAATCCCCCGTCGAAGCTGGGATTGGGCCAGTCGCCGGAGAGGGTGAGCGAGGTGGATTTGCCGTAGGCGAGGACGGCGACACGCTGGGCGCCGGAGAAATGGAGAACAGCGGTTGCGTTGAAGTGAGCGCCGGGTCTGGCGAGATCGCCGCCAGGCGCGCCAAAGAGGGCCAGGCGCACCTGCGTGCCCTGGTTGCCGTCGATGGAGATCTCCTCGGAGGTTGTGGCGGGGGCCAGGGTCGTGGTCATGCCGCCGGCAGTGAGCCGGGCGTCGGCGAGGGCGCCGCGTGCATCGCTGACGCCGACGACCAGCTCGGCACGGGACCAGTCGAGGACGGCGCCCTGCGGCGCGGAGGCGGGGACGCCGGTGAGGTCGAAGGCGGAGCCGAGGCTGAGATCGGCCTGAAACACGGGGACTTTGAATAACGAACGGCGGCGCTCCTGGGTGGCCGTCTTCACCTGGGCGCTGGCGCGGGCAGGAAAGACGAGGTAGACGCCGTGGGTGGGGGCGTCATCCTTGGATTGCGGCGGGACGGTGTAGGGGATGGCCAGGGTGGGGCCAAGGAAGGTCTGCTGGCCGCCAACGTAGGCGCTGATCTCCCGGGTGACGTCCTGGGCGCGGCGGGTTCTTTCGCCGATGAGACCGAAGACGAAGAGGGCGGGGATGGTCATGAGCAGGGCAAGGCCGCAGACCACGATGAGCTTGACGCCCATGGAGCGGGACCCGGATTGAAAGCTGGCCTGGAGCGAGGAAAAGGGATCCATTGAGTCTCTCCTTGATTGAATTCACTTTGCGTTGCAAAGTGGACGGATAGAGGATCGGGTTACTTTGTGCTGCAAAGTGATCGGGTAAAAGGCTGGGGCGGACTTTGTACTGCAAAGTGAATGCGTCAAAAAAAATCAGACGCGCGACTGGACGAGGGGGCGGACGAGGTCGGCGGCGCGGTCGGACTGGGCGCCCTTGGCGGCGTCGCGGACGACCTGCTCGAGGGTGGTGAGGTATTCGAGGTAGCGCTTGCGGCCGGAGGCGGTGATGCGGCAGAGGGTCTGGGGGCGGTTGCGGTCGTGGCCCTTCACGATCTCGACCATCCGGGCCTCTTCGAGCACGCGGAGGTGGCGGCTGAGGTTGCCGTCGGTGAGGGCGCAGAGGTCCTTGAGGTCGTTGAAGATGACGCCCTTGGGGTGGGTGATGAGCGAGGTGAGGACGCTTAAGCGGGCGCGCTCGTGGATGACGCGGTCCAGACCCTCGTAGGCGAAGCGGCCTTCGGCGGATGGGGCGGTACTGGCGGGGGATTTAGAGGGCATCGCCGGCCTCCCCACGGTTGAAGAAGAGAATGGCGGCAACCAGGAGTTGGCCGACGCCATAGGAGATGCCCATGATCCAGGGAGAAAAGGCGCGGGGGCCGGCCAGGGCGATGGCGAGGAGGCCGGTGGAGAGATACCAGACGCCGGCCAGGGCCATGGGGCGGGGCAGAAAGCGGCAGGAGGCGAAGACGCCAAGGCTGAAGGTGAGCAGCCAGAGGCCGGGGAGCATCCAGAGGGCCTGGGGGACGCGGTAGACGATGACGACGGTGACCAGAGCGCCGGCGGCCGCGGCGGGGAGGAACTGCTCGACGGCGGTGCGGATCATCTCGTCGGCCAGGCCGGAGTGGATGCGGCGGGTGCGGGCGAACATCTGGGTGCCGATGAGGGCCGCGGAGAGAACCGCGGTGGAGATCCAGGTGGCGAGGTAGGTGGAGACGCTGGCGGCCGGGTCGGGCAGCCAGCGGGCCTGGGCCACGGCGGCCAGGGCGGCGAAGACGGCGGTGGCGGCGAGGGTGGCGGGGCCGTAGCCGCGGAACTCGGTGGTGCGGGCCACCTGGCGGCGGATGCTGCCGATCTCGTCGAGGGCGCGGTGGAGGTCGTTCATGGGCGACTCACTTTACATTGCAAAGTAAATTGGGCGGGCGGGTTTGTCAATAGATATCTCCGAGAATCGGTGTGAAATGAACCGCCGCAGGCGTCGCAACACGTGCGTGCTAGCCCAGGAAGATGCCGGCGATGGCGGCGGAGATGAGGTTGGCCATGGTGCCGGCGAGCATGGCGCGGACGCCTAGCTTCGCCAGGTCGTTGCGGCGCTCGGGGACGAGGGCGCCGATGCCGCCGATCTGCATGCCGATCGATCCGAGGTTAGCGAAGCCGCACAAGGCAAACGTGGCGATGGTGAAGGAGCGCGGCAGGAGCGTGGCCTTGTGCTGGCCGAGGGCGATGTAGGCGATGACCTCGTTCAGGGCCATGCGGGTGCCGAGGAGGTTGCCGACGAAGGGGCAGTCGCGCCAGGGGACGCCGATGAGCCAGGCGACGGGGGCGCCGAGGAAGCCCAGGATCTGGCCAAGGGAGCTGGGGAACCAGGCCATGCCGTGGAAGGCGTGGACCCAGCCGAGGAGATTGTCGAGCAGGGCGACGAGGGCGAGGAAGCTGACCAGCATGATGGCGACGTTGAAGGCGAGCCTGCCGCCGTCGAGGGTGCCCCGGGCGATGGCGCCGATGAAGTTCTCGTCCTTGTGGAGCTCGTCCTTGGGGATCACGACCTGGCCCTCGGTGGCGGGGACCTCGGTTTCGGGCACGAGCATCTTGGCAATCAAGATGGTGCCGGGCGAGGTCATGATGACCGAGGCGAGCAGGTGGCGCGGGGCGATGCCCTGGGCGATGTACATGGCCATGATGCCGCCGGAGACGTGGGCCATGCCGCTGGTCATGATGGTCATGAGCTCGCTGCGGGTGGCGCGAGCCAGAAAGGGGCGGATGGTCAACGGCGCTTCCGTTTGGCCCATGAAGATGCTGGCTGCAACGTTCATGCTTTCGGCGCCGGAGATGCGCATGGTCTTGAGCATGACCCAGGCCAGGGCGCGAATGACGATCTGCATGATGCCGAGGTGATAGAGGACGGCGAAGAAGGCGGAGATGAAGATGATGGTGGGCAGGACCTGGAAGGCGAAGATGGAGCCCAGCGAGCCGGTGGGCACGCCGAGAGGACCAAAGAGAATAGCCGTGCCGGCGTAGGTGGTGGCCAGCATGTTCTTGACGACGTCGCCGGCCCAGGCCATGGCGCGCTCACCCCAGGAGAAGCGCAGCACGAAGAAGGCGAAGACGAGCTGGAGACCGATTCCCCAGAAGACGGTGCGCCAGCGGATGCGCTTGCGGTCCGTGGAGCCGAGCCAGGCAGCGAAGAGGACGGCAAGAATGCCCAGAACACCGGTGAATCGCGCCAATGCGTGCCTCCTGAAAGACAGGGATCAGGGGTCAGGGGTCAGGGATCAGGGATCAGAAGGGCGTCGAGGAGGCCGGGGCCGCGTGAAGGCCGGCTTCCCAATACGTTCCAATTCCCTTTTCCTTATCCGTCTACCTTACATGATCATGGAGGTGATCTTCGGCGGATTCGCGGGTGATGATCCGGCTGACGAGGGGAACGGCGGCGGGCGGCGCCTCTGAGAATTGAATGGCTTGCTTCAGAATTGCAATAGGTTCGTCGAGGCGGGCGGCGGTTGTGGCGTAGAGCGTGGCGATGAGCTCGCCTTTCTCCACGCGGGCGCCGCGGCGGGCGTGGAAGAGAATGCCGGCATGCGGATCGACAGGTTCACCGGCCTTTTCGCGGCCGGCGCCGAGGCGCTGCACGGCGATGCCCACCGCGGTGGTGTCCATGGCGGCGATATAACCGCTCTGCCAGGCCTTGAGGACGCGGGTTGCGCCGGGTTTGTGGAAAGCGGCCGGGTTGTCGAAGGCGGAGACGTCGCCGCCCTGGGCGTCGATCATCTTGAAGAAGACGGCCAGCGCGGCGCCGTCGGTGAGCGCGGCCTCGGCGAGGGCATAGCCCGCTTCGGGCGTGGGGGCTTTGCCGCCGAGGTGGATCATCCAGCCGGCGAGGATGAGCGAGAGCTCGCGCAGGTCTTCGCTTTCGGGCGGGCGCAGGCCGCGCAGCAGCTCGACGGACTCGACGATCTCGATCCAGTTGCCGGAGGCGCGGCCGAGGGGCTGGCTCATGTCGGTCATCAGCGCCACGGTGCGCGTGCCCGCGCCCTCAGCGGTGGCGACCATGAGCGCGGCCAGGTACTCGGCGTCTGCGTACTTGCGCAGGAAGGCGCCGGAGCCGGTTTTCACGTCGAGGACAAGGGCGTCGAGGCCGGCGGCCAGCTTCTTGCTCAGAATAGATGCGGCGATGAGGCCGGGATTTTCGACCGTGCCGGTGCGGTCGCGCAGCGCGTAGAGGACGCGGTCGGCGGGGACGAGCGCGGGGGTCTGGCCGACGATGGAGGCGCCGCAGCGCATGAGCACGGCTTCAAACTCGTCGAGCGAAAGGGCGGTGCGGTAGCCGGGGATAGACTCTAATTTGTCGAGCGTGCCGCCGGTGTGGCCGAGCGCGCGGCCGCTGATCATGGGGACGGCGACGCCGCAGGCTGCGGCCAGCGGTGCGACCAGAAAGCTGGTCTTGTCGCCGACGCCGCCGGTGGAGTGCTTGTCGACGGCAACTTTGCCGAGGCGGGTGGGCGAGAACCTTTCGCCGGAGTCGCGCATGGCGATGGCCAGGGCCTGGGTTTCCTCGAGCGAGAGGCCGCGGATCCAGGAGGCCATGAGCCAGGCGGCGAGCTGCTCCACGGGGATGGAGCCGCTGGCTGCGCCGGCAACGAGGAAGGCGATCTCGCGCGCGTCGAGCGCGCCGCCGTCCCGCTTTTTGCGGATGAGGTCGATCGTGTGGAGGGGGACCGGAGCCGGGGTCTCGGAAGAGTTGGTCGCTGTCTGCGTCATGGAGTCGGGTTTCATCTCAGTTTCAGCTCGAAGGCCAGCGGCATTACGGCCGAGAAGGGCATTACGCGTATGCCATCCGCAGCGGGAAACACGAGGGGCGCGTCGGGCTCGATGAACTCGGCGAGCGTCTGGCGGCAGGCGCCGCAGGGTGGGCTGGCGCCGTGGTTCAGGTTGGCGACGGCGGCCGCGGCGATGCGGATTTTGGGGCCGAACTCGGCGACGGCGCGGACCAGGGCCGAGCGTTCGGCGCAGATGGTGAGGCCGAAGCTGATGTTTTCAACGTTGGCGCCGGTGACGATCTCGCCATTCGTGAGCTTGAGCGCGGAGCCGACGCGGAAGCCGGAGTAAGGCGCGTAGGCGTGCAGCGCGGCCTGGCGCGCATACTCGAGCAGGGCTTCCAGTTCGGGTTCGATCTCGTATTGATCGCTCATGGCGTCTCCGGGGCTCCTGTGGACAGCTTCTTTGGGCCTGAGATTCGAGGCTAAAGCATTGGCGGGCCGGGTGTACACTGACGGATTTCTGCCTGCCCCACGGAGGTATCGTCGATAATGAGAGTGGGGGCCGCATCCGCGCAGCGGAACCGCTCCGCGCACGATGATCCTTTTCGACCCAGACTTAACCAGCAGCCCTGCGAAGGGTGAGAGCTCCGCGGTGCGGTTGTCTACGCGGGGCGCACCGGCGGCCGAACGCAGTCATCGCTTGCCTTCCGTGCGCACCCTGGCGCGTTTTCTGGCTGAGGCGCGGGGTGCGGTGCGGCTGCGCGGCCAGGTGAGTGTGCTGCTGACGACGGACGCCCGATTGCGGCGACTCAACCGCCAATTTCGCGGAATCAACAAGCCCACGGATGTGCTCTCGTTTCCCGCGGGCGAGGCGCCGGACGGTGCGGCGAGGGTGGCCGGCGACCTGGCCATCAGCGTGCCGGCGGCGCGGCGGCAGGCTGTGGAGCACGGCCACGCGCTGGCGGCCGAGATCAAGATTCTTATCCTGCACGGGCTGCTGCACCTGGCCGGCTACGACCATGAGACGGATGGTGGGCGCATGGCGCGGCGCGAGCGGCGGTTGCGGGCCGGGCTTGGATTACCAACCGGATTAATTGAACGCACGGAGGGTGCGGCGCCGAAGAAACACATCGCGCGAAGGGCTCGCCCAGCCACAGGTGAACGGCGATGAGTCCACTGGCGATTGGCGCCGTGATACTGCTGGCCGCAGTGGAGACCATGGCTGCCTACATCCGGCGCATCTACGCGGAGTTCGGCAAGATCCTGGCGCGCGAGGTGCAGGAGAACCTGGACGCGTGGGAGGAACTGGTTGAGCCGCAGCTTGGCCTCAGCCGCGAACATGCGGCCATGTGCGCCTCGGTGCTGCAGCAGCTTGCCCTGGCGCTGCTTGCGCTGGGGTTCGGCGCGGTGCTCTTCGACCGCGGACCGCACCAGGCGCGGCCCACGTGGGCCGAGATCGCGCAGGCGGTGCTCGGCGTTGTGCTGGTGATCGCCTTTTGCGACGAGCTGCTGCCTTCGCTGCTGTTTGCGCGCACGCGAGGGCGCTGGGCGGGACGGCTCATCTGGCCGATCCGGCTGCTGCTGTGGGCGGCGACGCCCATCACCGCGATTCTGCGGTTCTTCCTTTCTGTGGCCACACTGGCGGAGGCGCCGGCTGGCGCCGAAGAGGAGTCGGCCGCCGATGTTGAAGCGCTGATCGAAGCGGGCGAAGAAGAGGGAATCCTGGAGCAGAGCGACAGCGACCTGGTGCGTTCGGCCGTGGAGTTCGGCGACAAGCTGGTGCGCGAGGTGATGACGCCGCGGCCGGAGATCTTCGCCGTGCCGGAGTCGATCACCCTCGAGGATTTTCTGGAGCGGCTCAAGGAGCACAACTACTCGCGGGTTCCCGTGTATTCCGAGACGCTGGACAACATCACGGGAATCGCCTTTGCGCACGACCTGCTGCACATCGGGGACGAAGAGGCGCGGACGCGGACGGTGGCGAGCCTGCAGCGGCCGGCGGTGTTTGTGCCCGAGACCAAGCGGGGCTACGAGCTGCTGCGCGAGATGCAGCGCGAGAAGCAGCACATGTGCCTGGTGGTGGACGAGTACGGCGGGACTTCGGGGCTGGTGACGATCGAGGACCTGCTGGAGCAGATCGTGGGCAACATCCGCGACGAGCACGAGGACGACGCCCCGGTGGAAGACCCGCAGCGGGAAGCGGACGGCGCCTGGGTGATGCCGGGCGGGTTCCCGGCGGATCAACTCGGCGATCTCTTCGGCGAGACGGTGGAGCTGGGCGACGACTACGAGGCGGCGACGATTGGCGGGCTGGTGAGCGAGATGGCGGGACGGATTCCCCACGCGGGCGAGCTGGTCGTGCTGGAGCCGGCGGGGCTGCGGGTGGAGATCGTGGAGTCGACGGACCGGCGCGTGGAGCGGGTGCGGGTATTTCCGCCGGCTGCAAAGGACGAGAGCGCGGGACTCGCGCGAGATGGGCGCGCATGAGACAGATCGAGGTAGCGTACACTCGGTCAGGAGATTCAATCGCCCTTGAAATCGGGATTCGTCGCCATACTGGGCCGGCCCAACGCCGGCAAAAGCACGCTGCTCAACGCCCTCATCGGCGAGAAGGTGGCTATCGTCACGGCCAAGCCGCAGACCACGCGCAACCGCATCGAGGGCGTGGTCGAGGTTCCAGCCCGCAAGGGCGCGCGGCCATCTTCGGGGGCGGCGGCGCAGATCGTCTTTGTGGATACGCCGGGGGTGCACAAGCCGGCTTCGCAGCTCGACCGGCGGATGCTGCAGGAGGTGCACGAGGCGCTGGAGTCGCGCGACCTGGTGCTGGTGCTGGTGGACGCGACGCGGAAGATTCAACTGAAAGAAGGGGACGAAAAGAGCCGCGAGGCCTGGTCGAGCGAGGATGCATTTCTGTTTTCTCTGATCCAGAAGCTTGACTGCCCGGTGTTTCTGGTTCCCACCAAGATCGATCTGGTACGCAAGGACGAGCTGCTGCCACTGATCGAAGGCCTGACGGGGCGATACAATTTTGCGCAGGTGATTCCGGTCAGCGCGCGCAAGCGGGACGGTCTCGACGTGCTGGTGCGCCGCATCGTGGAAGCGCTGCCCACGGGCGAGCGTTACTATCCGAAAGACCAGTACACGGACCAGCCGCTGCGGTTCATGGTGGCGGAGCTGATTCGCGAGAGTATTTTGATCGAGACGGGCGAAGAAGTGCCGTACGCCTCGGCGGTGGTCATCGAGACCTTCGAAGAACCCGAGCCGGTCTCCTCCAAAACCAACAAAAAACCGCTAACCAACAAAAAACCGCTGACACGGATCGGGGCGGCGATCTACTGCGAGCGCGCGGGGCAGAAGGCGATCCTGATCGGCAAGGGCGGAGCCAAGCTCAAGGAGATCGGCACGGGGGCCCGGCGCAAGATCGAATCGCTGCTGGGGACGCGGGTGTATCTCGAGCTGCATGTGATCGTGCAGCCGGGCTGGCGCGAGTCGAAGGCCTTTGTCGAGTCGCTGGACTGGCGCAGGCAGTTGGAGGAGCTGGCCGCGGGGCAGCCGGATGGCGGCGCGCCGGATGAGGAGCCCGGCGGCGAGTAGGACGGGCTTTATGCTTCTGGAAATCTTCATGGCAATCGGGACGCCGCTGGCGTAGAGTGGCGGGATGGCAGTGGATGAAGCCGACGCGCGGCGGGCGTTTGACGGGGACGAGTTCTTCCCCGTATTTCAACCCGTTGTGGAGCTCAGGACCGGCCAGCTGGCGGGCTTTGAGATCCTGGCGCGGTGGCGTCACCCGCGCCAGGGCGTGCTTCCGCCCGACGACTTCGTCCCGGTTCTTGAAGGGCACGGCCTGATTCATCGTCTGACAGAAGTTGTCCTGGACAAGGCCTTCGCCTCGCGGGAGCTGATCGAGAGCTCGCTCACGGTGGCCGTCAACGTCTCGCCGATCCAGCTGCGCGGCTGCGGCCTGCCGCGCTGTCTCGCATCCTCGGCGCAGCCAGGAAGATTCCCCCTGGAGCGGCTGGTGGTGGAGATCACCGAAAGCGCCCTGCTGGACGACCTGGTACATGCGGAGACGATGGTGCGCGAGCTCAAAGAGCTGGGATGCCGGCTGGCCCTCGACGATTTCGGCACCGGTTACTCCAGCCTCAAGCACCTGCACAGCCTCCCTTTCGACACGCTCAAGGTGGACCGCAGTTTTGTCGGCACCATGACGATCAAGCGTGAAAGCCGCAAGATTGTGGCCGCGGTCGTGGGCCTGGGCCAGAGCCTCGGTCTGACCACGGTGGCCGAAGGCGTGGAGACCCAGGACCAGGCCAACATGCTGCTCTGGCTGGGCTGCGACCTGGCGCAGGGCTGGCTCTTCGGCAAGCCGGCGCCGGCCAGCGAGATTCCGCGCATGATCGACGAGGCCCGGCAAAGGGCCCGCGTGGCGGTGCCCGTGCCTCTGGACGAGGACTCGGTGGTGACCCACGAGACCATGCCCGCGCAACGCCTGGCGCAACTCCAGGCGATCTACGACGGCGCCCCCGTGGGCCTGTGCTTCCTCGACCCCAGGATGCGCTACGTGAGCCTCAACAAGCGGCTGTCGCAGCTCAACGGCGTGCCGCTCACGGCGCATCTGGGCAAGACGGTGGCCGAGGTAATCCCCCGCGCCTTTCCGCTGGTTGAACCCTTCATCCGCCGGGCCCTGCAGGGCGAGCCCATCTCCGGCGTGGAGGTGCAGCGGCCGCCGGACCAGGACGGCGGCGCCTGGAAGACGCTGATGGTTTCCTACCAGCCGGTGCGCGATGAGGCCGGCGAGGTGCTGGGGGTCTCGGTGGCCATTATGGACATCACCCGGCGCAAGCGCATGGAAGAGGCGCTGCGGGAGAGCGAGAACCACTATCGTCATATGATCCAGCTCAGCCCCCATATTCCCTGGGTGCTCGATGCCCGTGGCGAAGTCATCGAAGCCAGCTCCCGGTGGGAGTCCCTGACCGGCCAGAAGATGGACAAGGCCCTCGGCAACGGCTGGCTCACGATGCTGCATCCCGATGATGTGCAACCCACTCTCGAAGCCATTCGCGAGTGCCTCACCACGCAACTTCCCATCGATATCGAATACCGGGTGCGCCGGCCCGATGGAGCCTGGATCTGGATGCGCTCCCGCGGCGCTCCGCGCTTCGCCCCCACCGGCGAGATCGTCCGCATCTACGGAGTGGTCGAGGAAGTGCACGGCCACAAACAGCTCACCGAGGAGCTCGAGAACTGCCAGGCCGAGTTGCGCGCCGCCATCAACGCCGTCCCCGTCGGCCTCGTTCTTGCCGACGCCAATGACGGCGCGGTGGTGATGGTCAATCCCAGGGCCACCGAGATCCTGAAGGGCGCCATCTTCACCGGCCAGAAGCTCACCGAGTACACCCGCCTGCCCGTGAGCCATCTCGACGGTACGCCCCTGAAGCCGGAAGAATATGCGCTCTCTCGCGCCGTTCTTCGCGGGGAAACCGTGGAAAGGCTTGAGGTCATCTTCAAGCCGGCCGATGCATCGCCCGTCCAGCTCCTGGTCTCGAGCCGTCCCATTCACGCCCACGATGGGCGGCTCATCGGCGGCCTGCTGATGATCCGCTGTCCCTGCGCGGACGGCTTCGATAGCTGATTGGAGTGTTGAGCTGCCGGACGCCCGCAATGGGGTGGTAACCTTCCCATGGAGAAAAAACCTGGGGGATGGATGCGCGATCTTCTGGTTGGTGTGGCGGCGGCGGGGCTGGCTGCCGTGTTGAGTCTGGGTTCCATGGCGCAATCGCAAACGGCGGCGCGGGCCGCACAAGTGAAGACGGCGGCAGGCGCCGCGTCGGCACCGACCGCAAACGACCCCATCGCCAACCCCAGGGCCGTGGTGCTCGCGGGCCATGCGCGATTCACCGTGCTCACGCCGCAGTTGATCCGCATGGAGTGGTCGGCCACCGGCAAGTTCGAGGATCACGCCTCGTTCGTCTTCATCAACCGGCGGCTGCCGGTGCCCAAGTTCACTCACTCGGAGACAAGCGGCCCGTCGGGATCGGCCGGAGCGCTGACGATCAGGACCGATGCGCTCGAACTTCACTACACGCCCACCGGCGACGGCCACTTCACTGCAGACAACCTGTCGATCACACTCAGCGTAGACGGCAATAAAGTGGTTTGGCATCCGGAGCTGGCGAATCCGGAGAACCTGCTGGGGACAACGCGCACCCTCGATGGCGCGCTGGGCTCGAAGACCAAAGAGCCCATCGGGCAGGGATTGATCTCGCGCTCGGGGTGGACGCTGGTCGACGATTCGACGCGGCCGCTCTTCGACTCTGCCGACTTCCAGTTCCTCAAGGGCGAAGAGAGCCCCTGGCCGTGGGTGATGGAACGGCCTTCTTACGAACAGCCGGGCCGGTACGTCGACTGGTACTTCTTTGGCTACGGTCATGACTACCGCAAGGCGCTGGGCGACTATGTGCGCGTGGCCGGCCGCATCCCGCTGCCGCCGCGGTTTGCCTTTGGGATCTGGTGGTCGCGCTACTGGGCCTACAGCGATCAGGAACTCGACCGCCTGGTGCGCGGCTTCCAGGAGAACGACACGCCCCTCAACGTGCTGGTGATCGACATGGACTGGCACATCAATCAGGAGCAGCTCAAGGCAATGGGCGAAAAGGACCAGTCGGGACAGACCCTGGGCTGGACCGGCTACACCTGGAACAAGCTGCTGTTCCCCGATCCCGGCGCGTTTCTCCAGCACATCCACGACGAGGGGCTGAAGGTGACGCTCAACCTGCATCCGGCCTCGGGGATCGAGCCGTGGGAGCAGGCGTACCCGGCGATGGCGCGGGCCATGGGCATTGATCCGGCGACCAGGAAGTACGTGCCCTTCGACCCGACGGATAAGAAGTGGGCCACAGACTACTTCGACCTGGTGCTGCACCCGCTCGAAAAAGAAGGGATCGACTTCTGGTGGCTGGACTGGCAGCAGCAGCCCATGACCAGGATGCCGGGCGTGAACAATACCTGGTGGCTGAACTACCTGCACTTCACCGATCAGCAGCGCGAGGGCAAGCGGCCGCTGCTCTTCCATCGCTGGGGCGGGCTGGGGAATCATCGCTACGAGATCGGCTTCTCCGGCGACACCATCTCGGTGTGGCCGTCGCTCGCGTTCCAGCCCTGGTTCACGGCCACCGCGGCCAACGTGGGCTACGCCTACTGGAGCCACGACATCGGCGGCCACATGCCGGGGGCCGTCGGTCCGGAGCTGTTCACGCGGTGGGTGCAGTTTGGCGCCTTCAGCCCGATTCTGCGCACGCATACAACGAAGAATCCCGATGCCGAGCGCCGCATCTGGGCCTATCCGGAGCCGTACGCGTCGATTCTGCGGACGACCTATCAGTTGCGCATGGCGCTTCAGCCCTACATCTACACGGAGGCGCGCCGCACTTATGACACGGGCGTGGCCTTCCTGCATCCGCTCTACTACGACTGGCCGGATGCCGATGAAGCCTATAGCAGCAAAGACGAGTACATGTTCGGCAGCCAGATGCTGGTGGCGCCGGTGACCGAGCCGGCCGACCCGGTGAGCGGGCTGGCGACCGAAAAAATCTGGCTCCCGGAGGGCGAGTGGATCGAGTGGCCGACGGGCAAGCATTTCACCGGCCCGGTGACGGTAGAGCGCAGCTTCTCGATCGATCAGGTTCCCGTCTACCTGCGCGCCGGCGCCATTGTGCCCATGCAGCCGGCCATGCTCTACACGGGCGAGAAGCCGGTCGATCCGCTGATCGTGAACGTGTGGCCGCTCAAGCCGGGCGCGAGCTCCAACTATTCGCTCTATGCGGACTCGGGGAAGTCGGTGCTCTACCAGCGCGGCGTGTTCACGCGCACGCCCATCCACGCAGCCGAAGAAGGCGACACGCTGAAGGTCGAGATCGGGCCGGTGGAGGGGAGCTTTCCCGGAATGCTCAAAGCGCGCGCCTACGAGCTGCGCCTGCCCGCGGATTGGCCGCCGGCCTCCGTGAGCGTGAACGGCAAGCCGGTTGCGCAGGCGGAGCCGGGCAAGGCCGGCTGGAGCTACATCGGCAACACGCTCACCACGGTGATCCCCACGCCGCGGTTCAGCACGGCGGAGCGCGTGACCATCGAGGCGCGGCGCGCGGCGGGATTGATGGCGCGGCGCGGCGAGCTGGACGGATTCGCGGGCGCCATGACGCGGCTGCGCGGGGCCTACGAAGGGTTGCAGCAGACCTGGCCGGTTTCAGCGCCGCCGGACGCGCTGATTGACGCGATGCAGACCGGCGACCGGCTCGGCTACCACCCGGAGCAGGCGGCCGAAGAGATTGCGCACTTCCACGAGGTTCTGCCCAGGGCGCAGGCGATTGTCGAGGGAACTCTTCCCACCTTCGACAAGATGCTCAACAACTACGTCGCGGATGAGGAGAAGCGTCCGGAGCATCCGGCCGATATGCAGGCCGAGGCGCAGCGCCGGACCGACGCCATCAACCGCGCCGAGCGGCTGGTGATGGAAGCGGGCAAGTAGCGCGGCCGCTCGCGCAACCCGCACGCGGGGGCCGCATCATCGCGCGATCACGTCGAAGGCCGCGGTGATGGTCCGCGGCGGCAGGCACTGGCGCTCGTTGCAGGCCTGGTAGTGAAGCCGGGCCTGCACCAGGTGATTGCCGCGCGCGGCTACGATGCGCGCCTGGATGATGAACTCGCCGGTGTAGACGCTGAGCTTGGTCTTGGGGTCGAGCGGCAGCGTGATGTCGGTGCCGGGCGGATAGACGGCCGATTCCAGGCGCGCGGCCGGGCTTGCGGGAATCGAGAAGTCGGTGGGAATCAGGTAATCGTCGTGGGGCGTATGCGAGTTGATGTGGAGCCCCGGGGCCACGCGGAAGTGCAGCGCGACGGTCTGCGCCCTGCCGGCCGTGAGGCTTATCTGCTCAGGGAACAGGTACTGAACGGGCGCGGCCCCGGGCAGCGAATGGTCTGGCTGGCTGGGGATGAGATTTTGCGCAGGCGCCGGCGGGATGCCGGCCCATGCAATTGCCGTGATCAAGATTAACTTTCTCACCTGCGGTTTCCTCAACGCTTCGTAGCGCCCCTCCGGGACGCGTGGCTCTCTTTGCATTCGTTCTCCCCCTCCGGGGGGGGACGTAGCCGGTTCTTCGTCTTCGGAGGCCGAGTCGGGCCTCTTCGATCGCCGGACTCGGATTTCGAATCTCAAGCTCCCTGAACCATGATCCCTGACCCCTGATCTCTGACCCCTGCCGTCACTCTCCCAGCGCCTTCTGAATATTGGCTGCCATGTCGCTCTCCGAGGTGAGGCCCATCTGCGCGGCCACAATGATCCCCTTGCGATTGACGTAGAACGAGGTGGGCAGGTTATCCACGCCGCCGTAGGGATTGGCGATGCTGTCGCCGCCCATGAGCACGGGGTAGGGGATCTTTTCCTGCGCCACGAACTTTTCGATGGCCGCCTTGTCCTTGTCCCACGCGGACTTGTCCTTGGGGGTCACGTCGTCGCCCTCGGCCGAGATGCCCAGCACCTCGAAGCCCTGGGGCGCGTACTTGTCGCGCAACTGCACCAGCCAGGGCGTCTCGATCTTGCAGGGGCCGCACCAGGTGGCCCAGAAGTTGATGAGCAGCGCCTTGCCGCGGTAGTTCGCCAGCGAGACGGTCTGGCCGTCCACGTCAGGCAATGTGAACGCCGGAGCAGGCTTGCCGTCGAGCGGGGTCTTGTAGACGAGCGCGGTGCCGGTGGCATCGGGAATGAGCTCGGCGTGCGCCACGGCCGCGGCTTCGCGCGCGGCGGCCTGGCGCCGGTACTCCCAGTTGGCCCACCCCGCCCAGGCAAAGACCGTGAGAAGAAACAGGACAGCGAAAAGAACGACCGTGTTGCGCTTCACTTGGGGCCAGACCTCTGTATCGATTGTACGAGCACGGACAGGGATCAGGGGTCAGGGAAGCGCGAGCCAGGCGGGAGTGTGTTGGGCGGGACTGGAAAGCTGGTAACATCAAGAACCGATGAATCAACAGGAGCCGAACGATTGTGAGGCGGGCTTGCCGGAGCCGGCGGCGCTCGTGCGCACCGAGGCGGCGGCGCTGGAAGCTCTGGCGGCGCGGCTGGAAGGGCCGATGGCCGCCGACTTCGCCCGAGCGGTAGAGCTGGTCTTGCGCTGCGGCGAGGGGAACGGGCGCGTGGTTGTCACGGGGATGGGCAAGAGCGGGATCATCGCGCAGAAGATCGCGGCCACGCTGAGCTCGACCGGGTCGCCGGCCCTGTTCCTGCACCCGGCTGAGGCGGTGCATGGGGATTTGGGTGTGCTGATGCCGGGCGACGTGGTGATCGCGCTCTCGGCGAGCGGCGAGACCGAAGAGATTCTGCGGCTGCTGGCGACGCTCAAGCGCAAGGGCGACGCGCTGGTGAGCTTCTGCTGCAACCTGCGCTCCACGCTGGCCGAGGCCAGCGATGTGGCGCTCGACTGCAGCGTGGCGCGGGAGGCGTGCGGGCTGAACCTGGCGCCGACGGCTTCGACCACCGCGATGCTGGCGCTGGGCGACGCGCTGGCCATCGCGGTGAGCCTGCGCAAGGGCTTCCGCGCCGAGGACTTTGCCGAGCTGCACCCCGGCGGCAAGCTGGGCAAGCAACTGGCCAGGGTGCGCGACCTGATGCACTCGGGCGACGCGGTGCCCGTGGTCGCGCCTGCCACGGCGATGGCCGATGTGATCTTCGAGATGTCTTCGAAGAAGCTCGGCATCACAACCGTCCAGGAAGATGGGCGGCTGCGTGGGGTGATCTCGGACGGCGACCTGCGGCGGCTGCTCGAGCGCGAGGGCGGCGCGGCGCTGGGCCGGACCGCGGGCGAGGCCATGAACGCGCATCCGCGGTCCATCGGTGCGGAGGAGCTGGCCGCGCGGGCCCTGGCGATCCTCGAAGAGCGGAAGATTACCTCGCTGATCGTGGTGGATGCGGCCGGCCGCGTCGAAGGCGTGGTGCACCTGCACGATCTGTGGGGGGTGGAGCTGATCTGACCGCTGCTTCAGGGCAACGGGCCGCGATCGCCACAGAAGCTGACGCTCTCATTGAGGAGAAGAACGGCTGACGGGTTGAATCAGCTCAGTGTTGCGCGCCGGCGGGTTGGTAGATGACCTGACAGGTCATCTCGGAAAACCCCAGCTGCGAAGGCTGGCTTCCGCAAAATCGATGGGTCGCTTCATAGCCGTGGGCGAGCAGATAGGCGGCGACGCCGTCGGCATCGTTCCTGACCCCTGCCGGCTTCTCCTGCAGGATCTGGTTGCGCCAGCTTACGTTGCCGTTGTAACCCTCGCCATCGACCACCACCTCCGGGCGCTGCGCCAGGGTCGCGGCGATGCGGGCGTCGGAGTCATTCGCGATGCTCCAGGGCCAATAGGCCGTCTTTTGGTTGGAGTAGATCCTTTGGGCCGTGTAAAGCTGCACCGCGATGCTGTGATAGTTGAATCCGACGATGCTCTCGCGGCCTACCCGCGGCTGGAGCCACCGGGCGGCGCTCCGGCTGCCGGAGAAGGGATGGTTGCAATCGTACCAGCAGGCGAATCCGGTCCAGCAGAGCTGTTCGGCGAGGACCAGCAACAGGACAGAGGCGAGCGCGAGGCCGGCTCTGGCGGCCCGCTCATTCGAAGGCTGCTTCCATCCCAGCCATAGCACGGCGACGATCGCAATCCAGATCACGCAGGCGTGATGCTCGTTGAAGGGCAGAGCCTTGGCGCCGATCAGCACCGCGGCCAGGGGAAGCGATGCCCGCAACCTGCGCTGCTGCGCAAGCCAGACGAGCAGCGCGGCGTAGAACAGCAGCGCGAGCAGATTGATGCTCGAAACGGGAAAGAACGCGAGCGATGCGAAGTGAACGGCCGCCAGGGTGAGCGCGCCGCCCACGGGCAGGATCGGGCGGCGCTTGGCGTTGAAAGGCGCAAGACCCGGTGCCGGCGAAGCGGCCGTATCGGTCGAATCCCTGGGCAGAGCCGATGTTGAAAGAGCGGCCCGATCTTCCACCGGCTCATGGGTGAGGACGGCAAGCAGGTGGCGCAGGCGTGGTTTTGCCGCCAGGGCCTGCGCCCGGCCAACATTCACATCGGGCCCGGGAATGGCCGTGTAGACGGCGGCGAGCAGCAGCACAGCGAAGATGGACCCGCCGAGAACCCTTGCTTTAACAGCAGGCCTGGGTCTTCCGTCGTCGCCGGGCAGCAGGACCAGCAAGAAGAATCCCAGCGCCATGCAGAGCGAAATGAGCGAAAGATTGGCCAAAAGGCCGGCGAGAAGGCCAACCGCGATGGGCCGCTGGCGCTCGATTGCGATGCAGAGCAGGAAGACCAGCGGGGGAATGAGGCTGTAGCTGCGGGCGACGATCGGCAACTGATAGGCGAGGGCAACGGAGAGCGGCAGAGCCCAGCGAATGGGCGCGGCGAACGGGGAGAATCGCAGCAGCAGGTAAACGGCGGCGGCGTTGGCGGCAAGGGCCAGCGTCTGCATCGAGGGGTAGGGAAGACCGGCGCGGTGGAGGCCCCACAGGAGCACGTACCAGAGGCCGGGCGTTCCTTCGTAGTGCAGCCTGTCGAGCAGCAGGCCGGCCAGGCTGCTGTCGCGGGCGAGCAGCCAGGCCTGGGCCTCGTCGGCCCAGGGTTCGTGATGCAGCGCGGTCCAGGCCGTGAGCAGAACGAACCCGCACAGGACGATCCAGTCGCCGCGGCTCAGCCGCCCTCCGCCGGTTCGGCCGAGCAGGCGTACGCCGCCGGGCAGAGCTCCGCGCACCGCAGGCGCCGCATCTGCCGGGCTGTCGGGACTGGTTGGCACGGAGTGCTGCGTTCGCCCTCAAAGTGAATCTTAGCGTAAGACTGCTTTCCGGTTCTGAGGGCGCGGGCCGGGCGCCTCTGGTGAAGGGAAGGATGGAACTGCTGCCTCGGCCGGGTCGCGCCGCGGGGAGCCGTCAACTCTCGCAACATTTAGAATAAGAACTGCTGTCATTTGCTCTGCGTTCGCGGTGGCGAACGGGAAAGTTTACGCGTTCTTTCTATGCATCGTTGGTCGAAGCTGTTTATTCCCACTCTGCGTGAGGCTCCGGCGGACGCCGAAGTGGCCAGTCACAAGTTTCTGCTGCGGGCCGGGTACATCCGGCAGCTTGGCGCGGGGCTCTACAACTACCTCTTCCTGGGACAGAGGTCGCTCAACAAGATCGTCGCCATTGTGCGCGAGGAGATGGACCGGATCGGGCAGGAGTTTTACCTGCCGGGGATCCTGCCGCGCGACCTGTGGGAAGAGAGCGGGCGCTGGACGACGATGGGCGACAACATGTTTCGCCTCAAGGATCGCAAGGGCGCCGATATGTGCCTGGGGATGACGCACGAGGAGATCGTGACCTCGATTGCGCGCAACGAGCTGCGCAGCTATAAGCAACTGCCGCAGATCTGGTACCAGATCCAGACCAAGTTCCGCGACGAACCGCGGCCGAAGGCGGGATTGCTGCGGGTGCGGCAGTTCATCATGAAGGACAGCTACTCGTTCGATTTGAATGAGGCGGGACTGGACAAGAGCTTCGGCCTGCACGATGGCGCGTACCGGCGCATCTTTACGCGGTGCGGGCTGAAGTTCGTCTCCGTGGAGGCCGATTCCGGCGCCATGGGCGGGTCGCAGTCGCAGGAGTTCATGGTGTATACGGACGCGGGCGAGGATCTGATCGCGAGCTGCCCGGTGTGCGGGTATGCGGCGAACCTCGAAAAGGCGACCTCGCGGCTGGAGCCGGTGGTGGAGATGGAGCCGACCGGAGACGGCAGGCCGGAGCTGGTGCACACGCCGGGGTGCGCGGCGATTGCGGATGTGGCGGCGTTCTTTAAGATTTTGCCGGCGAGCGACATCAAGTGCGTGGCCTATATGGGACAGATCCAAGCGTCTGATAAAGAGGTCCGCGAAAAACCAATAGTCGCCTTCTTGCGCGGAGACCATCAAGTAAACGAAACGAAATTGGCTGGCGCGGCGATTGCTGACGCCCTGCGTCCAATGCGGCCAGATGAACTAGAACGCTATTTCCAAGCTCCGGGTGGTTTCCTGGGCCCTGTCGGACTTGTCCCTCTTCGTCTCGAGGCGCTGAAAATACACGGTGGGTACTACGAACAAAGCGAGAAGGAATTCAGCAGTGCTATCGAGGCATACCCAACTCTCGGTGGAAATATCGATAGCCCACGTGCGGTGAATGTCATCATCGACAAGTCGTTGGAAGGACGGAAGAATCTTGTCTGCGGGGCGAACAAGCTCGACTACCACCTGCGCAACGTGACGCCGGGGCGGGATTTCGGGTGGACATTGATGGCCGATATCCGCAGCGTGAACGAGGGCGAGGCGTGTCCCACCGGCAAGGACGGCAAACCCTGCGAAGGCAGGCTGGTCGTGGGCAAGGCGGTCGAGGTCGGGCACATCTTCAAGCTCGGGTACAAGTACACGCAATCGATGGGCGCGCGGGTGCTCGACGAGAACGGCAGGGAAGTGATGCCGATCATGGGCTGCTACGGGATCGGCATCGAGCGTATTCTGACCGCGGCCGTGGAGCTGGGGAATGACGCGAACGGGTTCTGGCTGCCACCTTCGATCGCGCCGTTCGCGGTGGTGGTGACGGTGACCAACATCGCCGACGCGGGGCTGCGCGAGACGGGCGAGCGGCTCGCCGCGGAGCTCGATGCGGCGGGGATCGATGTGCTGCTGGACGAGCGGGACGAACGCGCCGGCGTCAAATTTAAAGACGCGGATCTGGTGGGGATTCCCTACCGGATCAACGTGGGCAAGAAGGCCGCCGGCGGCGTGGTGGAGTTGGTGACGCGAGCCGCATCCAAAAGTGTGGACGTGGCGCTTGACGGCGTCCTGGCGGCGGTGAAAGAGCGGATAGAAGAGGATCGGCTGCTGGGAGGCAGCGCCTAGCCGTGGGCTGAAGGCTGACGGCCGAAAGCTGAAGAGGAGCATTCATGGCGTTGAAGATTCGACTGAAGAGACCCGAGTGGCGGCATCCGGTGCTGATGTCGGTGCTGCTGGCTGGGGTGGGGATCTTCGGCGCTCTGGCGCTGGCGGGGTCAACCGTCTTCGGCTACTACTACTACAAATACCAGGACATGGTGGAGGCGCGGTTCAAAGAGCCGGTCTTCGTGGATACGGCCAAGATCTACGCGGCGCCGCGCGAGGTGCGCCCCGGGCAAAGGCTGCCCATCGCGATGATCGCCAGCCAGCTTCGCGAAGCCGGCTACACCACGGACGGCGCGGCGCCGGTTTCGCCGATGGGCACATTCAGCGAAGGCTACGATACGATCACGGTGAAGCCGGGGCCGCAGTCGTATCACGCGCCGGACGATGCCACCATCCGCGACAGCGGCGGTGTGGTCGAGTCGATCACCGACCCGCAGGGAAGGCCGCTGGCGAGCTACGAGCTGGAGCCGGTCCTGATCACGGGACTGAGCGAGGGCCCCGACCGCATCAAGCGCCGCCTGGTGACCTATAACGAGCTGCCGACCAACCTGGTGAATGCGGTGGTGGCGATCGAAGACCGGCACTACTTCGAACACGGCGGCGTGGACTACTGGCGCATCCTGGGCTCGATCCGCAACGACCTGACGCCGGGCCACCGGCTGGTGGAGGGCGCTTCGACCATCACCATGCAACTGGCGAAGATGTTCTTCCTCACGCCGGAGCGAACCTTCAAGCGCAAGTTCCTGCAGGTGGTGATCACGTTCCAACTGGAGCACCTGTTCAAGAAAGAGCAGATCTTCCAGATGTACGCCAACGAGGTGCCGCTGGGACGGCGGGGCAGCTTCGACATCGACGGTTTTGGCGAGGCGGCGCAGGTGTTCTTTGGCAAGGACGTGCGGCAACTGACTCTGGACGAGAGCGCGCTGCTGGCCGGGCTGATCCAGAGCCCGAATTATCTGAGTCCGTTCCGGCACCCGGAGAGAGCCATTGACCGGCGCAACATGGTGCTGGATGCGATGGTGGAGACGGGCGCCATCACCAAGGACCAGGCCGAGGCGGCCAAGGCGCAGCCGCTGCACCTTTCGACGATGAGCGTGGACGCCAGCGAAGCGCCGTACTTTGTGGACCTGGTGCGGGACCGGCTGGCGGCGCGGCTGGGCGACCGCGACTTCAACCGCGAGGGACTGCGCATTTACACCTCGCTCGATCCCGATCTGCAGCGCGTGGCGGCGGAGGCCGTGACCTCGATGATGCCGATGGTGGATCACGAGGTGGACCGGCTGCACGCGCGCGACCGCAAGCGGGGGATTCACTACAGTTATCCCCAGGTGGCGCTGGTGGCGCTCGACCCCCACACGGGCCAGGTGCTGGCGCTGGTGGGCGGGCGGAACTACGCCACGTCGCAGGTGGACCACGCCCTGGCCGACCGGCCCACGGGCTCTACGTTCAAGCCGTTTGTATTTGCCGCGGCCTTCAACACGGCCGTGGAAGGCATATTGCTGCCCGGCGAAACCACCCTGTTCTCGCAATTAATGATCCTGAACGATGAGCCGACGACCTACACGGTGGGCAACCAGACCTACACGGCGCACGACTTCGAGAACAAGTACTACGGCGAGGTGACGGCGCGGTTCGCGCTGCAGGAGTCGCTGAACAACGCCACCATCGGACTGGCGTCGCTGGTGGGCTTCGATACGGTGGCGTCGCTGGCGCGCACGGCGGGCATCACCAGCGCGCGGGGAACGCCCACGGTCGCCATCGGGACCTACGCGGCCACGCCGCTGCAGATGGCCGGGGCGTACACGGTCTTTGCCAACAACGGGCTGCACCTCGATCCATGGCTGGTGGCGAGCGTGCGCACGCCCACCGGAGACGTGATTGCCGATTACGCGCCGGTGGTGAAGCAGGTGCTGGATCCGCGGGTAGCCTACCTCGTTACCAACATGCTGCAGGACGTGATCAATCACGGGACGGGCGAACGCGTGCGCGCGATGGGCTTTACCGCGCCGGCCGCGGGCAAGACGGGCACCGAGCACGACTCGTGGTTCATCGGCTATACCAGCAACCTGCTGTGCGCGGTGTGGGTGGGCAATGACGACTATACCGACCTCGATATCGAGGGCGCGCACGCCGCGGAGCCGATCTGGGCGGAGTTCATGAAGAAGGCCGTGGCGCTGCCGCAGTACTCGGACACGAACGAGTTCACGCCGCCCCCGGGCGTGGATCTTGCGGACATCGACAAGACCAGCAACCTGCTGAGCGACGCGGCCTGTCCGGACGGCGACGAGGTGGCGTTTTTGAATGGCACCGCCCCGACCGACACCTGCGACCATCCGCCCGATCACCGCAATATTCTGCAGAAGATCTTTGGGCTGGGGAAGCCGGGGAATTAAAATAGCTGCGGCCAGATGAAATTCGGGAAAAAGCTCGCGGTCTTCCTCGGTTTTGCGTTATTACTTGATCTCATCCCATTGGAGCTGGCCCTCCTGAGTTCGCATAACGATTTGGCCACCGGCCAGATGCTTGGGCTGTTTGTCCTCATCGCGCTCCTCACGTGCGTTGTCGCCGGCTCCGCCACCTATAGGCATTTTCGAGATTCCAGGGGAGCCCGAGTGTTCCGGCGGACAGTGATCGTCATCTTCTTCACCGTTTTCGCCTTTGGGTATCTTTTTGAGGTGGTCCATTTCGTTGAGCAGACCAACCATTCAGCAGCTGGCTGGCATTGGACTAAGATCTTCGGACTCCTGGAACGCCTGGTCCTTGCTCCATGCGCAATCTATTTTGTCCTCTGGTCCGATAGAAGGTTGCGGCGCGAGCTGCCCGAGTCACCCTAGCTCGTCTCTCCAGAAGTTCATCCATCCACCTCCGGGCGATCGGGCATGGGCTGGCAGCGCGGGCACCAGAAGGTGACGCGCGCGTTGGGGCCCTGGAGGCGCTGAGCGATGGGCTCCCCGCAGCGGCGGCATGGCTGGCCGGCGCGGCCGTAGACCCAGAGGTTTGCACCGGGATCGGATGCGTGGGTGGTGCGGCGCTGGCGGCCGCCGTAGGTCACGATCGCGTCGCCTGAATCTTCGAGGACATTGGCGGCGACCAGCTTGCGCGCGATGGCGATGAGTTCGTGCCCTTGCGCATGCGTGAGCGAAGAGACTGGCGTAAAGGGATGGACGCCGGCGACGAAGCAGACCTCCGACTTGAAGACGTTGCCCGCGCCGGCGAAGATGGACTGATCAAGAAGAGCATCGGCGACGGCTAACTCGCCGTGCGCGAGCAGGCGGCGTGCGGCTTCGGCGGGGTCGAAGGATGCGCTGAGCACGTCGAGACTTGGCTGCGGGATGCGGCGGTCGCGGGCCAGCGACTGCGCGGTGTGCATCTCGGCGACGGGCACGCGGAAGCCGATGGCGTGGTAGTCGCGCGTCTCGATGGCGATGCGCATATCGCCGCGCGGACGCTGCCACGCCTGGCCGGGGCGGTAGATGTGCCAGCTCCCGTTCATGAGCATGTGGGTGACGAGGGTCAGGCCGCCGGAGAAGTGCATCAGCAGCCACTTGCCGCGGGACTCGACGCGGTCGATGGTCTGGCCGCTGAGGGGCGTGTCGTCGTGAAAGCGGGTCAGCGTCGGGTAGGTGGAACGGAAGGCGACGATGGGCCTGCCGGCGAGGGCGCGGCCCAGGGCGCGCGCGGTGCGGAAGATGGTATCGCCTTCGGGCACTGGCTATTGCACCTCACCGGTGTGCGCGTCGTGATCGTGCTGGCCGAGAGGCAGCGGAATGCGGCGGAGGTTCATGCCGAGCGGGCCGGTGAAAAAGCCGGCGTCCATGAGGAACCGGGCCATGAAGTGCGCGGCGGCGGGCTGGCCGTTGATGGTGGTGATGAGCGCGCCGTGACGGTTGTCGGTGCGCATGGTCTGCTGGCCGCGGCTGCAGAGGAAGTGCGCGAGGCCGGATGCAACCTGCGAACGCTCGGGCTCTTCGGCGGGGAGAAAGACGAGGAGGTTGGGATTATTGCGGCGGAGCCAGGCGACCAACTGGCCGTTGCGGAGGATGACCTCGGCGTAGGCGGCGCGGGTGAGCAGGCGCGGCGCCGATTCCGAGTCGTCATCCATGGCGGGCAGATCGGGCCAGCGCAAGACCGAACCATAAGGATTCGCGGGGTCGGTGGCGGCTAACTGGACGAACTCGGGTTTTTCGGCGGGCGGCGCAGCGCGCAACTGGCGGAGGAGATCGACGGCGGCGGGGAGCGCGAACTGCGTGGCGCCAAGGCCGGCGACGAAGTAGCCGCGGCGGATGCGGCCGCTCTCTTCGAGGGCTTTGAGGACGTCGTAGACGGCGCTGAAGCCGCCGGGGATGTTTTCGGCGGCGACGGACTCGCGGAGCAAAATGCCGTAGCGGTTAAGCAGTTGCAGAGCGAGGGCGTGGCTGGCTTCAGTCTGCGAAGGGCCGATAGTGTTTTGAAAGGGCGCGGCTTGAGCTGTGCCGCCGGACGGCGCAAGAGAATCCTGGGGCTCTAACCCCTGCGGGAGACTTTCGCGCGCGCCGCACGGCCGCAGCGGGAGCAGCGACCAGCGGCCCTGCGCTGCGGGCGGCGTGGTGCGGCGGGAGCGAAAGACGGCGCCCGTTTGTTGACGGCGCGGGGCGCGTGCGCTTTCGGGCCGCGCGGTGTAGGCGCGCAGCGCGTGCAGCGAGTCGTTGGTGACGAGGCCGCGCCAGACCAGGCTCCAGAGGGCGTCGATGGTCTCGCCGGGATAGCCGCCGCCGGCGGCCTGGTGCAGCGGATCGAAGAAGCTGGCGCCGGAGGATTCGAGCAGGGCCAGGAGTTTTTCTTCGCGCTCGGTGAGAGGTTCGATGAGCGGGCGCTGCAGCGCGAGGAGGGGTAGTTTGTCGGCGAGGAAGAGGGCGATGCGGCCATCGCGCTCGCCAAGGGGCTCGACTCCGGCCCACGCCACTTCGCCGGCGGCGATGAGCGTGTCCAGGCCGGCGGGCTCGTAGCCGGCGATGCGCGCGGGCAGGATCGAGGACTCGACAAGCGAGGCGGCGAGGGGCGCGCCTTGCAGGCTCTCGATGGCGTCGAGGAGCGCGTCGAGATGGCCGTGGGCGCTGCGGCGCGGTGTGAGCAGACCCTGCCAGTGCGTCAGGAAGCGGGCCAGCGTGTGCTGCTCCACGGGCTCCACTTCGCGGCGCAGTTTGGCGAGGGATTTGCGGCGAATCTGGCGGAGGATCTCGGCGTCGCACCACTCTCGGTGAAGTCCGCCGGGGCGGAAACCGCCTTCGAGGACGCGGCCCTCGTGGGCGAGCTGGTGGAGTGCGGCTTCAACGACCGCGGGGTCGAGCGCGAAGCGCTCGGCGGGCTCGCGGATCGTGAAGGGGCCGTGGGTGCGGGTATAGCGGCGGACGAGTTCGAGGGTGGGATGCGCGACGGGCTCGAGGAGCGAGGCAGCGAGGCCGGGCGGCAGGGGTATGCCGAGAGCATCGCGATAGCGGGCGGCGTCTTCGGCGGCGATGAGGCGCTTTTCTCCGGCGATGCGCAGTTCGAGCAGGCGGCGCGAGCGGATCAGGCGATCGACATGCGCGAGGAGATCGGGCGAAGCGACGCGGCGGGCCAGCTCTTCGCGCGAGAGGTCGCCGAGGCGCAGGCAGAGATCGTGGATGCCGTCGGCGGAACGGGCGCGATAGCTCTCGGCGAGGCACTGCGCGGCTTCTTCCACTTCCGCGATGGCGTTGACGTCGAGCAGCTCGCGCAGATCGGCTTCGCCGAGAAGCTCGCGCAACTGCTCCTGATCGATGGTAAGAGCCTGTGCCCGGCGCTCGGCCAGTGGCGCGTCACCGTCGTAGAGGAAGTTGGCGACGTAACTGAAGAGCAGCGACGCAGCGAAGGGAGAGGGCTTGCGCGTCTCGACGACATGAACTCGGAGCTGGCGCTGCTCGATGAGGCGCAGGGTTTCCACCAGCGCCGGCATGTCGAAAAAGTCGCGCAGACACTCGCGGTAGGCTTCGAGCAGCAGCGGAAACGACGGGTAGCGCGAAGCGACGCTGAGCAGATCGTAGGAGCGCTTGCGCAACTGCCACAGAGGCGAGCGCTGATCGGCTCGGCGGCGCGGCAACAGCAGGGCGCGGCCGGCGGCCTCGCGGAAGCGGCCGGCGAAGAGCGCGGTCGAGCCCAGTTGGCGCAGCACAAGCTGGGTGGCTTCGGCGGATTCGACGAGGAACCAGTCGGGATCGGGCGGCTCGTCGGTGTCGGGGAAGCGGAGGACGAAGCCGTCGTCGCCCCAGAGGGTCTCGACCTCGGGACCGCCGGCGGCGCGGATGCGCGCGGCCACGGCCATGGCCCACGGGATGTGAATGCGGCTGCCGAAGGGCGTGAGGACGCAGACGCGCCAGTCGCCCAGTTCGTCGCGGACGCGCTCAATTACGATCGTCCGGTCGTCGGGGACGGCCGTGGTCGAGGCTTCCTGGTCGGCGAGGAACTGGAGCAGGTTTTCAGCGGCGTTGGGGTCGAGGTCGTGCTCGGCGACGAGGCGCGTGAGCGCGGCGGGCTTGGGCAGCGCACGCAGCTCGCGAACGAGTGCGCCGATGCGGCGGCCGAACTCGAGGGGGCGCCCGGGCCCATCGCCTTTCCAGAAGGGCATCTTGCCGGGCTCGCCGGGGGCGGGCGTCACCAGCACGCGGTCGTGGGTGATGTCCACGATGCGCCAGGTGGAGGCGCCGAGGATAAAGGTCTCGTTGGGATGCGACTCGAAGACCATCTCCTCGTCGAGCTCGCCCACGCGGACGGATTTGCCTTCGCTGTAGGCGAGGAAGACGCCATAGAGGCCGCGGTCGGGGATGGTGCCGGCGTTGAGGATGGCGAGGCGCGCCGCGCCGTCGCGGGCAGAGACGGTGTTGCGGATGCGGTCCCAGGTGAGGCGCGGGCGGAGCTCGGCGAACTCATCGGAGGGGTAGCGGCCGCTCAGCAGATCGAGGACGCCTTCAAACGAGGAGCGGCTAAGGCCGGCGAAGGGCGCGGCGCGGCGGACCAGGTTGTAGAGGAAATCGGCGGAGACTTCGGGCTTAGCGGAGCTGGCGGGGCTGGCGGAGTTAGCGGAGCTAGAGGTTGAATCCGGGTCTTCATGTGCGGTCTGTGGGTCATCCCACCCATGCAGCAAAGAACGCTGCATGGATGGGGCACCCAGCGTCTTTCTGCTCCCTGCTCCCTGATCCCTGTTCCCTGCCTTTCGCGGCGGGTGCGCGGCGATAGCCACGAGCTGCTGCGCGAGCACGTCGATGGGGTTACGCGGGTAGCGCGTGGACTCGATGTGGCCCTCGTGCATGGCGCGCGTGACGGCGGCGCAGGCAACCAGGTCGGCGCGGTACTTCGGAAACAGGATGCCCTCGCTGATCGCGTCTACGTGATGGCCGGCGCGGCCGATGCGCTGCATTCCGCTGGCGACCGACGGCGGCGACTCGATCTGGATGACAAGATCGACGGCGCCCATGTCGATGCCGAGTTCGAGGGTCGAGGTGGCGCAGAGGGCGCGAATCTGGCCGGCCTTGAGCTGCTCCTCGATGACGGCGCGCTGCGCGGCGGCGAGCGAGCCGTGATGGGCGCGGGCGATGGGCTCGCCGGCAAGGTCGTTGATCGCGCCCGCGAGGCGCTCGGCAATCTGGCGTGCATTCACGAAGAGAATTGTCGAGTTGCGCTGGCGGATGATTTCGAGCAGCCGCGGGTGAATGGAGTTCCAGATGGAGACGCGGCGCGGCATCTGCGAGGCGGGGCCGGTGGGAATCTCTTCCTGCTCGCCGAGGCGGGCCATGTCTTCGACAGGGACTTCGATGCGGAGCTTGAGCTGCTTGAGCTGGGCGGCGTTGATGATGGTGACGGGGCGATAGCGAAGCGGCTCGGCGTCGGCCTGCTCGGCGGACCATGCGGCGGCCTCGGGGGCTAAAGCCCCCTGCATTCTTGCCGCGCTCTCGGCACGACTGAAGTCGTGCCCTGATACAAAGCCTGGCTTTGAAACTCGGCCTGTTTCCTGGCCCCCATTCTCTGACCCCTGCACTTCCACTCCGCCCAAAAAGCGGGCTACTTCTTCGAGCGGGCGCTGGGTGGCGGAGAGGCCGATGCGCTGGAGCGGCCTCTTGACGAGGGCTTCGAGGCGTTCGAGCGAGAGGGCGAGATGCGCGCCGCGCTTGGTGGGGACGAGCGCATGAATCTCGTCGACGATGACCGTGTCCACCGTGCGCAGGGCTTCGGAGGCCTGCGAGGTGAGGATGAGGTAAAGGGATTCGGGCGTGGTGATCAGGATCTCGGCCGGGTGGCGGGCGAAGCGGGCGCGCTCGCGCTGCGGCGTGTCGCCGGTGCGGACGCTGACCTCGGGCTCATGAAAGCCAACCCCCATGCGGCGGGCCATGTTGGCGATGCCGGCCAGAGGCGAGCGAAGGTTGCGCTCCACGTCGACGGCGAGGGCCTTGAGCGGCGAGACATACACGACGCGGCAGCCGGGCCGCTCTCCGCCTGACGTCTTCCGATCCCTGATCCCTGATCCCTGACCCCTGTCTCCGAGCATGAGCCGGTCAAGGCACCAGAGGAACGCGGTGAGTGTCTTGCCGGTGCCCGTAGGCGCGAGAATGAGTGTGCTCTCGCCGCGCGCGATGGCCGGCCAGCCCATGCGCTGCGGCGCGGTGGGCGCGTCAAAGACGGCGCGGAACCAGGCCGCTGTCACCGGATGAAAGCAGGCCAGGGGGCCGGCTGCAGGATCGGGGATGGGCGGGTCCGGCGACATGCTCTCTTGAGATTAGCGCAGAGCGAAGAAAGGGGAAAGACCGGCCCGGCCAAACCCGTCCCGCAGGCGTTTCCCGGGGCGAGGGGCGGATCGACGCGCCTTGGGCGGAGCATGCGGCCGCCGCCCGTGACCCCGCTACCTTGCCGTGCGATAGATTTCGGAGCCGGCCAGCAGATAAGCTCCCACCCCGTAGACATAGCTCGAAGTCTCGGTGTAAGCGCCGGGCGCCGCGCCCACCGGCTGGATGGCGCCAAGGCGTCCGCTGGCATAGACGTGCTTCAACATGCCGGCCCACGCCTTGTGCACCGCCGGCCAGTAGGTGGCCTTGTCGAGAATGCCTTCGTTGACTCCGTAGGCCATGGCGTAGGTGATGAAGGCGCTGCCGGAGATCTCGGGCAGCGGATACGAATCGGGATCGAGCAGGCCCGGGCGCCACAGGCCGTCTTTACCCTGGATCGACAGCATCTCGGCCGACATCTGCCTGAGCTGCTCGACGAACTTCGGCCGCAGCGGCGAGTCTTTGGGCAGCTCCTTGAGCACGCGAACAATTGCGCCCATCACCCACCCGTTGCCGCGGGACCAGAAGATCTTCTGGCCGTTGTCTTCGTGCTTGTCGAGGTAGGTGGCGTCGCGCGAGTAGAGGTGCGCACTGGGATCGTAGAGGAGTTTGGTGGTCGCGTCCCACTGGCGGACCATGAACTCGTCGTATTTGCTGTCGCCGGTGATGGCCGACATATCGGCATAGACCGGCGGAGCCATGAAGAGCGCGTCGCACCACCACCAGAGCGGGATCTGCGCGTAATGCCCCCTGGCCCACCACGACTCCGGCGTTTTGTCCCACCCGGACTTCGGCGTGCCCATCTCCTCGTCGAGGCGCGCGCGCATGGGGTCCATCATCTTGGGGTCTTTGTGGATCATGTAGAGCTCGAGGTAAGTCTGGCCGACGGCCTGGTCGTCGGCCGTCATTACGCGCGGGCCGGGCTGCCAGTCGAGCCCTTCGGCGACCTTCATCATCGCGTCTTTGTACTTGTCGCCGGCCACCTGCTCAGGGACGGCCATGAAGCCCGTATAGAGGGCCGCGAACTCCCAGATGTACTGCGGCTCGACGGGCAGGCGGCTGAGCTGCCAGTCGGCCACCAGCTTCATGGCTTTGGCCAGGTCGCGGCGCTTGAACTTCGGCGAGAGACTGTGCGCGAGCAAGCCGGCGCCGGCGGGCGAGTCACCCGAGGGCGCCGGCTTGCGGCCCTGCGCAGGCGCGGCCAAAGGCGAAAGCATGAATAGGAATACAGCGATGAGGGCGAGGCGGGCAGCGCGGCTCTTTGGCCGTGAGGACCCAGCGTGGGGCATGTGCGTCTCCAGTGCGGCGGTTGGTGTCGATTGGAAGCGATACAAGACAGAAGCCGGTTCGAAATCAACTCTCGGGAAGTATAAAAGCATGCAGGCAGGTTGAGGATTCGGAATGCGGGACGGGAATCCGGAGCAACGTGCCCCGAACAAGCGGACCGCAGGCGAAGTGCCGCTCGGGGCCGTCAGAACTTCATCCGCACACCCAGCTCGATCTGCCGTTCGCGGTAGAAGTTGGAGCCGTTGATGCTGAGGGGCTGGCCGAAGGCAGAACTGGGGAGGTTGGTGGTGGTGTTGATCCTCGCGCCGGTGAGGAAGTTCAGCGTGGGGCGCGAGGTGGCGCTGCCGGACCCGATGGTGTAGCCGGTGGTTTCGATCTCGGTGACGTTCTGATGGTTGAATAGGTTGAAGCTCTCGGCGAGGATCTCCATTTCGCGCATGTGGCCGAAGTTGAAGCTCTTGCCGAGGCGCAGGTCGGCCTTCCAGGTTTCCGGATAGCGGAAGGTGTTGCGGCCTACGTTATAGAACGCGCCGTCGCTGCCCAGGCCGTAGACGCGCTCTGCGCCGCCGGAGCCGTTCATGCCCGGCGCCAGGCCTTCAATGAGGGCGCCCGAACTGGTGAACTCCTCGGGAAGCGAGCCGGAGACGCGCATGGTGTAGGGCAATCCGCTCTGGAACTGGCCGATGCCGGAGAGCATCCAGCCGTTGGCCAGGCGGCCGGCCGGCGCGCGCAGCTTCCACGGCGCTTCGTAGACGAGCATGGCGGCGGCTGAGTGGCGCACATCGAGGTTGCTGGTCCCGTATTCCAGATTGAAGTCGGCGGGGTCGAGCGGGAACTGGCCCGGGTTCCAGTCCATGGCGTGGGCGTAGGTGTAGTGAGCGTGGAAGGTGAGGCCGCGGCGTCCGTAGCGGACCAGCTTGAGCATGGCCGCTTCGTACGTCGAGTTGGCTTTGCCCACGATCTCTTCAACCTGTTGATAGGAGGGGTTGAGCCATCCGCACTGGCCGGCCGGATTGAGCAGTGCGCCGCTGGTGCACAGGGCCGATGGCCAGTTCGCGTACAGGGGAACGGTGATCTGCGCGGCCCTGATGGGACCCAGGCTGGGAGCGCCGCAGGCGCCGGTGGTTGAAGGCGTGAGGGCGAGGGTCTGGTTGGGGGTCTGGTCGCATACGTCATAGGTGATGGTCTGCGTTGCCGTGGGCGGGGTGAGATTGGCGTCGAGGTAGACAGGCAGACGGCGGCCGAGGCTGAGCAGGGCGCTGGCAGTTAACTCGACGCGGCCGGGGAGGGACTCTTCGACAGCGGCCACGGCCTGGTGGACCTCGGGATTGCGGAAGCTGGGCGCGAACTCGACCGCGCCCGGCGTGACCACGCTGCCCGGCGGTCCGGTGAGCACGTAAGGAAACGGCGGCGCGGAGCTGGTTCCGTCGTTCGAGGTGAAGCCATCGCTGGGGCGGATAAAGTAGTTGAGGTCGCCGTTGAACGATCCTGTCTGGGTGAGCGCTCTCTCGAGGGTGTCGTTCCGGGTGCGGCCGTAGTACATGCCGTAGCCGAGCCGCAGGATGGGCCAGCGGGTCTCCGGCGCGCCGACGGCGAGGCTGATGCGCGGGCTCCATTCGTCGCCCAGGCTGGGCAGCTTCTCCGTCAGCGGGAGGTTGGGATTGTTGAGCCTGGCAATGGGCGGAGGCAGCTGCTCGCGCTCCCAGCGCAGGCCCGCCGAGAGCACCGTGAGTTTGTTGGGTTGCCACTGCGCGGTGGTGTAACCGGCCCAGTCGTTGGTGCTGAGGTGCCAGTCGGCCGGCCCGATGGTCTGCGAGTAGTGGGAGTAGCAGGGCAGGGCGCCGAGGCCCATGAGCTGGCCATTCGAGGCATACCAGGGCTTGCCCGATACATCGCAGTTGTGCGGGTTTTGCGGGTTCAGCAGGTTGGTGAGTCCGAATCTTTCAAAAGCCAGTGCGTCGGCGATGAAGTTCTCAATTCTCGAGTAGGTATAGGTGCCGGCGCCGTTGCGCAGCAGGCTGGTGGAGTCGGCGTTGTGGCCGAGCTCGAAGCCCGATTTGAGGAGCAGGCTGTTGTGCACCCAGTCCAGGTGCTGCTGGAGCAGGTAAAGATGCTCGTCGGGATAGCTGCCCGGCCCGAAGCGCGAGGGATTGCCGATGGTGAAGCCATAGCTCGAATCCACGACCATCTGCGGCAGCTGCCCCGAGGCGCTGCCGCCCAGCAGCGTCTGCTCGAAGGCGGAGGGCTTGTCCGGTTTCGCGGAGAGGACGTCGCGCCCCGCCGAGCCCTGCGTGGTGGCGAGCAGATTGGGCGTGAGGAAGGCTTCCCAGCGGGCCAGCAGCCACGTCTCGCTGGCCTCGCTCGATCCGAAGCTGTGGCTGCCGTAGGTCTCCGAGAGGCGCGTCAGGCCGCCGCCGGGCGCGTTCCAATCGGCGCCGATGCCCTCGAAGACGAAGTGATGGCGCTCGGCGGCTTGCCAGTCGACCCGGGCGAAGCCGACCCACTGCGCAGCCCGGCGGGGGGCGGGCCCGAGCAGACTGTCCAACTGCTCCAGGCCGGCCGGCGCGGAACCGGCCGCGGGCACACCGATGTAGTCGTTGTAGGCCTGATTGTCGCTCTCGCCGAGCTGGGCGCCGAGCAACTGGATCTGCGGATCGTTGACCTGGGGCAGATAGAAGAACACGCTGGAATTCGCGGTTGGATCCCTGGTAATGGACAGGCCGGGATCGTTGCGGTGGTAGCTGTCGAGCGCGCCGAACCAGAATAGTTTGTCGCGGCGGATGCGGCTGCCCGCGCCAATGCCCCAGATGGTCTCGTGATCGGGAGGGGTGAAAGGCTGGGAGGTGAACACGGGTGCGGCGCTGGTCCCGGTGTTCTTCACCCACTGGGTGTAAGGATTCTGCGCGCCCCAGTTGTTCTGGCGGTCAAAGAGGAAGGCCTGGCCGTGGAACACACTGGTGCCATGCTGGGTCTCAATGTTGACGCGCCCGCCGGCCGCGCGGGAGTCCTCGGCCTCGACGTTGCCGGCCACGGTTTGAACCTCGTAGATGGCGGCTTCGCTGACGCCGGCGCCGCGTCCGCCGGCCCAGGCCTGGCCCATGCTGTCCGGCGCGTCGCCGGTGGGGTCCTTCGCCGCCGAACGGCCCGCGCCCGCGGAACCTCCGTCGAAGGCGAGCTGCAGGCTCGCGCCGTCGATCGCCATTGCCGCCGGCTCGCTCACCGCGCCGCGCAGCGAGGGTTGCGATGCGCCGCCGGCCGCCGTGGAAGCTGTGGGAGAATCTTCGAGGAATCCCTGCCAGTCCCGGCCGCTCACCGGCAGCGATTGAAGTTCCGTCGCGGGGATAGTGGTTGTGACCGCCTCAGACGCGGGGGTTGTTTCGAGCCGGGCGGTTTCGATGGGCGGGGTGGAAGCCTGGCGGAACTCGAAGGCTGCGCGAACGCCCGCTGCGGCCAGCTCGCTTGCGGCCAGTCCCTCGCCGACGATGCTGGCCTGGTGGATCAGAGCGAGCGGTGTAAGGGTGGCCGCGGCGATGGAGGCCGGCGGAGTCGACCTGGCCACCTCGGAGGCATCGGGTGTGTTTTCAGGCACGGCCGCAATCGCCGCGGCCGCAGGCGCGCCGGACGTGAGATCGGGGGCGGTCAATGCGGTCCCGGGCGCCAGGCGCAACGGCTCGGAGGGAACCATGGCGTCGAGTTCCGCGCGCTGGACCGGCAGCGGGGCCTGCGCGGCCGCTGCGGGCGCGGCTCGATTGGCCAGATCGATCTGCCGCGGCGGTTCGACGGGCAGGGAGATGGCGTGCGGCGGGGCTATACCCGCTTTGACGCCCGCTTCGACCGGGACTGCCGGAACCGGTTGCGCCGCCAGCATCTCGGCCGGCTCGGCCGGGACCGGCTCAAACTGCATGGCCGCCTGCACGCGGGCCTCCGCGCCGGCGTCCACCTCGATGTCTTCGAGGCTTCCTTCGCCGAGCTGAGGACTCTCAGCCTTCAGCGTGTATTCACCCGGCGCCAGATCCGTGAAGCGGTAAGCGCCGTTGCGGGCCGTGGTGGCGCGCACCTCCGCGCCTGTGGCCTGGTTGCGCAGGATCACGGTGGCGCCGCCGAGCGGCGACGACTGCAGGTCGGTCAGCTTCCCCGCCAGAGAGCCATGAGAGGGCGCTTGGGCGCAGAGAAGCGTAGCTGCTCCGGCGAGCAGTGCGACCGCCGCTAGCGGCCCCATCCGGCTCCGCGCTTCAACTGCCATCGAGATACCCTGCCCGCGGCAGACATTCCCTATAGGGCTTACTTCGCGCTTTCCGATTTCAAGCCCCACTTTGGAACGTCGGAGCCGCCGTTTCGCGCAGTACGATGCCTTTTCGGGAATTTAACGGCGATATTAGGCTCCGCGAGGGTTGTTCTGATGTAACCCAGATCACATGCATCGCCCGGCAATCCGGCTGGCGGTCGGGGACGCGCCACTGCCCGCGTTCCGTTAAACTGGAGAGACGCGGAGCCGCCTCCGGGCCGCTCCGGTTCCCGACCCCGTGTTCATCGACGAAGCCAAAATTCGCGTCAAGGCCGGCGACGGCGGCAACGGCTGCATGGCCTTCCGGCGCGAGAAGTTCGTGCCTCGCGGCGGACCCTCGGGCGGCGACGGGGGCCGCGGCGGCGACGTGTTGATGGAATCGTCGCAGCGACACAACACGCTCATTCACTTCCGCTACAACCCCGAGCACAGGGCGCAGCGGGGCGAGCACGGCATGGGCTCGAACTGCACCGGCCTGGACGGGAAGTCGACCACCCTGCAGGTTCCGGTGGGCACGGCGCTTTACGACGCCGAGACCGGCGAGCTGGTCCACGACTTCCGCGAGCCCGACGAGCGCATCGTGATCGCCCGCGGCGGCCGCGGCGGCCGCGGCAACCAGCACTTTGCCACCAGCACCCACCAGACCCCGCGCGAACACGAGCTGGGCCGGCGCGGCGAGGAGCGCGCCTACCGGCTGGAACTGAAGCTGCTGGCCGATGTGGGACTGGTCGGCTATCCGAACGCCGGCAAGTCCACCCTCATTGCGCGCATCTCCGCGGCCAGGCCCAAGATCGCCGACTATCCCTTCACTACGCTGGAGCCGAACCTGGGCGTGGTCACGGTGGGCGAGCCGCCCCAGGACGAGTCGTTCGTGGTGGCCGACCTTCCCGGCCTCATCGAAGGAGCGCACCTGGGCGCGGGCCTGGGCACGCAGTTCCTGCGCCACATCGAGCGCACCCGGCTGCTGGTTCACCTGGTCGATGTCTCCGACGCCTCGGGCCGGCCCGATCCCGTGGAAGATTTCAAGACCATCAACAATGAACTGGCGAGCTTCAGCAACGGCGCCGGCGAAGCGCCGCTCGCCGAGAAGCCGATGATCGTCGCCGCCACCAAGATCGACGCCGCCAACCCGGAGAAGCTGAAGAAGCTGGCCGCTCACGCCAGGCGCCGCCGGCTCGAGTTTCACGCCATCTCCGCGGTGACGGGCGAGGGCATCGAGGAGCTGAAGTGGGCGCTGGCGGCGCGGCTGCGCGAGCCTCTCCAGACCGCACCGTGACGCGTCGCACCACCCGCTGACGGCTCCTGACCGCCGCTCACTTTCACATAGCCGGCGCGTCCGTTTCCATAGAGGCGGTTATTCACTTTCCCACGACCGGCCCTGCGGCTGCCACCCCATCACGCAAGCTGCGCGTGATGGGACTTGGGCTTCGTCCGGCCCGACCTGCCCTTGCAACGCCGGCCGCGCGAAAGTGAATGACAGCCTCTAAAGTGCGAGTTCGGAGTTCCGGTGTGCACGGGCAACTCAGTGCCTGACCGCGCCATCCCAACTGACATTGGAGAATATTCAACTCATGCAATCCATCAAGCGCGATCTTGTCTTCGGTGCATCGGCCTGTGCGCTCGTGTTTGCATGGGCGCTGGTCTGGGGAGCTCCCTTTATAAGCCACGATTCGGGGCACGGGCTGACGGCGCAGCGGGCGCAAGCGCCGCAGGCGCAGATTCGGGACGTGGCCGTGGTGGGAACCCTGGCGCGGCAGGGCGGCCGTTGCGTGCTCAGAGATTCCGCGGGCCAGGAGTACACGCTCGAAGGCCGTCTCACGGCGCCGCTCCGCACCTCGGCCTTCGACGGCAAGAACGTCAAGGTGACCGGCCGGCTCGACGAAAGCGCAGCCACCATTCACGTGGCCAGCGTCGAGATTCTCGACGCGTAGGACCCCGCCGCTCGAGCCCTCCCCGCTCGTCCGGCGCCCTCCACCCGCCGCCGGTGATAGCATCGAAGATGACCGATGCACACCAAAAAACTGAAGATCATCCCTCTCGGCGGACTGGGCGAGTTCGGCATGAACTGCCTGGCGCTGCGCTGGGAAGACGACATCATCGTCATTGACGCGGGCCTCATGTTTCCCGAGTCGGAGCTGCTGGGCGTGGACATCGTCGTCCCCGACATCAGCTACCTGATTGAAAACAAGAAGCACGTTCGCGCCATCGTGCTCACCCACGGCCACGAGGACCACATCGGCGGCCTGCCCTGGATCCTCAACGAGCTCAAGGTTCCCGTCTACGCCACCGAGTTCACGCTGGCCTACGTCGAGGGCAAGCTCGAAGAGCACGAGATGCTCGACGAAACCGAGCTGATCGAGATTGCGCCGCGCGAGAAGTTCTCGATCGGCCCGTTCACCATCGAGCCCATCCGCGTCACCCACTCGCTGGTCGATTGCGTGGCGCTGGCCATCGACACGCCGGTGGGCGTCGTCATCCATACCGGCGACTTCAAGATCGATCTCTCCCCCCTCGACGAAAAGCCTTTCGACCTGCACACCTTTGCCGAGTACGGCAAGCGCGGCGTGCTGGCCCTGTTGCAGGACTCCACCAACGTGGAGCGCCACGGCTACACGCCCAGCGAGCTCGCCGTCCGCCCGCGCCTCGACGAGATTATCTCGCAGACCAAGAAGAAGCTCTTCTTCAGCTGCTTCTCGTCGTCCATTTATCGCATCCGCATTGCGCTGGAGCTGGCCCGCGCCCACGGCCGCAAGGTGGCCATCGTCGGCCGCTCGATGGTCGAGAGCTCCGAGATCGCGCAGGACCTCGGCTACATCGACGTGCCGCCCGGCCTCATCGTCAATCCCGGCCAGTTGCGCGACGTTCCGGCCGACCAGGTGATGATCCTCATCAGCGGCACGCAGGGCGAGCCCATGAGCGCCCTCAGCCGCGCCGCCGTGGACAACCACAAACATGCGCGCATCGAGGCCGGCGACACCGTGGTGCTCAGCTCCCGCATCATTCCCGGCAACGAGAAGGCCATCTTCCGCGTCATCGATCATCTGAACCGCCGCGAGGCCAACGTGATCTACGACGACGGCTCGTACGGCCTGATTCACGTGAGCGGCCACGGCAGCCAGGAAGAGCTTCGCCTGCTCATCAACCTCGTGCGGCCCAAGTTCTTCATTCCCGTGCACGGCGACTACCGCTACCTGCGCCGCCACGCCCAGATCGCCATGGAGACCGGCGCCGTGGAACACGCCGTCGTCATCGAAGACGGCGACGTGCTGGAGCTCGACCACGACGACGCGCGCAAGAAAGACAAGGTCACCGCCGGCCGCATCCTCATCGACTCCGGCTCTTCGATTGACGTGGTGGAGGACCTGGTGATCCGCGACCGCCGCATTCTGTCGGAAGACGGCATTGTGCTCGCGGTGCTGGCCATCAACAAGCGCACCGGCAAGGTGGAGCGCCCGCCCGAGGTGATCATGCGCGGCTTTGGCGGCGGCGACATCGCCGACCAGGCCCGCGAGGTGGTGCTCAAGACCCTCGACGGCCTGAGCGCCGAGCAGAAGAGCGACTACGGCATGGTCAACGATAAGGTGCGCGTTGAACTCAAGCGCCTGATTCAGAAATCCACCGGCCGCCGTCCCATGATTATGCCGGTGATCCTGGAGATCTGAACCGGGCTCGCGCGCCCGGCTCTTCCAGGCGCGCGTTGGCAGCGGGTTGCCCGTTCGCCGGGAGCGATCGCCGTTTGCCGGGGACCGTGGCTGTCCCCGTGGCAACACTCCGCCCCGGTAGTGTGAACAGGCCCTAAGCGACCGTCAGAAGCGCGCTGTGCGGCGCCTCGGCGTGTGCCGGAGCCAGCTCCCGCAGCTCCGCGCTCCGCAAGGCGCGCGGGACCGGCCGTGCCACGGGCCGCGCGCAGCCGCACCGCATCGACCGCTTCGCAATGAAGACCTCGCCCAGCACCAGGCTGGCGTTCTCCTCGAGATCGAGGAATCCGGTCTGCGATGCGGCACAGAGCGCCTGCGCCTCCGGCGAAAGATAAGGCGCGATGAACACCGGCGTAGCATTGGCGATGCGGGCGGCGCCGCTGTGCAGGTCGCGCAGCGCCTTGCGCACGGAGCGGAGCTGGCCGCTCGAGGCCACCTTGCAGGCCAGGGTGTGGCCCTGGCCGTAGACCCCGACCCGCGCCAGGATGTCGACGTGGTGTCCGGTGCTGTCCGACTGGCACTTCATCTCCCTGAGCTCGATCGCGGACACCTGCCGCAACAGGGCCCGCAGCGCGCTCGTAGCCTTGGCTTCCAGCTCCTGGTTTGAATGAATCGATTTCATGATAAGAATCTCCAGTCTTCGGTTTCCAGCGGTGCTGGATGGGCATGACTTTCCTGGAACGTATCCGCCGGCCAGGCAAAGCGCGGCGGAACCGGGTCTGGCAGGCTTACCACATCGTCTGCGTCGAGCAGGCAAGATAGCGGCGCATCCTGCAGGGAGAAGTACCGCAAATCGGACTGTCCCCGGCGCGTCGAGGGCCGGCTGGCCGGCTGGGTAGAATCGTCAGCCCCGTCTGTGCGTGGGCAGCGGATGAGACCGGGGGCAGCGTAAGAGGGCGCAGTTTGTATAGATTGTTGCCGGCCGGGATCAGGGCCAGAGGCAGCGGAGCCCGGCAGGAGCGTCCGTGGTAGAGCCTGTCCTCGAGCCATGCGCACAGCCGCTCGTCGTGAATCTCGGGCCGGTCGCGCCAGAAGACCGGTTTGAGGTCGCAGTGGATGTGCAGATGGCCCAGTTCAACTTCAATGGCCGCAGTATGCCTGGGGAAATTGCGGCGAACGTTCCGGGCGCCGATATAAAGCCCGGTCACCTCGCGGCCCGCGCACTGTGTTCTGACCACCATGGCGCTCTTCCATCCCCTCGAATGCGGTATGGGAGCTGCTTCAGAGCAACTTCTGAATCTGGCCTGGTGAATTGAGCTGCCGGCGACAGATAACCAAAGTGTCGCCCATTTCCAGCCGGCAGTAACTTCGATGTGTCCCGATATTCCCGCTTTTTCCACCGCTTGTCAAGAAAGATCGGGAGAAAACAACGTCAACGTTTACGCGGAATCGGCAGACTTTGCCGGTGCTCCCGGGCCCCGGCGAGCCCTTTCCGTCCCGCCGGGAGCGGTCGCCGGCGAGCGCTCAGCGGAAGCGTTTCGAGGGCTCGTCGGAGAAGATCTGGCCGTCGCGGATGTGAACCACCCGGTGTGCGTACTCGGCGATGTCCAGCTCGTGCGTGACCAGCACGATGGTGTTGCCTCTCGCGTGCAGGTGGTCGAAGAGGGCCATGATCTCGACGCCTGTCTTCGAATCGAGGTTGCCGGTGGGTTCGTCGGCCAGGATGATGGAGGGGTTGTTGACCAGGGCGCGTGCGATGGCCACGCGCTGGCGCTGTCCGCCGGAGAGCTCGCTGGGCCTGTGGTTCATGCGCGCTTCCAGGCCCACGTCGGTCAGCGCCTGCCGTGCCCGTTCGAGGCGTGCCGCCGCCGGCGTCCCGTTGTAGATCAGGGGCAGCTCCACGTTGTGCAGGGCCGTGGCCCGCGCCAGCAGGTTGAAGGTCTGAAAGACAAACCCGATCTCCTTGTTGCGGATGCGCGCCAGCTGGTCGTCGTCCAGTTCGCTCACGAGCTGGCTGTTCAGCCAGTACTTGCCCTTGGTCGGTGTGTCCAGGCAGCCAATCAGGTTCATCAGCGTGGATTTGCCGGAACCGGAAGGCCCCATGATGGCCACGTACTCGTTGTGCCGGATGCGCAGCGAAACCCCGCGCAGCGCCTGCACCTGCTGCTCGCCGCCCATGTCGTAGGTGCGCCACAGATCCTCGACGCGGATCACGTCGTCCGCGGGCAGAACCTCGGTCTCTACCGCCTCTTCGATCCCAATGCCGTTCAGAGCCATCTGTCTTCCGTTCCTGTCCGTATCTTATGTCCCGCTCCGGCGCCGGCCTGCCGCGCCCGCGCCGCCAACACGCCCACGCAGGCCGCTCGCTCCGGCGCCTGTCGTGGCTACGACGAGCCGCCCGAAGACGACAGGGTGAACTGTACCGCGGTGTCCCGCTTGAGCAGGGCGCCGTTCTTCAGGTCGCGCAAGGTCCGGTAGGGCCCGGTTACCACCTCCTCGCCGGGGGTGAGTCCGGAGAGCACTTCGATATTGGTGGCCCCCGTGATGCCCGTCTTCACCGGCACGAACTTGGCGCGCAGCCGGCCGTGGGCGTCCTTATCCACCACAAACACGCCCTGCACCGTCTGGGACTGGGCCGAAGACACGGTGGCCGCCTGCACCGCCCCCTTGTTCTTTCCGGCATCCGCGGCCGGGTTGTACATGGTCAGCGCCTGGATCGGCAGCGAGAGCACATCCGCCTTGTGCGCGGTGGTGATCTTGGCCTCGCAGGAGAGCCCCGGGCGCAGTTCGTCGGTGGGGTGGTCGAGGGTGATGACGACCTTGAAGTCTTTGGCCTCCTCGGTGCCGGTGGTGGACTCCGAGGTGGCCGCGCCGGTGGATCGCAGCAGCGCCTGGTCGCCCACCAGGGTCACGTGCCCCTTGAAGACCTTGTTGGGAATGGCGTCGACGGTCACGTCGGCCGGCTGGCCCAGCGCCACGTTGATGATGTCGGTCTCGTCCACCTTGACTTCGGCGGTGACCACGCTCATGTCCGCCAGGGTCATCAGCGTGGAGCCTTCGGTGTTCTGGATGCCCGGGACGACGGTGTCGCCCTGCCGGATGGGCTCGTAGGTGACGATGCCGTCAAACGGCGCCACGGCAATGGTGCGGTCGAGCATGTCCTGGTCGGAGCGCAGATTGGCCACCTGTGTCTGATACTGCGCGCGCGCCGAATCCGTCTGCGCTTTGGCCTGGTTGACCCCCGCGACGGCCTGCGCCAACGAGGCGACATCGAGGTCGTAGGCGGCTTTCTTGGCGTCGTAATCCTGCTTGGCCATGATCCCGGCCCTATACAGGGCCTGGGCCCGCTCCCAGTCGAGCCGCTTGTCCTCGAGGTCGGCCTTGGCGTGCTCCAGGTTTGCCTTGGCGGTGTTCTCCGCAGCCACGAAAGAGGCGATGTTGGTGCGCGCCGCCGCGATCGAAGCCTGCTGGCCGGTGACCGCAGCCTCCTGCTGGATGTTTTCGATCTCGGCCACGATCTCGCCCTTCTTCACCCGGTCGCCCTCTTTCACGTCCAGGTGGGTCACGCGGCCCATGACCTGGGCGCCCACGTTCACGAAGGTCTGCGGCCTGATCTGGCCGGTGCCGTTGACGATGGTCGACAGGTTCTGGCGGACCAGCTTGGCGGTGAACACCTTGGTGTAACCCGACTGCTGCCGGATGACCATAACCGTGACCAGGCCCGCGGCTACCACCACGCCCAGGATGATCAGAAGTACTTTTTTCATGAGGGCTATTGCTCCGAGTCTATCCCACTCCACCCTACGCAACCGGCGGCGGCGCGGTTCCGTGTCATCGATCCTCAGCCGCCGCGAGCATCTCGCGGTGCGCGGCCCCTCCACAGGGGATAGCAAGAAAGCAGAATGCAGGCAGCCGGGCTCTTCCCGGACGACCCGCCGGCCGCCCCGGGAAGCCCACCCGGTCTTCCCGCATCATTTTAGCGCCCGCCGCCGCTCCCCACGTTACCTTGAGGGCTTTCTTTCGTCCAACCTTCAAGGCCATTGCATACGGAACCTTGCTCAGCCCTTCAGGGACCCGTAGAATAAGGGATCGCAGGAGTTTTGATGGTATGAGGCTATCCGGCCGCTCAATCTTCGTCGCCGCGGTCAGCTGCGCGCTGCTGGCGGCGCCAGCCCTCGCGCACCACCGCGGCCAGGATCAGGACCAGAGTACGCAATCCACCAGCCAGGATCAGGATTCCAACCCGCTCCACCGTCCCATGTCGGCCAAGCAGCGTTACCAGCAACAGAAAGAGCTGCGGCAGGAGTTGAAGGGCCCCTACAAGACCTGGCTGAACCAGGACGTCGTCTACATCATCACCGACCAGGAGCGCAAAGCCTTCCTGGGCCTGAGCAACGACGAAGAGCGCGACGCCTTCATCGAGGCCTTCTGGCGCCGCCGCAACCCCGATCCGGATTCGCCTGAAAATACCGCCCGCGAAGAGCATTACCGCCGCATCGCCTACGCCAATGAGCATTTTGCCGCCGGCGAGCCCGGCTGGAAGACCGACCGCGGCCGAATTTATATCGAGTGGGGTCCGCCGGATTCGATCGACTCCCACCCCTCCGGCGGCCTCTACGACCGCCCCGCCGACGAGGGCGGCGGCTCGACCACAACCTTCCCCTTTGAGGTCTGGCACTACCGCTACCTGCCCGGGCTCGGCGAGAACGTCAACATCGAGTTCGTCGATACCTGTATGTGCGGCGACTACCACTTCACCCTCGATCCGAGTGAAAAGGACGCCCTTCTCCACGTTCCCGGCGCCGGCCTCACCGACTGGGAGCAGGAGAATCACAAGGACAAGACGGACCGCTTCAAGTGCGCCGGCGTCGGCTACTGCGGCGGCGGCCCCATGGGCGATATGGCCCAGGGCAAGGAGTTCGACCGCATCGAGATGGCGGCCAAGCTCTTCGCTCCCCCGCCGGAGCAGTTCAAGGACCTGGACGCCTTCACCTCGTACCATCGATTATTGCCCGGGCCCGTACTCCCGTTTGACGTGCGCACCGACTTCGTGAAAGTGACCGACAACATGGATATGGTGCCGATCACCGTGCAGTTCAACAACCGCGACATCACCTTCGTCACCAAGGACGGCGTGTCGACCGGCGTTCTCAATATCCTGGGCAAGTTCACCACCCTCACCGACCGGACCGTGCAGACCTTCGAGAACCAGGTCGAGATCCAGCAGCCCTCCGAGCTGCTGCAGAACGAGCTGGGCCGCAAGTCGGTCTACTGGAAGGCCATTCCCCTGCCTCCCGGCCTCTACCGTCTCGACATCGTGGTCAAGGACGTGAACAACCCCGATCACATCGGCATCTATGGCCGCGGCATCGAAGTCCCGTCGTTCCCCGACGAGAAGCTCGGAACCTCCTCGCTGATCCTGGCCGACCAGATGCACCAGGTCCCCTCCAGCGAAATCGGCGAGGGCAACTTCGTGATCGGCGATATGTTCATCCGGCCCCGGGTGGCCGACGGTTTTGCCAAGCCGGTCATCTTCAAGCGCGACCAGCCCCTGAGCTTCTGGATGCAGGTCTACAACCTCGGCATCGACCAGGCCACCCGCAGCAACTCCGCCACGGTGACCTACGAGATTACCGACACAGCCAACGGCGACGTGATCCTCCAGAAGGAGATGCCGTCGAAAGATCTCGGGGCCCACAGCGACGAGTTGACTGTGGATAAAACTTTACCGATTGCGGGACTTGCTCCAGGAAATTATAAGGTGACGATCAAGATCAACGACGAAATCTCAAAACAAGAGATTGCGCAATCGGCTCCTTTTGTCGTGGAATAGGAATAACCCCGCGCGCTCACGTATCCAGGCCCAGATTTGGAACGGGCGCGGGCATGGTTTGGGGGACTGGAGAAGGATTCGAGCCGGGGACGCCGACGGGCCATCGTCACAACTGTTGATGAAGCGTAGCGTTCATCTCGCGTGTGTTTCGGTGCTGATCGCCTTGGGCGCAGCTCCCCTCTATGGGGCCGCGTCCGGGTCGGTTTCGGGACTGGTCCGCAACTCGACGGGCGTGCCCCAGATCGGAGCCGTCGTCGAACTCCTCCGCCCCGACCTCAGCATCGTGGCCAGCGTCTACACCGACGAGGACGGCCACTTTGCTTTTCCCGCCGTGATGCCGGGCCGGTACGCCCTCAAGGCCATGGCCATGTCCTTCCTGCCGTCGCTGCGCGAGAATGTCAGGGTCCGCACCGGCACCGTCGTCGATCTCACCTTGAATACCCTCTACGAGGCCATTCAGTGGCTTCCCTCCAAGCCCCGCTCGCGCGACGCCCAGAAGGACGACTGGAAGTGGACCCTGCGTTCGGCGGCCAACCGGCCCCTGCTGCGCTGGCTTGAGGACGGCCCCCTGGTTGTGGTCTCCGATGGTTCCGGATCGCGCAAGCTGAAGGCGCGCCTGATGGCCACCGGCGAGGCCGGGACCTTCGGCGAGGATGGCCAGCGCATCTCCGCGTCGCTCGAGGATACCCCCACAGGCAGCCGCGATCTGCTGGCCCGCGTGGACTTCGCTCCCGATTCCGGCGCCGGGATGGAGTCGATGCTCGGCTTCCGCCAGGATCTGGGCTTTGCCGGGTCCGTCCAGTCCATCGCCTCGGTCGCGGTTCATCCCGATGTGAGCACCGGTTCCGCCGGCGGATTTGAAGAAGCCGCCGTTCGCTCCTCCGAGACCATGAACTTCGGTCCCGCGATCCAGGCCGAGGCCGGCGCTACCGAGGTGGTGGCGCATCTCGGCGGCGATTCGCCGGCCACCATGACGGCCGCTTTGCCTTACGCCTCGGTCAACTGGAGCGACGGAACCTCCACCGTCGGCCTCCGGTTCGCAACCTTCGTACCCGGCCCTGAGGCCGCCGATCCATCCCAGCCCACGGCCTGGCTCCCCCGGTTCTCCGCCCGCGAGGGCAGTCTCGCCCTGGAGCGCGGCACCCACCAGGAGATCTCCTGGGAGCGCCAGACAGACACGACAGGTATGTCGGTGGTGATTTACAGCGACCACGTCGACAATCCCGTGGTGGAAGCGGTCTCCCGCCTGGCCGCAGGAAGCCCGCCGGCGGCCCCGGTTGAAACAGGCGCGCTCGTCGACCGCGCAAGCAGCCTCCTGAATGCGGCCGGACCCGACTTCTCCGCCGCCGGAGTGCAGGCGACCGTCGAACGCCGGCTCCCCGGGGGCAACGACATCCGGCTCAGCTATAGCAACGGCTCGGCGCTGGTATTGCCGGCGACGCCGCAGCCCGTCTCGGTTGCGCAGATCGTCTCCGCCGCTCATCCCCGCCACGCCCAGACCTACACCCTCTCGCTCTCCGGCACCCTCGACGGCACCAGGACCCGCTGGCGCGCCAGCTACCGCTGGCAGCCCGACACGACCGTCACCTCCGTCGCTCCCTTCGCCGCGAACGACGATGGGCCTTACCTGAACGTCTACGTTCGCCAGCCGATTCGTCTCCGCGGCGACGGGATGACCGGCTTCGAGGCGCTCGTCGACGTGAGCAACCTGCTCGCCGAGGGCTATCACCCCTATCTGCTTCCCGACGGCTCCCTGCTCATCTTCGCCCAGGGCCAGCGCGCGGTCCGCGGCGGCGTGGCCTTCACCTTCTGAATCCTCCCAGAGCCCTTCCGCGTTACCCCGAGACTCCGCTCCAGTGCGTGCCCTCGCCGGCGCCGCGGTCGTGACTCATTTTGAAAATCTAAGCGGCTTTCTTTTTGTAGGGGCCGCGCTTCTGTGCTTCTGGCGTCGGCACGATTGCAGCCAGTTCTTCCATGCTCCAAACGTGATCGCTTAGACCTGCTTCCTTGGCGTCGTGGTATTCGGCACAAGCCATGCCAATCTCAGGCAGAAGATTCAGGACCGTATTGAAGGCTACTCCGCAAAGACGGGACGTAGGGCGGAGCGAATTGCCTTCCACAAGAGCGGCGATGATCCGGGCGCGTTCCGACACACTCAAGCGATTCATGCAAGTTATTATGCATGAGCAGCTCAAGCATGTCAAGATAAATCCTTACTTTTCGGATAGGGTAGGTTCCTTTTTGGCGTCCGGCTTGGAGAAATCCTTCAGCAGTTCGCCAGCCCGATCCTGCGTCGCGGAAGGGTAAGGTTCTTCCCTAGCGTTTCGCACCGTTTCCAGCAACTTCCGATTGTGACGCCATCTCTCCCGGAGAATGCTGCCCGATTTATTCGTGGCCTGGTTGCTCATGGTTATCCTCAGTTGGGTTGGGCTCGGTGTTTGCATTGTCTAGAGCATCACGATTCTCTGGAGGATCAGGGTCAGCATCCCTAAGAAACTCCTCCGTTGTCAAGTAGATGATGAGCGGTTCATCTGCATTTAAGTGACGCTCGTTCCATATAGATCTCGCCCGCTCCCCGAATTCCGCCAGTTCTGTGATCGGCTCTTCGACCGAGGCAAAAATATCCTTTGCCTCTTTTCTATCGATGACAAATGCGTGGGCCGGGTAGTCTGAGAGTAAATGCTTCAATTTGCCCGGATGCAAATTGTTGTGAGAAAGGCGATTGCCATATTCAAGTGCAATCCTGGTCGCTCGGTCGTATTCTCCCAGACGCATGGGATCGATCTGTGAATAAATGTTCCCGAATAACCCAACAGTGATCTTTGCTGCAATTTCCGACGCCATCTTTGTGCTGAAAACTAGCTCCCGGTCTTTGCCGCCGCGTAGATGTTTGAACAAGTCGGAGAAATGCTCAGTTGCGAGATCGTTCAGCGCGGAGAGGGCGTCCATCGGAGTAAGCCCCGAGCTGCGCTCTCCGACTTCATCTGTTTTTCGTAATTGCACATCGATGGGTCCGAGTTCCCCATAATCTGACATGATTAGCGTATCCGCGCCGAGAGCGACTATCGTTCCCGCGCTCTTACAGAATGTGTCGATATAGACGTAGAACTTCGGGCCATCCTGTCGGACTCCGCTTGAGTACACGTCCTCTGCGGGGACGGTTTGAAATTTATCTTGCACGAATCGTGCCATTCGGTACGCCGCGTGCGGATCGCCACCAAACGTGGTTAAGAGAAGTAAGAAATTGGGACGCGGTTGGTGCGATTGCGCCGACAAGAAGGCCTTGCACCGAGCTATAAAATTGTCATCGTGTGGCCTGTCAATCGGGCCAATATAGAGGCAGACTTCCGCATCATAATGCTCAGAAACCCTCTTTATGGCATTTGAAAAGGTGAGCGGCATGTCGTCTAACCTCGAGGGCTCTTTTCTGTGGACCAGCGTGCTTCGGCGGCACGCTTAGCAATCTCCTTCCTCTTCTTTGCGCTCAATGAATCCGCTCTCGCTCTCCCACCCTTCAATCCACCCTTACGTCCAATTGTCGCCAAGTATTGTGAAATGGCAGAGTTAGCATCGACTGGCTGCTCTGATTCCTCTGTTGCGAGCCTAACCGTCAAAGCTGCCGCCTGGTTCGGGTCGGATGGCATTTTGCTTAAGCGCCTCATGCATCCAGTATCACTCGATAATTCCATGCACGCAAGTGACGTTTGTTACGGGGCCGACGCTTGACTTCAAAATGAGTCACGACCGGCGCCGCTCAATCCCTGCCTGAGAGAGTAAAGTGGGAGTGCGCTCCGTTGACTGCTTCAAACGGCTCCGAGGGGAGAATCCGATCATGGGGGATATTAGCCGCCGTTCCGCGCTGAAAGCCGGCCTTGCGGCGGCCGCGGCCATGGCGCTGCCGGAGCTTCTGCAAGGAGAAGAAATGCCTGCGACAAAGAAGAGAATACGGCAGTCGGTCTGCCGATGGTGTTACCCCAAGATCGAGTTGGACCGGCTGTGCGCGTTCGCGGCCGAGATTGGTCTCGATGGCGTCGACCTGCTGGAGCCTCCGGACTACGAAACGCCGCGGCGGTACGGCCTTATCTGCACCATGGGCTACGCGGGCGGCGGCACCATCGCCGACGCTCTCAACCGGCTTGAGAATCATGCCGCCATCGAGGCGGGTTTTCGGACCAACATTCCGCTGGCGGCCAAGGCGGGCGTGCCCAACGTGATCACCTTCTCCGGAAACCGCCGCGGCATGAGCGATGAGGAAGGCGCGCGCAACGCCGTGGCCGGCTTGAACCGCGTGAAGAAGATCGCAGAGGATTACGGGGTCACCATCTGCATGGAGTTATTGAACAGTAAGGTCAATCATCCCGACTACATGGCCGATCATACCGCGTGGGGCGCGCGCGTGATGCAGGAGGTAAACTCTCCAAACGTCAAGCTGCTTTATGACATCTATCACATGCAGATTATGGAAGGCGACTTGATCACCACCATTCGCGATAACATGGCCTGGATCGCGCACTTCCATACCGGCGGAGTGCCGGGGCGGCATGAGTTGGACGATACCCAGGAGGTGCAGTGGGACGGAGTCATGCGCGCGATTGCAGCCGAGGAGTTCAAGGGTTACGTGGCGCACGAATTTATACCCACCCGCGACCCGTTTGCCAGCCTGCGCGCGGCGGCCGAGCGCTGCGATGTATAACTTCTGATGTGCGTCGATCACTCGACAACCGTCCTCTTTGCGGGCGGGGAGACCGGGAAGTTATGAAGGCCTTGCTTCTTTCTGAATATAACCATCTGGAAATTGCCGACATGCCTCAGCCCCCCGTGGGATCCGGCGAGGTCCTGCTGCGCGTGGAAGCCTGCGGTATCTGTGGGAGCGATGTGCACGGCTACGACGGCTCGTCGGGACGGCGTATTCCACCGATTGTGATGGGCCACGAGGCCGCGGGAACGGTGGCTGCCGTCGGTCCGGGCGTCGCGGACTGCGAACCTGGAGACCGGGTTACCTTCGACTCGACGGTGTACTGCGGAGAGTGCGAGTTTTGCCTCCGCGGCCAGGTCAATCTATGCAATAACCGCCAGGTGGTGGGGGTCTCCTGCGGAGACTACCGGCGCCACGGGGCTTTTGCGGAGTTCGTGGTCGTGCCCCGCCGGATTCTCTATCGCCTTCCGGACCACTTCGAGTTTTCCGAAGCGGCGATGCTCGAGGCCGTCTCGGTGGCGCTGCACGCGGTGCGGGTATCGGAAGCGAAAGGCGGCGAAACGGCGCTGGTGATCGGCGCGGGGATGATCGGTCTACTCACGCTGCAGGCCGCACGGGCCGCCGGATGCGCACGCGTTTTTATCACCGATGTGGATGCGAGCCGTTTGGAACTGGCCCGGCAGATCGGCGCCGATGCGGCTCTGCACGGTTCCGGGCCGGAGCTTGTTGCGGAAGTGATGAAGCTGACCGGTGGCCGCGGCGTGGACCTGAGTTATGAGGCCGTGGGGCGCGATGAGACGGTGGCCGCGGCGATTGACTGCACGCGCAAGGGCGGAACGGTAACTCTGGTGGGAAATATCGCTCCCCAGGTTACCCTGCCCCTGCAGAAGGTTGTAACCCGGCAGTTACGGCTCCAGGGTTCATGCGCTTCGGCTGGAGAGTATCCTCAGGCCATCGAGTTAATCGCTTCCGGAAAGATCCAGGTCAAGCCTTTGATCACCGCCGTCGCTTCGCTCGCGGACGGACCGCGCTGGTTTGAGCGGCTGCACGCGCGGGAGCCAAATCTGATGAAAATCGTACTGACGCCGAGGTGAGCATGGCCGGGGAATTATTCGATCTGTCGGGCCAGGTCGCGATTGTCACCGGAACCAGCCGCGGGCTGGGTCAGTATCTCGCGCGTGCGCTGGCAAGGGCTGGCGCGGACCTGGTGTTGACCAGCCGGAAACGCGAGAGCCTGGCGCCCTTCGCAGCGGAGATCGAGGCGATGGGCCGGAAGACCCTGTCGCTCCAACTCGATGTGCGGGACCAGCGGAGCATCGAGCGGATGGCGGCCGATGCCGAAGCCGCCTTCGGACAGATTCATATCCTGGTCAACAATGCGGGCTGCAATATTCGCAAGCCGGCCCTCGACGTAACCTGGGAAGACTGGAACCAGATTCTTGAAACCAACCTGCGCGGTGCTTTTTTCGTGGCCCAAGCCGTGGCGCGCGGCATGATCACCTACGGCTACGGGCGGATCATCAATATTGGCTCTGTTACCAGCGTCTTTGGTTACGCTGGCCTTGCTCCCTACGGCGCAAGCCGCGGCGGCGCGCGGCAGCTCACTATGAGTCTTGCCGACGATTGGGGCAAGTTCGGAGTTACGGTCAACTGCCTGGCGCCGGGATGGTTCTGCACCGCGCAGAATAAGGTTCTTTACGAAAACAAGGAGTGGGTCGAGTATCTCATCGAGCGGATTCCCATCAAGCGACCCGGAGAGCCGCACGATCTGGATGGGCCCGTGGTGTTTCTGGCCTCGGAGGCGAGCCGGTATGTTACCGGGCAGACCTTGCTGGTGGATGGCGGCATCACCACTGGCTCTACGCGCGCGACCGTCCCGCCCAGGAAGACAAGTTAGACAGGCACCCAAGCCACTTAGGCCATCAGCATAACTGGCTCCGGGAAATCGTCCGACGCGCAACCAAGAAATCATTGAGCTGAGGATTTCAAAGACCTCGACACGGAGCATCTCTTTGCTTCGGATTTAGCGCCCGAAAAGGATTTATCCAATGAAATCCAAGCCCCACTGCATGGCAATGCTCTTGATGGCCACTTTCTTTTGCGCTCATTCGAATGGGCAGACCCCGGCAAACTCGACGGAGGCGGCGCTGATGCGGGGATTCGAGAATCCGCCCAATGGAGCCAGGCCGCGGGTGTGGTGGCACTGGATGAACGGGAACATCTCAAGCGAAGGAATCAAGCTCGATCTCGACTGGATGCACGGCGTGGGGCTGGGAGGCGTCACGATCTTCGAGGGAGCGATCAATACGCCGCAGGTGGTGCCGCACCGGCTTATTTACATGACGCGGGAGTGGAAGCAGGCCTTCGACGATGCGGTGACGACGGCGCGCGGCATGGGGATGGAGGTGGCGATCGCCAGTTCACCGGGATGGAGCGAGACCGGCGGACCCTGGGTGCCTGCGGCCGAAGGGATGAAGAAGCTGGTGTGGAGCGCGACGCGCATCGAGGGCGGACAGCCATTCGGCGGGCGTCTGCCGCATCCACCGGAGGTGGACGGGACGTTTCAGGATTTCAAGGTCGAGGGCCGAAAGGGGCCCGATGGGAGAGTGACTACGCCGCCCCAGTTTTATGCGGATGTAGCTGTGATCGCTTATAAGATTCCGGCGGGAGATAAGAGCCAGGCCGAGTTGGATCCGCGCGTCACCGCCAGCGCGGGGACGGTCGACGTGCCGGCCCTCTCCGATGGGGATGTGGAGGATGCTGCCATCGATCTGCCGGCGGGGAAGGGGGGAAGCGAGGCTTGGGTCGAGTTCGACTATGGGCATCCGCAGACGATCCGGGCGGTAACACTGGCCTGCCCCGAAGAGACGATCAGCGTCTTCGACCACGATACGAATGCGATTCCTCCGCGTCTGGAGGCAGGCGACGACGGTGTTCACTGGCGCACCGTGATCGAAATCCCGTTCAGCAGCATCGTGGAGAGCACGGCCTCGTTCGATGCGGTGACCGCGCGGTACTTTCGCGTGGTGATCACGACCAACGCCGACCCGCATGGGCCGCGCGATCACAGGATTACGGAACTGGTGCTGAGCAGCGGGGCGCGGACGAATGAATTCGAAAAGCGGGCCGGCTACGCCAATGCGCGGGACTTCTGGGCGATACAGGATCCCAAGGTGGCGCCGCAGTCGAGTGTGCAGCCATCGGAGGTGATCGATCTGACGGGAAAGATGAAAGCGGATGGGACCCTGGACTGGACGCCGCCGCCGGGCAGGTGGATGGTCTTGCGAATGGGCTACTCGCTCACCGGGCACGAGAACGGGCCGGCGCCGGCGGAGGCTACCGGGCTCGAAGCCGATAAGTTGAACCGGGAAGACGTCAAGCAGTATCTCGATCACTATTTGGGCATGTATGCGGATACTGTTGGTTCTTCGAGGATGGGGAAGGAAGGCATCTCGTATCTAACGACAGATAGTATCGAAGTAGGACCGCAAAACTGGACCGATAACATGCTTTCAGACTTTGCGCGTCTGCGCGGGTACGATGCGCGGCCCTGGCTGCCGGCGCTGACAGGCGTAATTATCAAGAGCACTTACGATACCGACCGCTTCCTCTGGGATTTCCGGCGCACGATCGGCCAGTTACTGGCCGAGAATCACTACGGCGAAATCGCCAGCGACCTGCACGCCCACGGGATGCGCTATTACAGTGAGGCGCTGGAGATGCACCGGCCGTCGCTCGGCGACGATATGGAGATGCGCAGCCACGCGGACGTGCCGATGGGCGCCATGTGGACGTATGCGGCTGGCGAGGGGCCCAATCCCACGTATCTGGCCGATCTACGCGGCGCGGCCTCCGTGGCCCATATCTACGGCCAGAATCTTGTAGGAGCGGAGTCGATGACCTCGCGTGGGCCGGCGTGGAGCTGGTCGCCCAAGACGCTCAAGAGGATTGCCGATCTTGAGTTTGACCTGGGCGTGAACCGGTTCGAGATTCACGAGTCGACCCATCAGCCCGTGCCCGATATGGCGCCCGGACTCACGCTGGGGCCGTATGGCTTGTGGTTTAACCGCAACCAGACCTGGGCGACCTATGCAAAGCCCTGGGTGAGTTACCTGGCGCGGTGCTCGTACTTACTGCAGCAAGGTCATTTTTACGCAGACGTGGCTTACTTCTACGGTCAGGAGGGACCGCTGACCGCGGTCTTCGGATGGAAACCGATGCCGGATGCACCGGTCGGCTACGGTTTCGACTTTGTCAATGGCGACATCCTCCTCCACCAGATGAGTTACAAAGATGGAAAGCTTGTAACTCCGGGAGGGACGAGTTACCGCATCCTCTATCTGGGCGGAAGAAGCAACCGGATGACTCTGGCCGTGCTGAGACAGATCATGAGCTTTGTGCAGCAGGGCGCGACCGTAGTGGGTAACAAGCCTGCCGATTCGCCAAGCCTGGCGGATGACGAGACTGAGTTTCATCGCCTGGCCGATGAGCTGTGGGGAACGGATGTGGCGGCGGGTCCGGGCGTCCATGCGTACGGGAAGGGAAGGGTGTACTGGGGCATGAGCGCCAACGAGGTGCTGGCCAAACTGGGAGTGGGGAAAGACTTCGATTACACTGCGCCGGCCGGCACGAAGCTGATGTTCGTGCACCGGAAGGTCGATGGCGGGGACCTCTATTACCTGGACAACCGCGAAGACCGCGCGATACGCGTAGATGCGAGCTTCCGCGTTACGGGGAAGGCGCCGGAGCTGTGGGATCCGGCGGCCGGGACTGCGCGGACGGCCGCTTACCAGATGGCGGATGGGCGGACCGTCGTGCCCCTCAGCCTCGATCCATACGGAACGGTCTTTGTGCTCTTCCTGAAGCCGGCGACGGCGTCGTCGCGGAAGATTCCGGAGCCCGTGGAGACGCAGATAGCAAGCCTCGATGCGGCGCTCGATTCGGACTGGAAGGTGAGCTTTGAGCCGTGCCGCGGCGCGCCGCCAGAGATGAACTTCAAGAGGCTGAGCTCATGGACCGAAAACGCGAACGTGGGCGTGAAGTATTTCTCCGGGACCGCGACCTACACGAAGACCGTCGACATTCCGGACAGTGCGTTCCGGCCGGGCGCGTATCTTTGGCTCGACCTGGGCGATGTGGATGACCTTGCGGAAGTCCTGGTAAACGGTAAATCGGCTGGAATCGCATGGAAAACTCCCTTTAATGTCGATCTAACTGGCTTGATTCATCCAGGCTCGAACGAGTTATCCGTGCGAGTTACAAATCTTTGGGTGAACCGCCTGATCGGCGACCAGCAATCGTGGGCGCTGAAGAAGTATGCTTTTACTGACTTTGAGCCATATAAGGCGGATTCGCCGCTGCTGCCCTCGGGGTTATTAGGGCCGGTGCGGCTGATTTCAGTAACTGGAAACTAGCCTTCGAAGAACGCCGTGGAAATCAACAGAAAATTTGCTTGCACTTTGCAAGGCAAATGGGGAAGAATCGCATTGCGGCGTTCCCCGATGCGGGCGAACAGGGCTCGGACGCCTGCAACTACGATACGAGACAGGGAGGCCGGAGATGAGCAAAGTGCGCGTGCTTGTGGGGACGCGGAAGGGCGCGTTCGTATTGAGCGCGGACGGTAAGCGGAAGGACTGGGAGGTGAGCGGGCCGTTCTTCGCGGGGTGGGAGGTTTACCACCTGAAGGGCTCGCCGGTGGACCCGGAGCGCATCTACGCCTCGCAGACGAGCGGATGGTTCGGGCAGATTCTGCAGCGCTCTGACGATGGCGGCAAGACCTGGCATCAGCCGGGGCTCAAGCCCGGCGAAGCGGAGATGCCCGCCTTCCCCGACAAGGCGCCGAACCGCTTCCTGTACGACACCTCCGACGAGACCGGCAAGGCCCTCACCACGCACCAGTGGTACGACGGCACGCAGCATCCGTGGGAGTTCAAGCGCGTGTGGCACGTCGAGCCGTCGCTGACCGACGGCGAGACAGTGTACGCGGGCGTAGAGGATGCTGCGCTCTTCCGCTCGACGGACGGCGGCCAGAGCTGGCAGGAGCTCTCGGGCCTTCGCGGGCACTACACGGGGGCGCATTGGCAGCCGGGCGCGGGCGGCATGTGCCTGCACACCGTGATCCTGGACGCTGTGAACCCCGGCCGGATGTATATCGCGATCTCGGCCGCCGGCGCCTTCCGCACTGACGATGGGGGGACAACCTGGAAGCCGATCAACAAGGGGCTGGTCTCCGCTTTCATGCCCGATCCCAATGCGGAGGTGGGCCACTGCGTGCACCACGTGGCCATGCACAAGGCGCGGCCGGACACGCTGTTCATGCAGAAGCACTGGGACGTGATGCGGTCGGACGACGCCGGCGATACATGGCATGAAGTGAGCGGCAACCTGCCGACGGACTTCGGCTTCGTCATCGACGTGCATGCGCACGAGCCGGAGACGGTCTACGTGGTGCCCATCAAAAGCGACTCAGAGCATTTTCCGATCGACGGAAAGCTGGCCGTCTACCGCAGCAAGACCGGCGGCAACGAGTGGGAGCGGCTGACGAAGGGACTGCCGGAGAAGGACTGCTACGTAAACGTGCTGCGGGACGCCATGGCCGTGGACGCGCTCGACGAGTGCGGCATCTACTTCGGCACCACGGGCGGCCAGGTCTACGGCTCGGCCGACGCGGGCGAAAGCTGGGCGCCCATCGTGCGCGATCTGCCGGCGGTGCTGTCGGTGGAAGTGCAGACGCTGAGTTAGGGGTCAGGGGTCAGGATGCTGCCATTCTTTGGGTGCGGGGCGTGGAGGCGGTTTGAGTAACGGAGCGGGCGCGGCGACGGTGCGGGTGGTGCTGCCTTATCATCTGCGCAACCTGGCGCAGGCGGGGCCGGAGCTTCAGCTCGAGATTTCCGCGCCGGTGACTCTTCGCTCCGTTCTGGACGCGCTCGAAGCGCGCTATCCCATGCTGCGCGGGACGATTCGCGAGTATGAAACGGGGCAGCGCCGGGCGTTCCTGCGGTTCTTCGCCTGCCAGGAAGACTGGTCGCACGAGCCGGTGGATAAGCCGCTGCCGGAGGACGTGGCCAACGGGCGGGAGCCGCTGCTGATTCTGGGAGCGATTGCGGGCGGGTGAACGGCATCCGCCTCCGCGCCGGCTCATCGGCGCGTCACCTATTCGTCTTTGCCCGGCCGCAGCATCAAGTCGCGGATCGCCTCGCGCGGATCCTTGCCTTCATTCAGGATCAGCTCCATCTGCTCGGCGATGGGCATCTCGATGCCATGCCTGCGCGCCAGGCCCAGCGCGGCGCGGGTCGTGCGCACGCCCTCGGCCACATGGCCGCCCAGCGAGGCAAGAATCTCAGGGAGCTTGCGGCCCTGGCCCAGCGCCTGGCCCACGGTGCGGTTGCGGCTCAGCGATCCCGTGCAGGTGAGCACCAGGTCGCCCACGCCGCTCAGCCCGGCCAGAGTCTCGCGCCGCGCGCCGCAGGCCACGGCCAGCCGCGTGATCTCGGCGATGCCCCGTGTGATCAGCGCCGCCGCGGGGTTGTAGCCCAGACCGGCGCCGGCAACTACGCCAGCGGCGATGGCGATCACGTTCTTGAGCGCGCCGCCCAGTTCCACGCCGATCACGTCCGGTGAGGTGTAGAGCCGCAGAGACTCCGAAGCGAACTCCTGCTGGATGCGTGCGGCCACGCCTGCGTCGGAGAACGCGACCGTGAGCGCGGTGGGCTGGCCCTGCGCCACCTCGTGCGCAAAGCTGGGGCCGGAGATCGCGCCGACCGGCAGCACCAGGCCAGCGGGCTCCAGCACCTCCAAGATCACCTGCGTCATCCGCAGCAGGGTTCCGTTTTCAACGCCCTTGCTGGCGCTCACCACCGTCTGGTCCGCGTGCATGTGCGGGGCCACGCGGGCCAGCGTCCTGCGCAGGAACTCCGAGGGAATGACCGAGACGACGATCTCGGCTTCGGCTACGGCTGACTCATCGGCCGTGATGGAAATCGTGCCGGGCAGCGGAAACCCGGGCAGGAAGAGCACATTCTCGCCGGCGCCGGCGATCTTCCCGGCTTCTTCCTTGCTGTGCGACCACAGCGCCACCGCATGGCCGCCGCGGCGCGCGAGCGAAAGAGCGATGGCAGTTCCCCAGGCGCCGTTTCCGAGAACGATCACGCGGCTCATGCGGTGCGGGCTCCCGTCTTTTGGGCGGATCCAAAGCGGGACTCCGTGCCCGCCATGAGGCGCTTGATGTTCTGGTGGTGCTTGGCGATGATGAGCAGCGCCACGAGGAACTGCACGGCCAGAAAGAACGGCGGCCTGGCCCCGCGCACCATCAGCCACGCGAAGAACGGAAAGCTCGCCGCCCCGGCGATCGACGCGAGGGAAACATAGCGGCACGCGGCCAGGATCAACAGAAACAGCCCAAACGCCGACAGAGCAGCCCATGGCGCGGCCACCAGGAAGACTCCAAAGCCCGTAGCCACGCCTTTGCCGCCGCGGAAGCGCAGCCACACCGTGAACATGTGGCCAATGACCGCGCACAGCGCAGCCAGCGCCTGGGCGTCGCGATACGGCAGGGACGGCGCCAGTACTGAGGCGGCCAGCCCTCCCAGCCACACCGCTGCCGCGCCCTTCAGCAAGTCCAGCAGAAACGTGGCCGCTCCCAGCCCCTTGTTTCCGGAACGCAGGACGTTGGTCGCGCCAATATTCCCGCTCCCCACTGTACGGATGTCCTGCTTGAGAAAGACGCGCACCAGCAGGTACCCGGTGGGGATCGACCCGAGCAGATACGCGCCGGCCGCGATCACGACAATAGCGAGGAGCATGACGAGACCGAGTTTAGCAGGTCGAGCCGCGGGCCGGGGGCGCCTGCCACTCCGGTTCTCAGCAGTTGCAAAGCGCGCGGCTCAGATTGAAATCGCCCGCCGCGCCGCGCTTACTTCGGCCGCCAGAACCTGCAGGATCTTGAAGGCCTGGGTGGGGTTGCCTTGCATGAAGGCGGTGAACTCGTCGCGGCCGATGTAGCCAATTTTGGCCCCCGCCCGGGCCACGGCGGTCAACGAGTACGGCTGGCCGCCCACCAGTCCGGGCAAGCCCAGCAGGGAGCCCGCGGTCGTCTGGATGGACAGGATGGTGTCGCCGTCGAGCGAGTCCATTGTCAGCGTAGCCTCGCCGCCCCCGACCACATAGAGGCCGTTGGCAGCCTCGCCCTGGCGAAAGAGCAGGCGATCGTCGCTGCAGTCCACTGGCGTCGACTGCAGCCAGAGAGCTTGCACGAGCTCCGGATCGGCAACGAAGGCGGACGGATCGAGCTGCATAGACCTTCCTGGGGAAAAATCGACTACGCACGCCTGACTCACTTGGGGCATGGCAACCTGCTCGCCCTAGGATTGCACCCTGGCAGACTAAAGTTTGTGATGGAGATCACGCCCGGGTGTTTGCACAGTGAGAGGACTGCAAACCCTGTGGGTGCGCTGAAACACAGAATCGTTGCTCGATCCTACCGTTTCTGGCCCTCCTGCCGTCGCAGTTCGGCCTCGAAGGCCTGTTCCCGGTCCGCCACGTAAGCCCGGTAGCCCGCCGGGTCCACAAAAGCATCGTGGTCGCCGGCCTTCCAGCGGGCGTACTTCGCCAGCAGATCGAAGTAGCCGCCGTGCGCGCCCAGAAAGATGTCGCAGGGCAGCGCGCGCAGCACATCGAACTGGTGCTCGTAGTCGGCGGCGATGCGCGGGTAGGCCTTGTTGCCGACGAGCTTGTAGCCCGGGTTCACGTTGGGGCTGCCCACGATCACCACGTGCATGGTGCGGCCGTCGAGCGGCTCATCCAGCGTCCAGGTTGTTGTCCCTTTGGTGTGACCGGCCGTCAGGTGCGCGGTCAGCACCGTCCCGCCCAGGCTTACCGTCTCCCCGTCGTGCAGCACGCGGTCTACTCTCGTGGGCGGGAACCACATCGACTTGTCCGCGCCGTAGTGGAAGTCGTCCCGGCCGCCCGACTCGACCACAGGCACATCCTGGGCCATCACCTCGTACTTTGCGCCCGTGAGCTGCTTGATCCGCGCGCTTCCCGCGCAGTGGTCGTAATGCCCGTGGCTGATGAGCAGGATCCTGATGTCTTTGAACCGGAAGCCGAGGCTCGCCACGCTCTTTTCGATCAGCGGCACATCGGCGACCAGGTCGCTGTTGATCAGGATCAGGCCTTGGGGCGTGGCGATCAGGTAAGAGGCCAGATCTTGGTTGCCCACATAGTAGAGGTCGCCGGCGATACGAAAGGCCGGGAACGGCGTGGTCCACGCCGGGTCCGTCTGCGCATGTAGAGACAGGGAAGGAATCATTGCGGCAATGAGCGCCGCACCGAAGATCAGTTTTCTAAGATTCACAATCGCTCCGATGTAGAAATGGGCGCGCGCAGCGCCTCGATCACCTGCCCCAGTCCGGCGCCCGGCGAGCCTTTGACGAGCACCACGTCGCCCGGCTCAATATGGTTCACCAGCCACTCGCCGGCGGCTTCGGCGCTGCGCAGAAAGATCGCGGCCACGCCCCCGGCGCACGCTGCCGAAGCCAGATGCTCCGCATCGCCCTTCACGCCAAGCACCAGGTCGAGTCCCGCCTCCGCGGCCGCCTTGCCGCTGGCTGCGTGCAGCGCCGGTCCCTGCTCGCCCAGCCCTGCGATCTCGCCTGCGACGAGAATGCGCCTCCGCCCCGGCCGGCTGGCCAGCGTGTGGATCATCGATCGCAGCGTCTCCGGGTTCGACCCCGCGCTTTCATCCAGAATCGTTGCGCCGCCCATCGCGAGCGTCCGCCCGTGTCCCTCCGCGGCCGTGAGCGCGCTGAGCGCCGTCACCGCGGCCTCCAGTTCCACACCCGCTTCCAGCGCGACCGCCAGGGCGGCGCACACATTCGATGCGTTATGCAATCCCGGCAGGCGCACCGCAAAGCTGCCCGTCGTGTCGCCGTACCGGTAGTGCAGGCGCAGGCCGTTCTCATCCTCCTGCGCCTCCACAATCTGCGGATCGGCGCAGGGACCGGCTCCAAAGTAGATCGCCTTCCCCAGAAAGTTGCGTCCGAACTGAGAGACGTAGGCATCGTCGCAGTTCAAAAACGCCACGCCCTTCGCCGGCAGCGCCGCCACCAGCTCGAACAGGCCCCGCGCAATCCCCGCCCGGCCCTCCGCAAAACTCCCGATCTGTGCGGTGCCGACGTTCGTCACCACGCCCCAGTCGGGCGCGGCCATCCGCGCCAGCGCTGCAATCTCTCCTGCGCGGCTCATGCCCATCTTCACCACGGCAAACTCGTGATGCGGCTCCAGCCGCAAAAGCTGCAGCGCCACACCCAGGCCCGCGGATGATCTTCCCTGTGGATCGAGTACCGCAAACTTCGCGCCCAGCGCGGCCGCCGTCGCCTCCACCGCGACGGTCTTGCCGGCGGAGCCAGCGACCGCTACCAGCCGCCGTCCCCACCGCCGGCGTACGTGCGCGGCCAGCAACTGCAGTGCGCCCCGCGGATCCTCGGCCACCAGCAGCGGCGCCGCCAGCGCGGCATCGGGAAGGGAAGCGACCCGCGCCCGCGCCACCACAGCCCCGATCGCGCCCCGCGCCAGCGCAGCGGCTACACGGTCGTGGCCATCGGCCTCCCCGCCGGCAACCGCGAAGAACAGTTCGCCGGGACCCACCGCGCCCGCATCGATCCCGTACCCCCGCACCAGCAGCGATCCGGCATTGGCCCACGACTCTGGAGCCTCCAGCACCGCCCCTGCGCCAATCCCCGCCTCTGCGAGCGTCAGATTCATTGCCCTTTACCATAGCCCAGTTGGGTCAGGGTGGAAAGCGCAACCTCGGCATCGTCGAAGGGAATCGTGCGGTCGGCGAGGATCTGCTCCTTCTCGTGTCCCTTGCCTGCAACCAGAACCACATCGCCAGGCCGCGCCTCTTCGAGCGCCACGCGGATGGCGGCGGCCCGGTCCGGCTCCACGGTATAGCGCGCGCCGGCCGCCTTCAATCCCGGCTCGACCTCGGCAAGAATCGCAAGCGGATCCTCGGAGCGGGGATTGTCGCTGGTCGCCACTGCAAAATCGCTTCCTTCGCCCGCCGCCTGCCCCATCTTCGGCCGCTTGGTGCGGTCGCGTTCGCCGCCGCAGCCAAACACTGTAATCACGCGCGCTCCCGCGCCGCCGCGCGAGACCATCTGCCGCGCCAGCGCGATCAGATTGCGCAGCGCATCGTCGGTGTGCGCGTAATCCACGATCACCGCAAACGGCTGCCCTGCCTTCACGGGCTGAAAACGCCCCGGAACCGGCTTGAGCCGCGGCGCCGCTTCCACAAGGTCGGCGAAAGCCACGCCGCGCGCATGAGCCGCCGCCAGCGCCGCCAGCAGGTTCAGGATGTTCACCTCACCGGCCAGATGCGACTCGATCGTTGCCGCGCCTGCCGGCGACTCCAACTCGATCGTCGCTCCTCCCGCCGTCAGCGTGTGGTGCGCCGCGCGCCAGTCGCCCTCGCCGATTCCGTAGGTGCGAATCGCCGCGCCCGCTTGCCGCGCCGCCGTCGCCAGCGCCTCGGCATGACCGTCGTGGGCATTGATCACTGCCACCCGTGGCGCGGCGTACACCGTTCCGTCAAAGAGCAGCCGCTTGGCCGCAAAGTAGTTCTCCATGGTTCCGTGATAGTCCAGGTGATCGCGCGTCAGGTTGGTGAACACGGCCACGTCGAAGCCGATCTCCGCCACGCGCCGCTGGTCCAGCGCATGGCTCGAAGCCTCGGTTACCAGCTCCGTCGCGCCGCGCGCCGCGCCCTCGGCCATCAGCTCAAACAGGTCGCGCGGCTCCGGCGTGGTGTGGATCGAGGGCCGCGTCTCGCCGGCAACGTGGTACTCGATCGTCCCGATCAGTACGGTCGTCCGTCCCGCCTGCTCGAGCAGGGCCTCGGTCAGGAATGCGGTCGTCGTCTTGCCGTTGGTCCCCGTGATGCCCGTCGCCGCCAGCTTCCGCTCCGGGTGTCCGAAGAAGGCCGCCGAAGCCTGCGCCAGCGCCCGCCGCCCATGCTCCACTTCGAGCACGGGAACCTCGGGGCGGTACACCACCATGTGGTCGAAGGTTGCGCCCGAATCGCTGACGACTCCCGCCGCGCCTGCGGCGATAGCCTTATCGACAAAGCGATTCCCGTCCGTTGTCCCGCCCTTCATGGCGACGAACACCGCCCCGCGCCGCACCTTCCGCGAGTCGTACTCGATTCCCGTAATGTTCTCGCTCGACGAGCCCGACGAGCCCACCGCCGCGATCTCCGCGACCAAGTCGTTCCAGTTCATGCTTGGGCTCGATTGTACCTTGCGCTCGAATGTGATTGGATGGGCTCGCTGGTCTGTAGCCCGCAGCGGCTACCTCACCGCGTGCACTTCACCACCACGTGCGTTCCCGGCTTCACCATCGTCCCCGCGGCCGGCGCCTGCTGGCGAACGGTTCCGTCGCCCACGATCTCGACTTGCAGCCCCGCGGCGGCCGCGCGCTCGATCACATCGCGCACCGAAAGCCCCGTCAGCGAAGGAACCTGGACCAGCTTCGTATTCGAGATCGTCACCGAGCCCGATTGTGCGGTCCCCGATTGCGCCGCGGAGGCTCCGTGCTGCTCGCCCTCTTGCGTCTCCGTCTCCGGTTTGGCTGGCTCCGCGCTCTTCGCCGGCGCTGAAGGCGACTGCGGCGCCGCCCCTGCCTCGCTATGCGACGGGTTCTCGCTTTCCGCCCCTTGCCCCGCGGCCGGCTGCGTCGCCTCGGTACTCTGCGGATCATCGCTCGGCAAACTGTTCGCCGCGTCATACAGCGCATTGATGTCGGCGCTGCTGTCTTCGGTCGAAGTATCTTCCGTGACCGGCGCCTCCGGCTTGGCCAGCTTGCTCGGCGCACGCAGCGGTACATCGTGCGGCACGCCCAGGTACTCGAGCACCTGCTGCGCCACCTCGGCAAACACCGGCGCGGCCACTTCCGTTCCGTAATACTGGCCCTTGGGCGAGTCCAGCACCACCGCCACCGCGATCACCGGGTTGTTCACCGGCGCGAACCCCGTGAACGACGCAATGTGCAGGTTCCGGTTGTAACGGTGGGTCTTGGGGTCGATCTTCTGCGCCGTGCCCGTCTTGCCTGCCGATGAGTAGCCGTCGAGCTGCGCGGTCTTGCCCGTCCCGTACAGAACCACGCCCTCCATCATCTGGCGCATCTCGGCCGCGGCCATCGTCGAGATCACCCGGTGCGCGCCCGGTGGGAGCGGGTTGGGCAGCTCCTCATCCGGCCGAAAGGGCGAGGCCACAGGCGCCGCCGGATCCCCGCCCGGCTTCGTATCCAGTTGCCCCGGCATCAGGATGTGCGGCGGCAGATACACGCCTCCGTTGGCGATCGTCGAAACCATGGTGACAAGCTGGATCGGCGTCACGGCCACCTCCTGCCCGATGGCCACGTACCCGATCGACGCGGGCCTCCAGCGGCTCACCGGACGCAGCAGCCCGCGCGTCTCGAACGGCAGTCCGATCCCCGACTTCTGCCCGAAGCCGAAGTCGCGGATGTAGTGGTAGAGCCGGTCGGGCCCCAGCAGGAGAGCCACCTTGATCGCGCCCACGTCGCTCGAGCGCGCCAGCGCCGTGGCCACCGTCACGGTCCCCAGGCCGCGGTCGCTCTTGTCGTCGTGGATGACGCTGCCGTAGAGGTCGATCTGCCCGCCCTCGCAGTTGATCATCGTGTCCGGCGTCACCAGGTGCTGGTCCAGCGCCCCGGCATACGTCACCAGCTTGAAGGTCGAGCCCGGCTCGTACACGTCGCTCACCGCGCGGTCCACCAGCAGCTCGGGATTGAGATTGTGAAGGTCGTTGGGATCGAAGCTGGGCCGTACCGCCAGCGCCAGGATCTGCCCCGTGTGCACGTCCTGGATGATGACCGTGCCGTGCAGCGCCTGCGTCCGCTCCATGGCGTGCTCCAGCGCCCGCTCGGCCATGTACTGGATGTTGGCGTCGATGGTCAGCTCCAGGTTCTGTCCCGGCTCCGGGTCGTGCTCGCTCGATCCGAGAATGTGCCGCCGCGCATCCACGGCCATGTACATGATCCCCGGCTTGCCGTGCAGACGCGCATCGTACTTCTCCTCCAGGCCCGCGAGCCCCGAGTCGTCCACGCCCACGTAGCCCAGCACCTGCGCCGCTATCGTGTTGTCGGGATAAAAGCGCTGGAACTCTTTCTGGAAATAGATCCCCTTCATCTTCAGCGCGCGCACCCGGTCCGCTACGGGCCGCGTCACCCGCCGTGCGATCCAGGCAAAGTAGTGCCCCGCGTTGAGCCGCGCCGCAATCGCCTGCCCGCTGGTCCGCGCGTCGGTTGGGTCGGTGTGCACAATCGCGGCCAGCGTCCGCGCCGCCGCCTGCTTGTCGGCGATCTGCGAGGGGTCGGCGTAGATCGAGTCCACCTGCACCGTCATCGCCAGCTCCTGCAGGTTGCGGTCATACAGGATCCCGCGCCGCGGAGCCACCTCGAAGGTCCGCTGCTGCTGCTTCTCCGCGCGCTCCACGTACTCGCGGTGCCGCACAATCATGAGCCAGAACATCTTGCCGCCGATGGCCAGGAACCAGACCAGGAAAAACAGGCAGATGAGCGAAAAGCGCCGCCGGTTGATGGGCACAACCTGCGGCGCCTGGGCGCGGGTCCGGATTGCTCGTATCGCTGCCTGCATCGCGGAGTTAGCCTCTAGCTGCTAGCTTCTCGCTCCTGGCCCGTTTCTAAGAGGCAGAAAGTCGTGACTCCTGGCAGCAATACCACCTCGCATTGCTGATTTTTGCCGGTCGAAATTGGAACCCCTTTGGTCGGACCATCGAGCTGAAAGCCGGCGGCTGGTACTTTGTCCCCGTCATTTCGTAGCCGAACCATTGAACTTGGGTGCCCCAGGTTGCGCTTTTGAGACCTGGGAAATTACAAAACCATGGGGTCACTGCCCTAGAAGCCAGGAGCCTGCTTTTGAAGCTGCGGCGGCGCCGCCTGCGCCATCGCTGTCGGTCCCACGTTCGGATTGGCCACCGACTCCACCACCTGCCCCGGCTGCGGCTCTCCCAGGCCATACTGCCGGGCCAGCGCGTCGATCCGGGCCGGCTGCGTCAGTTCCGCTTCGCTCAGCCGCAACTGCCGGTTCTGCTCCTGCAACTGCGCGAGCGTCTGCTTCTCCGCCTCCACGCGATAGCCGCTCTCGATCGCATAGAAATGCTGCAGGCCATAAAACATGATCAGCACAAACAGCGCCGCCACCGCTCCGGAGAAGGCCCGCATCTCGCGCACCCGCGCCGGGTCCGGCGCCTTCACCAGCCGCGAGTTGTCGAACTCCTTGGCAAACAGAAACTCCGGCGTGGGCACGCCCCGCCGCTTTCTCGGCTGCTCCGCCAGCAGCGCCGCGTTGTGCGCCGCGATCCGCGGCGTCCACCCCCGCGGCGCGTCATAAAATGTCGTCGTTGCACATGCAGCCATTCGCTTTCCTCCAAAGGGTCAGGGATCGGATACCCTTGCCAACTGCATCCGTTCGCTCAACCAACCCAAATCCCCCCACGCTCGCACCGGAAATTCGACAGATCGCAGAGCCCCATTGACAAGCGAATTCAACTGGTCCCCGACCCCGGATCCCTGACCCCTGTTCTCTCCCCCACCCTCAACTTCGCGCTCCGCGACCGCGGGTTCCTGTCCATCTCTTCCTCACCCGCCGTCACCGGCTTCCTGGTCACAATCTCCCAGATCCCCTTCTGTGCTCCGGCGCGCAAACTGTCTTTCGCGATGCGGTCTTCCAAAGAGTGAAAGCTGATAACGACCAGCCTTGCGGAGGGCTTAAGCAACTCAGGTGCGGCCTCGAACAAAGCTTGAATCTCGTCCAGCTCGCGATTGACGTAGATGCGCAGCGCCTGGAACGTGCGGGTAGCCGGATGAATCGTATGACCCCGTCCCGATCCCTTGCTCGCTCCCTTGCTCGCCCCCTTGACTGCCCCCTTGATTGCCGGAACCGCCGATGCTACAACCCGGGCTAACTGGCCCGTTGTAGCGATCGGGCGGCTCCTGACAATTGCTCTGGCGACTGTCCGCGACCTCCTTTCCTCTCCGTAATGAAATATGAGGTCTGCCAGCTCACGCTCGCTCGCCTCATTCACAACCTCGGCAGCGGTCGGGCCCCGGCGCGTATCCATGCGCATATCCAAAGGCCCGTCCCATTGAAAGCTGAACCCTCTCCTGGCTTCGTCAAAATGCAAACTGCTCACGCCAAAGTCCGCCAGCAGCCCGTCGAGCGTCGCCGGCTGCACATGCCGGCCGATCGTGCTGAAGGCCTCGCCGATCAGCGTTACCGCGGGCGCCTGGCTGCCCAGCTCTTCGCAAACCCGGTCCAGCCGCTCCCGCGCCAGCTCCAGCGCCTCGGGGTCCCGGTCGAATCCAATCAGCCGCCCCTGGGGCCCCAGCCGCCGCACAATCCCCTCGGCGTGCCCCGCCATTCCAATCGTGCAGTCGGCGTAGCTTCCGCCCGCCCGCACGCGGAGAAGGTCCATCGCTTCCTTGAAAAGAACCGGCACATGGCGTTCCTGCCCCGTCATGCGCTCCCCCTGGGGGGATTCCCCGGCCACGGCCTATACCCCGCCGTTGGCCAGAACATCTTCTTCCTGCGGCGTAAAGGGACTGCTGCTTACCCTCTCCCGCAGTGTCTTCAGCGGCGTCACCCGCAGCGACGCTCCCTCGCCCGAAACCTTCACTTCCGTATTCGCCAGCCCCGCGTTGCGCAGCTCCTCGGGCAACAGCAGCCGCCCCTGCGGGTCCATATCGGCCTTGTCGCCGTACAGGTTGTACCGGTCCAGCAGCTTCTTCCGGGCCGGCAGGCTCTTGGGGAGGGCTAAAACTTTGGCCAAATGTTGCTGCCATTCGGGCATCGGGAAGATTTCTGCGTCCTCTCCGTCCCGGCTGGTGATATAAAAAGCGTTGAAGTCCTTGCCGTACTTTTTTTCAATAAATGCCTTGAACTCAGCAGGCATTTTCAGCCGGCCCCGATCGTCGAGCTTCGTCTTCGGGTTGCCGATAAACCCAAACTGCAGATCGTCCTGAGAAGCCCCAGCCGCATCCTGCCCCGCAGCTCCGGCAGCGGCTTCCTGAGAAGCCAAAGGCTCGCCGGCGGATTGAGGCTCGTCGGTCACGATTTGCTCACTTTTTCCGGCCCGGAGTCCCAGCGGACCATCAAGATGGTCCCAGATTGGCCCGTTTGGACCCGCACTGACCCAAGTATCGCGCAGTTCGCCCCCCTGCGATAGTGGGTGCCTGTGCATTTTCCACAGGAAATCTGGGCTTAGTTGGCTCGGGGGGTATGGCGGGTCGGGCAGAGCTCAAGCCATTGACGACTCAGCCGGATCAACCACAACAGGTTGTATTTATTACTATCTTGGTTCCCGCTCCGGGAATCGCGCTTGAAGAATCGATCCGGATAAGATAAGGCGAACAAGAGGCGAAAGGATGCGGAGGAGGCGAGGTTTTTACCCCGTCAACCCCGCTGCAGCCTGTGGGTATGCGCCTTCCGCCGCTCCTTCATCCCCTCGGTGACCACCCGCGCCAGGTAGAGCAGCACCAGCACGTTGATGGTCAGCAGTCCCAGACGGACCCACGTCAGCCGCCGGTAGATCTCGAAGACCTCCCAGGGCAGGAACGACGCCGTGATGGCCAGCGTCAGGAACTCCCCCCACGCCCTTTCGAGGTAGAGCCCGATCCCCTCGGCCAGGCCCACCGCAGCGTAGGCGAAGGCGATGAAGCCGATCCGCCGCAGCATGGGGTCGTTGAGCAGCGAAGCCTTGTCCAGGATGAAATCGACCAGCCGCCACTCCGGGTTGAAGTGCAGCCGGTCGGCCAGCGTGGCCAGGTCGTCGGCCAGGTCGCGGTGCAGGTAGTGCCGCGCCCCCGCTCCGATGGCGATGAACAGCGCCGCCTGCAGCAGCTTGTAGACGGCAATCAGCACCAGCAGCCGGTTATGCCGCCGCCGCGCCGCTACGCTCCGCTTCAAGGACGCGGCCGTCATGCCGAAATGCCCGTCTGCATACCTTTACGGTAAACGATGGGGTGCGGGTCAGGGAGAGTGACGAGTCGAACAGTCGTTTTCCGGATTGGCAACAACCTGCCCTGGAACTCGCAACACGCCAACAGTGCGGCTCGATGCGTGCTTCGGGCTGATGGAAAGAACTGACATCGACCCCAACTGGATCCGATCCGGAAGAACTCCCCAGGAAACAGCCGGCTAACGCCATTCAATGCGCCGGCCGTGAATTGGGGAACTGCCCTCAATCACCCTCCCTCGCGATACAACAAAAACTCCACACATCCTCAACGGCAGCAAGCCTGTCAGCCCCGTATCTTCATACATGCCGTTCACTTGCCGATCTTAGGCGACGAGAATTCTTATCGGCCTGAATTTTCATTCATTCATGTGTTACTGTATGTAACACTACGAGAAGTAACACTCGTCTCGATATATCTGCAGAAACCAAGCGAGGACCAATATGCTGAATCTCCTCAACAGGTTCCTTTTAGCCGGTTTGCTCATGGCGGCCTCTCCGATCCACGGATTTGCTTCTCCGGCACAGAGCAAGTTGCTTCCGCTGATTCCGCATGAAGTCCAGCTGGTAGCGGGTATCGAAGACCCGGCCAATCCGGACACACGCGGCCATCTGTTGCTGGTTACGGTGAGAAATACCTTTGACTTCGATGACTGGCAGTCGCTCACCGGCGTGGACAATCACAGATCAGTCGACGAAACGATTTGGCTTGCGGCATCGTCGTCGCAAGGCGAACTAGATGAGCATGCGCTGCTGGTCGCCGGGCGCTTCGACCGTGAACATATCTTTCAGGCCGCGGAACAGAACGGCGCCGCGACCGGCATCTACCGTGGTCTGGAGGTGCTGGTTGTGAAGCCCTTTGCCCGCGAAGAGCGGCAGATGCACGACACCCGCTGGATGGCAATTCTGGATGGCCGGACGGCGGTCTTCGGCACCCCATGGCTGGTTCAGAAAGTACTGGACCGCTATGCCGGCCGTGAGTCGGCAGACCCGCTTGTGGTTGATCGGCTGGAGCGTCTGCACCCGCAGGTGAAAGCCTGGAGCATGATTCTGGTGCCTCATGCGGCGTTTTCGAAAGATACAGCTCTCGGAGAATCGCCCGCGCCCTGGGTCGACTTGCTGGGCAGAGATATGCTGGATGATGCTGATGAGTTGACGGTCGGCATTCGCTATGGCACGACAGCGCGAGTGGACTTCGTGGTCCGGACGGCGAGCGATCAAAAGACGTCGCCTGGTGCGGAGGGGTTCGCGTGGCAGCACGGGTCCGACTCAAGCCAGCACAAGGGGGCGTGGCCTCGACTTGAGAACCTGTCCAAAGAGCAGAATCTCATTCAGGGATCGATCGTACTGCCTGGAAAGCAACTGTACGCGTGCTTCAAATTTGCTTTCTGCGGCCAGCCGGTTCCGACAATTCGAGCGAGCAGATGAGACGCGGAACATGGCCCCAACTGCGAGTGCGGTTACTTCAACCCCGTTTCCCCGGCCTCATTTGTGCAAATCGCCAAGGCGTGCATCGATCGTCTGGCAGGCAAATTCCGGCATTCCGGGCGAGTGACCGGCATCCCGGAAGCTATCTCGCTTCACTCCGACTCATTACCATTCAAGTGATTGCCCACCCGCTTCGAAACCGAGCAATGGGTCCCCTATCCCGTCGAGCTGGTCTCCGCCTTCTTCGCCAGCCCGCAGAATCTGCCCCATCTCATGCCCCCGCGCCTTGAAACCTGCGCCGAAGAGGTCCGCGTCCACCGGACAGGCATCCGCAGCCCCTCGGAAAACCGCATCGATCCCAGAAGCTGGCTGAGTCCGAGCTGTACGAACCACTGCCGATCAGTCGGCCTGCGTCGCCGCCGGCGCGGCGCGCACACGCAGCGCGTTGATCGCATCCGCCACCGCCCACGCAGCCCCGGCCATCGCAATGCTGATCGCATTCCCGGCCCACATGAAGTGCTCATGCGGCGACGCAGCCAGTTTCGGCGCCCAGATCAGCACCTCGAACAGCACGATCATCGCCGTCAGCAGCCGTGAGGCCAGCCCCGCGAGGACGCCCGACAAAATTGCCGCCGCCGCCATGAAAAAGAAGACCGCCGTCGCCGCCGCCCAGAATACCTGCCCCGGCGGAATCCAGCGCGGCACGTAGCTTGCGGCTCCCTGCAGATAAAACACGTGGACGAGTCCGAACGAAATCACGCAGACCCCGTACATGCGGCTGACGACGCCGGTGCGCCGCGTCCGCGTGCACTCCTTCTGCCCCAGGCCCGCGAACAGAATCAGGCCCCCCGCCACCAGCGAGAACTCCTCAAAGAAGTTTCCCCAGGAGTCGTAGATGCGCGGATTGGCCACCACCTGGTAGATCCAGAGCGAGGCAAAGACAAAGTAGAGGACTGCCAGCAGCAGCGCGCCCGCCCTCGCCGTGCGCCGCCAGAGCACGGCCGCGCCGCACGAAATCTCGTAAACGCCAGCGATCTCGGCAAGCGCAACCCGGTGGGGAACGTCGGCCGCCACGCGCTGCCAGTTGGTCGCAAAGTCTCTCCACGCCAGGCCCACAACGCCCAGCACGATGGCGCTGGCGCCATAGACGTAAATTCCCAGGTTCGCCGTGATCTTGGGCCTGTCCATCGGGAAACCCTCCGGAATCGGGGAAACTGCCAACGTGCGGACGAATCGTTTTTACCATAAATCGCCCCAACCGCCTCCGGTTACCATCGAAACGATGCCCGAGCATCTTCAAATCGAGCAATGGGTCCCCTATCCCGTCGAACTGGTCTTCGCCTTCTTCGCCAGCCCGCAGAACCTGCCCCACCTCATGCCCCCGCGTCTTGAAACCCGCGTTGAAGACGCCCGCATCCAGCCCCCGCCCGCGCGTCCTGTGCCCCGGGACCCCACCCGCCGTTTCCGCAGCGTGGCCGCTGGCGTGGGCTCCGAGATCCTCATCAGCTTCTATCCCATCCCCTGGGTGCCGCGCCGTTTAAGCTGGCTGGCGCGCATCGCCGAGTTCCGCTGGAACCACCACTTCACCGACGAACAGGCGCGCGGCCCCTTCGTCACCTTCCGCCATCGTCACGGCTTCGACTCCCAAACCCGCGACGGCCGCGAGGGCACCCTCCTCACCGACACCATCGACTTCGCGCTCCCCGCGTGGCTCGGCCGCATCGGCATCGCCATCGCCCGCCGCAAGCTCGCCCAGGCCTTCGCCTACCGCCAGAAGCGCCTGCCCGAGATCCTCGCCGCCGTCGAGCGCCAGGCTGCCCAGCGCGTCTGATCCCCGCAATGTTGCCGCCTTTCGAGCGCCGCCCGCCCCCGCAGCGTCTATGTCGAGAGACTCTCCGGGCCCCACCCGATCCGGCACAGCAAAACCGCGGTCGGCCTATCCCGAGGGAGTTGCTGCGCAGTTGACGCGACCAGCAGGGAGCGGCGACCTTGGAAAGTGCGAGACAGGACACAGTAACCCTGGTTCTGCTCTAATCTGAATCGGCGGAGCGCTGCCGATACCTGAGAGCCATGTGAGTCACCCGATGCCCCGAAATCGCAGGAAACCCCGGCAGCGCACCCTCGGCCCCGCCGCACACCTCCTCATGCTCGCCGCCTTCGCTGCGCCGCTCCTCCTCGCCGGCTGCGGCGACTTCTGGCAGGCCCCATCCACATCGACCTCAACGTCTTCGTCGGGCACCACTTCCACGACCACGACCCTCGCTGTCTCCTCCTCGTCCGTCACGGAGGGCTCCAGCGTCACCCTCACGGCCACGGTCTCGCCCTCCGCCGCCACCGGAACCGTCACCTTTTACGACGGAAGCTCCTCCGTCGGCACCGGTACGCTCTCTTCCGGAACGGCGTCGACCAGCGTCTCGTTCTCCACCACCGGCTCGCAGGTCATGTCGGCCACCTACGGCGGAGACACCACCTATTCCTCCAGCACCTCGAGCTCCGTGACCATCACGGTCACCGCGTCGTCCAGCAGCGCCACAGCGCAGGATCAATGCGCGCCGGCGAAGTCTGCCTCGGCTTCCAGTTCCGTCACGGCGAGCGCAAGGAGCGTCTCCGCGGAGAGCTCCTGCCCGGCCCCGGCCCTTGAAACCTCTGAAGCCGATGCGGTCAAAGGCGGGACGTACAGCGCCACCGGCGCCGAGGCGGCAGTGGTCGAAGGCGACGGCGCCCTCACCCTGAGCGGGACCGCCCTCAGCGCCTCGGCCGGCAACGATCGCGGCGTTCTCCTCTACCAATCCTCGGCTGCGCCGGGCGATTCGAGCTTCACCATGACGGGCGGCTCGCTCACCTACACCTGCAGCGCCGTCCCCACGCCGGCCTGCGCCCAGGGCTCAACCACGAGCGGCCAGAACAATCCGGCCACCCTGTTTTCCGTGGCCAACGCCACCGCTGCGATCTCGCTCTCCGATGTGCAGGTCGCCAACAACACCTCCACGGCGGCCAACCCCCACGGAACCCTGCTCACCGCCGCAGCGCTCGACAGCGCCTGGGGCACGGCCGGATCGAATGGAGGCAAAGTCACCTTTGCGGCCCGCGGCACCACGCTTACCGGCGATGTGATCGTCGATAACGTGAGCACCGCCGCGCTCTCCATCCTCGCGGACAACTCGGGAACGGGCTCTACGCTCACCGGCGCCGTCAACGCCGCCGATACGGCCAGGGTTGTAACCCTTGCGCTCGATCCGGCAAGCCTCTGGACCGTCACCGCAACGTCCTATCTGACCAATCTTTCGGGTCTCGACGTCACGGGCACGACCATCAACAACATCGACGGCGGCGGCCACTGCGTTTATTACACAGGGACCATCAACGGAGCGGCGGCTTCAACCACCTATCTGCTCGGCGGCAGCGGCGGCGGCTACTTGGCGCCCACTGGAACCACGGGGCTCAACTGCAACTGAGTCCGCAAAGCGCTGGCCATCAGCCTGCGGCCGGCCTATCGCCTCAGGCGCAGCAGCGCCAGCCGGTCCATCACCTTGCCGTCGACGATCAGTGTCGAAATCCGGCGCGTATTCCAGATATTCGTTGTAGGGTCCGCGTCCAGCACCAGGATGTCCGCCCGCCGGCCCGGAGCCACCTGGCCGAGTTCGTTCCACCCGAACTCGATCGAGTAATTATTGGTCGCAGCCGCCAGCGCCTCCCGCGGCGAGAGTCCCAGCCGCACCAGCAATTCCAGCTCCGTCTGCAGCGAGATCCCCGACATCGCTCCCATCGCGTTGGCGCCCGATCCGGCCAGGTAATGCGGAAACGCGGCAAAGATGGTCTCGTTGATCTGCCACAGCCGCATCGCTTCCTGGTCCGCCTTCTTGCTCAGGTTCTCTTCAAGATAACGCTGCGCCATGAACGGCAGCCGGTGCGCCCAGACCGGCAGCGCATAACTCAGTTCGCCCGTCGCCGGGTCCGAGGGATGAAACATCTGCGCAGGATTCAGCAGCGCCGCCGCCGGCTCCTTCCACAAATTCCAGTGACCCGGCAGCCGAGTGAAGTAGACGCTGAAGGTCGGCAGCAGGGCCGCGTGGTGTTTCGCGATGTACTGTGCAAACTCCCGCAGACGCGGGTCCGTGGGCGGAATGCGCTCGGAGTAGTCGTAGGCGTTGCGCGCGGCCTCGCCCTCCGGGTCGCTCACCAGCGGCTCCTCGAGCTCGTCCGGCAGCACTCCCAGGTCGTAGTGGCCCATATTCGGCAGCGCGTCCACCCCGGCCTCGATCCCCACGTTATAGGGGGTGGCCACAAACTCCCCGTAGGTCACCAGCCCCAGTTGATGCGCCCGCTGAATCACCCACTGCGCGTTGGCCGCCGTGATCGCCGGGCCCAGCACCACCACGCGCGTCCCCTTTTTAGCGATCGCGTCGAGCTGGTTCGCCGTCACCTCGGGGTCCAGTTCCACCGGGTGCGCGCCTTCTTTGAGCGTCGTCGCCCACGCCGGTGCACCGGCCAGCAGGCTCCAGTTGTCGGTCTCGCCCGCGGTGTCGATCGCGTAAATGTGCGGGCTGGGGTGCGCATTGAAGTCGATGAGCCCGTGCCGCGCATCCTGGCGCGCCACCACCGTAGTCACGCCCATGTAGAGGTTGGCGTTGGCCTGCCCCTGCGAGTTCAGTCCTGCATAACCGTCGATCAGCCCCGGGATGATGTACTTGCCCGTGCAGTCGATCACCGCCGCATTTTTGGGCACGGGCAGCGCCGTCGCGGGGCCCACCGCCGCGATCCGGCTGCCCTCGATGATCACCACGGCGTCTTTCAGATCGTTGGCGGAGTCGCCCCACCCCGTCACATCGATGACCGTACCGCCCACCAGCGCCAGCGGCGCCGGAACTGCCTCATTTTGAGTGGCTTGGGAAACCGCTGTCTGGCTGAAGAGTCCGCTCGTCAGGATCAGAACACAGAGCCACGGCGGGAAAAAAGGAGTACGTCGCATAAAAGACGGTCTGTTGTGGATTGTCGCACAGCGACCTCGGGCCGCCGGCCGGGAGCGGCTCTTTCAGCCCCTCGAAAACGCTTGAAAATCCTTCTGCCTGGAGGCTGAATTGGGAGCATCGGGCGGTCGGCTGCAATCGCTGCGGAGAGGCGATGGCTTTGGCGGGGATTCCGCCACGGGGTGCCATCGCTCTACATGTGCGGACAAGCGCCTTAGAGAATGCCGGACCGATCGACTGCGGCCGACCACCGATCACTGAGGATCGCTGTCCACGGTCCACTGACCACGGTCCACTGACCACGGTCCACTGACCACTGACCACTGCATTTCAGCTAGCCACCAGCGTAGCCCGGCGCCGGTGCGCCAGCAGCGGCAGCACCTGCTTCAGCGCCTCGTCCACGCTCACGCCGTGCCGCGCCCGGAGCTGGTCCACCTTGCCGTGCTCGATGAAGCGGTCGGGCCAGCCGATCCGCACCACCGGAACCGCCAGCCCCAGCTCGTCCAGGGCTTCCACCACGGCCGATCCGAACCCGCCCATCTTTACGTGGTCCTCGAAGGTCACGAAGGCCGCCACGCGCCGCGCATAGCCGGCCAGCATCTCCCGGTCCAGCGGCTTCACAAACCGCGGATTGATCAGCGCCGCGGAGTGCCCTTCGCGGTCCAGCCGCCCCGCCAGCTCCGCAGCCAGCGCCATCATCGGCCCCAGCCCCAGAATCGCTACATCGGATCCGTCCCTCAGTATCTCCGCCTTGCCGACCGGAAGGGTCACGGGCTGCGCCTTCCGCGCCACACCGGCTACCGCGCCCCGCGGGTAGCGGATCGCGCTCGGCCCCGGGAGTTCGAGCGCGGTCTTCATCATGTCCGCCAGCTCGTCTTCGTCCTTGGGCGCCATCAGGACGATCTCCGGAATCCCGCGCAGGTAGGCGATATCGAAAAGTCCGTGATGCGTCGGCCCGTCGTCGCCCGAGAGCCCGGCCCGGTCCATGCAGAACAGAACGGGCAGCTTCTGCAGGCACACGTCGTGCACCACCGGGTCGAAGGCCCGCTGCAAAAACGTCGAGTAGATCGCGCACACCGGCCGGAATCCCCGCGTCGCCATCCCCGCGGCGAAGATCACCGCGTGCTCCTCGGCGATGCCCACGTCGAAGTACCGCCTGGGATGGTGGGGCCGGAACAGGTCCAGCCCGGTGCCGTTCGGCATGGCCGCGGTGATCGCGACAATCCGCTCGTCCTTCGTGGCCAGCTCCGCAAGCGTGTTCGCGAAGACCTCGGCGTAGGTCGGCCCTCCGGACGGCGTTTTGCCCGTCTCCGGATCGTACGGCCCCAGCCCATGGAACTTCTTCTGCCCGTCGATGGCGGGCTGGAACCCGCGTCCCTTCTGCGTGAGGACGTGCAGCAGCACGGGGTGGTCGGCGGCCTTCAAAAACTTGAACGTCTCCACCAGCAGCGGGAGATTGTGCCCGTCGATCGGCCCGAAGTACTCAAGGCCGAACTCCTCGAACAGGATCGAAGGCCACAACATGCTCTTGGCCGCTTCCTCGGCCCGGCGCACCACTTTGGCCGCGGTCTTGCCGCCGAACCTCTCGATCAGATGCGTCGCCTTGTCGTGCAGGTGCTTGTAGTGCTCGTTGGTTACGATCCGGTGCAGGTAGCGCGCCACCGCGCCCACGTTGCGGTCGATCGACCACTCGTTGTCGTTCAGCACCACGATCAGCCGTTTGGTCTGCTCGGCGATATTGTTGAGCGCCTCGAAAGAGATTCCGTTGGTGAACGCCGCATCGCCGGCCACCGCCACCACGTGCTCGTTGCCGCCGGCCAGGTCGCGCGCTACCGCCATCCCCAGCGCCGCCGACAATGCGGTGCCCGCGTGCCCCGCGCCGTAGCAGTCGTGCTCGCTCTCGGTGCGCAGCATAAAGCCGTTCAGGCCGCCCGGCTGCCGGATCGTCTCGAACCGCGCCCGGCGGCCCGTCAGCAGCTTGTGCACATAAGCCTGGTGGCTCACATCGAACAGCAGCTTGTCTTCGGGGGTATTGAACACCGCGTGCAGGGCGATGGTCAGCTCCACCACCCCAAGGTTCGGCCCCAGGTGCCCGCCCGTCTTCGAGAGCGTCTGGATCAGGCAGTCCCGAATCTCTTCGGCCAGTCCGGCCATCTGCGCGCTGCTCAGGCGCTTCACATCGGCGGGAGATTCAATGGACTCCAGCAGTGTTCCCATGTACGTCCTTCCCCCGGAAATCGCCGGGTTCCGGGGGGAAATTGCCCCCTGCGGCGGAAAAGGCGACCCCTGTGCCCGGCGTCTGCCCGTTTCC